>Ga0163154_10008879_pt1 | contig 11592 bp, 8 predicted proteins | sample OliLakLV19MP9P1_FD_148649 | JGI IMG/M metagenome (GOLD analysis project Ga0163154, IMG submission 148649) | Freshwater microbial mat bacterial communities from Lake Vanda, McMurdo Dry Valleys, Antarctica - Oligotrophic Lake LV.19.MP9.P1 | ecosystem: Environmental > Aquatic > Freshwater > Lake >...
CAAGCAGGAAGTGCTCCTCGAACTGGAGAACAATCATACCCGCCTGCGCCAAGCGCTTGCAGGCAAAATTGGCAAGCAGATGCGCCGGATGCCGGAGATCGAATTTTTCCTTGACGAAACAGTAGACGAAATGTACCGGGTGCAGGACCTGCTGGACCGGGTAGGAGAAGCGGATCAAAAAATCGGGAAATAGGGTGCGGTTGCTGGGTACTGGTTATCGGCTGTTGGTTGGATGAAGTGCCAACGCACACCTGACCCGCCGCATCCAGCGCTCTTGTTCGAATAATAGTTGTTCGGCTTCTTCCAACGTAATTTGTTGAAAATAAACCTCTTTTCCGGAAGGTACTTGCGCCATTGCCGGAATGTCAATGGCTGCCAATTGGCCGATACGCGGATAACCGCCCGTGGTTTGTGCATCGGCCAACAAAACGATAGGCCAGCCGTCGGGTGGAACCTGGATGATGCCCGGCGCAACGGCAGTGGAGGACATAGACGAACTGTGTAATAGTTTAAATTTTTCGGGCCATGGTGGTTTCAGCCGTACCCCCATCCGGTCGCGTTGAAGGGTGACTCGAAATGGCGTCTCCAAAAATTGCTGTTGCTGTTTCGCAGTCCAACGCGCCCATTCAGGACCGGGCAACACGCGAAAAGTATCATTCGTCCTGCTATATGGCTCTTGTAAAAACCATGGACTTACCCACAAACTTTCCGGGGATTCAAAAAAATGCGACACACCCAAGCCGAAGTCCGGGTGTGCCGCATGGTTGATGTTTTGCAATGCGTCTCCTTTTTGTACCGTTCGGCCTTCCAGTCCGCCGAAACCCGCTGCCAGGCAGGTGCTTCGGCTGTCAAGCACTTCCGGTACATCCCAGCCACCTCGAACGGCGAGGTAACTGTAGGAACCACCGGGTGCCGGACGGATTTCCAGCAAGGTGTTCGCCGGTACGAACACAGTCCGATAGGATGGAACCGGTTTGCCGTTTGCAAACACCGCTCCCCCTGCTCCACAATGTGCCATCCAATCGCCTTCTTCCACCATCACGGCCCAAATAACTCCTATTAATTCAAGGGTAGCGGCTTGGTCAGTATTAGCGAGCAAAAAATTGGCAATGCGATGGCTGTTGATATCGGCTGCACCTCCCACCGGCACTCCGCTTGACCGCCAGATTGGGCGGCCCATGTCCTGCACCGTTGTAAGGAGGCCTGCCGATAAAACTTTAATCCTCAACTGTTTTCTTTACCGCCGTCCAGTTCGTCCTGCAATTTTTTCAGTCCGTCCCAATCTCCGTTGTCGGCCAAGCCGGCCTGGCGGGGCCAGGTGCCGGGATCATGGATTTGATAGTTGGGGCCGGCAGCATCGAGGATTTCTTTGAGATGATCTGCGGTCGCTTCGGACAGGCCTTTCCACGTTTTGATGCCCGCGTCGTGGAGCAGCCCTTCGATTTTGGCGCCGATGCCTTCCACAATTTTCAGATCGTCGGTTTTGTATTTCGTGCCAGCGAACATGATGGCTGCCGCTGCCGCTGCTACTGCGGGAGCAGCCGCTGCTTTTTTCGGGGCGCCTGTACCCGCTTCCAGATCTGCCATTTTTTGGCGTAAGATGTTGCGTTCGCTTTCTACGATGATCAAATCGTTTTTGTGTTTGGAAAGGAGCTGGCGGAGGCGTTCCGCTTCTGCATCCGCTTGGGTGAGTTTGACCCGAAGGTCCGTATTATCGCCGGCAAGCGTATTGACTTTGCCGGTGAGCGTACCTACTTCAGCACTCAGGGCAGTCACTTTTTCGCGTAGTTCGCCCACTTTAAAATAGGATTGTGCCGCGAGCCAACCCAATAGAGCCGGGATGAGGCACATTGCCAAAGCGATGAGCAGCGCTTTGAGGCATTCAGAGGTCATCAGAAATATGATGCTGATAATCATGTCGTTGCGTTGAGTTGGTTAAAGGTTGACGGTGATGACGACCCTGCGATTCTGGTGGCGACCATCGTCGGTACTGTTGTCGGCCACTGGCTCGGATTTGCCCCTGGATTCGGTCTTGATGCGCGATGCAGCGATGCCGTAGCGGGACAGGATCTGAGCGATGGATTGCGCGCGAGCCAGACCCACTGCGGTATTTTCGGCATCCTCACCCACATTGTCGGCATGACCCACGATGCTGAAGGTGGCATTGTCCGATTTGTGTTTTTCGCCTAAGGCTTTGAGGTAGGCATCCACTTTCGGGTCTTTGTCTTTCACCGTCGAGTTGAAGGGGAAGAGAATGGTGACGGAGTTCTCCGCCGTCTCGATGATGGCTCCTTCATTTTGTTTGAGCATCATTTTGAGCCATGAAAAAGAGGCGGATTCCATGGCAGGGCCTCCTTCGGCCAGATTGTCGGTCACCAATTTGGAGGAGGTGCGCACCCGGTTTTCAGGCAACGGCGGTACCAGCTTACTTTTCAGTGCAGCTGCACGCGCCAGGCCGAGGTTCTCGAATTTGCTGTCGTTTTTCTCTCCGGCGCGGTAATTACCAGTGATGACCAGCGTATCGCCCTGTCCGCCTTTTGCTAAAAAAGCCTTTTTCCAATCGGAGAAATTGTTCCCCGCTTCCGGCGAAGCCATGTTCCATTTGAAGAGCGGTGCCCCGGAGCTCTCAGTGCCTGTTTCAGTGGCAGCGATGCCGCAACAGCCGCATTTTTGGCAGAAATAATGATTGACGACCCAAGCCGTCCAGCCCACGAACAAAAGCGCGAGCAGCCAAAGAGGAATTCTCATGTGCGAGTTGGTTAAAAACGTTTTTACGAATCAATGTTCGGCCAAAAGTAGTCACTCGCTAATGAAATAAAAGTTTTTTGGCAATTTTTTAAAACAAAAAGGGGGACTTTACAGTCCCCCTCTCGTGTGGTGTGTTTAATTTGATTGGGTCCAGTGGATGCTGACGATTTATTTCGGGAGCAGTACGGTGTCCACGGAATGGATCACGCCGTTCGATTGATACACGTCGTAGGTAGTGATGTTGGCCGTGTTGCCGCGTTCCTAAACGTTTGTGCCTTTTTTATTTGGCCGAACCCGGTGCGATCAATACCCCGGGTTCTGTCCGATTTTTCCGCTTGTTAAATCCACTTCCGTCTGTGGGATCGGCAGCAATTCATGCTTACCATCCACAAAATTTTTGCCGACTGCTTTCATCACGTCGCCGGCACGGCCCCAACGCAGCAGGTCGAACCAACGATGTTGCTCCATCGCCAGCTCGACGCGGCGCTCTTTGTAGATCCTTTCCCGCAACTGGGCTTGGTCCGTGACCGTCACGTCGGGCAGGATAAAGTTGTTGGTGCCCCGGGCGCGTTTGCGCACCTGATTGAGCAATGTCAGGGCTTCGGCCCCTTTGTTGAGTTCATTTTTGGCTTCAGCGGCCAGCAACAGCACGTCGGAATATCGAAGGACACGAATATTTCCGGGCCCGTTGTCCTGAAGTCCAGGATGTGCTGGTGTCCAGGCTTTCTGATTGTAGCGCGCATTGATGATTTCCGGGTTGTTTTTCACTTGTGTGACACCGTCGGGCAGCACCTCGCCCGTGTAAATGACAGTCGCTTCCCGACGCGGATCGCCGCTTTCGAAAGCCGACACGAGGTTGTCAGATGGGCGATTGAAACCCCAGCCGAGGTTGGGATTGCCGCGTACGCCCTGGATCATGTTGTAGGGCGAAGAACCCGGACCAGCTGCCTGCTGGCTCTGGAGTGCCACAGACTGAAATTCGAAGACAGACTCTGCACCGTTTTCGCCCGCGAGCATAAAGTTGTCGGCGTATTTGGGTAACAGGCTGTATTTGTTGGAATTGATAATATCCATGCACTGGGTCTCAGCGGCAGCCCAGTCCTTTTTGATCATGTAGAGTTTGGCAAGCAAACCGCGTGCTGAGCCTTTGGAAGCACGCCCTTTGTCAGCAGGTCCATACGCATCGCGCTCCGGCAATGCGTTGATCGCATCCTTCAGATCGGCTTCGATTTGGGCATATACCTCTGCCCGGGGGCGGCGGTCTTGTGCATAGTATTCGTCATTTTGCAACGTTTTGGTAATCAACGCCAAATCGCCGAACCACTGCACCAATAACATATAACTGTGGGCTCGCAGGAATTTACATTCGCCTACCAGGCGGTCGCGGGTGGTCGCATCCATATCCACCTTAGGGATATTCTCGATGGCCACATTGGCCCGCGCGATGGCGCGGTAGTAACCTTTGTAAATGGGCGCAACAAATGGATTGGTTGGATCCATCGTCAGGTCATCGAGGTCGCGCAGCAGCGGCGCGTCGTTAAACGTAGAACCTTTATCCGCATCGTCGCTGATAATGTCCGTACTGCCCAGGTAGCTCAACCCGATGCAGTCGAAGGAGCGGAACTGCTCATAGACAGCATTGGTGGCTTGTTCGGCCTGGGCGGCAGTTTTGAAAAATTCCTCAAACGTCAGGTCGCCCGGCGGACGGCGGTCGAGAAAATCTTTTTGGCAATTGGTGGCCATAAGCAGCAACAGGGCTGCTGCGATGAGTGATTTGAAAGGAGTGCTCATGCGCTTGTTATTTTGTACCCCGGAACTGGGTTCCGGAAGTTCGTTAAAATTTCAGGTGAGACATTTCCCGGAACAGCGTTCCGGGGTACAGTGTCAGAAAGTTACGTCCAATCCGAACAACATGGTTTTCGCCATCGGGTAATTCAGGTAATCTACACCGGCCTGAAATACGCGATCGTTGGGAAATTCGGGTGTGAAACCGGAGTAAGCCTGTTTTGTCCACAAATTCGTGCCGCTGACATAGAAACGTGCGCGGGTCATAGCGACGTATGAAAGCCAGCGCTTGGGCAGCGAATAGCCCAGCACGATACTCCGCAGGCGAAAAAATGCGCCGTCTTCCACCAAAAAGTCGGACATCCGGTAGTTGTGGCCGCCGTTGGTGACGCGGGGCACCGTATTGCTCGTGCCTTCGCCCGTCCAGTGGTTGTCGTACCAGAGCGTTTCCCAGTTGGGTGTATCGAAGCGCGCAACGGCCTTCGCGTTCACAACACGATTGCCTTTTACACCAAAAAAGTCAGCAGCCATATCAAAACCGAACACTTCCAGTCCGGCTGAAAAACCATAAGTCAACGTGGGGATCGGGCTGCCGAGATAGGTGCGGTCGGAAGCGTCGAGTTTGCCGTCGCCATTGAGGTCGGCAAAGCGGAAATCACCGGGTTTTTCGCTGCCAAACTTGGGCAGCGTTGCCAATTCTTCTGCATTTTGAAAAACACCCGCCACCTGATAACCGTAAAATGCACCGATGGGTCCGCCGACTACGGTACGCGTGGAGAAATCACCTTGCGCGGTGCCACCGTCGAAAATCTCCGATTTCCCCTGGTTCAGTTTCTTGACCTCATTGTTTACCGGCGAAGCGATCACATTAATGTTGTAGGTCACTTTGCCCCGGGTCTCGCGCCAAAGCAGCGTGAAATCCCAACCAGTGTTTTGCACTTCGGCCGCGTTCACAAATGGGTTGCTCCCCGAACCGACGTAGTCAGGAATGGGCAGGTCGCCCAAAATATCGAACGTGTAGCGCTTGTACCAGTCGGCCTCGAAGTTTAAGCGACCGTTCAGCACGGCGATTTCAAGCCCCACATCGGTCTGGCGGGTCGTTTCCCAGCGCACATTCGCGTTGGCGTAGTTAACAAGTGTAGCACCTTGCTGCACCGTATCGCCAAATGCGCTGTATAGTTCGTCGGTGATGACTCCCAGTGAGGGATAAGTCTGAATTTTATCGTTGCCGGTAATACCCCAGGAGGCGCGGAGTTTAATGCGGTCAAAAACCCTTTGGCCGCGCAGGAAGGGCTCTTCGGCTATGTTCCAGCCAACAGCGGCGGAAGGGAAATAACCCCAGCGATTGTTCCTGGAAAAGCGCGACGAGCCGTCGGCGCGGAAAGAGCCGGTGAGCAGGAAACGGTCCAGAAAGGTGGCATTGATGCGGCCCAGATAACTGGTCATTGCCCATTCGCTGCGGGTTTCACCGTTGGGCTGAAGGATGCCATTCACCGTGTTGCGCCTTTTATAGGTGAACTCCTGCGCCGTCTGACCCACCAATGCATTGAGGCGGACGACTCCCAGGGTGCGTTCATAGTTCAGTGTATTTTCCCAAAGCCAGGTGCGTCGGCGGGTGGTATCGAGCGTGGTGCGCTCGAGGTTGTTGAGTTGTGACGACGAGACCATAAATATGGGCTCATAGGAACGGAAACGGTCATCGCGGTTATCGACGCCATAGCTGGTGCGGAGCGTAAAATATTTCAAAAAGTTCCAGCTGACATAAGCGGTGCCTACCAGTCGGTTGACCCGGTTTTTCTGGTCTTTTTTGTAAAACAGGTCAGCTGCCGGGTTACCGATGGACTGGCCGAAAAACGTCGGGTCGGTGAAATCCCCCGTGCTGTCGCGGGGGGCGTACACCGGTTGAATACGATAGGTGCCGCCGATGATATTGCCGCCCACGTCTTTCGAATCTGCAGTGAAATAAGCCAGGTTCGTACCGATTTTGAGGGTTTTCAGGATCGAATACTCGCCGTTGAATCGCCCGGTGTACCGCTCGAAACCAGTTTCTTCTAAAATGCCCTTCTGGTTGAAGTAGTTGCCGGAGAAGTTGTAGTTGATCTTTTTCCACGCGCCATTCGCGCTTAAGTTCAGGCTGGCAATAGGTGCGTCGCGGTAAATCACATCCTGCCAGTCAGTGCCTGTACCCAGTCGCGAAGGATCGGGAAAGGTGTTCGTATTGCCCTGAAGTTCGTTGTACATCTCAGCGAACTGAGTGGCATTGGCCATAGACAGTTTTTTCGCAATCTGCTGATTTCCATAGTAGGAACTCAACGAGAACACAGATTTCCGGTCGGTGACCCCGCGTTTCGTCGTAATGATGATGACGCCGTTGGCGCCGCGGTTCCCATAGATAGCGGTGGCTGAAGCGTCTTTCAGCACTTCAATGCTTGCTACATCCTGCGGATTGACGAACGAGGCGTCTTCGAGCAGCATCCCGTCCACGACATAGAGCGGACCGGCGTTGTTCAGCGTACCTGTTCCCCGGATGCGGATGGTTGCGCCTGCCCCTGGTGCGCCGCTCGAAGGGCTGACGTACACGCCTGCAATTTTTCCTTGCAAGGCTTGTTCGACGGAGGCTGTGGGAATGCGTTCGATGTCTTTGGCTTTGACCGTGCCAACAGCACCGGTCAGGTCGCTTTTGCGTTGGGTACCATAGCCCACTACGACGACTTCATTGAGCAGGCCGTCGTCTTCTTTTAAAGAAATGTCTACTTGTGACCGACCTGCGAGCGGTACTTCCAGCGAGGTATAGCCTGTATAATCTATCACCAAAGTGACCTGAAGGCTGGATACATTCAGGACAAAATTGCCTTCGATATCGCTGATCGTGCCATTCGTGGTGCCTTTTTCTTTGATGGTCGCGCCGATGAGCCCGCTTCCGTCGGCAGGGTCGGTCACGTGCCCCGTAATGCGAACCTGGGCGGCTGCCACTGTCGCAAGACAGAGGCAGATGAGGAGTGTAACATGTTGCTTCATACTTTTCGAGTTTGAATGTTTTTTACAAAAGGGTTTTCAACAATTGAATCTGGGGGACTGCCTGCTTTCACTGCCGGGTTCAAAATGGCATCGTTGCTATGGAACGCGGCACCAATAACTTAGTCATTTGATGCCACCCTTTGTTCCATCATACGGCCGCTATTTTTCTTTAAATAGCCCCACTATTCGCAGAAAAATAGTGTTGTCTGATGAAAAAATGGTTGACCTAAAATGACTAAGTTATTGGTGCCGCGTTCCTATAATCGAATCTTCACTTTTTTAACTGCATTCGAATCGCCTCCCACCATGATCTCGTACTCGCCGGGTTCTGTCCCGAATGTCATGTTTTTGCGGTAAAAACTCAGGTCGCGTTGCGTCAGAGTCAGTTTCACTTCTTTTGACTCGCCGGGTTTCAACATGATTTTTTGAAAACCTTTCAACTCTTTCACCGGGCGGGTTACGGAACCGACCAGATCGCGAACGTACAGCTGTACCACTTCCTCTCCAGCTACGGGACCAGTATTTTGTACACTCACAGATACAGTCAACACCGCACGATCCGGAGCAAGCGGTTTGGCGGCTTGGCCTGGTGCTTTCGTTACAACTTCCACTTTCGGTTCACTGTAACTAAAAGTCGTGTAACTCAGCCCAAATCCGAATGGCCACTGTGGTGAATTGGGCTGATCAATGTACTTGCTCGTCCACTTTGAGTTCGGGTCGTAGGGGCGACCGGTGTTTCTTTCGTTATAAAAAATCGGCACTTGCCCCACGGTGCGCGGAAAAGTGATCGGCAGTTTGCCTGATGGGTTGTAGGCACCGAAGAGCACATCGGCAATGGCATTGCCTGCTTCGGTACCGAGCCACCAGGTTTCGAGGATAGCCGTAGCGTTTTCTGCAATTTTCGGGATGGCAAGCGGGCGACCGTTCATGAGGATGACTACGACAGGTTTGCCGATCTTTACCAGTTCCAGGATCAGTTCTTCCTGTACGCCGGGCAGTCCGATATCAGCGCGTGAAGCAGCCTCTCCGCTCATCATCGCTTTTTCGCCCATGACCATGACCACTACATCTGCCTTTTCGGCAACTTGGATGGCTTCATAAAATCCTGCTTTGGAAGTGCCTTCGATGTCGCAGCCATGTGCGAATTTTATATCAGCCTGGAATTCCGAGGTGCAGGCCTGGCGCACACTCACACAATCGTCCGCATTGCCAGCACCGTTCCAGTTGCCGTTGAGCTCGCTTTTGTTCTCTGCCAACGGCCCGATGAGCGCGATTTTTTGACCTTTTTTGAGCGGCAAAACCTGCCTCTCGTTTTTCAGCAGCACGATGGACTTCCGGGCCACGTCGCGGGCAGCGGCGCGGTTGGCCGGACTGAGCAAAGTGGCTTTTTCACGCTCGGCATTGCAGTATTTGTAGGGATCTTCAAAAAGGCCCAATTCGAATTTGAGGCGCAGCACCCGGCGGGCGGCTTCGTCAATCTGCTTCTGGGTGACTTTACCTTCTTTCAGCGATTGTTTCAAAAAACGCTGGTAAATCGCGCCCTGCATATCCATGTCTACACCGGCGTTGAGGGAGAGTTCACCTGCTTCTTTGTCGTCGGCGACCACACCGTGATTGACCATTTCATTCATGCTCGTATAGTCGGTCACAACGAAACCCTGAAATCCCCATTCCTTGCGCAATATCTTGTCCAGCAGGAATTTATTCCCAGAAGCGGGTACGCCGTCGTAGTCGTTGAAGGAAGTCATTACGGTGGCTGCGCCTGCCCGAACCGCGGCTTCATATGGCGGCAGGTAATACTCGCGGAGGGATCGTTCGCTCATATCCACTGTGTTGTAGTCGCGACCGGCGATGGCTGCGCCGTAGGCGGCATAGTGTTTCACGCAAGCAAGCATGGCATCCGGGTCGCCGAGTTTTTTGCCCTGCGTGCCGCGTACCCGAGCTTCGGCGATGCGGCATCCGAGCCAGGTATCTTCACCGGCGCCTTCCATCACACGGCCCCAGCGTGGGTCGCGCGAGATGTCTACCATGGGGGCGTAGGTCCAGTTGAGGCCCGCCGCGCTGGCCTCGGTAGCAGCCACGCGGGCTGATTTTTCAATAGCTTCCAAATCCCAGCTCCCGGCTTCTGCCAATGGAATGGGAAAAATGGTTTTATAGCCGTGAATCACGTCGAAGCCAAACAGCAGCGGGATTTTCAGGCGGGTTTCTTCGACCGCCACTTTTTGAAGCTCGCGGACGAAGCCGACCGTGTGGCTGTTGAACAGGTTGCCACAAGCACCGCTTCGGATGTCATTTTTGTAGCCTTCCCGGATGGTTGGACCGGTGCTGCCCCAGTCGGTGGTATAGAGGGTGAGTTGACCAATTTTTTCATCGAGCGTCATCTTGGCGAGCAAGGCAGTGACCCTGGTTTCGATGCCGGGCGACGGGCGATAGATTTGGGCCTGGACGGAATGGAGGGCCACGGCTGTGAGTAATAGAAGATGCAGAATTCGTTTTTTCATGGTATAAGTCGCTGAATCATTATTTATCTTTTGCCATAAAATCCTTCAAACCTTTCATGGCCGTCGCCCGGACTTTATTGTGTAAAAAACCGCTCCAACCCAGCAGGAGCCCAGGAGCACCGAGCGCCTGCCTGCTCCAGCGCCAAAAATTGAAATGATCGGTTTGCCGGTAAATCAGGCCGTCTTTGAATTCGAATCTGGCCCGAATGACGTTGTGTACGGGGCGGCCTGTTTTGGAAAACGTGTACCAGGCATCCCAGCGGGCGGAGCCGGTCTGTTCATCGGCTTTTACATCCTGAAATTCGATGCGCAGGTCTTTGCTTGCGGTGAGCAGCATTTTCCACATGGCGCCCGCTTCCTTGCCGGAATGCAGGTCGAAGGCGCCGTCCCGAAAAGTCGCTTCGGGGTGATACAACGCGGCCATCGCGTGATAATCCTTGCGTTGGAAAGCCGTGTAGAATTTTGTGATGAGGGCTTCGTGCTCGTTCATAAATTTGTATTTTTGTCCATCAAAAATTTTTCAGCATGAAAGAAGATGTTTTGCTCACTGCCGTTCATCCAATGACCATCGAGGAATATATCCAGTTTGAGGAACGGTCGGAGATCCGCCATCAATTCATTGATAACCAATTGATCCCTATGCCGGGTACTACTGATGACCACAACGACATTTGCTACAACATTAAAAACGCTTTGAAGCAAATCATGAAGAGCTTGCGTATTTACACCGAAAGTGTCAAGACACAGATTACTTCGCAAAAAGATTATACCTACCCAGATGTCATGGTGGCTCCTGATCCTCGGGATCAGGAAAATAAGTACATCAAAAAATACCCTTCCGTCATCTTCGAAGTCATCTCCAAAACCTCCCGCCTAGACGACACGGTGGACAAATTCATCCGTTATAAAAACATCGAATCACTGCAAAACTACATCCTTGTGGACTCCGAAAAAATGTTGATTGAAGTCCGCACCAAACTCGAAACCGGCGACTGGGAAGCTGCCACTTATTTGCCTTCCGATATTCGTTTTCCGGTTTCTGCTTTAGGGGTCGAATTGACATTTGAAGCCGTATATGAGGGTGTACTGTAAGACGGAATGGCATTCCGTCCTACTTGTGCTGCGCAAACAGCCATTCTAATATAAACCCTTATAAACCCCTATAAACCCTTATAAACCCCTATAAACCCCTACAAACCCTTATAAACCCTTATAAACCCTTATAAACCCTTACAAACCCTTATAAACCCTTATAAACCCTTATAAACCCTTATAAACCCTTATAAACCCTTATAAACCCTTATAAACCCTTATAAACCCGTCCTACTTGTGCTGTGCAAACAGCCATTCTAATACCGCTGGGTTGTAGTATGTTACGTCCCAGATATTGTGGCCAAAAGTTGAATATTCCGTGTACTGCACCTTGCTCCCTACCTTCTTCAACGCCTCCACAATCTGCCAGGACAGCCGGGGATACACTGCCTCGTCAAGCCTTCCATGAAAAACCCAAAGCGGGATGTTTTGGATGCGTTCCGCAAAA
>Ga0163154_10008880_pt1 | contig 11591 bp, 13 predicted proteins | sample OliLakLV19MP9P1_FD_148649 | JGI IMG/M metagenome (GOLD analysis project Ga0163154, IMG submission 148649) | Freshwater microbial mat bacterial communities from Lake Vanda, McMurdo Dry Valleys, Antarctica - Oligotrophic Lake LV.19.MP9.P1 | ecosystem: Environmental > Aquatic > Freshwater > Lake >...
AAACAGAGCAGTACGAATTGCCTCATCTATTGATGCGTACTGTTCTGCTTTACCTTTTAACTTAGCTTCTAGGACTAACATGGTTAAATTAAATCTTAGGTAGCTTATTCTAAAATAAGATTGGTTCTACTGGTTGTTAAATCAGAATATAAAGTCATCCTGAAGGACGAGGTTTTAAACCCAATTTTCCGATAAGATTTGAGGAGATATTTGTGCGAATTTTAGGACTAGATCCAGGTATAGCCATTTTAGGCTTTGGATTAATTGAGGTAGAAAAAGATACTGCTCCAAAGTTATTAGAATACGGAGTAATTCAAACCCCGAAAAATACGCCGATGGGCGATCGCCTCCAAACTATTCACGAAGATATGCATACCCTTTGTACTCAATGGCAGCCTGAAATTGTGGGAATGGAAAAGTTATTTTTTTATCGTATGGGTAACCTAATTAGTGTGGCGCAGGCAAGGGGCGTAATTTTAATGACTTTGGCAGAAAATAATATTATTCCCATGGAATTTTCTCCGCCTCAAATTAAGCAGTCCCTTACAGGCTACGGAGCCGCCGATAAATCTGAAGTCCAAGTCGCCGTGATGCGAGAATTAAACCTGACTAAGCCGATCAAACCCGATGATGCTAGTGATGCCTTGGCGATCGCCTTAACCTGTTGGATGTTTTCGCAGTAGAAATAGATACTAATAGAGACTTTATTAGGCTTTTGCTTGTAACTCTGTGACAAATTGAGAGTCTGTAAATTTAGACATATCAGTACAATGCAGATTTATTTTTTTCGATCTATTTCTAAATCGCCGAACTAAAAATATTAGTTTTCAGGATACATAACAATTAAATAAATAAGTTAAGATTTAATAGCTAAATATTTAATGGAATGATAAATGGGACAAGAAATTACATTACCCGGCTTGGTTAAAAGCGCGATTGAGTTAAGGGCAGAATTATTAAAATCCGAATTAAAAGTATGGACAATTCAAGATAGTGAAGAACTTTATCGGATTAATGGTTGGGGTGAGCCTTACTTTAGTATTAACGAAGCAGGTCATGTAACAGTCTCTCCAAAGGGCGATCGCGGTGGATGTATCGATTTATTTAATTTAGTTAACGATCTCAAGCAAAGAAATTTACGGCTACCCATCCTTTTACGCTTTTCGGATATTTTGGCAGATCGAATTGAGCGATTAAATGCTTGTTTTGCCAAGGCGATCGCCCGCTACAACTACAACGGTGTATATAAAGGCGTTTATCCTGTCAAGGTCAATCAACAACGTCAGCTGGTCGAAGAATTAGTACATTACGGGCAATCCTTTCAATTTGGACTAGAAGCAGGTTCTAAGCCCGAACTCTTAATTGCTTTGGCAACCCTAAAAACGGCGGGAGCACTATTAATTTGTAATGGTTATAAGGATTTGGAATATGTAGAGACCGCGATCCTAGCTCGAAAATTGGGACAAACACCGATTATCGTTTTGGAGCAGTTAGAAGAAGTGGATTTAGTCATCCAAGCGGCGAAAAATCTCAATATTCAACCAATCTTAGGTGTACGGGCAAAGCTCAGTTCTAAAGGCATCGGTCGGTGGGCAGATTCGGCGGGCGATCGCGCTAAATTTGGGCTCAATATGTGGGAAATTTTAGAGGTAATCGAAAAGCTCAAGGACGCGGATTTACTGGCTTCCCTTCAACTTTTGCATTTTCATATTGGTTCGCAAATTAGTTCCATCGGTGTAATTAAAGATGCCCTCAGAGAAGCCTCGCAAATTTTCGTACAACTGGTAAAAAGCGGTGCCGAAATGAAATATATCGATGTGGGAGGAGGATTGGGCGTTGATTATGACGGTTCTAAAACTAACTTCTACTCCTCTAAAAATTACAATATGCAGAACTATGCCTATGATGTTGTGGCTGAGGTTAAAGAAGCTTGTACAGAGCAGAATATTCCCGTACCAACTATAGTCAGTGAGAGTGGTAGAGCGATCGCTTCCCATCAATCAATCCTAATTTTTGATGTCTTAAATGTCAGTGGAATTCCCAGTCATGATATTCCACCGTTACAAGAAGGAGAACATTTAATCATTCGTAATTTGTTTGAAACCCTAGAGCAGATTAATGTTGACAACTACCAAGAGGCTTATCACGATGTCACGCAGTTTAAAGAAGAAGCGGTAAGTTTATTCTCCTTCGGCTATCTCAATCTAGAACAACGGGCACGAGTCGAAAGATTATATTGGGAGGCTTGCGATCGCATTCTCAAGATTGTCCGCCAGCAAAACTATGTGCCTGATGACTTAGAAGACCTTGAAAAGATTATGGCAACTACCTATTACTGTAATTTCTCTGTATTCCAATCTGCACCTGATAGCTGGGCGATCGATCAGTTATTTCCAATTATGCCCATTCACCGCTTAAACGAAGAACCGACCTGTCGTGGTACGATCGCCGATCTTACTTGTGATAGCGATGGCAAAATTGATAAATTTATCGACTTGCGCGATGTCAAATCCGTTCTAGAACTCCATACTTTTCATTCCAATCAACCCTACTTTTTAGGATTATTCCTCGGTGGCGCTTATCAAGAAATTTTAGGCGACCTGCATAATCTTTTTGGCGATACCGATGCCGTGCATATTCACGTTAAACCCAATGGCTACCAAGTCGAACACGTAATCAAAGGCGATACCATGACCGAAGTGCTGGAATATGTTCAATACAGCCGCGATGGACTTTTAGAAAGTATGCGCCGCGAGACCGAAAAAGCTCTGCAAGCAAAAACTATCACCCTAGATGAAGCTCGATTGCTTTTACAGAAATACGAACACAGCCTCAGTGGGTATACTTATTTGAGTTAATTTACCGTAATTTAATTTGGATTGAGTTAAATTTAAGTGGTAGAAGCTTGATAAAGTTAAGATATATTAATCTGCCTAAATTTTATTTCAGTAATTAAAGATCTTTAACTAAAAATTTAAACCTAAAAATCTAATGGATTCACCTTCTATCGTCTATTACGTCTCAATGAACCCGCCTTATTTTTTGTTTGGTGCCTCCCTAGTAGCCGCTTTGGCAGCAGGTAAAGCATTTGAGGCAACTCTTCGAGAATTAGTTCAACAGTGGTCTAAAAATCGGTCTTCTCGGACTTTATTAAATTTAAGAGGTTTTTCAATCCAGTTACCATACCTAGCGATCGCGATCTGCACGGGGGTATTTTTATCCTGTGGCTTAGAAATTTTTGGATTTCCACCAGAGTTGGCTTATCCCACAGCGATCGCTTTAACAATAGTCAGTGCCTTATTTGTATGGAGACAGCTAGGAACTTTATTAGTAGAGCTAGAACGAGGTGGCTCCGCCGCTATGGATTTAGATATGTATGATATTTAATTGCTGGAAAATTAATTAGTACACTTTTAAGCCGATTGCAAATATATAAATAACTTCATTAAATTTCCATACCTAACGAGCTTTTATCTAATATTTATCTGGATTTGGATCTTTGTAAGTAATTACAAAGGTTTAAGCTTTTTAACTATCTCATGCAGGCGAAATAGCATATCATGCCATTAAATTAAATAATACCTGTAGTAATTATGGAACCTTTACCCCCTTCAATTACGCCCTACCAGATGGACATTCTCCGAGTGGTCACAGCAATGGCATGGTCTGATGGTGAGCTAGAGCCAGATGAAATTACCGTGATGTTAGAGCAGTTTGCCCAACTGTTTGCCCCTGATGCAGATAAACGGCGATCGCTAATTCAAGAACTAAGAGAATATTTAGACCAAAATCTTCCGCTCGAACATAGTCTCAGTCGCTTGCGCCGCGATGAAGATCGGCATTTAGTGCTCAAGTTATCCTATCAAGTAATTCAAGCTAGTCGGCGTAAACCTGACGAACCTGCCATCAACCTTGATGAAGCCGCAGCTTACCAAAAATTAGTAAAACTCTTAGATTTATCCGCAACCGATGTGGCAGCAATTGAAGCCGCTAGTAATTCTTTAGCCACAAAAAATCTAAGCATTTCAGATGTGGCAGCCCAATTACAGTCGTTAACTAGCGGTTAATATATTTAAGTCTAGCTCTTTAAGTTGACCTAATTAACGTATGTCGGATAAATCTGATTCTCAGCAAAGGATTCTGGCAATGCCTTTTTTTGCAGGCTTACCTGATGCTGCATCTGCAAGGGCAACGGCTCAAATTGTGACAAGAACCCATCCTGCCGAGCAGGTAATTTTGCTAGAAAATGATTGGGGCAATTCGGTGTACTTTATTGTAAGTGGTTGGGCAAAAATTCGTACCTATAATCTTGACGGGAAGGAAGTTACTTTAAATATTTTAGGAGCGGGAGAGATGTTTGGCGAAATGGCAGCTTTGGATCAAGTTCCGCGCTCTACGGATGTGATTACCCTTGTTGCAACTACGATCGCCTCTTTGCCTGCGGCTGATTTTGTCCATCTGATTGAAACTGAACCCGTTGCCGGAATACATTTAGCCCGACTATTGGCAAAACGCTTACGTCAAGTTAATCGCCGCCTTCGATTGCGAGAATCTGATAGTACTTCTAGAGTGGCAGATGTTTTATTATTTTTAGCCGAAGGACAGGGAACGATGGGAGTGATGGGCATGGAAATTCCGAACCTACCACATCGAGAACTTAGTAGTCTTAGTGGTTTAGCGAGAGAGACGGTGACTAGGGTTTTAGGGAAATTAGAGCGGAAGAATTTGATTCAAAGAGATGGCGATCGCGATGTATTGTGTATTGTCAGCCATGAGGGCTTAGAAAGTTTATTAGCTTAGGTTTTTTTTATGATAAATTTTGACTACGATTTGCTAGTAATTGGTGCGGGTGGTGGCGGTTTATCAGCTGCAAAACGAGCTGCTTTACATGGGGCAAAAGTTGCAATTATAGAGAGCGATCGCGTGGGTGGAACTTGTGTAATGCGTGGTTGTGCACCTAAAAAATTGATGGTGTATGCCTCTCATTTTTCTCGTCTTTATCGTGATGCCGAAAGTTATGGATGGTCGGCTGTTGATAGCATATTTAATTGGGGAAAACTCAGAGACACCGTACAAAAAGAAATATTGCATCAAAGTGAAGTACATATTAGTTCTTTAACAAAAAATAAGGTTCAGCTAATTTCGGGTTTTGCTCAGTTTATTGATGCTCATACGGTGGAAGTTAGTAATTTAAACGAAGGCGATCGCCAAGTTACAGCAAAAACCATTTTAATTGCCGTAGGTGGAGAACCGCTAAAACCAGATGCGACTGGAATAGAATATGCAATCACTTCAGAAAAGATGTTCTTATTACCCACATTTCCCCAACGCCTAGCAATAATCGGCGGTGGCTACGTTGGAGTTGAGTTTGCAGGGATTATGAATGGATTGGGGGCAGAAGTAACACTAACTATTTTGGATGAGTATATCCTTAGTGGGTTCGATCGCGATGTTCGTATAAATGTGCAGGAAGGCATAATCGAGCGTGGAATTAACCTTAAAACTAATGTCGATCCCACTTCATTCAAAATTACTAAAGTCAAAGATGAATTGACCATTACCTTTAGCGATTGCGATCGACAAAAACACAAATTCACAGTAGATGCGATCCTTGCGGCGACAGGACGTAAGCCAAATTTAAGTAAGCTGGGTTTAGAAAATGCAGGGGTGAAAGTTGGAGATGAGGCGATCGCGGTAAAAGCAGACAATAGTACGAGTCAATCTAATATTTATGCGGTTGGTGACTGTACAGATCGGATCAATCTTACTCCAGTAGCGATCGCCGAAGGTCGAGCCTTTGCTGATACTTTATATGGACACAAACCACGTTATATCAGCCATCGTTATATTCCCTCCGCCGTATTTTCTCAACCCGAAGCCGCAACAATTGGTTTAACGCAGGAGAAAGCTGAAGAACTCTATGGTGAGGCTGTCAAAATCTACAGTAATAAATTTTCTCCTATGTTTTATAGCCTTATAGATGCAAAACAAAAAACATTTATAAAGCTAATTACGATTGGTGAGGAGGAACGAATTGTAGGAATCCATATGGTTGGCAAAGATGCTGCCGAAATTATGCAAGGTATGGCAATTGTTATGACAATGGGCGGCTGTAAACGCGATCTGGATAATACTATGTCAATTCACCCCACAACTGCAGAAGAGTTTTTCACTTTGGACTAATGCTGTTTAAAAGCTAAAACTCTAGATCCTTATGTATGTGCAACCCAACCTATCAGGACAGGTAGCAGAAGAAATAACCCGAATGCAGGATTTACAACATTTTAATTGAAGATATTATTAAAAATAAAATCATACAGCCAACGTACAAATTTAGATCTCAAGACTATTGAGACTTGTAATTAATTAATTGAAGTAAGTCTATGAATATTGCTAATCAACTTGTTATTCTCAATCGTATTCGTAGACTTAGCTATTTAATGGACTCATCCTTTCGGATTCCTTTTGTAGGTTGGAAAGTTGGACTCGATCCTATTTTAGGAATTATTCCTGGGGCAGGTGACTTAATCAGCACGGCAGTTTCTATTTATATAATTTCTCTATCAGTACGTTTTAACTTACCAATTAGTAAGGTTATTCAGATGATCCTCAATGTTAGTATTGAAACATTATTAGGAACAGTACCAATTTTGGGTGATATTTTCGATGCTTATTACAAATCGAACATCCGAAATTTAGAGATTTTAGAAAAACACTTGAGTGAAATTTCTAACAACCTTGAACATGATAATTTGAACTTATCCAATGCCTCTCAGCCATTAAAACAGCTACATGATGTTCTTAATTATTAAAAATTTCACCCCTTTTAAATTCTTAAATAGGTAAATTCTTAAACAGGTTCTAAGTCCCAAAAGAGCGATCGCCTGCATCACCCAATCCCGGTACAATCCAACCTTGAGAGTTAACTACTTCATCAATCATGGCAGTATAAATTTGCACGGAGGGATATTTTTGGTTGATTTTTTGCAATGCTGGCGGGGCGCAGACCACATTAATAATCCGAATCAAGCTAGGATTAGCACCACATCCAGTTAATAAGTCTAGGGCGGAGATGATAGTTCCTCCAGTTGCCATCATTGGCTCCGTGATTAAAATTCGAGTCTGAGGTTGTAATTGCGGTGGCAGCTTATTAAGATATAAACTATTTTCTAAGGTTTCTTCATCTCTCACAAAACCCAGATGATAAATACTGGCAGTGGGAACTAGAGCTTGACAGCTTTCTAATAGCGTCAAACCTGCTCTTAAAATTGGGGCGATCGCTAAGGGAATAGAGGCATCGATAATTTCACCAGTAGCCACAGCTAAAGGAGTTTCTACATTTATAACTTGAGTTGGCAGCCAGTCTCTAATTGCCTCGTAGGTCAGCCATCTTCCTAGCTCCTGCATCGCAGTCCGAAATATAGGCACAGGAGTATGTTTATCTCTGGCGATCGTCAGCCAATGATCGATTAAGGGGTGCTTTTTGACGAAAACTTTAAGTTGTAGTGCCATCAATTCTAGCTCTCAAAATATATTAGTAAGCCAAAGTTTCTAAGGTCTCGCGCAGGTAGCTAGTTACCAATTCGTCTATAAGTCTTTGGTCGAGCAGCCTCTGATCTATCTTTTGCTCTATCTTTTGCTCTATCTTTTGATTTGGCTTTTGCTCGTTATTATTGGTCTCAACTAGACGCGATCGCTTCCATTTTTCAAAACCCGTACTTCCAGTGATGGCTTGTTTGAGATTGTCCCATGTCTCAGTATTTTTCACAGTATTTTTCTGAATATTTTGCTGTGGATTCATATTTAGCTCTCCTAGCTGACTCTTGACTGGTTCTTGACTAACTCTTGACTGATTCTTGACTGGCTCGTTACTATTTTAGTTGTTTAAATAGTTTTTAATAGTTGTTCAGGGATAATGTAAATATTACCATTTTTTTATTCCTTCCCTATAACTATGAATGAATCAGTAACCGAGCTACGCCCCAATTACGCCATTCCATCAGTATTAGCAGTGATCGGAATACCTTTATGGTTTCTTAAGTTTTGGGCGATCGCTTCAGTATTACTCTTATTGAGCCTGTTTTTAACGGTTCAGACGGCTACCCTACGCCTTGTTTTTAGCTCTACCGATTTAGATATCTATCGCAACAATAGTTTAATTCGTAAATTTCCTTATAAAGATTGGCAAAATTGGCAGATTTTTTGGTCTCCTATACCAATTCTGTTTTACTTTAAGGAAATTAAGAGCATCCACTTTTTACCGATTATTTTTAACGCTCAGACCTTAAAAGCTTGTCTCGAAGTAAATTGTGCTCCTAAGTTACAAGAATTTGTAGAAACTAAGGTTGATGCGCCGATCGATCCAATGATAGATTTGTTACGTTTGCAGCTTAAATCGGAAGAATATGGAGAACGGATGCAGGCTTTGGTAAAGAGTAGAAATTTATCTATTTCCGATCGCTTTGAATTTGTCTCTATAGGATCTAGCGATCGCAATACTCGAATTCGTTACGATGCAGTCAGTCAATTGGCAACTATTGGGAATCATGATTTAGATAAATCTTTAGAAATTTTGCGCGATCGCTTACTTAACGATCCTGAAATGGATGTCAAAGCGGCAGCAGCAGATGCAATTGGGGCTTTGAAACTCACATCGGCGTTTACAGATTTAGAAAAAGTATATAAAAGTACGAACGACTGGCTGATGCAGTTTAGTATTATTGCCGCCTTAGGAGAATTAGGAGATCTGCGGGGCTTTGAACTTTTAGCTGATGCTTTAGCAAATAATTCTAACGATTTAGTTAAAATTGCCGCGATTGGAGCCTTGGGAGAATTACGCGATCCGCGCAGCTTAGATTTATTATTGCCTCTAATTGATAACCCCGACTGGCAAGTTCGTCATCGTTTGGCTCAAGCTTTTGCAAATATTGGTACCGAGCAAGCGATCGCCGCACTCAAAAAACTGACAGAAGATCCTACAGAACAAGTTGCAGAAATTGCCAAAATATTAGTGTCTGGCTCTTAGGTAGACCTCATCATGATTAACGTTTTAGTCCAGATAGCCTTTGATAATCGACCTTATCCGATCTTCAATTTTAGAATTGATTTGTGTGGTATTTGTTCACGATATCCTCAAACTCTTTCGGGGCATTAATGATTCTAAGTTCCTGAAAATATTCTTTCGGCATAAATTTCTCTAGAATGGGCAAACATTCTTCCAAATCGTTTTTTCTGGTTCCAAAATTAGCCCCTGAAAGTAAGGAAAACCCAAAATCTGAGTAAAGCTTGATTGCCCGAAAACTAGATGGCTGTGTGTGCAGATAAACAGGATAATCACGCATTTCCAATTTCCGCATAATGATTGAAAGTAAAGCTCTGCCAATACCCTGCCCTTCGTACTCTTTTAAGACCTTGAACCATTGAATCGAATTGAATTCGTCGTACGCCTTCCAACTTAAGCAAGTGGCGATGGGTTTATCTTGCGTATCACATACAAACAAAGTTTTGGTAAAAAAGAGTTCTTCTTTTCCGCCATAAGTCGTGGTGAAATAATCGGACATGAACCCTTCATATTCTTTTGCCAGATCAGCAGAATCAAAGGGCATCGTTTTCCATGTGCCTAGCTCATCAGGTCTGCAACTTCTTATGAAATAACTGGCGGGCAATTCGGTGAGAGAATTACGATTCAATACCTCGCACATCATAAAGATATTTTTGTCTGGTATTTCTTCTTCTTTCATTACTCAACAATTCAGTTAATTCATCAAATAACTGGGAGTCTGTAATAGCCCTGCACGGTTATCGAAGGGGAAAAAGCGAAAGACGGCGCGACCGATGATATTTTGTTGTGGTAAAAATCCCCAGACATGAGAGTCGCTGCTATTATTGCGGTTGTCGCCCATCATCCAATAGGTATTTTCAGGAATTTTAATCGCAGAATTTAAAGGATCTTGTGGTAGATAATAGTTAATGGGTTCGGGAATATAAGGCTCGGTTAAAGCTTTGCCATTTACAAATACTTGCCCATCGTGAATGGAAATTAAATCGCCCGGCAGACCAATTACTCTTTTAATATAGGCTTTAGTGCTATCTTCAATTAATGGCGAGTTGGGAGGATAGAAAACTAAAATATCTCCGCGTTGTGGCGATCGCAAGAAGTTACTGACTTTTTCCACAATAATTCGGTCTTCGATTTGCAGGGTTGGCTCCATAGAACCAGAGGGAATATATCGAGGTTCGATCGCAAAGGTTCTAAGTACAACTGCCAAAAAAATAGCGATGATGATAGTACGGATATTTTCTTTTTGTCCTGAAAGCCAAGACCCCAAATTTTTCTGCTGTTCCAATTTATTCTATTATTTATTCTATTAACGAGTAGATTTATACTTTATGGATTTAAAAGATAGATTTAAAACTTAGATTTAAAGGATAGATTTAAAACTAGGATTAAAAGTCATTTGCCCAAAATTTTACTAACTTCTTGATTATCTTGTAATTAATTATAAATGACTGATGTATTGATTATTGGTGGTGGTGTAATTGGCTTGGCGATCGCTTTGGAATTATCACTATTAGGCGCAAAAGTTACAATTGTCGAACGAAATACCTGTGGACAATCAGCATCTTGGGCGGCAGCAGGAATGTTGGCACCTCAAGCCGAAAAATTATCAGGCGCATTATTAGATTTGGCGCTACATAGCCGATCGCTTTATCCCGATTGGATTAATAAATTGCAAAGCTTAACAGGTATGGAATGTGGCTATTGGCAATGTGGAATTTTATCGCCATACATGAATGAAGTTTTGATCTGGAAACTAAATCTGCATACTTTATCTGAATATCGCGATCGCCCTCAAGTTAAAGCCATTCAATCTGGACTAAATCATAATATTGCAGGAGGTTTATGGTTTGCTCAAGATGCTCAAGTTGACAACCGTTTACTTACCCAAACTTTAATTGCCGCCCTCAGATTGCTCTCCGTCCAAATTATAGAAGGCGTTAATGTTTATAGTATCGAAACCGATCGAAATCAAGTTACGCATTTAGCCACAAGTCACGGCAATTTACAAAGCGATCGCTATATTTTAGCAACGGGTGCATGGACTCAAGAATTAATGCCGTTACCAATTTCGCCGCGCAAAGGACAGATGCTATCGGTATTAGATCCTAATCGCAATCTCAAAACAGTTTTGTATGCCGAAGATATTTATATTGTGCCCCGTCAAGATGGCAGAATTATTATTGGCGCGACAGTTGAGGATGTTGGGTTTACATTGGGAAATACAGCCCAAGGTATTGCTAATTTACTTAATAATGCTATTCGGCTTTATCCTGCGATCGCTAATATGCTAATTCAATCGACATGGTGGGGTTTTCGTCCTCATGCCCCTGAAGAAATCCCGATTATTGAAATTAGTTCTAAGTTTAATAATTTACTTTTAGCAACTGGACATTATCGCAATGGGATCTTACTTGCACCTATTACGGCAAAAAATATTTGCGATCTAATTAAAATTAATTAAATAAACTAGAAAATAGTTTTCAATTCATAAGTTTTATCAATCGCAAGTAAATTAAATAAGATATAAGTC
>Ga0163154_10008882_pt1 | contig 11591 bp, 10 predicted proteins | sample OliLakLV19MP9P1_FD_148649 | JGI IMG/M metagenome (GOLD analysis project Ga0163154, IMG submission 148649) | Freshwater microbial mat bacterial communities from Lake Vanda, McMurdo Dry Valleys, Antarctica - Oligotrophic Lake LV.19.MP9.P1 | ecosystem: Environmental > Aquatic > Freshwater > Lake >...
GATGGCTCCTGCGCGTGCAGCGGAACGCCGATCGCCAAACATGCGGTCCACAACGATGTCCTGATCACACGCATGCCATGCTCCTTCGCACTCCCCATCATGGCCATCATACGGCATGGCAAGGTCATTCCTCCCCAAAACACTCAGTGATGCGACCCTCAGCGCGCCTTCGTGGCTTCCAACGCGGCGAGCGCCCGCTTCCGTGCGTCTGCATGATCGACGATCGGCAGAGGATAGCTGCCGTCGCCTTCGCTGCCGAGTTCGACTCCCGCCTCGCGCAACGCCAGCATCGGAGCCTCCCATGGCCGATGGATCAAAGAATCGGGCAGCCGTGCCAGCTCCGGCACCCACTTGCGAACGTAGTTGCCTTGCGGGTCGAATTTCTCGCCTTGCGTCACCGGATTGAAAATCCGGAAGTACGGCGCGGCATCGGCCCCGCACCCGGCAATCCACTGCCAGCCCAGGGTGTTGTTCGCCAAGTCCGCATCCACCAGTGTGTCCCAAAACCATTTCGCGCCTTCCTGCCACGGCAGCAGCAGGTGCTTCACCAGAAAACTGGACACCACCATGCGCACGCGGTTGTGCATCCAGCCGGTGTGCCAAAGCTCGCGCAGGCCCGCATCCACCAATGGATACCCGGTTCGGCCACGCTGCCAAGCCAGCAACGCGCCGGGGTTGTCCTCCCAGGGAAACGCGGCGAACTGGGGTCGCAGCGGTTCTTCGGGCGTGTGCGGGAAGTGAAACAGCAGGTGATGCGCGAACTCGCGCCATCCGATCTCGGCCATGAATCGCTCCGGCCCGGCGTGTGTCTTGCTTTTGAGCTTGCCCACATGCTCATGCACGGCGTGCCAGATGCGGCGCGGGCTGAGCTCGCCGAAGTGCAGGTGCGGCGACAAACGCGAGGTTCCCGCCTGATCCGGCCGATTGCGCGACTCGTCGTACTCGCCAAGCACGTTCTCGATCAATCGGTCGAGTTGGATGGTCGCTCCGCGTTCGCCGGGCGTCCATGCCTCCTGGATTCCCCCGGCCCACTCGATCGTCGGCATCAACTGCAGATCATCGACGGAAAGCGACGGCGGCCACGCTTCCGGCGCCTTGAGTTTGCCCAAGGCTGGCCGCGGCAATGGCTCGCCCGGCTCCGCCCTTTCCGCCCGCTTCAAGCTCGCCTTCCAGAATGGCGTGAACACCAGGTACGGCTTGTCCTCCTTCGTCCGTATCTCGAATGGCTCAAACAGCAAACCGGCGTTGAAACTCTCCGCCTCGATGCCATGGTCCTTCAGTGATTTTTTGATGTCCGCATCGCGGGCGATCGCGCTCGGTTCGTAACGCCGGCTCCAGAGCAACGCATCGGCGTTGGTCTTTTTGATCAACGATCGAAGCGTCGCCAGCGTCGGACCCCGCTGAATGATCAAGCGCGAGCCGATCTTCCGCAAATCCGCATCCAGAGAGCGCAACGAACCATGGAGCCACACCTTTGAGGCTTCGCCGGGTGGCCACGATCCTTCCTCCTCCGGCGCCCAAATAAAGACGGGAATCACCGACCCGCCGCCGCCACTGCCACCACCTCGCTTCATTGCTGCCTGCAGCGCAGGGTGATCATCAAGCCGCAAGTCCTGCCGGAACCAAACGATGGTCGGCGATGCCTTCATCATCGAACGAATTTCGACGCAATCGCCTGCGGGGATTCATCAATATGTAATGCCAAAAAATTCGCCAGCAAGCGCGGCCCCTCCACCGTGAGGAAACTTTCCGGGTGGAACTGCACGCCCTCCATCGGCGCGTGCTCGGGAGCGCCGTTTCCGTTTTCGCCGCGCCACCGTAATCCCATGATCTCATCGTCGGCGGTCCACGCACTGATCTCGAACTCGTCGGTCACCGTCGCGCGATCGACGATCAACGAGTGGTACCGCGTGGCGACGAATGGATTGCTCATGCCCCGATAGACACCGCGGCCATCGTGATGGATTTCCGAGGTCTTGCCATGCATCAAGACGCTGTGCCGCTTCACGGTCATGCCATGCACGTCGGCCATCGTCTGATGACCGAGGCACACGCCCAGGATCGGGATGCGGCCCTTAAAATGCGAAATCAACTGCGGGCACACGCCCGACTCCTTCGGCGTGCACGGGCCGGGCGAGATGATCAGCCGCGTGGGCGACATTGCCGCCGCCTCGTCCACCGTGATTTTGTCGTTCCGCACGACTTCCAGACGCAGGTTCGGATCAAGCGTGCCGATCCCCTGCACAAGGTTGTAGGTGAACGAATCGTAGTTATCGATGAGGAGCAGCACGGCCCAAGGATACGCGCTAGCAGGTCGATTGACACAACAATGACGAAGAACAAACGCTCAGCAGCCGCGAGCCAACGCCTCGCTGATTCACTTCTCACCCACCGATCAAGATTTGACGCATGAACTCATGCCACTCCGCGATGCGTTGCATCGCGGCTGCGGACCTCCACCGTTTACCTACGACAACCGCTTGCGCACCAGCTCCGCCCGCACTTCGCGCATCTCTTCCGGCTCCAACTCCGCTTTCGCATGCAGTTTCAGGTGGGCCGGCTGCACCTGCAGGAAGAGTTCGTTCACCGCCGCCAGGTCGATGCCTTTCAGCCGCTCCATGTGCGCGCCAAGCCTCACGCGGCTGAGCAATTTCATCGCTTCCTCCGCGCCCAGCAATCGTGCGCTGCGCAGCGCGCCGATCGCCCGATGCACGCGGTCATCCAGCATCGTGCAGTTGCGTTCCAGCAGCATCCGCCGGGCCTGATGTTCGTACTCGATGATGCGGGGCACGATGATCGACTCGAACTCCTCCAGCAGTTCCGCCTCGCTTTTGCCCAGAGTGACCTGATTGCTGATCTGGTAGAAGTCGCCGGCCGACTCCGAGCCTTCGCCGTAATAACCCCGTACCGCCAGGTGCAAGTCTTTGGCGGCCCGCCTGACGCGCTCGACTTCGTTGGTCATCTTCAGCGCGGGCAGGTGCATCATCACGCTGAACCGGATGCCCGTACCCACGTTGGTGGGGCAGGCGGTGAGGTAGCCAAAGCGGGGCGAGAATGCATAATCCAGCCGCGACTCGATGGCGTCGTCCACGGCATTCAGCCGCTCGTACACCGCCGCCAACTGCATGCCCGGCGCGAGCACCTGCATGCGCAGATGATCCTCCTCGTTCACCATGACGCTCAGTGTTTCATCGCCGGAAATCGCCACCGCCCGGCGATGCTCCGCGTCCGCCAGGTGTTTGGAGATCAAGTGCCGCTCGAAAAGCAGTTTTCGGTCGCGCAGCGTGGCCTGCGTCAAATCGACCCAAATCATGCCCTCCGCAAGACCGTTGTTCAGCAGCACCGGCCGCGCGAGCGTCAGGGTGTCCTGGCACTGCGACGCCGAAGCGCGATTGACGAAGGGCAGTCCCGCGATGTTGCGGGCCACGCGAACGCGGCTGGACAACACCACGTCGCCATGCGGGGGCGGAACGGCGTGCGGATCGACGGTGGTGGTGCGCGAGTGCATGGGGGGCAATCGATACTTGGGCAAGCAATGCCCTGTCGATCAATGCATGGTTGACCCGCCGCGGGAGGGCATATTCATGCTCGACAGACGATCGCGAAGCTTGGCGGCACGTTCATATTGCTCCGCCGCCACCGCGTGATCGAGTTCCTTCAGCAATTTCTGAATCAAGAGTTGGCGATCGATGCTCGATCCGGCCCGCTGCGGCGTCTTGCCTTGGTGATGCGTGCCGCCGTTCTGGGCCCTTTCGATCAACGGCCCCAGTTCATCCTCGAAGGCGCGATAACACTCAGCACATCCCACGCGGCCATGCTGGCGAAACTGCGCGAAGCTCATCCCGCACGCGCCGCAGGTTTTGTTGACTGGCTTGACCACGGCCGGCGTGCCGGGCGTGGCCCCCTTGGCTCCTCCACTGCCGCCGCCCTTAAGGTTCTGAGAGATCACGAATTGCGTGAGCAACTGGTTGATGGGCTGCTGGCCGGGCGGCATGATGCCTGCCTCTTGCGCGTGGGTTTCGCAAAGGTGGACTTCCTTCTTGATGCCGCTGCGAACGGTCACCTCATGCACCACGGCCGGCTTGTTGCACAGATCGCACTTCATGGGTCTTGATATGGTAGCCCGAAGAGGCATGTGGCGGAACAGAATCGAGTGATCATCGAGGTCTGGTCTTGAAGACACGGAACCCGTAGTACGCGATCAGCAGCGGTGACATGATGGATACAAGCAGTGACTCGGGACGCTGTACGGCGTAATTTCGCCAGAGGCCGTAGGTCAAGACGATCGCGAAAGGGATGTAGATCGCGACTTTGAGCAGCCAAAGGCCTGTTTTGGCTCCCTTGGTTCCGGCGGGCTCGAACGTCGTCGAATCCGTTGGATCGAAATCAAGTCCGCACTCCGGGCAACGATGCTCGGTCAGGCAGGCAAGCGAGTATTGACATCCCCGGCAGTGCATGAGGAGATGCTAAAAATGCCCGCAAGGCGGTGCAACACCGGTCATTTCACAGCCATCCCACGATTTGTCAACGCTCACAATGTCGCCTGTCGAATGTCGCGCAGCGTTTTGAGCAGCGCCGGGATCGCGCTCAGGGGCTGCATCGTGCTGGCGTCCGACTGACTCTTGGTCGGCTCGGGGTGACATTCAATGAATACCGCCTGCACGCCCGCCGCCACCGCTGCCTTGGCCAGCAGTTCGGCGCGGTCGGGTCGACCGCCGGTGCTGTTTTCGCCCGCCCCGGGAAGCTGCGTGGAGTGCGTCACGTCGAAGCAGACCGGTCGGCCGAGTTCCATCAGGTCGCCCAAGCCGATGAAGTCGTTCACCAGCCGGTGATAGCCGAAGAACGTGCCTCGCTCGGTGAGCATGATGTCGTGGCAGCCGCCCTCGACGAGTTTGGCGATCACATGCCGCATCTCGGCTGGGGAGAGAAACTGGCCTTTTTTGACGTTCACGGGTTTGCCCGTGGCGGCACAGGCCAGCAGCAGATCGGTCTGCCGGCAGAGGAACGCAGGCACTTGAATCAAATCAACGACTTCGCTGGCGACGCGGGCCTGCGCGGGTTCGTGAATGTCGGTGGTCACCGGCACACCAAAGGTTTTTCGGATGCGGGCGAGTTCCGCCAGGCCCTGATCGGCCCCCGGCCCGCGCAGCGACTTGCCGCTGGAACGATTGGCCTTGTCGAAACTGGCTTTGAACACATAGTTCAGGCCGAGGTCGGCACACGCTTGCTGCAGGGTTCCTGCGATCTGGTCATTGATCGCCGGCGATTCCAACACGCAAGGGCCGGCAATCACCAGCAAAGGATGGCCAGCACCGGCGACGAGATTTCCAACGCGGCAGGAGTGGGTCATAGAGGCGGATCGCAGATCTTTTATTACTGTCGTTCGTTGCGTCAATTGTCCAAACTACCACGGACCTCCCAGACTGCGGTTTTCAACCCGCTGCGAATGACCAATCAGCCAAGATTGCGCGGATTCTGCCGATGACCGAAAACCGATTGGTTTTGCGGTCAGGCGACCGATAGTAGGCGGTCATGATGCTGATTCCGACCCACGTTTCCCGCTTTTCAATACACCCGGCCGACTTGGAAGCCGAAGATGTAAAGCGTGTCCGTATTCAGTGAGCCGACACGCCCTCCTCGGAGTACCCCATGGCCCGGATGCCCAAAGAGCCCGAAGCGTTTGGTGAACAGGTCGCCAAGATCTTGCAGCGACAATTTCCCGATCGTCCCGTCGAATTGGCGGGGCCGATGGACTTGGTCCTCAATGGCAAGCATCTCGGGCTCGAAAACCTCTATCGCATGGTGCAGTACGAACCATCGCGGGGCGTGGAGATCGTCGAGAACTACCTGGAGCGTTTGATCGAGGGCGACAGCATCGGTTCGATGCCCTTGCCGCTGAGCGTGGCCAAGCCCCGCATCATGCCGCGCATCCAGCCGATGTCGATTTTCAATCATCTGGATCGGGAGCAAGTGGCCCATGTGCCGTTCGTGAACGACACGGTGGTGGTCTTCGTGATCGACATGCCGCACATGACGGTGAGCATCACCGTGGAGCAGTTACTGCGTTGGGGCCTGACCTCGGATGATCTTGACCTGATCGCCCGCGAGAACCTGGCGAAATACACGCCGAATTTGGAAATTCAATTTGTAGAGTCTGCGGAGGGAGGCCGGGCGGCGATCCTCGCCGTGCAGGACGGCTACGACGCTGCACGTCTCCTGCTCGGCACGCTGCACGATCGACTGGCCCCGGAATTGCATGGCGACTTCTACGTCGCCACCCCCGCCCGCGACATGTTCCTGGCCCTCTCGTGCAACCCCTCGGAGTTCGTGGAACGACTGCACAAGCGGGTGCAGGTGGATTACAAACGGCTACCCTATCCGATCAGCAATCAACTGTTCGTGGTCACCCGCGACGGCGTGGCCGGCACGGTCAGCCGCGAAGCGGCGTAAAACGAGTTGACAAGGAAGGGGCAACAGCAGCCGGGTTGCTACGCAACCTTGGCGTGATACGCAATCGCTTCAATACATTTTCCCCCAGGGTCATGTAGCGACCCGGCTATCGGCCCTCAATCCCTTTTATCCCCTTGGTTTGAGGTTTCTGGGCCCAATGCTCGCCCAACAATCAACCTTTGGATTTCGCCGGCTGTCGTTGAGGGGTTGATTGGGTCGTCAAGGTGTCGATCTCCGCTGCGAGAACGAAGTCCTTGTGCGTCAGGCCGCCCGCATCGTGGGTGCTGAGCGTGAGGGTGACCTTGTTGTACCGAACGAGGATGTCGGGGTGATGCTGCTGCCGCTCCGCGAGGCCAGCGACGCCATTGACGAAGGTCATGGCATCGACGAAGTTCGGGAAGCCGAAGGTTCGCTGGAGGGCGTCGCCGATGCTGGACCATTCCGGCAAGGCGGTAAGTCGCTGATCGATATCGGGCTGCGCAAGCTTGGTCATGAACGCTCCGTGAAAGGCAAGCCGACGGGGCTGCCCACTGTTGATGTCAATATCAACGTACCCGTTTCCGCCCCACTGGGGAAGGGGCGAATGGACGAAGGAGCGAGAAGGGCTTGCGGGGCGTATCGGGCACTCGATATGGTAAGTGCAGGAGCACCCGGCTTGGTTGACGAACACCCCCATCGCAAATCGATCAAATTCGTCCACATCACGATCGCCTTCGTCATCGCGATCTCGCTGTTCACCGTGTTGATCAGCACGCGCCGAGGCAAATCGGCACCCCCATCGGCCGTCGAGGTGCGAATCGGCGGCGAGAAATTCGAGTTGGAACTGGCTATCGATCCCGCCGTCCGAGAACGCGGCATGGGCGGACGAACTGAAATTCCGGATCACGGCGGGATGCTTTTCGTATTTCCGGACAAGGATGTCAAGGTTCAAAGTTTCTGGATGAAAGATTGCCTAATCGACATGGACATCATCTACCTTGATCGACAGGCCCGGGTGACGTGGGCGGGAACCATGCGTGCGATTCCGCTGCAAGAACCGGATGAATCGAAAGCCGATTACGAAACTCGTCTGCGATCCACGGCGACCAGCAGCGGATATCCATCACAATTTGTCATTGAGGTGAAGGCAGGCACGGTTCAGCGGCTGGGGGTGCGGGTCGAGGACAAGATCGAGTTGGATACCCGGACGTTGATTGGTCGGGCGAAATGATGCTCTTGCGGATCGATGCTCACAATCGGTGCAGATTGCCACGCAATTTCAAGGACCGTGCGTCGGAGGCACCAGCCGGGTGGCTTCAAAGTCGATGTCCACGGTGACGGGCAGAGGTTCGCCCTCGGCGGTGCGCAGCAAGCGGTCGGCCGACATCAGTGGAGCCGAAAGCCGATAGTCGATAGCCGAAAGCCCCTCTGTTGCCTCCACGGGAATTCTTCATTGATGATGCGGTGGAATGTGATCATTGCGGCATGGCAAGGACAGGCCGCGCGGGCTTCGGAGTTCGCGCAGCGATTGTCGGCCGCGTGGTCGGCCCTGACCCCCGCCACCTTCACCGAAGCCGCTGCCGCCGAGTTGCAGCACGACAGTCTGGGCAGCGTGGATGCCGTGATCTTGATCGGCGAGACCGATTCAATCCAGTCGTCGGCGCTCAGCGTGCTTGGCGTGATTGAGGAAGCCGGGGTTCCGGCGTTGGCTCTCCTTGATTGCAAGCCCGAACCGGGCAACGCCTTTGAGTTTGCCGGCGCGATCGTCTCCTACTGGGACGCCCCGCTGGCGGAAATCATCGCGTGCCTGCATGGCGTGCTGCATCGCCAGTCGGAGGTGAAACGGCTGAAGGCCGAAGTGACGCTGAGCCAGCGCTTCCACGGCGGACTCAAGGGCGAGATCGCCAAGATGCACGAGGAATTGCAACTGGCGGCGGTGGTGCAGCGGGAATTCCTGCCGCACGAATTGCCGCTGCTGCACGGCGTTGAATTCGCCGCGATGTGGCGCCCGACGAATTACGTGTCGGGCGACATTTACGACATGATCCGATTGGACGAGGATCACGCGGGCATCTTCATCGCCGACGCTGTTGGCCACGGCGTGCCCGCCGCGCTCATGACCATGGTCATTTGCCGCTCGCTGATCACCAAGGAAATCACCGGCAACACCTACCGAATTGTTCCGCCGGGCGAGGTGCTGGCCCGCCTGAACAGCGAAATGATCCGCCGCCAGGGCCGCACCACGCGCTTCGCCACGGCGGTATACGCGGTGATCAACTGCCGCCAGCGCACCATGACCTTGGCCGGAGCGGGGCATCCGCCCCCGGTTCGCCTGAGTGCCGATGGAACTTCAGAAGTGCTGGAAACTTCCGGCGGCTTGCTGGGCGTCTTTCCCGACGAAACGTATGGCGAGCTCGAGGTCGAATTGAACCTGCATGATCGGTTGCTGTTCCACACCGACGGTTTTGAGCAGGCCTTTCCTGCCGAGCAGACCGATGCGTATCACCGTCGTCTCCCCAGCAATCGATATCGCAGCGAGTTCGACTTGCTCTGCACCTTGCCCACGGCCGGCGAAATGATCGAGGCGATCAATCGGCGGGTCGATGACCAGGCCGGGTCGCTGCATCAGATCGATGACCTGACCTTGGTGTGCGTCCACGCCGGGGAACTGACCGAGGCGAAACCGCTGCCCGAATCAACCACTGAAACGCTGGCGGGCATGGGCATGTTACGGCTGGCGGGCTGACGACCATTCCTCGTCCGAGGGTCAAGGTCATGCACCGCCCCTAGCCGGGTGGCTACGCCACCCCGGAGCAAATATCGCGAACGCCCATTCCTTGGCGTTATCCTGCGCCCATGCCTCAATCCGTCGTCATTCGCCCCTTCACCGCTCCCGACGCCCCGCTGCTGGTCTCGCTCATCACCGAACTGGCAACTTATGAGCGCATGACGCACAAGCTGACGCTGACACCCGATAAACTGGTGCGCTGGCTGCTGGGTGATCAAGCCGCGGCCGAAGGTTGGATCGCCGAAATCGATGGCACGCCGGCTGGCTATACCGTCTGCTTCCTGAAGTTCTCGACCTTCAAAGCGGAGCCGAAACTCTATCTGGAAGACATTTTCGTGAAATCCGATATGCGTGGCCGGGGCGTCGGCGAAATGCTCATGCGGCATGTGGCCAAGATCGCCGTCGCGCGCGGTTGCACTTCCATGGAATGGAGCGTCTTGAACTGGAACGAACCGGCCATCGGGTTCTACCGGCGATTGGGGGCGACCGCCGAGGAACCCGAATGGACGCAATACGGCGTGTCCGGCGCAACATTGGCGCAACTGGCGGGAATCGGGGCAACCGGGACGTAAGGAACGCCTCCTAGGAGCGTTTGATTGGACAGAGGGGCATCGCAGCGGTTTACTTCTGCGCAGGCCGTCGGCTTGTTCATCCCTTTCGCTTTCCGCGAGGTCATCATGAATTCGTTCCTTCCCCGCTCCCCCCTCTCCAAATGGTTCGCGTTTGTCGTGTTGACGGTGCTTGCCGTGCTCGCGGTGCCGGCATCAATCAAGGCGACACAAAGCCCGCCCCAAGGCTACGAACAACTAAAAGCCGAAGCCGAGCGGCTTTTCGCTGAGAAGTCATTCGCCAAGGCCAACGAGTTGTATCGCCGGGCGGATGGGATGGAATTGCCGCCCGCCGAGACACGCTGGGTGGATTTTCGCCTTGCCGACACCAGTTGGCGATCGCAGGCCGGCAGCAACACCAACGACTCATCGGTTTACGAGGCGGCGCAAAAGCAACTTGAGGAAATCCTTCGCAACGTCGAGCGGGTGGAGGATCGCGACCTGGTGTGGGCCGAAGCCAGCGAATCCCTGGGCGATTACTGGTGGGCGCGGCAACACAGCCAGAACTGGGGCGGCGCGTGGCCTCACTATCAAAATGCCCTTGATTGGTGGGCCGGGTCAAGCGACTTGGAGAAGGCCCGCGACCGCTATCTAGATCTCGTCTGGAGCATGGCCGAGCCTTCGTGGATGGACCGGGGCCACGCCTGGCATTACACCACCGTTCCGCTGGGCGTTCTCGACAACGCGCTCAAGATCGCCATCACTCCAAATGACAAGGCGCGCGCGAGTTACTTGATCGCCATGTCACTGGTGCGTTCCGGCGACTGGGCCCAGCACCTTCGCGTTCCGAAAGCCTTCGAGGCCGCGCTCGAACCGGGCAAGACGACCGAGTGGTATGACGATGCGCTGTACCTCTACGCCGAGTACCTTGCCAACACCGGCGTGGCGATGATTCGCCCGGACGGCCACTGGACTCGCCAACACGACTACACCAAGGCGCTGGAACTCTTCCGCCGACTCGTGCAGGAACATCGCAAAGGCGAGACGCGATACTTCGACCAGGCCGAACAGATGATCGCCTCGATCACCGGCCCCGTGCTGAACGCCAGCGTCACCAACACGTTTCTGCCCGGCTCGGAGATTCAATACCAACTCGGTTGGCGAAATGTCCGGCAGATTGAACTCTCGCTTCACAAGGTCGATCTGAATCGCGATGTCAACCTCGCCAGCGGCGGTCGCGGGCTCGAGGATCTGCTGACGACCATGAACACGGGCGCGGCCGAGAAAATCAAGACTTGGACAAAGGACACCCAGGACAAGGGTGATTACGAACCCGGCCAATCGCAGGAAACACTGGAAGAACCCCTGCCCCCCGGCGCCTATTTGCTAACGGCCACCGCAGGCGGCAAGACGGTTCACGACCTGATCCTCGTCACCAATGCGGCGGTGATCCTGAAGAATGCCGGCGATCAGGCCCTCGTCTTCGCATGCGATGCCATGACCAGCAAGCCCATCGCCCAAGCGCAAGTGAGGATGTGGAAGCTGGCGTACCACGATCGCTGGCATGTGGCGTCGGCGACCAAGACCGCTGACGATTCCGGCCTCTGCGTCTTCAAGAAGGACGACTTCAAGGGTTTGCCCAGCGAGAACAATGTCCAATACCTCGCCACGATCTCCAAGGATGATCGCCAGGCCTTCGCCACCACCAACCGCGGCTGGTTCGAGCGGCAGAATGATGGCTGGCGGATCTACACCTTCACCGATCGCCCGGCGTACCGCCCTGGCGACACCGTGAACTGGAAGCTCATCGCCCGCACCGCCAGCAA
>Ga0163154_10008884_pt1 | contig 11590 bp, 10 predicted proteins | sample OliLakLV19MP9P1_FD_148649 | JGI IMG/M metagenome (GOLD analysis project Ga0163154, IMG submission 148649) | Freshwater microbial mat bacterial communities from Lake Vanda, McMurdo Dry Valleys, Antarctica - Oligotrophic Lake LV.19.MP9.P1 | ecosystem: Environmental > Aquatic > Freshwater > Lake >...
AATCGCCATTGCGCCGCAACATCACGGCCGAGGAAGTCGGCGACACGTGCCTCTTCCTCGCGAGCGATCTGTCGCGCGGCATGACGGGCAGCGTTCTGTACGTCGACGCCGGCTACCACATCATGGGCGTCTGAGTGGCGAAGGGTCCGCGCGAGGAACATTTCGCGGTCTGCGCACCGGGCCTCGAACCGCACCTCCACGCGGAGATCCGCGCGCTGAAATTCGCCAACGTCGAGTGCCAAGTCGGCGGCGTGCGCTTCGACGCGACGACCGAAGACGCGTGGCGCGCGAATCTCGAACTGCGCACGGCGGTGCGCGTGTTGAAGCGCGTCACGCGTTTCACCGCGAAGAACGAGATCGAGCTCGCCGCGGGCATCGAAGAAGTCGACTGGTCGCGCTTCATCCATCCCGACGGCACGTTGCGCGTGGATTCGCGCTCGAAGGAGTCCGCGCTCGACCACACGCTCTACATCGAGCAGCGAACGAAAGACGCAGTCTGCGATTCGTTGCGCGCACGGTTCTCGGTGCGGCCGACGGTGAGCCTCGACGATCCGGATCTCGGCATCGACGTGCACCTCTTCCGCGATCGTTGCACGGTTTCGGTGGATACGTCGGGCGATTCGCTGCACAAGCGCGGTTGGCGGCGATTCCAAGGTCGCGCGCCGTTGTCGGAGACGTTTGGCGCTGCGTGCGTGCTCGCGTCCGGATGGGATCGACGATCACCGTTCGTCGATCCCTACTGCGGCTCGGGGACGATCCTCGTCGAAGCCGCGCGCATCGCCGGTGACATGGCGCCCGGAGTCTTCCGCGGCCGCTACGGCTTCGAGCGTTGGCCCGGACACGATGCGCAGGGTTGGAGCGCCTTGAAGGCTGCGGTGAAGGCGCGCGGCGCCGTGCCGAAGAAACTCGTGTTGCGCGGCAGCGACGCAAACCGCGAAGCGATCCAAGGTGCGCGCGAGAACGCCGAAGCGGCGGGAGTGCTCGACTCCATCCAGTTCGAGGTCGCGACCGCCGAGTCGATCGCCTGGAAGAAGGGCTGGGCCGCGTGGCTCGTCACGAATCCGCCGTGGGGCGAGCGCGTGGGCGACGAGCGCGGTGCGGACACGACGCTGAAGTCTCTCGGCGATCGCCTGCGCGTGATGGCGCAGGGCTATCGATTCGGGTTTTTGCTCGGGAAAAAGGGCCTCGATCGTTCGCTCGGGCTCACGATCGCGGCGCGCGAGGCCTGGTTGAACGGCGGCGTGGACTGCGAGTTCGTGAGCGGGGAAATCGGCGACACTTCGCGGTAAGGCCGATTGTGGGCGGCCGCTCGTGCGATTCCACGCCGAGACTCTGTGGGCAGGCCTCATGCTCGGCGCAGAGCGCGCTCCTCTTCGCGTGCCGCTCCTCTGGAAGTGCACCGGTACAGTGCCCGCCGAAGTCGAATGTCCAATCGTCGCTACCTCCTCTGCCTCACCGCCCTCTTCGCCGGTTGGTGGGCGCTGCTCGCGATCGCGCCGTTCGACCGCGCGGCATGGCGAGTTCAGAACGTCGGCATCCTCGGCCTGCTCGTGGCGCTCGCCGTCTCGCGACGGCGCATGTCCTTCTCGCGCGTTTCGTACACGTTCCTCTTCGTGTACCTGTGCCTGCTGGTCGTCGGCGCGCACTACACGTATGCGCGGACGCCCTACGACGAGTGGTTCATCTCGCTGACCGGCCGATCGTTGAACTCTTGGGTCGGGTGGGAACGGAACAACTTCGACAGGATCGTGCACTTCGCGTACGGACTCCTCTTGGCCTACCCCGCGCGCGAGCTCTTCCTGCGCATCGCCGATGTCCGCGGATTCTGGGGCTACTTCCTGCCGCTCGACGTCGTGATGTCGACGTCGATGATCTTCGAGCTGATCGAGTGGGTGACCGCGGCCGTGTTCGGCGGCGGCGATCCGAACTACATCGGCATGCAGGGCGACGTGTGGGACACGCAGAAGGACATGGCGCTCGCGACGCTCGGTGCTTTGCTCGCGCTGTGCGTCATCGCCGCGGTCAACGCGCGCTATCACCGCGATTTCGCGCGCGAGTGGAACGAGAGCGTGCGCGTGAAGCGTCGCGAAGCCACGGATCCGGACGGACTCGCGTGGCTCGCGCACAGGCGGAAGTGATCCGGTCGCTAGAAGCCCGCGCTCACTCGCTCAAGGCGCCCATGCGATCGACCACCCGTTCGACAGGTTGAACGTCGAACTCGTGCAGAAGGCGGCCGCGTTGCGGTACCAGATCTGGTAGTAGCGCTGACCACCCGGAGCGGGCACGAGTCCGCGCACCGATACGGCCAAGTCGCCCGCCGCCGGATACTGGGACGAGCCGGCGACGTTCAGCTTCGTGCCGAGCCGAATCACGGTGCCTGCGGCGCAACGGAATCCGTCGCCGAACACTGCGCCCGCTCCGCTGCCGAGCGTCGCTGTGCCCTGGAAGTACAGTGCCGATGCGTTCGGCATCAGTGTGCCGCGCAAGGTCAGGCCGTCGTTCGAGACACTCGCCGGCCCGTCGGCGCGCAACGTGCCGCCCGTGCCGAGCGAGCTCAGGCAACCCTGATCCGCGCCCACCGCACTCGCGTTCCCGCATGGGCACGCGATCCCGCTGCCGTCGCCGAAGCAGTAGCCCGAACCTGTCGTCAGCGAAACGTCGATCGAGAGCCGCGTCGTGAGGCCGTTGTCGAGGATGTTCGGGAAGTTCGGACTGCTGCTCGCCTGCACGCGCAGTCCGATCCAGGTCGCCCCGCCGCCGAGTAGCGTGGCGACCTGCGACGTCACGTCGAACGAGTACGCGAAACTCGATTGCATCGGCGGGTGGTACGAACCGGTGCCGACCAAGGTCGCGGCGATCGAGTAGTCGCTGAGTTCCGCATTGCCGTTGCCGGCGTAGAGGTGGAACTCGAACGTCCGCACGCCGTTGTCGAAGGCGTTGTTCACGAATACGGTGCCGGTGAGCGTGGCGCTCAGCACGGGCTGTCCGGCGAAAGGAGCGACCGCGTACTCCTGGATCGCTCGATCTTCCTGTCCGGGGACGACGCGTCGGATCAAGCCTCCGAACCCCGCGCTGTTGAAGCTGTCACCGATGCCGTCGATGGGCGCGTCGTGGATGGAGGCGATCACGGTCGGCGCGACGTCGGTGGCGAACGCGGACGGAGCGCAGAGGACGAAGACGAAGAGACTGCTGCGGATCATCGGGGAGGCCTCGAGTTGTAGGGACCCGAACGAGCCTAGGCGCAACGCGATGATCCCGCCACGACACGCCGAGGAAGCCTCTGGAATGCGCGCTACTCCGCCTCGCCCCACACCCGCGCCGAGCCGTCCTCGGGATCGAACTCGACGTGCACGATGCTCGGTCGACAGCACACCGGGCAGTCCTCGACATAGCTCTGCTCGAGTCCCCCACTCGGATCCAGCGGCACGACGATGTCCTCGCCGCACGCGTCGCACACGTAGCTGCCCTCCGTCGGCACGCGACGGTCGGGCCGCATGCGACGGCGCGGGATCGGAGTGGGTTCGTCCTCCACGAAACAGCTCAGTGGTGGTGGTGACCGTGGGCGCCGTGGGCGTGACCGTGCTCGAGCTCGTCCTTCGTCGCGGGCCGCACCGAGTCGACTTTCACGTCGAAGTGCAACGTCTTTCCCGCGAGCGGGTGATTCTGGTCGATGACGACGTGATCGGGCGCGATCTCGGCGATCCACACGACGTGCTGCTCGCCGTTGTCGCCCTCGCCGGCGAATTGCATCCCGGCTTCGAGCTCGACGTCCTCGGGGAACGAGTCGCGCGGGACTTTGCCGCGCCCGAGCGGGTTGTGCTCGCCGTAACCGTCCTTCGGTGCGACCGCGACCTTGAGCGCGTCACCGACCTTCTTGGCCGTGAGCTCGCGCTCGAGCCCGATCACGATGTTGCCGTGTCCGTGCAAGTACTCGAGCGGATCGGCACCCTGCGAGCTGTCGATCACGGTGCCTGAGTCGTCGGTGAGCGTGTAGTGGATCGTGACGACCATGCCGTCGGCGATCGCGGGATTCGGAAGAGCCATCTTGTTTCCTTGTGTGTTTCAGGCCGGATGCGGACCCTCGCGCAACGTCGCGAGGAGGTCTCGCGATCCGTGGGTGCGCACGAGGGAGACGAGGAGGAGCACGGCGAGCACCGCCGCGGCTGCGTAGGAGATCCAGATGGACGCGTGGCTGTGCTCGGCAGACATCGCGGCCGAGGGCTGGATCGCGAGTAGCGCGTAGAGCCGATCGACGGCGAACCCCAGCGCTACGGCACAGATCGCGAGCGTTGCGATCTGCGTCGCGACGACCCGCCCACCGAGCCCCCGTGAGAGGACGACGAGCGAAGCGGCGTTCGTCGCCGGCCCGGCGAGCAGGAACACGAACGCAGCGCCGGGCGAGAGGCCTTTGAGGATCAACGCGGCCGCGATCGGCGTCGATGCGGCGGCGCACACGTAGATCGGGATGCCGAGCGCGAGCATGACCAAGTAGCCGGCGAAACCGTGGGCGATCGGGTTCTCGAGTGCGCCGGCGGGCAGGGCGGCGACGATCGCGCCCGAGAGGAGAAGGCCGACCAAGAGCGACGGCGCGAGGTCGTCGAGCATGTCGACGAATCCGAAGCGCATGGCGCGCGCCAAAAACGGTGCATCGGCCTTTTCGCGTGGCGCAGTCTCGGTCGCCGTGACTGCGTGCGCATGCCCGGCGTGCAGGTCCGCATCCGGTCGGCTCGGGGTCGTCGGCGTCGCAGGAACAGCAATCGCGGGCGTGGCCGCCGCGTGCTGGCGCGCCGCACTCTCGGCGCTCGCGAGTGGAACTTCGTCGCCACAGCACGACTTCGGCGGTGGTTTCGGCGCCTCGTGCGCGCAGCAATCGGTGGCGGCCGCGCTCGGCGCGATCGGGTTCGACGACCTGTCCCATCCGCGTCGGACGAGCCAGTTCACAGCGCTCCCCGATGCGATCGCGGAGACGAGCGCGCCCACCGGCCGCGCGATCGTGAGCAACGGATCGAGCAGCGCCCACGTCACCGCGATCGAATCCACGCCTGTTTCCGGCGTCGAAACCGTGAACGCACTCGTCGCGCCCTTGCTCGCGCCGGCCTTGCGCAAGGACATCGCGACCGGGATCACCGAGCACGAGCACAACGGCAACGGTGCGCCGATCAACGCGGCCCAAGCGACGGACTTCAGGTCGTTCCCGCCGAGCTTCGGCACGACGCGCTCGGGTTTCAGCACGAGTCGCACGATGCCCGCCAGTGCGAAACCGACGAGCAGGTAGGGCGCCATCGCGAGGAAGACGCTCCACGACTCGATCAGCGCCTCGCGCGCGAAACTCCCGATCCACTGCACGCGCTCCAAGTCGAGGGTCGGGATCGCCACGCCGACGAGGACCGCGCCGACCTTCCAACGTGTGTTGCCACCGCCGTGAAAGACCTCGGGGAGCAGATCCGCGACCGCGACGTAGAGGAACGTTCCGGCCGCGAATCCCGTGAGGATCGGTGCCGCGGCGGGCAGCGCTTGCGCGATTTCGCCGCCCAGCAAGAGCCCTGCCGGTTCGATCAGAGCGAACAGCGCCAGGAGCACGAGCGCGCGCCCGTTCGGGAGACCCGCGAGCCGCATGACGGTCGCGAGCGAGAAACACTCCGTCCCTTTGTGAACGAGGATCGACACCAGGAATTGAGAACGCCCCTCGGGAACTTCCAGGATGCCGGACAGTGCGATGCCCGCTGTCGCCGCGTGCAGCGCGAGACCCGCGTACGTCGCCGACCAGAGGAGCGCGTGCGGATTCGATCCCGCCTCGCGCGTGCGCGACGGCAGCCACACCTTCTCGAGCAGGAACAGCAACAGGATCCCGAGCAGCGCCGCGCCCCACGGCCACACGGAATGCGCGATCTCCTCGGCGCCGGTCGGATGCGCGGTCTCGTGGTCGTGCCCGACGCCGGCGAGGTGCGGCAGGAGATGGAAGAAGATCGTCCCGAGGAAGATCCCGGCCGCGAGCGCCACGAAGAAGTGGAGTCCGCGCTCCGACCAACGCCGGTAGAGCGGCAGCGCGGCGCCCAGCGCGCTGGCTCCGAGGAGGGCCAGCGCCGTGGTGAGGAGGATCGGATCCAAGGGTCCCGGCCGGTCGTCGCGACCGATGGCCAGCCACACGTTATAGCCGCTGACACAAGTCCCCGATCCGCCAACGCAACGCCCGCACGGTGCGTAGTGGGCGGTTCCATCCGGCTGCCTCGAAAGCGTGCTTGACCCAGCAGGCCCTCGGCCGGTAGTTCCTTTGCCCCCCCATACCCGGATTCGTCGGCCCGAGGCGGGCCGTGATCCGGTCCACCACGCCGATCGCGGCTCGGGCGACGGCCGAGGAGATGTGCTCGATGATCGAGATCCAGAACCTGACGAAGGACTTCGGCCCACTGCGCGTGGTCGACTCCATCACCTTCACCGTCAAGAAGGGCGAAGTGCTCGGCTTCCTCGGGCCCAACGGCGCGGGCAAGTCGACCACGATGAAGATGATCACGGGGTTCTTGGCCCCGACCTCCGGAACGGCGCGCATCTGCGGCCACGACGTCGAGAAGGAGTCGATGGCGGCCAAGAAGAAGCTCGGGTACTTGCCCGAGGGCGCGCCGGCCTACACCGACATGACGCCCGGGGCGTTCCTCGACTTCATCGCCGACATCCGCGGATTGTCGGGCGCGACGAAGGTGACGCGCATCGCGGCCGTCGTGAAGCAAGTCCACCTCGAGCAGGTGCTGCACCAACCCATCGAGACGCTCTCGAAGGGCTTCAAGCGCCGCGTCGGGCTGGCCCAAGCGATCCTGCACGATCCCGAGGTGCTCGTGCTCGACGAACCGACGGACGGGCTCGATCCGAACCAGAAGTTCGAGGTCCGCGGCCTGATCCGTTCGATGGCCAAGGACAAGGCGATCGTGCTGTCGACGCACATCCTCGAAGAGGTCGAGGCCGTCTGCACGCGCGCGATCATCATCGCGAAGGGCCGCGTGCTCTTCGACGGGACGCCGGAGTCGCTCGCCTCGCGCGGGCCGCTCGACGAAGTCTTCCGCACGATCACCCAAGCCGAGCGCGTCAGCGCGAGCTGAGACCACACGTCATGCGCACCACTTGGATCCTCGCGAAACGCGAACTGTCGGGCTACTTCTCGACGCCCGTCGCGTACGTCTTCCTCTTCTTCTACTTGGCGTTGATGGGGTTCCTGACGTTCTACGTCACGGGCTACTACGAGCGCGGCGTCGCGGACCTGCAGCCATTCTTCGCGCTGCATCCGTGGCTCTACCTGTTCCTCATCCCGGCCATCTCGATGCGCCTGTGGGCCGAAGAGCGCAAGAGCGGGACCATCGAGCTGCTCATGACTCTGCCGGTTTCGCTGGGCGAAGCCGTCATGGGCAAGTTCCTCGCGGCGTGGCTCTTCTCCGGCATCGCGCTGGTCCTCACGTTCCCGATGTGGATGACGGTCAACTTCCTCGGGAACCCCGACAACGGCGTCATCATCGCCAGCTACATCGGCAGTTTCCTGCTCGCCGGCGGTTACTTGGCGCTCGGCTCGTTCCTCTCGGCGATCACGAAGAACCAAGTCATCGCCTTCGTGCTGACGTTCGTCGTCGGCCTGCTGCTCGTCCTGTCGGGCACACCGCTCGTCCTCGAGTTCGCGCGCCAATTCGCGCCGGACGTGATCGTGGACTCGTTGCGTTCCTTCAGTTTCCTCACGCACATGACGTCGATCGGCAGCGGCGTGATCGAGGTCCGGAGCGTCGCGTTCTTCGGTTCCTTGATCGCCGCATGCCTCCTCGCTTGCGTCGTCACCCTCGATCTCAAGAAGGCCAGCTGAGGCCCATCCCATGAAGCGCTTCTGGACCTCGATCGGCGGACTCCTGACCCTCCTCGTCTTGTTCGTGGCGTTCAACGTCATAGCTGGCGCTTGGCTGCGCGGCGGACGCGCGGACCTGACGGAGAACAAGCTCTACACGCTCTCGCAAGGGACGAAGAACATCCTTCAGAACCTCGGCGAGCCCATCACGCTGCGGTTCTACTTCTCGAAGAAACTCGCGCAACAAGCGCCGGGCCTCGTGACGTACGCCGAGCGCGTGCAGCAGATGCTCGAGGAGTACTCGACGATCTCGAAGGGCAAGATCCGGCTCGAGATCGCCGATCCAGTGCCGTTCACGGAAGTCGAAGACGCGGCCGTTGCATACGGATTGAAGGGCGTTCCCGCCTCGGCCGCGGGTGAACTCCTCTACTTCGGCCTCGTCGGCACGAACACGACGGACGGCAAGGAGCTCATCCCCTTCTTCCACGACGAACGCGAGGAATTCCTCGAGTACGACGTGACGCGACTCGTCGACACGTTGCGCGATCAGAAGAAGCGCATCGTCGGCGTGCTCACGGCGTTGCCGCTCGACGGCAACCCGATGGCGCGCATGGCGAACCCGCAAGCGTCCATCGAGCCGTGGTACGTGCTCGAGTCCCTGCGCCAGAGCTTCGAGGTGCGCATGATCGACGCGACGACCGAGCAGCTCGAGAAAGACCTCGACCTGCTGTTCGTCGTGCACCCGCAGGCGCTGTCGCCGCAACTCTCGTTCGAGATCGACCAGTTCGTGCTGCGCGGCGGCAAGCTCGTCGCGTTCCTCGACCCCTACTGCGAAGCGCAGGAAGTGCGCCAGGATCCGCAGAATCCGCTGTCGGCGATGATGGCGGACCGCTCGTCGAAGCTCGACCCGTTGCTCGCGGCGTGGGGCCTCGAGATGCCGGCCGAAGATCTCGCGGCCGACAAGGACCTCGCGCTGCGCGTCGGTTGGCAGGGCGGCGCCGTCGACTACGTCTTGTGGCTGGGCCTGCGCAAGGACAAGGACGTCTTCAGCAAGGACGACGTCACGACGAGCGAGCTCGACAACGTCCACATGGCGAGCGCGGGGTTCCTGCGCAAGAAGGACGGCGCGGGCACCACGGTCACGCCCCTGATGGAGACCACGCGCAACGCGATGCGCATCCCGAAGTCGCGCGTCCAGTTCGGGCCGGACCCGAAGGACCTGCTCTCGACCTACGCCTCGGGTGGCGAGAAGCTCATGCTCGCCGCCCGCGTCACGGGCCCGGCGAAGTCCGCGTACCCCGAGGGTCGTCCGGCGAAGCAGGAAGGCGATGCCGAGGCCGCGCCGAATCCGACCGAGGCCGTGCTCACGGAATCGAAGGGCCCGATCCAAGTCATCGTCGTGGCCGATGTCGACTTGCTGTCGGATCGCATGTGGGTTCGCACGCAGAACTTCTTCGGTCAGACGCTGGCGACGACGCAGGCCGACAATGGTGCCTTCGCCGTGAACGCGGCCGACAACCTGTCGGGATCGACCGATCTGATCTCGCTGCGCAGCCGCGGGCGATCGATCCGGCCGTTCGACACGGTCGACGAATTGCGCAAGGACGCCGAGTCCAAGTTCCGCCAGAAGGAGAAGGATCTCGAGGCGAAACTGCGCGACGCCGAGACGAAGATCAACGAGCTCCAGGGCAACAAGGACGAGACCAGCGCGTTGATCCTGTCGCCCGAACAAGAAGCCGAGATCGAGCGCTTCAAAGACGCACGCAATCAAGCCCGCAAGGACTTGCGCGGCGTGAAGGCCGACCTGCAGAAGGACATCGAAGTCCTCAAGACGAAGCTCGTGCTGATCAACGGCCTGTCGGTTCCGATTCTGATCGCGCTCGCCGGCATCGCCGTGTGGAGCGTGCGACGCAAGAAGATGATCGACGCGCGGCTCGGCCGCGCTGGGAGCTGATGCGATGAACTCGAAGACCTTGACGATCCTTCTCGTAGCAGCGGGCGCGACCGTCGTTGCGGCGGCAGTCGCGCTGAGGGGCAGCTCATCGAATGCGGAAGCGTCGATGGAGAAAGCGAAGCTCTTCCCCGAACTCGCGAAAGTGCGCAACGACGTGACCGCGATCCGCGTGCAGCGCGCGAGCGGCGGTTACACGCTGCGTCGCGTCGGCGACCTGTGGACGCTCGAGGACAAGGGCGGCTACCCGGTGCAGATGGAGCAAGTCCGCAAGACCGTGCTCGCGCTCTCCGATGCGACGACGGTCGAGGCGAAAACGGCCGATCCCGCGCGCCACGCGAAGCTCGGCGTCGAGGACTTCGACGCGGCCGACTCGAAGTCGACGCTCGTCACGCTCTCCGACAAGGAAGGTCGAGAGGTCGCCAAGCTCGTCGTCGGCCGGGAACTCGACTCGGGCGGCGTGCAAGGCAACGGGCAGCGCTACGTCCGCAAGAGCGGCGAAGCACAGTCGTGGCTCGCGGTGCTGAAGCTCGACCTGCACGAGGAATCGACGGGCTGGCTCGCGAAGGAGATCCTCAAAGTTCCTCAGGACAGCGTGCGCTCGGTCGAGATCCGTCAACCGGAGGGCGAAACCGTTCTCGTCGATCGGCCCGGCGCGGACACGAAGGACTTCACGCTGCACGGAATCCCCGAGGGCAAGGAAGCGACGTATCCGACCGTCGCGAACTCGCTCGCGACGGGTCTCGAGTACGTGAACCTCGAAGACGTCGCGCCCGCCTCCGAGGTCGATTTCTCGACCGGAACCGGGCCGATCGCGCGCTTCCACACGTTCGACGGACTCGTGGTGACGGTCACGACGAAGGACCAGGACGGGAAGTCGTACGCGAGCTTCGCCGCGAGCTACGAAGCGCCGCCGCAGGCAGCGACCGAAACTCCGACGGATCCGCCGAAGGATGGGGAAGCCGCGACGCCGCCTCCGATCGCGAAGAAGTCGGCCGAGGAAGTCACGCAGGAAGCAGCGGCCCTCGACGCGCGACTCTCGAAGTGGGCCTACGTGATCTCGTCCTACAGCCGCTCGCAGCTCGGCAAGAAGTTGACGGAGCTGGTCAAGGACAAGGCTCCTCCGCCGGACGCCGCGAACCCCGCCGGTGCACCTCCCGAGGAAGGCGCTGACTCCGCGGGCGGTGACGAGAAGCCGATGATCATCCCGGGCGACCTCCCGAAGGAGATCCAGGATCAGATCAAGGCGCACCAGGAGTCGATCGGGAACACGACCGTGATCGGCGAACCGCGCAAGAAGGCGGAAGGCGAGCCAGTTCCGACACCGGAAGGGACTCCGCCGCCGGTGCCGCCGCAGGAGTCGACTCCGCCCCAGCGCTAGGCTCGGGAAGAGCGACACGATCGCGGGTGTCGTCTGGGCGCGCAGGCCGCTCGTGTGCGGGAAACGCTGACCTTCGGCCGCCAGCCGGTCGAGCTCGGTCGTGCCGTTGCGCGAAAAGCCGGCGGCGGAGAGGCTGTCGGCGCGCCACGTGTCGATCGTGATGATCAGCACGTTCGGCCGCTCCGGCGGACGGTTGCACGCGACGTGCTGCCTGTATCCCTATCGTCATCGGTCAGCGCGTTCGTCGATCACGACGACGGCACAGGTCCGGGGCTCGTGGCGATCGGCGGGTTCGACACGGCGGAGTCACATCCGCCGATACCGCGACGAGCCGATCGTGAACAAGCCGAACGCGGCGAAGCCGAGTGCCAGCGCCGTGAGGAGGATGCGCCCGAACGGCTGCGCGAGGATCGCGTACACCGCGTCGTTCAGCCCCGACGCC
>Ga0163154_10008885_pt1 | contig 11586 bp, 8 predicted proteins | sample OliLakLV19MP9P1_FD_148649 | JGI IMG/M metagenome (GOLD analysis project Ga0163154, IMG submission 148649) | Freshwater microbial mat bacterial communities from Lake Vanda, McMurdo Dry Valleys, Antarctica - Oligotrophic Lake LV.19.MP9.P1 | ecosystem: Environmental > Aquatic > Freshwater > Lake >...
CTCAAAAACAGCCGTCCTACGGACGAAATTCTCTTGCCTTGAGAGTGCGAAGCACGGCACGGCGGAACGAGACCTGCACGAGAAATTCATTTCGCTGGACTCTTGCAAGAGGTCTATTCGGAAAAAAAAATCTATCTGATACAGGAATCTCGCGAATAAAAAAAGAATTGGGTATACTGTGTAGGGTTTGGACAATAGAGCGATCAATTATGAAATTCTCAAACTTCCCCCAAAGTGAAGATGCGGTGTCTGTCCCAAAATACCGAAACTTTTACAGAGACGCTATACAGCCTCCGCTCGCCCGATACGCTCTCATATCATCAGGAGTGCGCGATACATCGCACTTATCAGGTCGCTTCCCTGCCGCCCTAAGTTATCAGGAAGGAACAGCCTAAATGCAACTACCAGTTTCTCGGAGAAGGACAGTTCGTCATGGATTCGCTTTGGCAGTCTTGACGATCACAGCCCTCCCCACCGTCGCCCAACAGCGCGTACCTCTCGCGCCGTCAGGAACCATTCTTGAAGTACAGCAACGTAAAGAGGCGGCTTCATTTGACCCGCTTTCCGTCGCCTCCGTGAACAAACGATTGACACGTTTGCGTGCAATAGCGAAATATCGCCATAAAGACCCAACAACATCGCAGAAAACCGTCCAAGCATTCAAGCCCTCTTCCGATGGGAAAATGGAAACGGTAACCGTCGAACAAAAGAAAATTCCCGGAACAGGGTGGGCAGGGGCGCAGCTCCATTACTTACAGCAACGCGCTTATCCTTTTGATCGGCTTGATCCCAAGACATTTATCCGTGCGGCAGAACAACGCGACAGAATGCCAAACGCGGCAGTCCCACTTGCTGGACAAGCCCGTCGTGCCAATGCGAGGAAAAAAAATCCCCCACCCCAAAATAGTCTTCAGACCAACGCGGTAAATCCTCCTAATAATGACGAAACCCCCATCATCACCGATCTCGACGAGCAGACCTCATCATTGCGCTGGGAGCCGATGGGACCGGGAGGCTACAACGGCGGCTCAGTGAGCTGGCGCGTTGGTGGTCTCGCCTATGATCCCTTCGACTTTACCGGCAACACCCTCTATGCCGCCACTCCCAAAGGGGGCATTTGGCGCACAGAAGATAATGGGCAGTCGTGGCAGCCACTCTCGGACAAAGAGTTCAGCCTCTCGTTTAGCTGCATCGAAGTCAGCCCCTTTGATCCCGATGTTTTGTTTGCGGGAACTGGTGACTACCACGGCGGCAACGGTCCTGGATTCGGTATTCTTAAATCCACTGATCGAGGGCAGACGTGGAAAAATTACGGCAAGGTGGAGTTCGGCACTGCCTCCATTCGCCGCATCATGCCCCATCCCATCCAGCCCAACATTGTTTTCGCTACAGCAGGAAGAAACGGTCTCCTCCGTTCCATTGACGAAGGCGAAACATGGACGCAAACACTGACGGCAGTACAATTGGCGACAATCGCGACTGCCGCGACTGCTGGTCCCGACCCAACCGGTGTCAGCAATATCACCTTCAACTCCGGTTTCAGCACATTGTACATTAGTATTGACAATGTCGGCATCTACTTCTCGGAGGACGATGGACAGACTTGGACAGTCATGCCGGGTGCGCCGACAGGTGTGGGACGCTTCGATGTGGCGACCTCCAAACTCGGTTCGCGCCGCAAACAGAGAACTCTCTATGTCATGCATGGTGGTGCGGGCGGTGCAGACGGCACGATTTCCAAAGGGGAGCCGCCGATTGACAATGTGGATGGCACTATCGCCTTTACTGCATTGGGAGATTCCCCGCGAGGCAATGTTGGCGGGCGGGCTGTATGGGATCAGAAATCGTACAATTTCTATATTGGAACGACATCTGCCACCGTCATCGATCCGGGTTTGCCGACTGCAACGCCGCCGCTCGGTCCTTACCCTGTCGCTCAAGATGTGATTTACATTGGCTTGATCGAGGTCTGGGTCTCGGTTGACAGCGGCGCATTGTGGCAGTTTGTTCCCACTCATCATGTCGACCAGCATAGCATCACTGTCAGTCCATTCAATCGCAATGAGTTGCTTATGGGCAGCGATGGCGGCGTTCGCAAACTGAATCTGATCGCTCAGGCAATCAATCCGTTCCACACAGCGCAGCCGATGCCTGCTCCTCCCCCCGTTCCGAACCCATGGGGTCCGAGACGAAGATATAGTGTGTTTGACGAAGTTCTTCCCAACAATGGTTTGGACATTGCACAGTTCTATGACGCGGGTTTTAGTCCGCGCAACTTCAGTGAAGCCATTGGCGGAACCCAAGACAACGGCACGCAATATAGCGTAGACCTCATCAACTGGGGAGACGTTTCCGGTGGCGATGGCGGCGGAACCGGCATCAACTTTTTGAGACCGGGTATTCAATACTCGTCCAATCAGATTCAGAACAACCCGGACTTCTATCCCATCAATCTCAGCTACCCCGACAGTCCCGACGATCCCAATGCCCTCGCATGGGAAAGTGCCTACAATATCTCGATCTACACCAACGGAGACATTAATCCCTTTATCGCGAATGGAACGATCAACGCGGGCAACCCCGAAAAGTTCATGTATGCGACGAATTTCCTCTATGAGTTCGACAGCACGACGTTCCGATGGACGAAATTCCGTCAGCGTTTTTCAGAGAATGGATACGTCATCGGCACGGCTGCTGCGCCTTCCGATCCGCGCTATATCTATGCGGGAACTTTGGATGGTCGCTTTTGGTATTCGTCGGATGGAGGCAGACGGTTCATTCGCGTGAACGGCTTGCCCAATCGCTCCATCACGGACATTCAGGTCAGTGCGACCAATCCGAGGCAGGTCTACGTCACCTTAGGCGGATCGGGAGCAGGTCATGTCTATCGCTCCAACGATGTCACTCGCGGGAACTGGGCAAATATCAGCAATGGCTTGCCCGACATTCATACGAGTGCCATTGAAGTTCTGCCCCGTAACAACGGTCAGGAGATTTTTGTTGGAACCGATGTCGGTGTCTTCTACACAGCAAACGGTGGTCAAAACTGGTACAACGCTACCCGCACCATGGGCTTGCCCAACGTAGACGTGCGCGACATTACCTTTATGCCGCAGACAGGCTATTTGCATATCGCGACCTTCGGGCGTGGTATGTGGCGATTGCCCATCATGGACGGTGAGGTCGGTGCGGGACGGGTTTTGCTCCGCATCCAAACCTATCTCGATTCGTATCGCGGCGACAAATCTCAGTTGACCGCACAGGTTGAATTCATCTCCGGCAACTCTGTGGTGGCGACTTCGAACATTCGCTTGACAGCTGCTGGTTATATCATTGCCCCTGTCGAATTGGCAGGAACCTTCGATATTCGGGTGACCATTCCCGGCTTCTTGCGAAAACGAGCCGTTGATATCTATGTTGGAGAGGTAGATCAACCTGCTCTCAATATCACGTTCATCAACGGTAATGTGGATGGCAACAATGTCGTCGACAACGCAGACCTCAGTCTTGTTTCTGCTCAGTTGGGTCGGGTGCTGAGCGGTCCGGTAGACGTAGATGGTGATGGACGTATCACCTCCAACGATATCCGTATCGTTCAGCGCAATCTCGGTAGGAGAGGCGATGATTAATCACTCTTAATGGGTGGGACATCGCGCAAAAAACACAAATCGCCCGAAACAGAGACCTGTTTCGGGCGATTTTGCATTGGGCTTGCCGTTGTTCGAGAAATTTATTAGACCTCTTGCAAGAGTCCAGCAGAATAAATTCTTCTGTTGGGGGCGTGCCGCCGTGCCGTGCTTCGCACTCAATCCCAATACAGAAGGTAATATCCCAATGAGGGATTTCGTCCGTAGGACGCCTGTTTTTGAGTCGGGTACGTTCTTGTACCCGACTTCTGCAAGAGGTCTATTCTACAGCAAGATGTAGAGGGGGCTATAATCTCTTCAGCGGATGAACTTTTCGCCGCATTTGGTTCGTCTTGGGAATAGGTCTAATTGGTAGTTTGGTACAAAGGCAAGGGAGGCTCTTCGGTATGAAACGACAACTCATGACAGTTTCGCTTCTCGCTCTGTTTTACAGTGGGGCGGCACACGCGGACGATTGGCTCCAATTTCGGCATGACGCCGCACGCTCCGGCGTCAGTCGTGACACCCTGAAATTTCCACTCAAAGAATCGTGGACGTGGAAAACCAAAGCGCGAAGCGGACACTCTCCACTCTTTCATGCCGTCGTTCGCAAAGGCAAAATTTATTTCACCGCGTCTGAGAAAAACACACGCCATCTCATTTGCGCCGACTCCAAAACGGGCAAAGTTCTTTGGAGCAAACCGCTCACAACCGAGAAATTGGACTTCGCCCTTTCGGATAGTGTCGGACCTGCCATTACAGAAAATGGACGCTTGTTTGTCTATGACTTGATGAATGCTGCAAAGGTTTACAGCAACCCGGAAACATTTCAACTTCTCAAGAAGGCATACTCAAGAGCCATCCTTGAGGGAGCCACTTCGTGTGCGGCAGCGTCCAGTGTCTCCTACAGTTTTGTTGTAAGGGCGTATGATGCTGACAGCGGCAGTCCCCAAACCGAACTGCCGCTGTCAGTTATGGGGGCGAATGGTATTTTGCCGCGTCTGTCCCTCATCGAACCGTTTCAGAATGTCGAAGGACAAGAAGTAGCTGCCGTCCCGCCGACGTTTGCCGGCTCGCCTCCGTGACTGCTGAACGTCCCGGAGTATCTGGGATTTCCGCTTCTGCATGGAGATACACTGTCTGCAACCGCCGCATCCGATCTGTTCATTCAATGGAATCCGGGTAGGCGTATTTCATTCCAGCGTATCCATCATCCGTTGCCACAGGTCAGCAACGAGATCAGCCCATCGGCACGCTTTGGGGGCTATCCGCCGGTGAATTCCGAACGCGGAATCGTAGTTGGCGAAGACGCGACCCACCGTTTTCTTGCCGTCATTTCTGGTCACGCCCAACAAGCATGGCATCAGGACATCACCAACAATCTCGGCATTCCCCTCACGACAGAGAAAATGCTCGTTTCCGGTTTTGGCGGGGAGAGTGCGACACAGGGCATCTTTGCGGTTTCGCCGCAGGACGGGCAGCTATTGTGGGCATATCCCACCAAACCTATTCCGGCAGACCCACAAGATGTCAAAACAATTGTCTCACCAAAATCCGTGGTGACGATGATTCCAAAGGCATACCCCGAGCGCGTTGTGACGAAGAATGGCAAAACCTATGAGGCCGTCCGGTATGATTTCAACGACCTCAGTCCCCAAATCGGTCTTGTGGGCGTTCCTGTACCGCAGCCGACTTCCCGCCAGCCATGGGCGCATTGGCGCAATCCGGGCATTGTGAGGGTTGGTAACTTCGTCATTGGAGAAGTAGACGGGCAAATTATCGCGCTCAATCAGGAGACGGGCGAACTTGTCTGGAGCTATCCGTTGGACAAGGATCAAGTCGTGCGATCTTTGGTCGCCACCCCTGATCATATCGTCGCCTGTGTGTCCACGTTGAGAGAGCTGGAGCGTAAACCTGTTTGGGAAGAGGATCGCAAAGGAACCAAACACGCCCTACTTGCACTAACAGTCAAAGAGGGCAAGCAGGTTTGGAAAGAGAGCGTGCCTCGCGCCGGAAATCTGATCATTGCCGACAAACGCCTGTATCTGATGGACGGCACACTCCGCGCTTTCGCATCTTTGGAATCCGAAGAGGAGCAGCGCGAAATCGGCACAGAAATAGGGAATAAGGAACACTGACTTTTCGGCGCATCTCTCACCAAGCGTAGAACGAAAAGACAAACGGTCAATGCAACGCCGCCCGCTCTCCTACAAGAAGCGGGCGGCTTCCCATTTTACTTTCCGATTTGCGTTGACAATCGTTCATATCTCAGGGTATATTCAACGGTTTTTGACCTGTTCACCGAAAATAAAGCGGTCTCGATCCTCTCAAAGATCGAGATGTCGAATTTTATTTCAAGAAATGAGAGCGAACAGGCGCAAAACACGGGGAATGGTGCGTAAAATACCCCGTGTATGGCGCATCGCCTTGACGCTTGACGCCAAATGCTATTTGAGAGACGGGAGCCGAGAAGGATGTCGCAACAGGAACCGGAAATTGTTTTGACACAGCGTGGGCATGAGAAATTAGAGGCGCGTCTGGAGCAACTTCGTAATGTGTCTCGCCGAGAGGTATCAGACCGAATACGCGATTCCAAGCAGTTTGGAGACTTGACCGAAAACGCGGAATATGAGGACGCCAAAACCGAACAGGCACTAATTGAGAGCCAGATTACGGAATTGCGCCGTGTCCTCCAAATCGCGCAGTTGATGGAGACTGATGAGATACCAACGGACTACGTCGGGTTGGGTTCCATTGTCAAATTGATCAATTTGTCGGATGATGAAGATTGGGAGTGTACGATAGTGACGCCTGTCGAGGCAGACCCCGATGTTGACTTTCTTTCAAACGAGTCGCCCGTTGGGCAAGCCATTATGGGGAAAAAAGTGGGCGATAAAGTGTCGATCCGCGTTCCCGATGGCATGGTGCAATACGAAGTCGTCAGCATTCGCAAGTAGTTTGCTGGGAGAATTCACCTCTCGCAGCGGGTACTGAAAGTACCCGGAACCCCAAAGTACAAGCGTCTTTACCTCACCCCCAACCCCTCTCCTGATACCCGAACAAGTTCGGAGGAGAGGGGAGTCCATACAGGGAAGGGTGCGTCTGAAAGACGCTTGTTTTTTCCAGACGGGGGAATTCATTCCCTGTTGCGAGAGGTGAGTTGAGATTTTACGACCATTACGGGACGCGAGAGAAGAAATTTCTCTGCGTATGGCGAACAACGCCCCCGTAATGGTCGTTTTTTATGTGTCAGTACAGCATTTTATTTTGGAAGAGGAGAGACGAGAACACGATGAGCCAGCCGGAAGCGAACAGGGAACAGGACACTTTACTGCCCAATGATCCAATGACCCGACTCCCCAATGACCCAACGACCCACGAGGAAGCCCATGATGGGCGCGATCAATGGGCGCAGCGGGTCGCAAAACTGCGGGCATTGCAAGCGCAAGGACGCGATCCGTTCGCCATCGAACGCTTTGACCGCACGCACACCGCCAACGTTATCAAGCGATATGACGCCCCGCATTGGACACTTGGCGAGGAAGAGCGTCAGGCGTTGCGCTATACCGTTGCCGGGCGGCTGACCTCATTTCGCACCAAAGGCAAAGTGACCTTCGCCGATGTGCGCGACGAAACTGACCGCATTCAACTCTATATTCGCCGCGACGATGTGGGCGACGAGGCGTTCGAGGGTTTCAATGATCTCGATGGCAGTGATATTGTCGGTGTCACAGGCTTTCCATTCGAGACGCGCACGGGCGAAAAGAGTCTGCACGTCACAGGAGTTGTGCTGCTGGCGAAGGCACTGCGTCCGGTTCCTTATGGTAAGCGTGACGATGAGGGTCACGTCTACAGCGGCTTGACCGACAAAGAGGAGCGGTATCGGCATCGTTATCTCGATTTGCTTGTCAATCCTGAATCGCGTGATCTGCTGATCAAGCGGTGCAAAGTGGCGTCTGCCATGCGCCGCTTTCTGGACAGCAAAGGCTTTCTGGAAGTGGAAACGCCCGTCTTGCAGTTGATTGCGGGCGGGGCAGCGGCGCGTCCGTTCACGACTCACCATAATGCCCTCGATTACGATTTCAAGTTGCGAATCTCGCTGGAACTGCCTCTCAAGCGGCTGATTATCGGCGGCATTGAAAAGGTGTATGAAATCGGGCGCGTATTCCGCAACGAAGGAATCGACACACAGCACAATCCCGAATTTACCCTGATGGAACTCTATCAGGCGTATGCCGATCTCGATGATGTGATGGAGTTGGTCGAGGAGATGTATGTCGCGATCTGTCAGGATGTCAACGGCAATCCGACGTTTGTTTATGAAGGCGAGGCGGTGGACTTTTCAGCACGTCCTTGGCGGCGACTACCGATATTAGAGGGCATTCACGAAAATTCAGGCATCACGCCGGACGAGTTGACGACACTGGAAACGGCGAAAGCGGCGTGTCTGCGTGTTAATGCGCCGGTCAATTTGGAGAAGGAAAACGTGCTGGGCGGCTTGATCGAAAAACTTCATGAGGTTTACACTCAGCCGAAACTGGTTCAGCCGACTTTTATCACGGATTTCCCGATTGAAACGTCGCCGCTCGCCAAAAAGCATCCGAACAATTCTGCTCTGACACGCCGCTTCGAGGTTTATGCCGCGACTCAGGAATTAGGCAACGCCTTTTCGGAGATCAACGATCCGTTGGAGCAGCGCGAACGGTTCGAGGGACAACTCCAGCAGCGCGAAGCCGGTGACGATGAGGCGCACCCGATGGACGAAGAGTTCCTATTCGCCATGGAACACGGAATGCCGCCGACAGGCGGCTTAGGCATCGGTGTAGATCGTCTTGCTATGATCCTCACAGAAGCCGAAAGCATCCGCGATGTGCTGTTATTCCCGCTGATGCGCCCGCGTTAAGCCGCATATGTTTTGTTTCCAAACCGCCCTTTTTTATAACGCAAAAGAGGGCGGTCTCTTTTGCTTTTGGCGAAACTTTCCGGTACGAATCGCGTAAAGAATAAGGTACAATTTGTCTACACAATTCGTGAGGAGTCAGGCATGGCAGAGTTCAAGATTGTTTCCGATTATATACCGGGCGGCGACCAACCGCAAGCCATCGAAAAGCTGACGGCAGGCTTAAATGAGGGCAAAAGATTTCAGACTTTATTAGGAGCGACGGGTACAGGGAAAACTTTCACCATCGGGCAAGTGATTCAAAAGGTACAGCGTCCGACCCTCGTTTTCGCCCATAACAAGACACTCGCCGCACAGCTTTGCTCCGAATTTCGCGAGTTTTTCCCACATAACGCTGTGGAGTATTTTGTCTCCTATTACGACTATTATCAGCCGGAAGCCTATATCCCCAAGACCGATACGTTTATTGAAAAAGACTCTCAGATCAATGATGAGATTGACCGACTGCGCCACGCCGCAACCCAAGCCATTCTCGAACGCCGCGATGTGATTATCGTTGCGTCGGTCTCGTGTATCTATGGACTCGGTTCGCCGGAAGAGTACAGCAAAATTGTCCTGGCGTTTCAGCGCGGCGAACCGTATGATCGCGACGATGCCCTGCGCCGTTTGATTGATATGCAGTTTACGCGCAATGAGATGGAACTCAAGCGCGGCACGTTTCGCGTGCGGGGCGATACCCTCGAAATTCAACCGGCAGACGAAGAGATCGTTATCCGAGTCGAGTTCTTCGGTGATTCCGTTGAGAAGATCGTCATTGCCGATCCGCTGACCGGTGAAGTGATCTCTGCCCGCAACCAGATTACCATCTTTCCGGCGTCGCACTTTGTTACGTCGGAAGAGCGGCTCGTTCGCGCCATGCGCGAAATCGAAGACGAGATGTACGACCGGATCGCCTATTTCAAGGGCAAAGACGCCCTGATCGAGGCACAGCGAATCGAACAGCGCACCAAATTCGACCTTGAAATGATGCGCGAACTTGGCTTCTGTTCCGGCATCGAGAACTATTCGCGAGTCTTGGATGGACGCCCGCCCGGCTCGTCGCCGCATACCCTGCTCGATTACTTCCCCAAAGACTTTCTTATTGTCATTGACGAGAGCCACCAAACCCTGCCGCAGATTCGCGGAATGTACAACGGTGACAAGGCACGCAAAGATACTTTGATTGAGTTCGGGTTCCGATTGCCCTCTGCCGCCGACAATCGCCCGCTGAGGTTTCAGGAGTTCGAGGAACGAATAGGGCAGGCGATCTTTGTTTCAGCGACGCCGGGACCGTTCGAGAAAGAGCATTCGGAGCAGATTGTCGAGCAGATTATTCGCCCGACGGGACTCATCGATCCCGAAGTCGTGATCAAGCCGACGAAGGGACAGATTGACGATCTCATCGGAGAGATTCATCTACGGGTCGAAAAAGGGGAACGGGTTCTGGTCACCACGCTGACGAAGAAAATGTCGGAAGACCTCACCGAGTATCTCGAAGACCTGAAAATGAAGGTGCAGTATCTCCATTCCGACATAAAAACGATGGAGCGTACCGAAATTCTGCGAAACTTGCGGCTCGGCATCTACGATGTTTTGGTCGGTATCAATCTCTTGCGTGAAGGCTTGGACTTGCCGGAAGTGTCTTTAGTGGCTATCTTGGACGCCGACAAAGAGGGCTTCCTGCGTTCGGAAACGTCACTGACTCAGACGATAGGGCGTGCGGCGCGAAACGTCTCAGGGCAGGTGATTCTCTATGCCGACAAAATGACTGGCAGCATGGAACGTGCCATCAACGAGACCAATCGCCGCCGCGAAAAGCAGATCGCCTATAATACCGAACACGGTGTCACACCAACGACAGTCCGCAAGGCGATACGCGATCTGATCGGGGCGCAGATGACTGCAGAGTCAACCGCGCAGTACAGCACAACCAACGTTATCGCCAAACTCAAAGCCGATCCCGCCGCCATGAATCTCGGACAGGTCGAGGAAGTGATCGCCGCCCTCGAAAAAGAGATGAAAGAGGCATCCCGCGCCCTGAACTTCGAGTATGCCGCCGAAGTCCGCGACGAGATCAACGAACTCCGCAAACTCGCGCCCAAGTCGGAAGTCGGCAAAAACGAGAAAACGACAGTGAAGGGCAAAGACGCTTTGCTGTATAAAACCAAGAAGGCGAAATAGTTCCAACGCTGGAGTACAGTCGAGGAGAGGCAAAGATGCAGACTCAAATCGGTGGTGAAGAGATCGCCCACAAAGCTAAAGAGATATATGAAAGCCAGTTGCGTTCCGTGTTGGAGCCGGAACACGTCGGCAAGTTCCTGATCATTGATGTCACTTCCGGTGATTATGAGATTGACAGCAGCGATATTGCCGCCTCGAAACGCGCCCATGCCAAACACCCCGACGGCGTTTTCTTCGGAATGCGTGTCGGCTATCGTACCAGTGGGACATTAGGGGCGTGGTTCCAAAAGAGGAAAACATCGTGATGGAGGGCAGTGTCACTCTTGGTTTGCAGCCTGTTCTCCCCTTGGCTATCTTTGCTCCCGATGGAACCGAAGTAGAAATTACGGCGTTGGTAGACACAGGATTTTCGGGGTATTTGGTGCTGTCTCCTGAAACAATCGAGACGATGAGTTTGATTTACGACCGAAAAGAGGAATATACGGTTGGCAATAACGAGGATGTGCAGTTTGATCTCTACACAGGGGCGAAGGTGCGCTGGCATGGACACGAAAAGGAAATCGTGGTGATGGCAGTCGAGGGCGAAGCGGTTTTGGGGATGGAACTGCTGCGCGGTTCACGCCTGTTTGTCGAAGCGAAGCCTAACGGAAGGGTGCAGGTCGCGGAAGAAAACGAAATATTGCCCTGAACATTGCCTTTGGCGTCGAACTCCGCAAACTCGCGCCCAAATCGGAAGTCGGCAAAAACGAGAAAACGACAGCGAAGGGCAAAGACACGCTGATCTATAAAACCAAAAAAGGCAAGTAACAGAACCACAGGGGACACGGGGAACACGGGGAC
>Ga0163154_10008887_pt1 | contig 11585 bp, 9 predicted proteins | sample OliLakLV19MP9P1_FD_148649 | JGI IMG/M metagenome (GOLD analysis project Ga0163154, IMG submission 148649) | Freshwater microbial mat bacterial communities from Lake Vanda, McMurdo Dry Valleys, Antarctica - Oligotrophic Lake LV.19.MP9.P1 | ecosystem: Environmental > Aquatic > Freshwater > Lake >...
TCGCTGCGTCGAAGCGGTGCCAGTGCTCGACGACGAGGTCCGCGCCGGAGCCGATGAACTGCAGATCAACTGCGCGAGTGCTCGGACCTGCGGAGGCCTCAGGCAGCGGCACAACAAGAATGTGCGCAATGGCGCCGTCGACAGCGCTCGCGACGGTGACGTCGAAATGACGATACTCCGGCGGCCGCGAGCGGCCCTCACTCAACGCGATCCAACGCCCATCGTTGCTCCAAGCGAGTGCTTCCCCGAGCGACCCGGCACGTGCACGTTCGTCGAGTTGCAATAGCACCTCACCGGTCGCGGAATCGTAGATACGGCCCCGGTCAGTCACGACTCGCGTGCCATTGGGGCTCCATGCGGCAGCCTGCGCGCCTGCGAGGACCACTTCGCCGTCATCGTCGAGCGTGCTGACGAGCGCGACCGAGTAGGTGGCGTCACAGAGTTCTCGGTCAGGAGAACTGGTGCCGATGAGCACATCGCGCGCTTCTTCGTCAACCCGGGCGATCGCGAAGCGCTCGCCGTCAGAGCTCCACGTGAGTTTCGTGCCGTGGACGTGACGGTACGGCACGCGACTCGGATCCCAGACGCGCACCGTGCCGTCCATGCCTCCAGTCGCGAGCCGACCAGCGCGGTCGTTCCACGCGAGATCGCGCACGGCGCCAGCGTGGCCCCGGAGGGCCCTTGAAGAGCCGTCCGGCCACTCGAGCTGCACTGTCCCGGCCTCGGACCCGAGCGCCATGCATGCGAACTTGCCTTCCATCCAGCAGACGGGGTCACGGTAGCCGAGTCCTAGCGCGAGGGCGCGGAGGCCCCCCTGGTCCTCTCCGACCGCGCCCGACGCGGGGTTCCAATTGGCGAGCACCGATGTGGCGCCGACACCGTTCGTCGCGAGGCACCCGACGATCTGTCCAGTGGTGGGGTCCCAGACGATTGGCGCCTCGATGCGTTCAGTCTCTGCAACGACGGCGCCATTGGTGACATCCCAAACCACGACCTCGGAGGCTCCAGGGTACGCAGATCCGGATGCCAGGTGCACGCTGTCACTCGACCAGGAAAGTGAGTGCGCGCAGCCGTGCGCACGCACGAGGTCGATGCGTGCTTCGAGGTCTGCGACGTGCCAAACGGAGATCGGCTCGCAGCCCCCACTGGCGGCGAGGCGCTCGCCATCCCTGCTCCAACGGAGGGCGTCGATCCGCTGCCCGCGCACGAACTTGAACTCGTCGATGAGCCGCCAGTCGTGCGGGTCCCAGAGCCGCACGTATCCGTCCGAGCTGCCGGTCGCGAGAGGGCCCCCCGTCTGGCTCCAAGCGACCCGAGTGACTGCCTCACCGCGCACGTCGAACTCGAACACGATCGCGCCGCGCGCGACATCCCAGATCCGCACGCGGCCATCGTCGTACGCCGCAGCCACGAGTTCACCGTCAGGGGCCCAGTCGACCCCGAGCACCGGCCCGGCTTGCGCGTCCAGAACCGTGGCGCCGCCGTCGAGTTCGTCGGCAAGGTAGTGCCACTCCCACCGCCGCAACGGCGTCGGGCAAGCGTCGAACTGCGCCCGCGCCTCGGCAGCGGCGCCGCGCTCGAAGGCCGCCGCTGCGCCGGTGAACAGCGCAATGTAAGCGCTGCGCTCAGCTGCGTCGCGCTGCTCTACGAGCGCGCGGTTCGTCGCAGTGAGCGCTCGCGCCGTGCGCCAAGCGTGCATCCCGAGCGCGCTCGTCGTGGACAGCGCGATCGTCCCGAGCAACAGGACCGCGGCCCAGGTCGGGTGTCGCCGGCACCACTTCACGCCTCGGCGCAGGACGCCCGGTGGCTGAGCGTGCACGGGCTCGTCGGCGAGGTGCCGACGGAGGTCCGCCGCGAACTCTGCCGCTGTTGCATAACGATCGCGCGCCAGCTTCTCCATCGCCTTGCCGCAGATCGCCGCGAGCTCGCCTGGACAGCGCGGTGACAGCAAAGCAGGGCTCGGCGGCTCGTGATAGAGGACGCTCTCGGCGATCTGTGCGGTCGTGTCGCCCTCGAAAGGCCGCCGCAGCGTGAGGAGCTCGTAGAGGACGACGCCCAGACTGAAAACGTCCGTGCGGTGATCGAGGCCGATGCGCTTTGCGGTGACCTGCTCGGGACTCATGTACGAGAGCGTGCCCGCAAGCTCCCCTTCGCGTGAGACAACTGAGCTGTCGACGAGCTGCGCGAGCCCGAAATCCGTCAGCTTTGGTGTCTCGTCGTCGGCGATCAGGATGTTGGCTGGTTTGACGTCCCGATGAATGACGCCCGCCAAGTGTGCTGCATTCAGTGCATCGCCCATGCGCGCCACGAGTTCGGCCGTCCAGCGCACGTGGTCCCTCGGCGCCTCGCCGGCGTGACGCAGCTCGGTCAGCATGTCGGCCAAGGTCTGCGCACCGGGGACGAGTTCCTGGGCGATCCACGCCCGGGTGCCGTCAACCCCGAACCCGAGCGTCGCAACGACGTTTGGGTGTCGCAGCCGACCGCCAGCACGCGCCTCGCGCGTGACCTGGCGGAGCGCCTCGGATTCGAGGCGCTCGGGCGCGACCAGCTTCAACGCGACCATCGTGCGGAGCTGCTCGTCGAACGCCTCCCAGACCTGCCCCATGCCACCACGTGCGATGAACCTCAACAGTCGGTAGTGCGCGATCTGCGTGCCCGGTGCGACGTCACCGGTCACCCGCACGGGGCGCGCAGCGGCACCATGAACGGCGCCATGGTCGGCCGGGTGGTCGGCCGCGTAGTCGTCTGGGGTTCGGGGCATCGTCACCGCGCATCGAAGCGTACGCCGGCCGACCGGGCGGCGCCACTTGTCGACGCCTCGAGCTCGAGGTTGCCACCATCTATCCACGACTCGGTGAGCATCGACGAAGCTCCACCAGTAGGCGCCGCAAGCTACGAAGTCGAGTGCTCCGTCCAAGGGTCCGAGGGCCTCGACTACGATACTGCGTCGACGTTCGATGCAGCCTCTCTTGTCCCTCGATCTCTCGCTCCCGCCCGCGGAACGTTGGCGCGGGCTCGAGCCGCACATCGCCGTCGCTCGCAGCCTGGTGGACAGCTACGTCCGGGATCTTGGGCTGAAGGACGCATCGGCGCTGGGTCCGTGGTCGGGCAGGCTGCCCTTGGCGTCGCTTTTGACCCGTGGGGATTCGTCCGCCGCCGCCCTGTCGGACTGTCCCACCGTGCGCTGACGCCACGCCAGTGCCAGCAGCAGAGGCCGCCGCGCCACTCCCCTTCGCGCGAGTTCATGCCCACACCGCCGCGGATGAGAAGCCTATGGCGATTCCGCAGTTCAGCGCCACCGTGATTTGGCTCGAGTTCGTCGAGGTCGACACCGAACACGCGATACACGATATCGTGCTGATCATCGTCGAGGCCACGAGGACTGAATGCTGGTGCACCCCCGTGATGGCGTGTTGCCCGTGCTCGCATCGGCCGCAGAGTCGCCGGTCGCCGTCGTAGCGCATAATCGGGGCGATCGAGATTCACACCCTCCTCTGTGCACCGAGTTGCGCTCGTCAGTTCTCCTCAAGGCGCCATCCGTTGGCGTAGCGATAGAAGGTCGTCGCAAGGAATTCCGTAATGATGTCGTCGGCGAGGACCGTTCCCCCGGCGCCCCGCCACTCGCGATTGACGGGGATATCGTCGGTGTACTCCACTGTGTAGCGGTCTGCGCCGACCGCGCCGGAAATGCCGCTGACCTCGCGGAAGCGTCCAATTCCCAAGACTGCGACCCAATTTTCGCCGTCGCGCCGGAATATCGCCTTTCCCTGCTCCGACACATGGACGTACAGACGCCACTTCTCCTTGTCGTGCTCACTCGTAACCCACCCCTTGCAAACGGCGTGTTCGAACAGCGCCTTCTTGGTCTCGTCGTTCAGCGGAGAGTCCTTGCCCTTGCTCTTGGGCGTGCAGATCTCCATGTCTGGGAACAAGACCTCTGGAGAGTTCGAAGCAAACGACTCCGCCCTGATGACGAGTAAAACCTCTCTCGGGTATCCGTACATCCGCTTGATCATGCTGCTTGCCGTGGCGTTCGACAGGTCAATTCCATTTTCCACGCTGCAGGCTGCCAGTGAAGCGAGCCCAAGCCACGCGGCGGCGATTCTTAACGTAATGCTGTTCATAATCAAGCGTCCTTTCTTTCCCCAATAGGGGTCGCGGGCGTATGGCTCCACTACAAAAGTTTCGGAATTTGAGGTGTATCAGAAGTCGGTGGGCGCCTCGAATCCCGACTCGATCGTTGGACTCAGCCTCCCGGTAGGTCCGAAGGGCGCTGCGTACATCCTCAGTTGGGTGGAGGACCAGATCCCGGAAGAACTGCGCGACGCACTGCGACCGATCCTGACGACGCTGACGACGGTTGGCGAGCAGATCGCGCTGGCGACCGCGAGCCCGTAAACATGTGAACCCGAGCGCACCCGCAGGATGAGGCAGGTCTCCCAGAAGGGCTCGTCCGAGGAGGGATGCAGCGGGTCGTGGTCGGGGCCAGGGATCATCGGTGTGCCTCGCGGACACGGATCAGGAACTCGTCGAGCTCCGCGTGATGTGATGGCGCCTCGGGGAGTGCGCTCGCTGCGTGCGCCTCGTCGACCTCGCGCGAGAGGGTAGCGAGCGCGTCGGCGTGCGTTATGGCCTCACCGGGCGCGAGTTCGCCTTTCTCGGCGCCCGCGCGATGAGGTCCACGACCCCGGCGGCGGGGCGCTCCGCGAGGAGCGACGGCAGGTGCGCATCGATGCGACCGGTGCGCAGAGCGACGAGGCCCGCGAGCGCGGCGCGATAGGCATAGAGCAGGTGCTTCACCGTCGCGCCCTCACGCGCGAGGAGCGCGCGGCGCGAAGCAAAGAAGCCCGCGTAGTGCCGGTGGAGCTGTTTCGTGATACAGCCCTCGGCGAGCGCGCGGGGCTCCGCGTGCCACGGGCTCGTCACGACGACGAGCGGCGAGGCGATCTTCTCCAGGACCTCGCCGCTACCTGTGACCGGGAGGCGCGCACACTTCTGTACGTCGTGCGCGACGAAGTCGAGCTCGAGGCCGCCTTCCTGCAGCATCCTTTCATGGATCTCGGGTGGCGCGCGCAAACCGAGCCTCGTGCGCAGCGGCCACACGAACGCCCCGCGCAGATCGACATCACTGTCCGGCGATTCGAACCCGTAGAGGTGCGCCCCGCTGATGGTACCGAAGAGGCGGTTCGGCACGCTGCGGGCCAGCGCGAGGAGTTCAATGGAGTCCGACCACTTCCGTCGGCGTCTGTCGCAGATCGTTGTACGGCAGCGGCACCGGCAGTTTCAGCGAACGGTTGACACGCCCTTGAGGCGTACGTGCATCGTGACCTCCTCGCCGCGCACGAGTGTCACGTCCTCGACGAGCAGGCGTACGATCCCCTTCTTCACCGGGTGCGCCGTCGCCGGGTCGTTCCACAACGCTGCGAACCCCGCGGGCAGACGGCGGACGAGCGGGTCCGTCGAGCGCCCGTTTGTCGTTGCCGCGGTGCACGCGGTGACGACCTCGCCGCTGCCCTCGACGTTGCTGCTGACGGTGACGGGTGCACCAGTCGTCGCATGGGGGGCTGCGAGCGAACGACTGGCCCGGCAACGTCGACTGGTCGGACTCGGGGGAGCTGAGCGAGCCGGGGGTCGTCGGCGCGGCGCACTGCACGCCCCTCGCCAACTCCAGGGGCCAGTCGGACGCAACGATCGATTCATCGACGCTCGCGGCGCTGCATCATCTGCGTTGTCGCTTGCGGGCGTCGGCATCGTCCTCGCTGACCCACAAGTGCTCTTGACGGTATGTCGCGAGCGTCAGGGCCATGATGCTGGTGGAGTAGACGCGACCACCGGAATAGCCCCAGGGACCGATTGGGTCCCATGAGCCCTTGCTCGCGCCGTCGCGGCGTTGCGATTCGAGCACAGCAGGCCTCAGCGCCTTGTTCCATGCAACCCAAGAGGACCCGCCCATTTGAGACATGGCGTACGAACCGTAGTACCAGTAGTACATGTCGTTGCCTCGCTGGGACGGTTGCCATTGTGGCAGATTTCTCTGCAAGAGGGCGGCGCCTTTCCTCATGCTTTCGCTCGTGTCGGGCCTCTCGCCCATTACAAAGCGGCAGTAGAGCGCCGCCGCGGTCATCGCCTCTCCCCGCTCGGCGGGATAGTCTTCGTTCCGACCCGCGATCCTCGCGCTCATGCTGCCGATGTGGTCATAGCCGCAGCGTCCCGAGCCTGGGTCCGTGACCTCGTTGAACCAATTCTTCGCACCCTGGAAGCAATCTGGATCGACAGTCAAGCCAACGCGCCGGGCGGCGGCGAGGGCGCAGACCACCCACGACGTGATCGAGGTGTCGTTGTTACCGATGGGCGGGACGTCGTAGCGCCATGCACCGTACGGGTTGCGCCCTCTCATCAAGTAATTGACGGCACATTGGGCAGCGCTGCGAATCAGGCTGGAGTCGTAGGACGCGAGGATCTCGGACAGCAACAGGGTCACGATCCCTTGATCGTAGAGTCCTTTCCAGTTGCGCGTATCGAAGCGACCCGTCTCGGGGTCCTGCTCGTGCAGCAGCCACGCCAGACCACGGACGAATGTGTCACCGAACGGCCCATCGACTCGACCCTCGCCCGCCCGCATGAAGGCGAGCAACGCGAGGCCCGTCACCCCGACGTCGTTGCACTCCTCGCCCAGCCCCCAGCACCGATCTTCGGGCGGGTCGTGTTTCATGAACCCGTCGCAGCTCCAGCGTCCATCGTCGTCCTGGTGCGCCTGCAGCCAATCGAGCGCGTCGCGCACCGCCTGCTCGGTGCCCGTGCCTCCGGCAGCGCGCAGGTTCCCCGACTTCAAAGGACGCGGCGGCTTGCCACCCGTCCATTCCATTCCTGTGCGGCCCGCGGCCCACTCCGGGATCGGTAGCAGGCACTCCACCAGCTTGGCGTAGGGGGTCAGGTGCATGAAGTCCGGCCTGTAGGCCGTCAAACCGAGCGAGCGCAACTTGAAGTCGAGATCGACGGATTCTCTGAAGTACGGGGTGAGCCAGAAGTAGCTGTAGGCCCGGAGCAGCGCCGCGCGATTGCGGTCTCCCGATCCTGGCCCGCCGCTCCAGTCCCAGTCCCCGTCCGTCCACGGCAGGTGGGGAAGCACGATCGAGGACACCACCTGGCGCATACGCTGGACCTCGAGCGCCGAGTCCCAATCGACTTGTAGGAGGTCCTGCAGTGCAGATTTGGCGCCGAGCGTGACGTCGCGTTTGGAGGGATCGGCCGCGATGCCGGCAAGGGGCTTCAAGGTTCGTAGAACAGCCGCGAGCGAAGTCGGTCGCGTCGCATCGACCTTGGAGATTCGACCGAGGTCGTCGAAGTCCGCGAAGAGAGCCTCGTGCAGGGGCCGTTCAGTGTCCGTCCATTCACCAGCGAAGCGCGCCGCGGCCATGCCGAACGATTCGACGCCGCCTGGCAACTGAAACGTGTGCTCCCCGATCGGCACGCCCCGGTCGTACACGCAGCGCATTAGCGGCGATCCGTCCGACCAATCCAGCCGCCAAGGCCCGTGGGGCTGGCCATCGAAGACGAAGCCCTCGAACGTCACACCGGCGGGGAGCACGCCCTGAACCGCCGCGACCCGGCCGATCAGTGCCTCGCCCTTGGGACCCCGGAGCGTGGGGAATCTCCAAGGTTTACTGTGCTGCCCCGCGGTGAAGCGCCCCCTCGAGAAGACGACCGCGGGTGACCCGAAGTAGAGCGTCCAGTCTCCCTCGCGCGCTCCTCCGACATAGGGCCCGCGGGCAATTAGGTCACCCTCCGGAGTGCGGAAGGACCAGTCACCCTCACGCCGCCCCGCGACGAAGGCGCCTTCAACGAGCACGGACCCGCGCGAGGAGAGCACGCGATACTGCCATTCGCGCACCCGCTCGCCGCCCGCACCTACGGAATAGGATGTGTGGACTTCGAGACCTGGCTCAGGTCGAGTGACCTCGACCTCTTGCCGAGGGGCGGTGACGAGTAGCGAACCGACGCAGAGGAGTGAAAGGGCGAGCATTGGTCGACGGGCGGGCTGTGGCAAAGTCCCGCGCGGCGAGTCTACCGAGTTCGTGCCTCTACCCCAAGTTGCTCAGCTCGGACCCGGCGAGCCCAAGTTGCACGGGTCGAGGTCGTAGTGCTCCTCGCTCGGGCGGCCATGATGGCTGCGACGAGGGTGCGCGCGCGTCGCCCTGGTTTGTCGCTGTCACGAGCTCATTCCACGCGACGGAGCCCGTCCAGCAGCGCCCCCGGGGCGCCGAGCCGCCGCAACCCTTTGTGGTACCGCGCGATTTCCGAGCGCGTCGGCTCGTGGGCCCCGGCGGGTGCACTCCGGTCTGCAGGCGCGCCATCCGTCGGCAGCGGCCAGTGCGCATCGCAGAAATCGACTTGGATTCGGCTGCAGGCGGAGTCGTTGCATCACGGCGTGCGAGCGAGGCGGAATCCCAGGTCACTCCTCCCGCCCCCTCCCCAGTGCCATCTGAAAGATGGCCTTGCCTCTTCGAAGCCTTGGCGGCAGTGCGATCCGCGCACGACCCACTCATGCCCACGCTCGGCACCCTTGGGGTCGACGCACCCGAGCTCGAGCGCCTCGATGTAGCTGCCCTCGTTGAAGATGTCAGAGCACATCTCTGCGACGTTGCCATGCATGTCGTAGAGGCCGAACCCGTTGGGCTCGCGCGTGCCGACTGGCTTCGTCTGACGTCCGCTGTTCTCGGCTGTCCAAGCGGTACCCTCAACCGCGAGGCGTGGTGCGTCGGTCGAATAGAGCGGCGCCGGCTCGTTGGCGCGGCACGCATATTCCCACTCCGCTTCAGTCGGGAGGCGGTAGCCCGTGCGAGTCAAGAGTTCGCGAACTTGCTCGAGGTGCACCTCCTCTGCCGGATACTTGTCGCCGGCGTCGTGGTGGAAGGGACGGCTTCCCATAACGGCCACCCACTGCCGCTGGGTGACCTCGGTTTCGCCGAGGTAGTAGGGTCGCGTGAGCGTGACGGTATGGGCCGGGAACTCGTTCCGCCCGGCGATTTGCGATGCCCGGACGTAGGGGCTCGCCAGCTCCTCGGGCCGCATGCCGCGCACGAACTCGCCGGGCCTGATGAGGACGAGTGCGAAGCCATGGACGCGGTCGATCACCCGCATCGGCAGTCCGGTGTCATGGTCGAACTGCGCACCAGGCGCGGGATCTGCCCAATCCAGCACCCTCCGCGGGACCTTGGGCGTCGGCTCGGATGGCCCCTTTCGGGGCGATCGCCCGGGGTTACCCTCCTCTTCGCCTTGTGGGCCTTGGGCGATCACTTCCAGCGGCACGGTCTCGAGAGAGGCGAGGGCGCGATGGGTGACGAACGCCGACGCGGCGGCGATGGCGATCCAGGTGACGGGACGGTTCATGGGTGAGGTCTCCGGGCCAACGGGCCGGTGGCAGGCACAGGGCCTCACCGCGGACCTTCCCACGCCGATTCGTGCAAGATCCCACCCGGAGCACTGTCCAGCCAGTGACGCAGGTCGAGCGATTCGGTGCGGCTGGAAATGGCTATCCTCTCCACGTCCCCCGAAACCCCGCGATGCTCGCCCTAGCTCTCAGTCTCACGCTCGCCACCGTCCCCAGGCAGGACCTCGCCGACCCTCACACCGACGAGGTCCTCGTGCGCGGGTTCATCGAGGCACTGGCTGCTGGAGTCGCATTGCCGGAGGGCCTCGTGGGACCGATCGCGATCGAGATCGCGCAGAGCGACGAGCTCAACGCATGGGCCTTCGCCGATCCAGCCGGCCAGCCCGATGGGGCATCGCCGCGTGCGAGCATCGGAGTGTCCGCGCCCTTGATCGCAGTGTTCCGCGAGCACCCGGAGCGCCTACGGGCGGTCTTGGCGCACGAACTCGGTCATCTGGTGCTTGGCCACGTCATCTATCAGGGCCAGCCCAAGGTTGCGGCGCACGACGTGCAACACTATTGCACGCGCATGGCCGAAATCGAGGCGGACCTCTTCGCGCGACAGCTCCTTCTCGGCCTCGGGCACGATCCCGAGGACCTCGCAGACGCGCTATTCGTGCTGGAGGGTGCACAATCGAAGCACCCGGACCGCGATTGGTTCCGCAAGCTGCACGAGACCCACGCGTCTGCAGCGCTGCGAGCGGCCAGGATCCGCCAGGACGAGGTCGGGGCACGCGCCCTGGCGCGTTTCGAGACCGGTCTCGCTTACGCGCAGTGCAGGCGCCACTCGGCGGCGGTGCTGGCGTTCGACGAGGCGCACGCACTCGTGCCGGAGCTCCACGAGGCTCCCCTGAACGCCGCGCTGAGCGCGCTCCAGGAGTACTACGACATGCTGCCGGCCGGCCTCCAGGATGCTTGGCTGCGCCCGACCTACGGGCCATTGCTCGTCGACGTGCCGCTCGATCGATTCCGTGGCATCGAGCCGACGGACGAGGACCGGGTACGGTGGGGACTCGTGCGTGTGCGGATCGCCGCGTTGGCTGCCATCCCCTTCACCCGTGAAGCGCAGGAACTCGAGGCGCTCTCGCTTCTCCTGGCGCCTGGCTCGGACCTTGCAGACGTGCGGCGCGGAGTCGAGCTGTCGGGCAAGCTCGTTCGAGAGGCGAAGGGGTTACGACGACGCGACAAAGCGCTGCGCATCCGCCTCGCGAACAACCTGGCCTTGGGACAGTTCCGGATGGGCGACCCGGCCCAGGCCGCGCGCTCTCTCTACGCAGCAGACACGGAGCTGCGGCCGGGTTACGACCGGGACGTCGCGATCAACCTCGCGCGCCTCGCGCAGTACGCACCGCAAATTGACGTCCAGAGAGTCGAGGCCATCGAAGCGATCGGGGCACTCGCGAGTGACGCGCGCGGCGCTGGCGCGACGTTCGAGCTCGCACGGACCGCGCTCTTCCAGCTCTGGGGCGGCGATCGTACTGAGGAGTTTCTGCGCGAGCTCCAGCACGCGCCAGCGAGAGCATGTCATGCGACGCGTATGGTCGTCCGCGGTGCAGACTTCGACCTCTTCGCTGACCCCTTCGATCTCGCGGCAGTGAAGCTAGAGGGTAAGCGCGTCGAGTGCAACATCATCGCCGACGGCAGCCTTCGAACAGTGCAGTGGCAGACGAAGCCCGAGCGGCCGGACGTCATTGCGCTCATGGAGGGTGACCGGCTCGTGCGAATGACCGCCTACGAGCCCGGAGCCTACGCGGTGTTGATGCCGCGCTCTGGCGAAGAGCGCGCGCCGATCAAGGTCACTGTGGGAATGACCGACAAGCAACTCAAGGCGCTGCTCTTTCCGGGAACTTCCGAGCCGCACCTACTGTTTCGCGCGAACTTCCTCGGCCAGGTCGAGCAAGAGGGCGCACGGAGGGTCGAGCGGTGGCTTTATGCGCCGGGACTGTCGCTAGGGTTCCAGATCAAGGGCGACACGGTCTCAGCGATTACGGTGACATCGCTTGGGTGAGGTGTTGGATGAGACAATAGGGCTTCTTGGATACTCGCCGGTACGACCGTGATGGTCGTCGTCTATCCAACGTCCGCTGGAGGCGCTCCACGGCCCTCCTGATTCGAGCCTGAATCCTCATAGGGTCGTCGTCGAGGAGGAGCCCGA
>Ga0163154_10008888_pt1 | contig 11585 bp, 6 predicted proteins | sample OliLakLV19MP9P1_FD_148649 | JGI IMG/M metagenome (GOLD analysis project Ga0163154, IMG submission 148649) | Freshwater microbial mat bacterial communities from Lake Vanda, McMurdo Dry Valleys, Antarctica - Oligotrophic Lake LV.19.MP9.P1 | ecosystem: Environmental > Aquatic > Freshwater > Lake >...
GTCTAACAGATGCGCGCCGTCGCTGTTGGGAGCAAAGGCCGGTACTTGCCCATCTACTGTCCCTTCGGCCAGGAAGCGCAAACCGCGCTGCAGCAAGGCGGTGTCACCAAAGGCCACTTGGTTGATATGATCGGTAATATAGGCATCACCCCACCATTGGCCGCGCTCGCGCCACGGGTCGGCATAGGCATCTTGCATCGACGGGTAGGCCGTATTCACACCCACCTGCCAGATGGCATCCAAACGTGGATTTGAAGAGCGGAACCAACCGCGCTGCGTGACGGGGTAGCGTTCTTCGTAGACATGAAGATCTGTAAAGCGCACTGGCCCTTCACCCCAAACCGCAAGCAGCAGATAGCGCCCGGCGCGTGCATCCAGCGTGCTGATGTGGCGCGCTGTGCCATCTAGAATCCACGAATCAACTTGATCCCACTCGGGGTGCAAAGTACCAGGATGGGGCAGCGGACGCTGCGTACCATCCAGCAAACGTTCATCCCAGCCAATATCGACGATGGCGCCCGCCGGGCCGCTGACATCCGCCACCAACCGGCCATGCACAACGCGCCCGAGATCTAGCACCGCATAGGCCGGAAGCTGATCAAAATCCATTGTCAAGCCATCTGCCCCCATTGACGACACACCGACACTCGCTGGTTGCGCGCTGGGCTCAGCCAGCAATAGGCGACGTCCAGCATGGTTACCCTGTGCAAAAGGCAGTGCAGCAAAAGTAGCATTGGGAGCAGAAAGTGCGAAGGGTAAACCATGTGGTGGGATCGTCGGTAGCAACAGGCTGTGTTGACCAGGCAACAGGGCCATCGTAGCCAGCTCGACATCTGGGCGCGTGGCGCCGGCCGCTTGCCAGGTCAATGCGATACCATCCACTGCGGCTGGCGCCGGGCTCCCCGTATCCGGCTCAACGAGCAACTCGACGGTGATGGTTGTTGGTTGGGACACGGTAAAGGGCAGCGTATAGGGCAGTGGCGTCGTGGATATCAATTGCCCCAGGCGACGATTGGGTGACAAACGCCCAGTCTCGATTACAGTGGCAGTAAAAGGGACATTTGCGAGCAAAGGAATCGAGCGTGGGGTATAGTGAATGGTCGTCGTCAGGCTTTTACTAACCGCTAACGACCAGTGCGCATCATCAAAATCTGGTTGCATCCAGGCGGCAGGCAAGCGGCGCAGATCGACCAGTTCGGTGGGTCCTAACAAATTAAGCGTATGCACGAGCGCGGCATCCGCCCGCCATGCATCAGTCCGCAATACCTTCCAATCGTTGCCGGTCGGCGCGATCACCTGCGGTTGGCCGCGGCTTTGGCCTTGAATATGGGCGAGCAAATGCGGCGTGGTCGATTCGGCGCGGCGAATGTTGGGCGCCCATTGTACCAACACAGCAAGCATATGTTTGCCCACCGCAAGCGAGCCCAAGGGCTGGCTGTCATATTCATGCCGGGTGCGCGAAAAGCGGGCCGGACCTCGCCCGACCCAAGCACCATCTAGCCACACTTCGTAACGTGTGTCGGCAAAGATGGCAAAGGTAGCTTCTGTCAGGCTTTCATGCAATGTAAATTGGTGACGAAAGAGCACAATGTCGAGCGTGGATGGGTCAGACGTGTCAGCCCAAATCGGCTGATTGTCGGCAAACAGAGAGGCCGTTGGCAAATCTACCGGCAACGGCTGGGATGCAGGCGTAGCACGATAGTTGGCGAGAAGAAACAGCCCCAGCCCAGCGCCTAATGCGCCAATCAACCAGGGCCACGGCCAAGACTGGATAGTGGCTTTCATGAACATTGTGAGCGGTCAAAACCCCAAACTTGGGCGTGGCCGACTTGGAAGAGCAGCGAAAAATCTTGATCAGCTCGTAACCAAGCGGCCGGGATCGAAGGCGTTGCGTCAAAGCCAACTTGCCCCTGGCGGTCACCGATATAGACATGGGTAATGGCATTACGACAAAGCGCATTGCGTAAAAGCGCCGGGTTACCATCACTCTCCCGTACATCAACCGCCAAGTCCTTGATTTGCTGACGTGTCGTGCCGGGTTGCAACGTTTCCGACAAATAAGAGATCGGCGGCGTTAGGTTAGCACGCCCCGTGTAAAGCGGCAACCACCATCCCCCATCCGACCCGACAACAACGCTATCGCCATAAGCTAGAAAGTTATTGACCACAAAACGGGCATCAGTGGGGGTGTTGGCTCGGATCCAAGCAAAAGCACGTTGATCGCTCGGCGTCACCATTTGGTAGAAAGGATCAATGATGCGCATCTGCTGGCGCACGCCCCACCCGGCCAAAATGAGCAGGCTGAGCAGGATCAACACGCGCCCTGGCCAGCGACGATCCAGCCACTGCCAAAGCAGACCGATCCCCCAACCAGCGGTTAGCGCGATGGGAAGGTAGGCTCCTAGCGCTAACAAGAAATTAGTTACCCACCCTGTGCCGGGCAAATTGAGCAAGAATGGGTTGGTAGCAAAAAAGACGAAGAAGGCCCAGAGTAACAACGGCACCGCCAATCGGCGTGCGGGCCAGAGCGCGCCAGCCAACGCAGCCAACGCTCCCCACCAGAGCCAGCGTGGGTAGTAGACATCCATACTGCGCCAGGCGACCAGATCGATTGGTGTTGTCGCTACAATTTTAGACCGATTGGTAATGGTGGCATACATCGTTGGCAGTTTACCCGATTGAACGATCCAGAGCCAGGGTGCGATCAGAAACGCCACAACCACGGCAGCACCACCGAGCCAGAGCGTGCGCGCCACCCATTCACCGCGGTTAGTGCGCTGCACCCAAGCGCCCCAGAGTGCCCAGGCTACCCCTGCCGCCGCCACAATTAGGCCAATGCGGTAATGATTTAAGACCGTACCAAGCACCAAGAGTATGATCAACGCCAGGGTGCGATAGTCGGGCCGTCTTTTCTCCGTCCACCAGACATCAAACGCCCACAGACAGGCTGGCAACACGATCTGACCGGTCAGTTGTGTATAACGCCCCCAGTTAACATAGAAACCAGGCATCGACGATAGCAGCCCAGCCGCCAAGATCGCCGCGACACCGGCCCAACGGTTGCCGCCCGCCAGCCGTACGGCAAGTGGGTAGAGGGCTAAAACGGCCAACACATTAAGCATTTGGCTGCCGATTAAGACGCTTTGAGTGGCGTCCATGCCACTCAGCCAAGCCCAACACGCCAACACAGTATGCAAGCCAAAATGGTAAGTGAAGCTCTGTAATGGGGCATACGGGGCCCAAGATTGAAAGAGACCACCATGATCAAGGATCAGTTGGGTAATCATGGTGTGATGAACAGAATCGCCCCAGGCCGGTGCCGGCAGGGTGCGAATCGGGATCAGGCGGGTCAACACCAGGAGCAGGGCCAGCCCCACAAACGCGTAGCGGCTAACCTGCGCCCAGGCTAATGGCCACGGTCGCCAATCGGCACGCAGCCGCCAAACGTCATACAGCCAGACAAGCAGGCCAATCGCACCGGGCGCCCAAGCCAGCAAAGGGCCAGGTTGGATCTTGAGTACGTAGAGCCAGAGCAGCAAAATCGGATAGACCGCGATCGTGATCCCAGCCGCCAAACCAAGCTGTTCTTCCCATGCCAATGTCTGGCCGCGCCAAAGCCAGGATAGCAGCGCGTAGCCTGGCAAAACGTATAAAAAAAGCGCAAAAGTAATATAGCGCAGAATCGTCAAACCGTATGTGAGCAGATCTAACAAAATCGCTTGTTGGTCATAGATTTCGCGGAAGGCCAGATCACCTGTTTGTAAAGCATCGTTCACGTAGAGGACGCCATCGGCATAGCGATCACCGCCAGCCATGCCCACTTGCACATTGCCGCCCGCAAGTTCAGCGTAGTAAGTGCGTCCGTGTGAAGCCTGCAACGGGCTAAACTCAAAGCGGTAGAAACCAGGCGTGACAACTTGATCGGCTGGCAACGTTATGGTGAGCAGATTGTTTGCACCGACAATATCTTCACGCAGATAAAGTGTAGGCGCAATCGGGGGCTGTTCTTGCGGCTGCAGATAAAAATCCAAGGCGCGCAGACCGGCATGATGGCCGACAAAAGTTTGCCCCAACGGCATATCTACTTGAATGGTTGTGTCTACTTGTTGCTGTGAACTGTCGACCAGATCAGAGCCAAGCGCAGGGGCTGTACAAGCGGAGAGTAGGCAAAGCAGGCACATCGCAACCAACAAGTGCCCGATCGGTGAGCGAAGTAGAGGATAGCGGAAAAAGGATATAACGGGAAGCGTGCGCAAGCCTGCCTGATCGCCCGTTTTCCGTTTTCCGTTTTCCGTTTTCCTAGAACAGGCTATCATCAACGATGTGACATGGGTCAGTGATTCAGATTATTTATGCAATGAAGAGCGGTAATTAATAATCGATCGTAAATTCGCCGATGTCGACCACTTCATCAAGCGGTGCATTCCAGATCATCGGTTGATTTTCGTCATCGCGGATGATCGTATATTTGAGCACCATATCGCCAATCAAGACAATATAATCCTTTTCTTCTATATTATTAAAGATAAAGTAACCGTTTTCATCCGTAAACGCAGTGGGACTAAACGTATTGTCCAACGCCCAGACGCACTTGCTGCGCTTCTCTTCTTGTTTTACTTCGCCAGGACAGGTAACTTCGGCCAGCCGCACAACGGCATGGTTGAGCGGCTGGTTATTTGTGTTCGAGATTAAGCGCCCGGTTACGGTTGCCATGCCTGGCTTACTTGTCGGCAGGGGTGTTGGGGGAGCACTCTGGGAAAGTGGGCTCGCTGGTTGACCTAACGGGCTGGCAGGCTGGTCAAGCGGGCTGACGGGGCCAGAACGCGCCGCGGTTACGGTATCACTCGTGGTGATGGTCTCCGTATCCGTAACAGCAACTGTTGCCGTAGGATCAGCAGCGGTGGTCGCGGTGGGGTCGGGAGCGGTGGTGGCTGTTGCCGGTGGTTCTGGCGTATTTGTGGGGGCAGCGGTTGGGGTTTCTTCATCACCACCACAGGCGGCTAAAATCAGCAATGCTGCAATCAGCAACAGTGTCACGAATTTATACTTATTTTTCAACGCATACATGAATCAAATTACCTTTCCTAGCGGAGCCATTTTTGCAATAGCAATTAAAAATCTTTCTTAAGTAGAGATCAGCTTTCCTGATTCTCTGCCAACTGTTTACTACTTACTAATTATGATTTATGCATTCACTTTAGCATACTACAGATAGAGTACAACAGGTTTGCCACCAGATGCAATACTCCTTCGGTAGTAGTAGCACTTTCTGCCCTAGATTACCCCGAAGGTGGTATTGTACTCTGCCGCCAATTCGCTATAATCGTAAACAGTTCAAGGATGCAAGGATTTGAGTTTGCAAGTACATTCATTAAAGTATAGCACTTTCAAGTAATAGTATCCACATATAGTGTGCAAAACAGACTTAATTTTACATCCAAATTGCGTAAAGTCCCAACCGAGCAAAGTACGAAAGGAACAGATGTATGAAACGAACGCTTAGAGTTAAATTTGCCATGGTCTTGGCCATCATTTTGGTCTTGACCTCGGCGAGCCTGGTATCGGCGCAAAATCCCGCCAACCAGACTTCCTTTATCACGGCAATTACGTATCAAAATGTAAGCGCCTCTGCGGCCACGGTCAGTTTCCAATTCTTCAATGAGAAGAATGCAAGCGCAACGTCCGTATCCCGCAACTTGCCAGCCGGCGCTGGTTCGTCGTTGTTTGTTGGTGGCTTGACTGGCACCGAGGCCTTGCCGGCCAACTTCCTTGGCTCGTCCGTGCTCTCCTCCAATCAGCCGATCGTGGCGACGTTGGTGCAGATCCCGCAATCGACCACGGTGAAGAACCGCCCGTTGTCGAATGGCTTCTCCAGCGCCACCTCTACTGTCTTGTTGGCCACAGTGCTGAAGAACAAATTCAACACCAATTCCAAGTTCTCGATCCAGAACGCCGACACGGGCAGCATCGATGTTACGGTCAAGATCTTCAATGCTGATAGCCCGGCTGATCCGGCCATCACGATCACCGAAGCCGGCATTCCGCAGGGTGCAGCCAAATATTTTGACATGGGCACGCTCTCGCAGATTTCGGCCGCCAGCTTTAATGGTTCGGCTACGATCACCGCAGTCAAGGCTGGCACCACGACCCCAGCGAATATTGTTGGTTCGGTGTTGGAACTTTCCACCAACAGCGTACCGGCCAAGGCCTTTGAAGGCGTCCAGAGCGGCGGCCCCACGGTCTTTATGGCCAGCGCGCTGTGCGACATCTTTGGTGGTCAACGCACAGCCTATGCGGTGCAGAATACCAGCGCCACAGCCACGGCGAACGTCACCGTAAACTATTCGAACGCCACCAGTGAAGCAGCTTCATTAGCCCCTGGCACCAAGAAGAGCTTTATCGCTTGCGACAAAACGGGCGCCAACTTCAGTGGCGCAGCCACAATCAACAGCACTGGCGCCGATATCGTTGTTATCGGTAAGGTCTTCAACAATCCAGGTCTGCCCGGTTTTGAAACCGCCTTCTTGGGCGAAAAATCTGGCGCGGCGAAGTTAGCGCTGCCCTATGTCCGCTGGACGGCCGATGCCACCTTCAATTCTGGCGCCCGTCAGCGCACCTTCCTCGCCATTCAGAATGTTGGTGGCGCAGCGGTGAGCAATGTGCAGGTCAAGTATCTGGATGCCGTTGGTACGGTGTTGGGCACACACACGATTGCCAGCATCGCCGCTGGCCAGAAGGCCAACTCCACGCCGCCTAATGCTGGTGCTTCGGCTCAATTACTTGAGTTCGGTACACCAGACGGCAACCCCGCTGGCATCGGCTTCGGTGGTTCGGTCATCGTTGAAGCCCCAGCCGGCAGCCAACTGATTGCGGTCGCTCGCGTTGCCTCCAAAGTCGGCGCCATCCAGGTCGCCGAGGACTACAACGGCGTACCAGTTCAATAATAACCAAGCGCTGTTGCAGGTGGGATTTATCCCTGTGTAAATGAATAAAAAAGCGAGACGCAAATCCGTGCGTCTCGCTTTTTTTATGGTAGACTAAAGATTAAAAAACTACGCTCATCGGCGAAAAATATTCGAACATCTAGGCTCTTGTTATGCTGCGGCGCATTCTATCAACCATTGCCAATACGATCTTTTTTAACTCATCGCGCAAATATTTAGAAGATTTCCTGCGGGCAGCAGCCGTTGCCATGCCAGCTGGCGCGCGCGTGCTCGACGCTGGGGCAGGCGATTGTCGCTACAAAAAACTCTTTGCGCATACCCGCTATATTGCCACCGATTTTGGTCAGGTTAATAAACGCTATGCATTGGCAAAACTAGATACGATTTCCAATCTCCATCACATCCCGATGGCCAGTGGCGGCTTTGATTTTGTCATTTGCACACAAGTCCTCGAGCACATTCCCAATCCAGCCGTCGTCTTAAACGAGTTGCATCGAGTGCTGCAACCGGGGGGCGAGATCTGGTTATCGGCGCCACTCTTTTTTGAAGAACATGAAACTCCCTACGATTACTTTCGTTATACCCAATTCGGATTACGCCATTTGCTCGAAGCAGCCGGTTTTCAAGTTTTGAAATTGGAACCGCTAGAAGGCTATTATGGCACCCTCTCCTATCAATGCCGAGCGGCGGCGCTGGCGCTGCCGCTTACACCGGGCGCCTATGGTGGTGGTATGCTTGGTGTTGCGCTGTTACCAGCCATGTTGGGCATGAAAATTACCTGTGCTTTATTGAGTATTGCGCTAGGTTGCCTAGATTTGCGCTACAAGTATACACAAACGGGGTATTGTAAAAACTACACGGTGGTCGCCATAAAGAAATAAGTAACTGTTCAGGCTATAAATTACTACAGCGGATTTAGATAGGAACGGATGGTTGGCTATGTTGACAAAATCCGTTTCTATCTAAATCCGCTGTAGTAGGCTGAATAGTTACAGAAATAAAACGATGATGGCAGCCAATACGCCATGGTCGATTATTTTCCACACGGCGGCGGATCGGCTTCCTGCGCCAGCAAGAAGAGTGAGTAGTCGCCTGCTTGCCAGCTCTGCTGGGCGATGGTCTGTAAGGTCGTACTTGCCACATCTGTATAAGCAAGCACGAAACGAATCTGGCGGCGTGCGAGTTCGACTTGGAGATCTGCTGTTGGGCGTGCGAATAGGCTCGGATTGTTCGCATCATCCAGGATCGGCGTCCCTGCCGGCGTAAAGAGTAATTTCGAGTTGCGGTCAAAGACGACCGCAGCCGGATCATCGGTGAGCACCTGAAGCGCCAAATAATCCCAAAATTTCACCTCAATCAAGATCGGATCGCCTGGGCAGAGTTGACCGGTTGCCCGCAGATCGATCAGATGACGCCCCACCGCCCAAATCTCGGGTGCAAAGTTATTGGGATAATGTGGAATGGTATTTAGCTGCACAACCACGAGTGCGGTGATGAGCAGCAAAATGAACCAACGCCCGCCCAGCCGCAGCGCGCTGATCTCGGTTAGCGCCCATACAGCGCAGGGAACGAGCAACAGCGTGGGTAACACAACCAAACGTGGTGTGTTATGTGACGCGGTCGCCGATTGCAACGCGCTCCCCATCAACATCAACCATACACCCAGCCACAGTAAAGCCAACAGTTGAATCGTGCGTCGTTTGCGCATGCCCCACGCGCCAATCAAACCAAGCGGGATGATGATTGTGCCAACTTGCCACAAATCCTGAAACTGGCCCAGCAGACGACTCAGCAATGGTTTGGCGCCCTGGCGCGCCAAAATATAAGCCCGCACAGCATGGGTAGAGAAAAACGGATCACCATATTTCAACCCGTGATAGCCCATCCACCCCACTGGAAAGAGCCAGGGCAAAGCGGCCACCAGCAGCAAATAATGCGGACGGGGTGAAGCCACCCGCACCCAACGCCAAGCCAGATAAAGCGAAAAAAGGACGCTTACACCCCAAGCGTCAAAGCGCGTGGCATTTGCGGCCAACAAACTGAGCGCGGCGCCCCATATCACCCAACGCTGACCATAATTCTGCCAACGCAACAGACTTAGTGCGGCCAGCGCAATCCAAAAACAGAAGAGTGGTTCTGAAAGCCCCGACAGACTGAGCCAGACAAACCAGGGCAAGGTGGCCATTAAAAGCAGTTGCAAAAGTAGCGCCCAAGTGCGCAGACCTATCTCATACCCAATCCCCAATAGGCAGACCAATGTGCCGGTGGCGGCCAACAAATTGATCAACATGGGCACAACTCGCCAATGTGGGTAAAACTGATAAGCCAGCGCTCCAACCCAAAATTGCAGTGGCAACCACACATCAGAGGGAATTAACTGGCCTTGGGTCACACGCCAGGCAAGCAGCGTCCGACTAAAATCATCAGCCGAGAGGGCAAAAAAAGGCAAGCCTAACTGCTGAAACCATCGATAGAGAATCAGGGGAAAACTGACGACTAATAGACCTAGCCATAGCCAGCTAGTGGTCAAGCGTAACCGAGGAGGGTATAAATTCATCGTAATGCAATGACCCGAAGATCCTAAAACGGCGTGATCGCCTTATGCTCCTTAGAATCTGGGAACAACAAAAGGCGCATCATTCGCAACCTAAATTTTTCGATATTAACTGTGTGTATAATTCTACATATTGGTGGCTGATCCCGACAATCGAGAACGTTTCTTGGACGCGTTGGCGGGCACGCGCGGCCATCGCCTGCGCCGGTTGCGGATTGCGCAGCGTTTGCAGAATCGCACCGGCCAGGGCAGCGGCATTGTCCGGTTGCACCAGCAGACCGGTTACACCCGGCTCGACTAGTTCCACGTTACCCGACACATCGGTCGCCACCACCGGCGTACCGGCAGCCATACTCTCTAGCAGTACGGTGGGCAACCCTTCCCAAAGCGAAGACGAGACAAACAGATCCATTACCGGATAGAGTTCATTGACATCTGTGCGCGACCCGGTGAAGAGTACGTGATCAGCAATGCCCAGATCAGCGGCTTGCTGGTGAAGACGGTCGGCTAAGACGCCGTCACCGACAAGCAGAAACCGAATATTGGGCTGCTCGGCCAAGACCAGCGCCGCCGCGTCCAAGAAGATAGGGTAGCCCTTTTGCGGCGCCAACCGCCCTACCGTGCCAATCACCCTTGCATCTGCGGGCAAGCCCAACGCTTGAAGCTTGGCCACTTTGTCCACCTGGTGCTCGGCAAAACGTTCAAAATTGAGCGCATTGTAGATCCGTTGCGCTTTGCGTCCCAAGCGGCGGGCCAGCGGTCGCCGGTTCAGATTGTCCACCACTTGCTGCGAAACACCCAATTCAGCATCAAAGACCAGCGGATAAAGCAGATTAGGGAAGAGTTTGCCAAAGTGCGGTCGCTTCGCCCACTCAAATTCGTTGTGCACTGTACGCACGAGCGCTTTTGCCTGCAACGGACGCCGCAGGCGCAACGCTGCTAGATCGGTAAATTCACCATGCGTGTGGATAATGTCGACCGGTCCAATCTGCTCGGCCTGGCGGATCAGGCCATTGAGGGCGTGCAGGCAACTCCGGTAAGGCGATGCTGCGTCCCAATCGGCCGCGACAAAAGCCTGGATGCCTTCCTGCTGCATGCGCATAAGCCACGGCTGATCATACGGCGTGTGATAATCCCACAGACCACCCAAGATCGGCTCGACCCACGCTTTATCCAGGGCGCGGCTCAACTCGACCGCGAAGCGAGCCACACCGCCTAAGGGGCCTTCAATGGCAAAACTGGAAATGAGGTGCAGGACGCGAATGGGACGGGGCATAGAAATCTTACCGAAAATGAATGGAAGTTGTGGATGAATGACGAACGACTAAAACCTCGTCATGGATCGTTGGTCTTTCGTCGTTCACCGTTCAGACGCTCAAAGTCGGTGCGCAACCAGGCGCCCGTTTGGTTCGCCGCCAGTTGGATGATGCCAACTTGTGTTTGAATATGGCTGCGCAGTTGCTCGCGTTGTGGCCAGATCCGCTGCACCAACTCTGTCAACGGTTCGGCCGCCACCGCTTCAATATCGAGCACCCACGCACTTAGCCCCAACATCTGCATGACACCGTGGGTTTTGCTTTGGTAGGCAATTGCGATCACCGGCGTGTGCCAAGTAAGTGCAAAGATGTTGGAGTGCAGCCGGCTCCCCAGAAATAAATCCATCTGTCCATACGCAGCGCTGAGCAGTTGCGGTGGTGTCTCTTCTTCAATCACAACGACACCGGTCTCAACACCCAGCGCACGCAGATGGGCCGCCACCCGACGCGCCGGAATCCGGTCATCATCCGCTGGGGTGGGGCCACACACTTGGGGGAAAAGCACAGCACATCCGCCATACGCGCGGAGAAATGCCTGGATCGTTGCCGCGATAGCCTGCTCGTAACGCGCCTGGTGGCGAAAGTTTGGATGCTGCTCGCCCCAATTAATGAGGGTGACGCCAAGACGGGGGCGATCTTGTGCATCGATACCGTGACAACACAAAAAGTGGCTGGCCGCTTCGGCTGGTGCGCCCTGAAAGAGAAAGGCAATATCCGGCGTCAGATGATAGTGACTGGCGTCAATGCCAAGGGTTTGCATTAATTCAACTG
>Ga0163154_10008889_pt1 | contig 11585 bp, 9 predicted proteins | sample OliLakLV19MP9P1_FD_148649 | JGI IMG/M metagenome (GOLD analysis project Ga0163154, IMG submission 148649) | Freshwater microbial mat bacterial communities from Lake Vanda, McMurdo Dry Valleys, Antarctica - Oligotrophic Lake LV.19.MP9.P1 | ecosystem: Environmental > Aquatic > Freshwater > Lake >...
CGTCGAGCGTGCATTACGGGGAAGCGGGGGATATTCAGCGGCAGCGTCAAGCGGTGATGTCGGCGGCTTACGCGGCCAACCCGACGCGCTTCACCCGTGGCGAACCAGTGGTCAAGGGCGCTCCAACCGCGGTCTATCTCAACCCACCCGACCAGCTCGAGAATCTCTCTTAACCAGTTTTACGAAGTTGTCTCATTATCCTTGACACATACCGTTTTGCCGACGGGCAATATATCCATATCTGGATAGAAAAATCATACCCTTATGAAACATTTGTTGTATTACTCTCTTGGTCTAAGGATTCCCTCGGCAGGCTTTTCGGGCCGAAACCCATCAGCAACAGTTCCGATAAGGTGTGGTCGCCGGTGATTTGACCGTCAAAATCGACCATTACCACGCGCAAATCGGGCGCGAACTCATACAACATCTGACGGCATGAGCCGCACGGAGAGCCGCCGTTGCGCGTGGCGACCACGAGCATATCAAACGCCTGATGCCCCTCACTGACCGCCTTCACCAGCGCGGTACGCTCCGCGCAGATACACGACGGATAGGCCGCGTTTTCGACGTTGCAGCCGGTGAACTCTACCCCGTCAGTGGCGCGTAGAATCGCCCCGACGCGGTAGTTGGAATAGGGCGCATAGGCGAAATCGGCGGCCTTGATAGCCGCCTGAATGAGTTGGTTTAGCGAGTCGTCCATCGTTTTTTCCGGTTAGTCCGTTTGCGGTTCCAATTCGTGGTCATCTGCCTTATCGGATGACTTGTCGTCCGATTTATCGCTTGGCTTATCGCCTGAATCGGCGGCATCGGCCAGCGGCTTCAGGCGCTTGACTGTCACTTTGCGGATGCGCCGCCCCTCTAGGCTGTGAATGTGGACGGACATCTGGTCGTCTAGTTCCGCCGATTCGCCCGGGGTTGGCACGCGCCCCAACTGCTCGTAAATCAACCCGGCTAATGTGTCGCTGTCATCACTGGGCAAATGGGTAGACATCAAGTCGTTGAGGTCGTCAATGTCGATGCTGCCATCGACCAGATATTGCCCGTCGCCCATATCGCGCCACTCGGCTTCTTCATCATCGTCATGCTCATCGCGGATGTCGCCCACGATTTGCTCAATCAGATCCTCGATGGTGATTAACCCCGCCGTGCCGCCATACTCATCAACCACAATCGCCATGTGCGTGTGTTTCAGGCGTAATTCTTTCAGCAAATCGTTGGCCTGTTTGGTCTCAGGGACGAAATGGGCGGGGCGCATCAGGTCGAGCGCGGTCTTATAGCGCAACCGGTTGCCGTTGTGATAGGCCATCAGCAGGTCTTTGGCGAACAATACGCCGCGCACATTGTCGATATTGCCTTCATATACTGGGATGCGCGAGTAGCCGGAGTTGATGAAAAGCTTGTCCACCACCTCCAGCGCGGCTTCTGCGTCCACCGCCACGATGTCGATACGCGGAACCATCAATTCGCTGGCTTGAGTCTGGTTCAGCGTCAGCACCGAGTCAATCATCTCGCGTTCGCCGTCTTCAATCGTGCCGCCGGTATGCGCCGCATCGACCAGCGTCATAATTTCTTCTTCCGTCACGCGATTGACCAAGCTATCGCCGCCGAAGCTGGACGAAATCACGCGGCTGAAGGCGGTCATGATCGCCGTAAACGGGCGCGAAAGCAAAATGAGCAGCCGCAAAATACCAGACAGCGACCCGGCCAACCGATCTGCGTACATCGTCCCCAGCGCTTCTGGCACGAGTTCACCCAAAATCAGCGTGACGACGACGGTCAACGCGCCGGTCAGCGTATAGGCCGCCCACGGCAACAGACCATCTGGGCGCAGCGCTGGGATGGTGATTTGTAGGATGGCAATCATGGTGATGGCGACTTGTACCGAGGTGGTAATCAACAGGTAGGTCAGGCGCATTCTATCGGGTTGGTCAACCAGTTTGAGGATTCGTTTCGCCCGTGTGTTGCCGGAATCGGCTTGTTCTCGTAGGGTAGACACCCGCACATTCGCAACCGCGCCATAGGCCAACGCGACCAGCGCGTGCAGACCAATCAGGGCGATAACGACCAGCAGGGCGGTGGTAGGGGCTATGTCCAAGGGGGATTATCCTTATTCAAGACGCGAAAAACGACGCACCCAATAGGGTGTGCGTCGCACGAATCATCCTTATCGCGGTTGCGGTAATGCAAGGCGCTGGGGGTGGGTCGGGGAGGGTTGTCGGGCGATGAGCCAGCCATAGTCCGGTGATGAGCTGACGGATTCAGCTTACTTATGACCCACTATAGCACAGGCGGGATAGGCGGGCAAGCAAACCCGACGACTCTTAAACGGATTGCTACATTATCCCCCGCCACGGGAGAACGTGGATTCCGGCCAAAAAACGGCATGATTCTGCGCTTAACCCCTCAAACGGCTATCCCCCTACTGTCATGGGGGTTAGACGCCCAGAATATAGCATTTTCGGCGGATTTGTGATAAAATTGGGAAATAATATCACCCATTTTCGAGTCGTTAGTTGTTAGTCATTCTGGGCAATATCAGCGCCCAAACTAACCACTAAAAACTAAGAACTAACAACTTCCAGAGGATTGCATGGCAGACGATACCAACACGGAAAACGACGACGCTTCATTTCCAGAGGAAAACAGCACGCCGCCCAACATCACTCCCCCCGCCACCGGGGAAGGCGGCATATCCCTCAACGCCGGAAATGTGCGTTTCATCAACATCAATGAGGAGATGCGCGGCAGTTTCCTTGATTATGCCATGAGCGTGATTGTGGCGCGTGCGTTGCCTGATGCCCGTGATGGCCTCAAGCCCGTCCACCGTCGCATCTTGTACGCGATGTATGACATGGGAATCCGCGCTGGCACGGCCTATAAGAAATCGGCGCGTATCGTCGGTGAAGTGCTGGGTAAATATCACCCGCACGGCGACTCGGCGGCCTATGACGCAATGGCGCGTATGGCACAGGACTTTAGCTTGCGCTATCTGCTGGTAGACGGTCAGGGCAACTTCGGTAGCATGGATGGCGACAGCCCAGCGGCCATGCGTTATACAGAAGCCCGTATGTCGCAAATCGGTGAGGAGTTGATGCAAGACATCAACATGAACACCGTCAATTTTAGCGACAATTACGACGGCACACAGCAAGAGCCAGATGTCCTCCCTGCGCGTATTCCGAACCTGCTGGCGAACGGCGCATCGGGCATCGCTGTCGGTATGGCGACCAATATTCCGCCGCACAATCTGCGCGAATTGGCACAAGCTATCACCTACCTGCTCGACCATTACGAAACCCAAGAAGATGTGACGGTGGACGACCTGACGCAATTCGTGCGCGGGCCAGACTTCCCCACGGGCGCACAGGTCATCGCTAATGAAGAACTGAAAGAAGCCTACGCTACGGGCAGAGGTCGCGTGGTCATGCGTGCCACCAGCGAACTCGAAGAAGGCCGCGATGGGATGTTCAAAATCGTCTTCACGAGCTTCCCCTATCAGGTCAGCAAAATCGGCATCATCGAGAAAATTGTCTCGCTGGTGCGTGAGGGGCGTCTGGACGGCGTGCGCGACTTACGCGACGAATCAGACCGCAACGGCCAGCGCTTGGTGGTTGAACTCAAGCGCGGCGCACAACCGGCCACGATTCTAAATCGACTGTATAAATACACCGCGCTGCAATCGACCTTCAGCATCCAGATATTGGCGCTGACCAACGGCGAACCACGTACCCTGAGCCTCAAGCGCTGCTTGATGATATTCATCGAACACCGCTACGAAGTGATTGTCCGCCGGTCAGAGTTTGAACTGGATAAGAAGCGTTCCCGCGCCCACATCCTCGAAGGGCTGCTCAAGGCGCTGTCGAGCCTTGACGAAATCATCAAGGCCATCCGGTCAGCCGATGACACCGAGGACGCCCGCAATAAGCTGATGACCGGATTCGACCTCAGCCAACCGCAAGCCGACGCCATCCTAGAGATGCAATTGCGCCGACTCGCCGCGCTAGAGCGTCAGAAAATCACCGATGAATACGGCGAAGTCTCTAACCGTATCGCTTTCCTAGAGGATTTACTGGCCTCACCAGTGAAAATCCGCGCCGTCATCCGTGAGGACATCTTGCAAGTCGCCGAGAATTATGGCGACAAGCGCCGCACCGAAATCATTTTCGGCAACGCTGATTTTGATGAGGCCGACCTCGTGCGTGAGGAAGAAGTCGTCATAAGCCTGACTTATAACGGCTACGTCAAGCGCGTCCCCGCCCGCGAATATAAGGCGCAGAAGCGCGGCGGCAAGGGCATGTCTGGCATGGCGACCAAAGAGGAAGATGTATTGGTCGATGTATTCTCGGCCAGTAGCCTCGACACCATCCTGTTTTTCAGCACCAAAGGCAAGGTCTATAGCCAGAAGGCCTATCGCATCCCCGAAAGCGGACGTTCGGCCAAAGGCTTGCTGATTCACAGTTTCTTGCCGCTAGACCAAGACGAGCGCATCACAGCGATGATTAACGTCGAGACGTTCGAGCGCCCAGAGGGGTCGGAGGCGTATTTCGTCCTCTGCACGCGCAATGGTAAAATCAAGCGCGTGGACTTGAGCGATTTCGCAGCCGTGCGCTCTAACGGCCTCATCGCTATGAGCCTGATGGATGACGACTTCTTGGGCTGGGCAAAATATACCGACGGCCAGCAGAATATCATCATCGCCACTGAAAATGGTCAGAGCATCCGCTTCCCAGAGGCGAAAGTCCGTGTGATGGGGCGCGGCGCGGGCGGCGTCAACGCCATTCGCTTGGAGGGGGATGACCTCGTGGCTGGGATGGATGTCGTCCGCCCGGAACACACACAGGTCTTAGTCCTGACCCGTTCCGGCTATGGCAAGCGCACCCCGCTTGAGGAATATCGCACGCAGGGGCGTTACGGCAACGGTATCCGCACCATCGCCCGCAACGAAAAGACCGGCCCTGTCGTGGCTGTCCGCTGCATCAGCGAAGATGACGGGATTGTCGTCCTGACCAAACAAGGCTTGGTGCTGCGTACCTCGCTGACCGAAATCCGTGAGGCGGGGCGTAATACGCAAGGCGTCCGCGTCATCCGCATCGCCAAAGATGACGAGGTGGTGGGTATGGCGCTCCTCAGCAACGAGGAAGAACTCGCGCCATCCATCCCCGGTGAGAATGGGGCAACCGCAGAGTCGCAAGTCCTCACCGACACCGATACCAATGAGATTGTCGCTGAAATCGAAATCGACGGCGACGAGGAATAAACAAATTTCTGGGGGATGGGCATACCATCCCCCATTTAAAGACAAGGTGTATCCCATTGAAAATTAATCCGCTTACACCGAAATCCAATGAACAACCGACCCACTATGCCATGAGAGTTGCGGAGTGGTATAAGTCTTGGCAGAAAGTTAAAACAGAACTAGGCCAGTACTTCACTCCGCAGCCTGTCGCAGAATTTATGACTCAAGGCATTCAAACCCAACAAACAACGCTGCGTGTCTTAGATGCAGGGGCAGGAATGGGGATATTGGCTTGTGCTGTTTGCGAAAATGTCTTAGCAAATATAGAGTTGATTGCTTATGAGATTGATAACCAGATTGCTGATTGTCTTGAGATCGTTTTGGATTACACACGCCAATGGATGTCTACTCAAGGTCGATTACTAACTTACACTATTCATCGCCATGACTTTATCCTCTGTAATGCCCATGCCTTAGCGTTATCACTCAATGACGATGCCCTATTCGATGTGGTTATATCTAACCCGCCATACCTGAAGATTTCTAAAGCTGACCCACGGGCTGTTTTAGCAGAACGAATAGTTCACGGTCAGCCTAATTTATATGTCTTATTTATGGCAGTTGGAGGCGCATTGTTGCGTGCGGGAGGGCAATTTATCTTTATTACCCCACGTAGTTATATGTCTGGGGCGTATTTCCAACGATTTCGTGAATTTTTCTGGGCTTTGATGAACATAACAACAGTCCATCTTTTTGTATCTAGAAAAGATGTTTTTGAATCCGTCCTACAAGAGAGCATGATTATCTGGGCCGAACGCGGCTCACAAAATCATGAATTTCGGGTATCAAGCAGTATAGATAGCAAAAATTTGCATCAGTCTCAGCAGAACGATTTCGTCTTTCAGGATTTATTAGGCGAAGGGAGTGTTTTGCATATTCCGCTTAGTCATAAAGATTTTCATATCACGAAGTTGTTTCAAACATGGGCAGGGCGATTAGAACATTATGGGATGGCGGTTTCAACGGGGCGCGTGGTTGCGTTTAGGGCAAGCCAATGGATTGAAACCGAAGGAGATATTACCCAAAATCACGCCCCGCTACTGTGGTTGCATAATATCCAATCTATGCAATGGCAATGGCCTGTCGAGGCAAAACCACAGTATATCTCCGTTAAAGCTTCCAAGAGTTTACTCGTATCAAATCAAAATTATATCTTGATGCGTCGCTTCAGCCCCAAAGAAGGCCGTCGACTTACTGCAACACCGTATACCTCAACCCTAAACACCCAGTGGCTAGGCTTAGAAAACCACCTAAATTATATTTATCGTAAAATAGGTGAAATGTCGGAGCTAGAAATCTATGGTCTATCCATCTTTTTAAGTAGCCAATGGGTAGATGCTTATCTACGTCAGGTCAGTGGTAATACCCAAATCGGCGCAACAGAAATCCGTAATTTGCCACTTCCCCCGCTAGAGTCCATTGAAGAAATGGGACGCTTATACTTAGGAAATACAATGGATATAGATTCGATTGTTGCTGAGACTCTGGGTATCTATGCCTAAGCTCAAGGATGCCCAACTTATATTGGCCTCGTTAGGATTACCGCCTGCACAACAAAATGAGATGTCAGGTTTGACATTGCTTGCTCTATGCCGTCTTCAACCCCATCAAACTTGGGCAGAGGCACGTAGCGAAAGTTTAACAGTCTCAAAAGGAATTATGACCTTTGTCCGAGAATATTATGGACGCGAATATGCGCCTAATACGCGGGAAACTTTTCGTAGGCAAGTTTTGCATCAGTTTGTCCAATTGGGGATAGCAAACTACAACCCTGACAATCCTCAATTACCCACCAATAGCCCTAATGCCCACTATGCTATAACGCCACTAGCGCTTGCAGCCGTACAACACTATGGCACACAAGACTGGGAACAGATTACCCAATCTTTCCGCGAAAATCGTGGGATAACTTATTCAGATAGACCCGCAAACAAGAACCCTGAAGAAATAAAAATCACCCTACCAGATGGCTCAATTCGTGAACTATCTCCCGGTGAGCATAATTTTTTACAAGTAACTTTTCTGGAAGAATTTATCCCTCGATTTACTCAAAATGCGCTTCTCCTCTATATAGGTGATACAGCGGATAAAAGTTTTTACGTTGCACGGCAAAAACTTACCGAATTAGGCATTATTATTGATCAGCACGCTAAACTTCCTGACATCATCCTATATGAACCTACCCGTCACTGGTTATATCTTGTTGAAGCAGTGACCTCGCATGGCCCAATGACTCCTAAGCGTATTGTCGAGTTAAACCAACTGTTAGCTCATTGTGATGCTGGTAAAATTTTTGTGACCGCCTTTTTAGACTTTCCCACATTCCGAAAATACGCCCGTGAGATTGCGTGGGAAACCGAAGTTTGGGTATCAGAATTTCCAGAACATCTCATCCATTTTGATGGGCAACGTTTTCTTGGTCCTTATAAATCCTAAACCTATAGACGGAGGTCACTATGCGTCGCATAATTTTGTTGGTCGCTTTGCTTGTAATATCCTTGCTTTTAATGGCCTGTACTGGCGCGGATACCTCTGGCGTTTTACCGACATCCCAGCCTGTGATTCAGCCCGTCAGCGCACGTAATTTGCAAATCGTGACCGGTCAGCGCGTGTACGTCCCGGCCTATTCACAAGTTTTGTTGAATCCAGAAGGCGCGGCGCTAGAATTGGCCGTCACATTGGCGATTCACAATACGGACGCGCAGCACCCGCTGATTATCCGCGAGGTGAGCTATTACAATACTGAGGGCGACCTCGTGCGGAATTACATCAGCGAACCGGTACAACTTCCGCCGTTAGCGACCACTGGATTCGTCGTCGCCTCAGAAGACCAAAGCGGCGGCTGGGGGGCAAATTTCATCGTCGAATGGGGCGCAGAGCAGCCCGTATATGAGCCAGTCATCGAGGCGGTGATGGTTAGCACGCGAGGGACTCAAGGTATCTCGCTCATCAGTCCGGGTCGCGTGCTGACACAAACTTCTGCTGAAGATTAGATTCACGTTTGGAGTGTTAAAAATGCCTGTTTTTCTCCTGTTATTGGCGGTGGGATTGCTGGCCGGGGTGATGTCTGGGATGTTTGGCATCGGCGGCGGAATCGTCATCGTGCCTGCGCTGACCCTATTGGTCGGGTTTACGCTGGTACAAGGGGTGGCGACCTCGTTGGTCGCGCTACTGTTGCCGGTGGGGATTTTCGGGGCGTGGGAGTATTACCGTAAAGGGTTATTGAACCCCCGCGCCGCGCTGTTAATCGCTATCGGACTCGCCATCACATCATTGATCGGAGCGCAAATCGCGCTCAACCTACCGACCCAGACCTTCCAGCAGATTTACGGCGCGTTCCTGTTGATTATGGGCGCACGTTTTTTGGACCTATTGGGGATGATTCGCGCCAAGCCCGCCGTTGCCTCTGAACGTCCGGCACGCGACGCCAAACCGTGGGAGCTATTCGCATTGGGGTTGTGCGCGGGGGTGCTGTCGGGGATGTTCGGAATCGGCGGCGGAATCATCATTGTGCCTGCTCTGACAATATTTTTTGGCTATGAACAACGCCTCGCGATTGGGACATCACTGGGCGCACTGCTATTGCCAGTCGGTCTGCCTGCGGTCTTGGGCTATGCGGCGGAGGGGTTGGTCGATTTGGCGACTGCCGTACCGGTGGCGGTTGGCTTGGCGATTGGAGCGTTGGGCGGGGCGCGGCTGGCGCTGAATTTATCGCCCAAGACGGTCAAACAACTGTACGGCGCATTCCTAATCATCGTCGGCGTGTGGTTCATCGTGCGCCCACTGCTGGGATTTTAGGCCTAGTAAGCGACTGACATTGTATTAATTCGCGCTATAATCAGGGGGATTGTTTTTATCTCTCCCTCATGAGGTGTGCTGATGTTTTCTGGTCGTGGGTATGTCTATACGGCGCTGGCCGTGTTCTTGGTATTTCTGGGTTTGGGCTATTTCGCTGGCCCACAGCTTGTCAACTTCATCAACCAGACGATGGGCGGCGCAAAGGGTTTCATTGGCGACATCGTGCTTTTGATTGGTGAGCCGCTGAAGTGGGTTTTCAACAATCCGCTGGTAGGGTCAATCGCCATCGCGCTGTTCTGGCCGCTGGGGGCGCTGTTGGTCGGGTTGTTCTTGATTATGATGCTGATTGCGCTGGGCGGCGGCGCGGTGCTGGACTTGGGCAATCAGACCGCCCCATTCACGCGCTAAAACCTTAACTCGTATTCTCCTATCCCGCCGTCTTTTGACTCATCCTCGTAAGGTTGGCATACTTAGAGAAATCTTTGCCGAAAAAATGGGTGAAAAGGGTGGTGTGATGACGAGTAACCGAGAGAGCCGCACTGTATTGGTCGTCGTATTGGCCGTGGCCGCCGGGGTGATTGGCGTGAACGTGCTGGTTAATCCCGGTGGTTTGCCGGGTGGAATGGGCGTCGTTGCGTTGATTTTGGCGCTGTTGGCCGCTGGGATATGGGCGTTGTCGTGGCGTGAATCCGTCGCCGCCAAAGCCTATCACGAGCCGGAATCAGAGCCGGTGGTCACGCCTATCGCCCCGTCCAAGCCCGTCGCCGCCCTGCCAGCCGCCGTTCATACGCCGATTGTGGTTGAAGCGGCCATCCCCGATATGAAGACAGAGACGGTGGTCATACAAGCTGCGCCGGTATTTGAGTTCGTCGCGCCTGAACCTGAACCAGCGGTTGAAGTGGTTATCGGGGACGCGCCAATAGTCGATGAGCCGGTCGCAGTTGCCGAACCGATGCGCTCGCCTGTGCCTGTTGTCGAACCAGACCGTTCGCCTACCCCTATCAGTGATCCAAAACCCACCCCAGAGCCGATCGGTGATCCAAAACCCACCCCTGAACCCATTGGAGACCCAGAGCCTAAACCGGCGATAGAGGCTGTGATCGGCGATGCGCCGGTGGTGGACGATCCGACGCCCATTGTCGAAGAAATCGCCGCAGTCGCCCCAACTACCCCCGCCTCTGAGGTTCAAGCCGACACCGTCGTCCAAGACGCCGCCGCTGCCCCTGAAACCCCACCCAATCCCAAACCGATGCCATCAGACGCACCGGAAACGAAAGATGTTCCCCAGCCCGTACCATCGGCCGATTCTCCCCCTCCGCCCGTCTATGAGGGGGAAGGGGTCAGGGAGTCTGACCAGTTAGACGAGCTGACCAAAATCGAAGGCATCGGGCCATACTATCGTGATGCACTGCATAAACTCGGCATCATGACCTTCGCCCAACTCGCCCAAGAGACCGATGCTAAAGCGTTAGTTGAACGGCTCAAGGCCAATGGATTCCGCCAGCACCCGACCATCCCGACATGGGCGGAGCAGGCGGCGTTGGCCGCAGCCGGAGATTGGGAAGCCCTGACCGCGCTCCAGAGCAATTTGACCACTGGACGCCGTACCGAAGGATAATCAGACGTGACCAACCTGACTATTGACCTGAAATCGCTGACTGAGTTTTTGGTCGAATTATTGAACATCCCCAGCCCGACGGGCTATACGCCAGAGGCGGTTGAATACTGCGAACGGCGTTTCGCCCAACTGGGCGGCCTCGATATCACCCGCCCGCGCAAGGGCGGCCTGATGATGCGGTGGAGAGGTCACGCCAGCGACGCGCCCATCGGCCTCACCGCCCACGTCGATACGCTTGGCTTGATGGTGCGCGACATCAAGCCAGATGGTCGGTTGGTGGTTGACCGCATCGGCGGCTTGCTCTGGAACGGCTCTGAGAGCGAAAACGTCACCGTCCGCACGGCTGATGGCGGCGCGGTGCGCGGCACGCTCACCTTGACTAATACCAGCACCCACGTCAACCGCGATGCGGGGACGACGGAGCGCAACGAGCGCAGTATGGAAATCCGGCTCGACGCCAAAACCTCTAGCCGGGGCGAAACCGAAAAACTGGGCGTTGGCGTCGGTGATTTTGTGTTCCTCGACCCGCGGGTAGAAATCACCGAAACGGGGTTCATCAAATCGCGCTTTTTGGATGATAAAGCCAGCATCGCGTGTTTGTGGGCGGCGCTAAAATCGCTGCGCGAGGCCGGAATCACCCCGGCGCAAGATGTGATTCTGCATATCTCGAATTATGAGGAGGTCGGCCACGGTGGGGCGGCGGATTGGCCGGACGATTTGGCCGAACTGCTCTCGATTGACATGGGCGCGATTGGTCAGGGTCAAAACGGCGACGAATTCAGCGTGTCGATTTGCGCCAAAGACGGCAGCGGGCCGTATCACTATGAGATGGTCAATAAACTCCGCAAACTGTGCGAGGCGAATGACATCCCA
>Ga0163154_10008892_pt1 | contig 11581 bp, 8 predicted proteins | sample OliLakLV19MP9P1_FD_148649 | JGI IMG/M metagenome (GOLD analysis project Ga0163154, IMG submission 148649) | Freshwater microbial mat bacterial communities from Lake Vanda, McMurdo Dry Valleys, Antarctica - Oligotrophic Lake LV.19.MP9.P1 | ecosystem: Environmental > Aquatic > Freshwater > Lake >...
ATGGCGGCCAACCTGCGGCTGAAGATGTACCTAAAATTAAGGCTCCGCTCCTGCTGCACTATGCCGGTTTGGACACGCGTGTAAATGAAGGCTGGCCAGCGTATGATAAGTTGCTTACCGAAAATAATATAGAGCATACCGGCTATATTTATCCAGAAGTCAATCATGGATTTCATAATGATACCACTCCGCGATATGATAAACCCGCTGCTGAGTTAGCATGGCAGCGAACAATAGATTTTTTCAACAAGAAATTAGCGTAACGAACGCATCACTTAAAATTCCGACCTTCATCCCAGATTTTTGTCTGGGTTGGTTGTGTTACTTTTTTTCTTCGCGGATCGGACACTGACGTCCGCTCATCGGCACGCGATACTGCTGCTGCCAGGTTTTCTTGTGCAGTTGGTGTAAGCGTCTTTAGTAATGAAGATACATTGAAGCAACGTATTACAATCACGTGAATTACTTCCCCTTCACGTTGCAGTTTTCCTTCTACCATCAGCAATCGCGATTGAATAATCTCCTTTCGGTATTGATCAAACAATTTTTGAAAAATTACCAGGTTCGCCACTCCGGTTTCATCTTCAATCGTTAGGAAACAAACGCCCTTTGCGGTTCCCGGTCTTTGTCGCACCAAAATTAACCCAGCTACTTTTATCAGCGTTCCTTCTTTTGCCTGAAGTAGTGCCTTTGTAGTAATCGCATGCAATTTTTCCAATGCTTCGCGAACAAAACTAACGGGATGAGCTTTTAGCGATAGTGTGGTGGAAGCATAATCATGCACCACATGTTCCGATAACGTCATCTCTGGAAGAGATACTTTTTCTTGTGGTTCTAGTTGATCAGAAAAGATGGAGGCAAGCTGATGGTCTTTGGTTGATACTTCCCACAGGGCATTTCGCCTGTCATGGCCAATGGATCGAAACGCATCTGCATCGGTTAACTTCTCCAAAGTGGTTGCGCTCAACCCTGCCTCCCGCAATTGATGTACAGCGGTGTATCCATTTTTTCTTTTGCTAATTAATTCCGCCATCTCTTCTTCCCGCAATCCTTTCACCTGACGAAATCCTAACCGCAACGCAAAAAAATTAGTTGACTTTTCTTCTAACGTATTATTCCATGCAGAATAATTGATATCAACCGGGCGCACTTCTACCCCATGGTTGCGCGCATCACCCACCAGTTGAGCTGGTTGATAAAAACCCATCGGCAGACTGTTTAGTATTGCACAAGCAAACACATCCGGATAATAACACTTGAGCCACGATGATACGTACACGAGCAACGCAAAACTGACGGCATGACTTTCCGGAAATCCATAGCTACCGAATCCTTCCAGTTGTCGGAACACTCGCTTGGCATAATCCTCGGTGTAGCCGTTGTTAATCATGCCCATAATCAATTTCTTTTCGAAGTGCGAAACCAGGCCTTTCGCTTTGAAAGTGGCCATGCTTCTTCGCAGCTCATCGGCTTCGGCTGGCGAAAACCCAGCACCCACAATGGCAATCTTCATCGCTTGTTCCTGAAATAACGGCACTCCTAAAGTGCGACCCAGAATTTCTTTTAACGCTGGGGAAGGATATTCAATAGGCTCTTCCCCATTGCGTCTGCGCAAATACGGATGTACCATATCACCTTGTATCGGCCCCGGCCGAACAATCGCCACTTCAATCACCAAGTCATAAAAACATTTTGGCTTTAGTCTGGGTAGCATCGATTGTTGCGCCCGACTTTCAATTTGAAAAACGCCAATGGTATCGGCATGACTGACCATCTCATACACAGCGGGATCGTCTTGCGGGATATTCGCCAACGTTAACTCAAGATTGTAATGCTGCTTGGCTAAGTCAAATGCTTTGCGAATACACGTGAGCATACCCAGGGCGAGTATATCAATTTTTAAAAAGCCCAATGCTTCAATGTCATCTTTGTTCCATTCAATGTTTGTGCGGGCTTCCATCCGCGCATTAAGTATGGGGCAGAGATCAGACAGTTTTCCTTGAGTAATTACAAAGCCGCCAGTGTGTTGCCCCAGTTGCCTGGGAAAGCCCATGAATTGCGTGGTGAGATCTAATACTTTTTTTATTGTTGAGTCATCGGGGTTAATGCCTTGCGACAAAATACGGTTGCGATCAAATCCATCTTCCGAAAAACTCCAGATCAAACCTGATAAGCGTGTGACGGTGTCAACCGACAGGCCCATGGCTTTACCAACATCGCGGATTGCACCTTTGTGATGCAAATGGGTAACGGTTGCCACTATACCTGCGCGATCGCGGCCATACTTAGTATAAATATACTGCATCACTTCTTCGCGCCTTTCATGTTCGAAGTCCACATCAATGTCGGGTGGTTCATTGCGTGCCGAACTGATAAATCGTTCAAACAACAATTCAAATTTAGAAGGATCAACGGAGGTGATCCCTAAACAATAACATACCGTTGAGTTAGCAGCCGATCCCCTACCCTGACACAGAATTTTTTGCTCGCGTGCATAGCGCACGATGTCATAGACTGTGAGAAAATATTCCGCATAGTTCATGGACTCGATAAAGGTTAGCTCATACTCAATGGTATGCCTTATTTTTTCTGGAATGGTTTCACCAAACCGATCGTGAGCGCCAAGCCAGGTTAAAAAAATAAGTTCTTCTTGTGGGGTGCGGCCTTCGCTGGTTATTTCTTTTGGATACTGATAGCTTAATTCGTTAAGCGAAAATTGGCAGGCAGCTGCAATGGCGTTTGCCTGATCAATGGCGTGTGGGTATTGGCGGAACAGTCGGTGCATCTCTTCCACCGGTTTGAGATAGCGTTCAGCATTTGGGTGCAAACGAAACCCTGCTGCATGGATGGTACATTTTTCGCGCACGCAGGTAACGATATCTTGCAATTCTCTGCGCTGTGCAAGATGGTAATGCACATCATTGGTTGCCACGATTGGAATGTTTAATCTTTTTCCGAGTTGAGCAATCCGACTGATTCGTTTGGCATCGTGTCCATCATAGCTACGCGCTGTTGCAAGCGATAAATCAGCGCCCAGGCTTTCGCGGTATTCAGTAACGTGTTTAATAAAGTTCGCATCCAATTCAAATCTCCGATCAAGTAGTTCGGGTTGAACAACTACCCACTGAATGTTTTCGGCATGTTGATACACATCCGATTTATTTAATTCACATTTTCCTTTTTCGGTTCGAAGGTTGCCTTTGGTGAGTAAGCCCGAGAGTTGTGCATAGCCCCGAATATTTTTAGGTAACGCCAACAGACTTGGGCCGTCCACTAAATCTATCCGGCAGGCAGGAATAAGTTTGATCTTATGTTTTTTAGCCGCCACATGTGCCCTTACAATTCCCGCCAAGGTATTGCGATCCGTAATCGCAATGGCCGTGTAGCCAAGACTTGCTGCTGCTTCTACCAACTCCTCTGGATGCGAGGCTCCGCGAAGAAAACTGAAGTTAGAAGTAATCTGAATTTCGGAATACGTCATACGTTCTACCGATTAAGCAAAGTAGCCATGAAGAAACCATTGGAATATTTTATCATGATAATGACCGGAACGAAATAACCAGTAGCGATTGCCTTGCTCATCTTCTACCCGATAGTAATCGCGGTGTTGCCCTTGCTGCAGCCACCATTCTTGTTCGATGCGTTCGGGGCCATCGGCTTTAATTATCTGATGCAGTTTTCCCTGATGCCGGAACAACATGGGCGGGTAATCCGGAATGGGTGCCATTACTTCAATCGGTTCAGGTTTTGGTAACACGTGCATCGGGCGTACCTGATCTCTTCGCCAGTCAACCAAGGCGGGCTCGTGAATGGAGGCTTCCTTAAAAGAGCGTTCCGGCCAATAATGTTCTGCAGGTAGATAGCGGTGAATATTTTCAGCACCTAATTTATTAGCAAGCCGATCAATCAATTCTGAGATGCGTACATCTTTTAATCCACCGGCATCCTGCCACATCGTTTCCTGATGCGGTTGATAATCTTCAACAAGAGGCGCATCCAGAATAAATAATTCAATGCCGAGGGCCGGTTCTATCGTGGCTAATTTGTGTTCAAATAATTTGAACAAGTATAATACGTGATGCGTAGGCCGGTTGGTGGCAATCGAAACTTGTTCTGTCTTCCCGTCTACCAGCAGGCCTTTGAAGATTGCCGTGCGCAACCCTTTTTGAGCCTGTTGCAATTGAAGACAAAGTGTTTCCAATAATTGCCTGAGTGCAATTTCAATTCCTGTTGCTGTTACAATCGGTTCGAGGCAAGGTAATCGCTGCTGGTAGAGTTCACGCTGCTCAACAGGTTCTAGTAATTCTAATTGCTGGCCAAGCGCTTTATTTAATTGCGAAAGAAAGTGAGTACCCAGCCGCCTGCGCAGTTCAGCCCGCGGCATGTTTATAAATTGTTTTATTTGATGCAGTCCAAGTTTATGCAAGCGCTCGGCAGCTTCTTGTTCTATGCGGAGCGATTCAGGTGGCAAGGCAAGCAAGGCATTTGTGTGTTGACCATCGGCAACAACTCCGGCCACAGTAGCATAACGGGCAACAGCCCACGCTGCACCCGGAGTGCCCGCCATTGCTGCGCGCACTGTGTAACCGCGCGCCCTAAGTTTATTTAGTACATGATTAAGATAGGGCTCATCGCCACTCCAAAGATGGGTGCAGCCCGAGGCATCAAGCCAAAGTCCATCCGGTGGATCAAGGGCTACCACCGGAGTGAATCGAATGCACCACTCGGCCAATCGTTTCAATACTTGCTTTATTAATTCGGGTTGATCGTCTGCTACTTCCAAATCAGGAACCAATGCCCGCGCATCCGCTAAGGCCATGTGTTTAGTCACGCCTGCCTGCGCGGCCTTTGCATTCAGTGCGGTTACAATCATTCGCCCGTGTGCAGGTGTTCGAAGAACGAATGGTTTTGATTTCAACAGCGGTTGCTTTAGACTAAACCAGTCGGTAGCGAAATGACAAAACCATATTGACATAAACCGATTCATCACTTAACCCACTTGCTTAAATGTTTGTGCTGAAGGAGCAATACTTTGCTGGGCTTCAACTGCAGACTCTGCGAACTGATTGTTTTTCCATTCAAGGTTCCACGCCCGAGGATGCCCATTGCGCACGCGCATTAATTCGGCCCGCCAATGAATATATCCAATGCCAGGCAGTTCATCGACTGGCGTGCTGGGTAACGAAGTAATTTTCCATCGCGATACACAGGCTGTTGTGCCGGTTGCCGGACCAGGTGTACGCAGCACAAATCCGGTAACGTTGCTTTTCTCTACTGCCAACTGCAAGCGCCTCGATTCGGTAAAACTTAAATTGCGCAGCTCGCCCACCACGGCAGCAAGGGCCGGGCACTTCAAAACTTCTTCCATCGCCCACAGTACTTCGCGGGCGGGTACATATATGAAAAGAATTCGATCGGGGTTAACCCCAAAGACCTGCAGACCGGGTGGGAAAAGTTTTCGATACGAACTTATCCACACTACCACGCCATCGCTCGAAACAAGCGAAGCGAGCATGGCGGTTATAAACCCGCTTGTGGCAGACAAATCTTCCTTACTGTCAGAGATAAATTCGTGCAACGCCCCGGTTGGAAATGTGGCGTTGGGAAAAGCCAAGCATAGGGGGGCTAATATCCTTAGATTATTACTTGAATTAATAGATTTAAAACCCTGAATATGAAGTAATTCAGATTGTAATTGCTTAAGAATAGTTGCCTTGGAGGCGGGGATTACGGACATAAGAACCAGAAGTCAATGGCACTAAAATACTAAATTATTTAGTATTTTGCTAAATACCAAAAGTGTGATTCCCGTGGAGCACTGAACTAGGTATCTGCGAAGAATAAACCCCCGAGGCGTCATTACCTGACATTGAAAATCACCCAATGGGAAAATATTTTTCAACGTAAGTGTTTGATTTTCCTTCGTCAAATTATGCAAATGCATTTCTATTGCATGATGTGGTAAAACATAGACTTATTCGATTCGTTTGATACCAGCCTTTGTTTGCGCTACAAGGCTAACCACAATCACTGCTTCGCATCGAGGCTTGCCAATTTATTGCCCGCGATAAAGTTTGCTTGGACGAAAAAATAAATCCAAAAGATTTTTCGCGGTGCTTTTTACGGCTATTATTTTGAGCTTGAGTGAAATTTCATTGTTGATCAAATCATCTTTCTTCTCTCACAAAGTTATAACGAATTCAAAACGAGATGTTAAAGATTTGTTAAACTAGACTAGAGTTGAAGCAGGACTCCTTCGTTTGCCTTCGTTGATGTTCTTCATCAACGAACACGTAAAGAATGACCAATCGCCAATCACTCAACCGAAGCTGTCATCCCGGCCGAATTACAAATTGTAATCATTAGCTCATCAAGAAAATGAGAGCCGGGATTCCGTGGAAGCCGAAGTGAAAAAGGCTATGAAAAGCGTTCGTCAAAATTCAACGACATATCGGCTCTCGTGCCTCTGCCGATATGACAATTTCATAACAATAACATGGCTGCCATCACTTTCATTTCAGTAGCATAAACAGAATTACTTATGTAAAAAATCAATCACTGGAAAATCCCATTGACTACAACGCTTTAAAGTAGTCGTAAATCAAATTGCATGAACCAGCAAAAGATATAAAACAAAAAGCAGCAGCAAGATTGGCCTTGCTACTGCTTGAAAATTGTACTTATCTTTTATTGATCGTGTATCGTTTTTTTTAGGACCGGACGATACATTTTTGTTCGTTCCTATGCCAAGCATATCCTCCCAGATTTCAGTTTGCGAAAAATCCTAACCCTTGTTTGAAACCTTGGCTCCCCAATCTGAACTTAAGTCGATTTTAACACGCTTACCGTTTTCCAAAATATAGATAATGTTGTCACATTCTCCATTACCATAGTCCACTTCAAAGCTTCCTTGCTTCCCATCTTGTTTGTAACTGATTTTTTCTTTTCCAGAGACGGGAACCCAAATGAATGAGAGTGGTAAATCATCTGAAAAAACATTGCAATCATTGCTGGTAATTAACGGTTCAACGACCAGAGATCGATAGAAGTCGTTACCATCCTTGTATTCATATTCACTTTCCTCTACTATCCAGCCATTTTCGTCATACGAAGATCGTCCACGGGATTTGTAATTATACACGGTATTGGCATATTGATAAAGGGTGGTATCACTGTATTGGTAATTGCCACTAAACTTTTGAGATAGAGTATCATATTCCGAAGTACCCTGGTATCTAGAGTTGCCATCCATCTGCCAACGGGTGCTATCGGCTTCAAAACCTCCTCCGTAACCGACATAAAAAATTGTAAACAAGTAATTGTCAGAATATGCAGATCCAATTTTTTGTGAAACATATTTATAGGTTTGTTCCAAACGCCCTTTCATAAAGTACCCACCCCACCCTTCGTTACAGCCATCACCATAATCAATAATGGTGGTCGTGCTTCCGTCTTCTTTCTCTTCTGTGGTTACCTCGGCACACGAAATCCAAGGATCTACGTAGATAACAGAATCTTTTATACCACCATCATTATCAGTACTATCACTGGCCGTTCGACCATTTTTAGGAAAGCGGCTTACCATCATATTTTGAAAAGAGCCATTAATGGCCGCTTCATTACCTGCATTCATTGAACCAGGCGAAGCCAGACGCATGTTTATAAAGTCTTTGGCAGATTCACTTAAATCATCGATGCTTGCTGCAATATCTTCTTCTGCACAGCTTACTGCCATTAGCATAGAGGCAGCCATCAGACTACGGAAAAAAAAGTGTGTACTCATAAATGTATTGGGTTTTGCTAGTTAGACACCTTGTAATCAGGCAAGGTTGTAGAGTGATTAAAATTTGTTTACGAGCTGACTTGCGTTGCTTGGTGAGCATTATTATTATTTTCTGTTTTAATTTTGGGATATTCTTGACAGCCAGGCACATGATCTAAACTAGGGTGTATTACGATGCTTCTGGATGTTAGAAGCACTATTTTAACCGATTGCCATAGAGAATACTTTTCTTCCCTGGCAGTTATTGCTCTTAGAGATTTGCAATCCCGATGCTAGATGCAGGATTTACAAATCCGTTTTATCTGTAGTTCTACATAACAAATGCATAACAGCTTGGTCTACGCCTAACACTAAAAACGTAATAACACAAATCGGTTTGGAGATTCGGTCATTGCATAAAGTTTACCGTCAGGCGCTTGCCTCACATCACGAAAACGTGCATAACCATTCATGCTTCTTGTTGAAGATGTTATTTTATTGTCTCTAATCTTTAACCAATGAATATGAGTACCCGCTAAAGCTCCAATTAAAATATCTGCTTCATTATTTGGTTGTCCATTCGTGATAAAAGTCAATCCACTTGGTGCAATGGAGGGTATCCAGTACGTAAGCGGAAGTTCCATTCCTGGAAGTGTGGTATTAGGAGAAATAGGAGTTCCGTTGTAGTTGATACCAAAGGTAACTGTAGGCCAACCATAATTGGTGTTGGGTTTAATTAAATTGAGTTCGTCACCACCTCTTGGGCCGTGTTCATGAGCGTATATTTCGCCTGTTGCTGGGTTCATCGCCATACCTTGAATATTTCGGTTGCCCCAACAAAAAATTTGAGGCTGTGTATTTGCTACCCCAACTAAAGGATTACTTACAGGCACCGTTCCGTCATCATTGAAACGTAATACTTTTCCCAAATGGTTATTCCTGTTTTGCGCATTGTCCTGCGCCCCACGATCGCCTACAGACATGTAGAGTAGATTATTTCTATCAAAAACAATGCGACTGCCAAAATGGGTTCCAGAATTAAGGATTGGCAATGCCCTGAATAATTCTGTGAAATTTTGAAGTTGGTTGCCTACGAGCGTTCCTCTGCCTAATGCAGTTGTTTGGCCACCCGTTGCATCAACGGCATATGTAAGATAAACAAAATTGTTGGTGCTAAAATTGGGATGCAAGGCAATGTCCAATAATCCTCCTTGGCCATTCTGTGAAACAGCGGGTATGCCAGTTATTTCTGTACGAGTATTGCTAGAGATAACATATCGGAAAATTTTTCCCTGCTTTTCAGTAAACAGAACTTCGTTGTTGTTGACAAATGTAAAGCCCCAGGGAGCCGCAATGTCGTTGATCAATATCCTGTCTTCAAATAAAGTGAGTGGCGTAACAACAGGCGGTGCGGGTGGCGGAGACGTTACAGAAACCGGATCATTTTCTTTTGAACATGCCAAAAACAGCATTGAAAAGATAAATGTCAGTAGTAAATGCAAGACAATTTTGGCTTTTTTTAAACCTGAAATAGCCGGCTTTCCCATATGTTTTTTTGTTTTAAATAACGATAAAATCTAGTGTTTGTTTAAACGTTCATCCGCAAAAGTTGATACGAGGTAAAATGTTCATGTAACCACTAAACGCGATTTTTTGCAAACCCCTATTATAGGCTGGCGTTCTGGCGTGTTCTGGTTAGTCTGTGTAAGTTTGCGCTGTCCTCGTGCGGTTGGGCACACATACTTTTTGCAGACATCGTTAGCGCGCTACAGGCAGATTATACCTCCAAACTATAATCTGGATTAAATTATTTTTTTGTAAACTTCTTGTTACCAGAGTCGGTTTTTAAGAAATAAATTCCAGACGAGTAACAGAGACAGCCTCGGAATCAAAAAAAGCCGGAAGGGCAATACCGGACTCAACCCAATCGGTGGATTTGTAATGGGTACCAAAAAAAATGATCGCACAATGTAGTGCGATCATTTCAAGGTCAAGTCGATTCTCAATTAACCTAAGAAAGATTTTAACTCTTCGAAGCGTGGAGTCTTGCGAAGTTTTTGTGTTGCCTTATCTTTTATTTGGCGCACACGCTCACGCGTTAGATCAAATTGCTCGCTGATGTCATGAAGTGATAACGCATGGCCGCCCGAAAGTCCGTAATACAAAGAAAGCACTTGAGCCTCTCTTTCGCTAAGCCGAGATAAGGCTTGTTGTATTTCGTTCTTCAAAGACGCATTCATCAGTTCGGCATCAGGAATGCTTCCGGCCTCATCGGGCATTACATCTAAAAGTGACCCAGCGTCCGAATCATGACCCAGTGGTGCATCCATCGAAATCTTGCGCCCTTTGTAACTTAAGTTTGTACGGATGTCATCTACAGTGGTATCCAATGCCTTGGCCAGTTCTTCATCTGTTGGCTCGCGCTGATGCACTTGCTCCAATTCAGAAAAAGTCTGGTTTATCTTATTGAGGGAACCTACGCGATTCAGCGGTAAGCGCACAATTCGTGACTGTTCAGCCAGTGCCTGCAAAATGGATTGACGGATCCACCAAACGGCATAGCTTATAAACTTAAAACCACGGGTTTCATCAAAACGCGAAGCTGCCTTAATCAAGCCTAAATTTCCTTCATTTATGATATCGCTTAAGGTCATGCTTGCTTGTTGGTATTGCTTAGCTACTGAAACTACAAAGCGTAGGTTCGCATTTACCAATTTTTCGAGCGCTTTCTGATCTCCCTCGCGAATTCGCTTCGCTAAGTTTACCTCCTCTTCGGCCGTTATTAACTCGATTTTTGCAATTTCACTTAGGTATTTGTCTAAAGATTGGGACTCCCGGTTGGTTATTTTTTGGGTGATTTTTAATTGTCTCATTACTTTTATTTGTGTTTAAGATTATCATTAATTTAATGCAACCGTGTGCACTGTAGCCGCTGTTGATAGCAAAACGTTTTAACAGAGCGAAAAGTGCATTGTTTACATATTACGCGAAATTATTAACTATTCCAAGCTATTTGACGAAAAATCCACAGATTTTTTAGGTACTAGGCGCAAACATTTACAATACGCTACCTTGAATAATTAAGTTCAGGTATTCCGGCTATGGTTACAAATATTTCTGATTGCATTCTTTTTCAAGATGAAGCGGTTTTAGTGGTTGACAAACCTGCCGGCTTAATGGTGGAGCCCGACCGAAATGGACACCCTAACCTACTCCAGCAGGTAAAGCGTTATCTAGCGGTCAGCGGTTTAGATATCGAAGTTTATGCACAACATCTGCATCGCCTTGATAGGCCTGTGAGTGGTATCATACTATTTGCAAAACAACGAGCCGTGCTTAAAAACCTCAGCGAACAATTTGCTCAGCGACAGGTGCGCAAGTATTATCAAGCGCTTACGGAAAAACAACCGGGATTAGAATTCGGCAAGCTCGAGCATTGGCACAGAAAGGAAAAAAAGAAGGCAGCGCTCTATCAAGAAGAAATTGAGTTCACCGAACATGCACAATTAGCTTATGAAGTTTCGGCCTACAGCTCTGATCGGTATTTATGGAACATTGAATTGCATACAGGAAAGTATCATCAAATCCGGGCGCAATTGGCAAGCGTTGGTTGCCCTATTCTAGGTGATAGTCTTTACGGATCCACTCTACCTTATTTTCCTAATCAAATTGCTTTACACGCTTGTAAACTTATATTCAGCCATCCTACTACAGGAAGAGAAATTGCGATTGAATCGGTCGCTCGATTTATGGATTCAACGCTTTCAGGGCAAGAGTAACATCGGTACATGAATGTGATCAACAAGCTCCTCAAGCGTT
>Ga0163154_10008896_pt1 | contig 11578 bp, 8 predicted proteins | sample OliLakLV19MP9P1_FD_148649 | JGI IMG/M metagenome (GOLD analysis project Ga0163154, IMG submission 148649) | Freshwater microbial mat bacterial communities from Lake Vanda, McMurdo Dry Valleys, Antarctica - Oligotrophic Lake LV.19.MP9.P1 | ecosystem: Environmental > Aquatic > Freshwater > Lake >...
AACTCAAACTGCGCGCCGCCTGCGCGCGCAGCGCCGGGAACGGCCGCGGAGGGTGCCCGTTCCGTCTCCGACGCAGAGTCCATCTCGGGCAAGGAGGGTGGCAGCCCGACGCTGTAGTCGCCGGGTATCTCGGTGCCAGCAGCTTCGCTCTCGCTGCTGCTTGGCGCTGGCTCGGCCGAGGCGGGAATCGCCATGGTAAGCAGCGAGCAGATCACGACGACGAAGCTCACGCGGAGTGAGCAGAATTTGTGCATGGGTGTCGGGGGTCCTTGAGTAAGGGCCTATTTCACGAATCGGAGATCATCGATGATGAAGTCAAAGCTCGGGGGTAGCGCTTTGTCTCCCGGAACCTGCACGCGAACAGTGTAGACCTTGGCGACTGCAGCGCCCGTCGCGATCGGCATTCCCCAACCTCGTTGCGCCATGCTTGTGAACAGGAGCACGTAGTCTTTCCACTCGGTAGTCAGAGCCACTTCCTGACCAAAGTAGTCGCCACAACGTTGGTTATTGAGTGGGTCCGTCGTGTTGACGCAAACCCCGCCCTCTGTCGCAGTATTGATGTCCGATACACTGATGCGCACGGAGACTGGCGAGACGGCCTTGGCTCGCACAGCGATGCCTGTGTACGCAGTCGCGTCGTACTGAGCGCGCTGACCGGCAACCTTGGCAACGAAATCACTCCCCACTCCGGCACCATAGCCGGTAAAACCCGAACCCCATGTGCGAAAACCAAACGCGGAACTGCAAGCACCCTCGGCTTTTGCCTCCAGCGGCGTGTTGACGATCTTCAGCGGCATCTGTGTGCCCGTGCCGTCGTTGTAGAGGAAAAAGCTCGAGCCTCGCCCGCCCACTTCAAGCACCTTCGCTTCGCCATTCTCGAAGTCGGCGAGCAGCTCCGTCGCCGCAACAGCGGCGCAACTTCCTGGAGTGCCCACCGGAGGATTCGGCGTCGTCGGCGCACCGGTGGGATTCGCCGCGGGCGCGCCACCCACGGCACTCGGCCTGGAGCCTCCGCTGTTGCTCGTGGTGCTGGTCGCCGATGACGTTGGCACGGTCGCAGGGGAGCCTCCGATCGAATCGGTTGGCGTGCCGCTTCGGTCAGCGGGGCCCGTCTCCGCAGCACAAGCGCAGGCAGCGTGGACCAGGGTAGCCATGGTTAAGACTTTTAGTTTCGTGGTTTGCTTTTTCATGGTGCTCACGTTCTCCGGGCTGTGACGGGGCCAGCCGCGTTCACAACCGAGTGTGTGCAAAACCGATGCCTACGCACGCCCACAGCATGACGCCGCCGTTCTCAACCAACGCGGAGGATCGGAACCCGCCGAAAGCCTCCAAGTTGGGTTCCTCAGGAACTAACTGCGCACCGAGGAGCGCAATTGACGAAGGTTGGTGCTAATATGAGCACTCCCCGATCCATTGATGCCACCCGCTTCTCCAGTTGCGCGTCGACCTGCACAGTTTGGCATGGGGATTGGAAGGAGGGTCCCAAAGAGATGACTGACGAGGAGGAGACACACTCTCAGGCCTTTGCCAACTGGGAAGGACCAAGGAATCCACAGCTGATAGCAATTTGGGACGGAGGCTCGTCGAGTCTGAGCTTGCCCGCCGAAGGGGAGCTCACGATTGGCCGCTCTCAGGCGTGCGACCTTCGCATTGCTCACCCCTCGGTCTCACGCGAACACGCCCGAATCCTGGCGGGCGATCGCTTGGTCCTGGTAGAGCTCGGGTCCTCCAATGGCACGCGCGTGAATGGTAGAACGCTCGCCGCGGGTGAGCGCATCGGAGTTGGCCCGGGACAGCTGATCGAGCTCGGCTCCACCATGCTGCTCGTTCAAGAGCCAGGTCACCAGCCCCTCAGCATGCTGGCAGCAGGCACGGAGAGTGCGCCCCTCTCCGACATGGAGCGTTTGCATCGCCTCGTCGATCTGGTAGCGACGAGCACGATCAGCGTTATCCTGCAAGGCGAAACGGGCGTGGGCAAAGAGGTGTTCGCGCGCAGAATTCACGAAAATTCTCCGCGATCCAGCGGGCCCTATCTTCGTATCAACTGCGCGGCGTTTGCCGAGTCCATGGTCGAAGCTGAGTTGTTTGGCTACGAGAAAGGGGCTTTTACCGGCGCGCAGCAGGCCAAAGCGGGCCTGCTTGAGGCCGCGCGTGGAGGCACCGTGCTGCTCGACGAAGTCGGCGAGTTGACGCCCTTCATGCAGGTCAAGCTGCTGCGCGCGATCGGCAACCGAGAGGTCCTCCGTGTCGGCGCACTCCAGCCAAGGCCAGTCGATGTGCGCTTCATCGCGGCCACCAATCGGGATTTCCAGCAGCTCATCGAGAGGGGAAGCTTCCGCGCCGATTTGTTCTATCGGTTAAATGGCATCACGATTCGCGTGCCTCCGCTCCGTGAACGGCGTGGAGAGATCCTGCCGCTTGCGAGCGAGTTCATTCGCGAAGAGGCCCAACGCCTCGCAGTGGCCGCACCCCCGCTGAGCGCTGCTGCGCAGCAGGCCCTCCTTCAGTACGGCTTCCCTGGCAACGTGCGCGAGCTCAAGAGCATCCTTGAGCGGGCTACCTTGTTGTCACAAGGAGGGCCGATAGGCGTGGAACATCTAGCCATGGAGACTCAGGTCATGGATCGGGGGCCTCTGCCGCGCACGCCGCCCCGGATGGTTGTGCCTCAGCCTCAAGGCGTCCCAGAGTTGCGAAAGCAGATGGACGAACTCGAGCGGCAAGGGATCCTGCAGGCAATCGCAGAATGCGCGGGAAATCAGACTAAAGCCTCGCGACTGCTCGGAATTTCAAGGAGAGCCCTGCTCAATCGCTTGGATCGTTATAATGTCCCTCGGCCAAGAAAGAACCGCTAGCTCAACGGCCCCAAGAAAATGACAGGCGTCCCTACCGCAGAAACGCCCCCGCGCGCGCGACGCGTCGGGCGCTATGGGCTCTACGCTGCTATCGCCGCTGGCGGCGTGGCGACCGTTCACCTCGGCAGGCTGGGCGGCGCGGGGGGCTTTCGAAAGACGGTCGCCATCAAGAGTTTGCATCCGCACTTTGCAAGCGACCCTGACTTCCTATCCATGTTCCTCGACGAGGCTCGCTTAGCAAGCCGAGTTCAACACCCCAACGTCGTCTCGGTTTTGGACGTTATCGCCGAAGACGGCGAACTTTTAGTCGTGATGGAGTACGTGGCGGGTGAATCACTGGCGCGTCTGCTGCGTGAAGCCAAGCAGAAGCAGATCCCCCTTCCCGTGCGTGTTGCCGTCACCATTACCGCAAACATGTTGTATGGCCTCCATGCCGCGCACGAAGCCAAGAACGAGCAAGGGGAGGCGCTCGCCATCGTGCATCGTGATGTGTCCCCGCAAAATGTGATGCTAGGTCCTGAAGGGGTGGTAAAAATCGTTGATTTTGGCATCGCCAAGGCGGTGGGCCGCATGCACACCACCCGCAACGAAACGCTGAAGGGGCACCTCGCCTACATGTCACCCGAGCAATTGGAGCGCTCGCCGCTCGACCGGCGCACCGACATTTACGCCACTTCTATCGTGCTCTGGGAAATGCTCACGGGACAACGGCTGTTCGCAGCCGAAGATGAAGTCAGCACCTTTCGCAAGGCGCTGGAAGCGCAAGTAGCGGCGCCGCATCTAGTCAACACCGACGTTAGTATGGCGCTCAGCGCAGTCGTGATGAAAGGGCTCGCACGAGATCCCTCCGAGCGTTACCAAACGGCTGAGGCGATGGCTGGCGCCTTGGAAGGCACTGTCGCGTTGGCGGAGCAACGAGAGCTTGCCGAATGGGTGGTGCGCGTGGCGGCCGACAGCTTGGCGAAACGAGCAGCGGACGTCGCACGGATGGAACAGGCAGATGTTTTTTTTGAGCAAGAAATCCGACCCGCTCCCGACTCAGAGGCTCGCCGAGCACAAAAAGCGAGGCTGGATTCCCACCTCCAGCACGCTCGCGCTCTGCTCTTAGAGTCGGAAGCTCCCACGTCTATCGTTCCCAGTTCCACTGACTTCGAAAGCCGCACCGAGCGCCAACCCAGGCGGCGCGGTCCACTTTGGTGGATAGGCACAGGGATGGGCACGATCGCACTGCTCTCAGTCGTGGTGTGGGGAGCTCGACGGGTCGGGAGCAGCGACGATTCCGCCTCGGTAGCGACACCAGCGACACCAGCGACACCAGCGACACCAGCGACACCAGCGACACCAGCGACGGCGACTGCGTCCGCCTTGTCACCGATCGTGCCTGTGCGCTCAGCCGTGACGCCCACCCCAGAGGCCCGAGGGGTCGCAAGCGCCGCGGTCCCATCGACGCTGCGTTCCTCGCCTGCGATCCGACGCACACAGAAGGCTGCTGTGCCCTCGAAGCCTCGTTCCGATGATTGTTCGGAGCCGTTCGTTATCGACGCAGCAGGGGTCAGGATCCCCAAGCAGCATTGCCTGTGAGATTCGCTACCCCCACGCCCTTCCTGCGCCGCATTCTGCAACGGCTTTGCCTGGTGCTGCTAGTGATCCTTCCATCGCCCCCAAGTTGGGCCGAAGCTCCAGCCACGAGCGAACCGCAGCCTGCCGGCGCGGCAAATCTAAAGGTGGAGTGCGCCCAAGCCTACGAACAAGCCCAGCGCCACCGGCAAGCAGGGCAGTTGATGAAAGCGAAGGAACGCGCCATTTTTTGCGCTCAATCACAGTGCCCAGCCCTGCTCAGGGGCGATTGCGGAATTTGGCTTCGCGAAATCGGCGCGAGCCTCCCCTCCGTTATCGTAGACGTCCAGTCGTCGACAGGTGAACCGATTGAGGGTGCACGACTGTTCGTGGACGGAGAACCGATCGACCTGCCGGGGAGAGCCCGTGCCGTCGATCCGGGCCCTCACCACTTCGAGGCTCGCGCGGGCACGCAGCGTGTGGAGTCAAGTCGAGTGATCACGGAGGGAAGCAAGAACCAACGCATCACGCTTCGGCTCCCACTATCAGAAGCCGATCCGCTCAGTTCCTCTCCGGCTCGCTCCCGTAGAAGCGCCTGGCCAAGCTACACATTGGGTGGCGTTGCGGTCGTCGGTCTGGGTACTTTTTCCTACTTTGCGATTCGCGGTAGTGAGGCTAAGGGCGATCTAGAGGCAGAGTGCGCTCCGAGTTGCCCGCGCAGTCGCGCCGATGCCATAAAGAGAGATTTTCTGATCGCGGACATTGCACTCACCACGGCCCTCGCCTCCGGCGCGTTCAGTTTGTACTTTGCGCTAAGAGGCTCCGAGTCCGCGCAGGGAGACGCGGCAAAGGTGACGGTGAGCGCGTTTCCGGGAGGAGCGAGCGCCACGCTGAGTTTTTGAACTTGTGCAAGCCGATGCGCAACTACGGATCTAGCGCGCCTAATCGCGCTGATTCAGCACATTCCGCCGGTCGAGCTCGTGGAGTGTCGCACCCGTTTCAGCCGGAACCGAACCGGCATGATGGGTGCAACGGTGGCGCGCATGGTCGCTCCACGTAACCGTTCGGGTCGAACTCTGTTGGCCCCCCTTAGCTTCACCTTGGGCTTGGTGCTTGCGGCCGCGTGTAGCGCGGGGGCGCCCAACTCAGATGCCAGTGGTAGGGGACTGTCGGATCCGGACCCAGCTTCGCCGTCCAACACGCCGCCGCCCGCACCCGCTGCCACGCCCTCCGGTGTTCCCGTGACTCCGCAGGTCGATATCACGCTAGGCAGCGTCGAAGGTGGTGGTACCCCCTGCGTCTCCGAAGGCAAGCAGGCCGTGGCGAAGCCCGTCGACCTATTCATTCTCCTCGACCAGTCGGGGTCCATGACGCTGGAGGGAAACCGCTGGCAACCTGTGACCGACGCCCTCAAAGCATTCGTGAGTGACCCAACGCTTTCCGGGTTGGGCGTGGGCTTGCAGTACTTCCCGCGCAACGCCACCAAGGTGGAAGATCCAGTGATCTGCGAACCGGGAACCTATGTGACTCCTGAAGTTCCCATCGGTCCTTTGCCGCAGAATAACGCCGCGATCTTAGCTTCTGTCGATGGACACTTCTTCACCGCCGCCGAAGGTCGAGACCCCGCTCATTGGGGCACTCCCACTAAACCGGCGCTCGAAGGCGTGCTCCAACATCTCCGCCAGTGGGTCGCTCAGAACCCGGAACGGACGCCGGTTGTCCTGTTGGCAACGGATGGCCAGCCTTCGAAATTTTGCGCAGGAAACGATATCGCCGGCATTGCTCAGGTGATCGCCAGCGCGGCGCAAGCGCCCAACCCGATCAAGACGTACGTCGTTGGGATCGGTGCGCTCGAGAGCCTCGATGTGCTCGCGCAAGCAGGCGGCACCCAGCGGGGCGCATTCATCGTGGACGGCACCGGGAGCAAAACCCAGGAGCAACTCGCCGCGGTTCTGCAGGAAATCCGCGGTTTGACTCTGCCGTGCAGCTACGGCATCCCAACGCCTGCCTCAGGACAAGTGGACCCTAGCCGGGTGAACGTCGCCTTCTCAGAGCCACAGGTTACCCCCGTCGTGTTCCCTCAGGTCCAATCAGTGGCCGATTGCCGAGCGGGGGAATCCAACTGGTACTACGACAGCCCCGGCACACCGACTGAAGTGCGTCTGTGCCCTCACGCGTGCAACGCCATCAACAATCGCGCAGGTCAAGTGGATATCCAATTCGGATGCAAAACCCAAACCGTACTTCGCTAGTAGCAGTTTGGCTCGCGTGTATCAGCGCGGGCGGCGCTTGCAGTGGTGGTTTCCCGAGTGCGGATCCGTCTCCGCCTTCTGGAGCTTCCCCGCGCGCGACCAGCTCGGCGTTGCCGAACCCTAGTCCGGTCGTCACCACGACGGGAGCACCGGCAATTCCAGAACCCACCGGCACGGCGCCGCCACCGCCACCGCCGATCCAAACAGCTGAAGGGAGTGGCGGATCGAGTCCGAACAGCGGTCCACCACCTACCCCAATCGTTCCTGTCCCGGACCCTCCTCCGAGTTGCGAGGCAGCGCAGGGTTCAAGGATCCCTGTGAGCAGCACTCCAGAGCTAGAGCAAGCGCTGGCTGTCGCCGTCCCAGGCCAGATCATTACGCTCGCGGACGGCAACTATCGAGGCGCTTTCAACATCGATCGTTCGGGCAAACCCAATTCAAAGATTTGGCTTTGTGGCTCACGCAACGCGGTGTTAACAGCGGACAGCAGCCAGGATGTCCTGCGGCTCGGCGCGAACGACTGGGTAATAGCTGGGTTCAGTCTCGAGGGAGGCTTGCGCGGCATCATGCTAGAAAGAGCCAAGAACAATCTATTGACGAACCTATCTGTGCGCGGGACCGCTCAAGAGGCGATTCACCTGAGGATGTTCAGCTCGGACAACGTCATCGAACATTCTGAAATTTCGCAGACGGGGCTCGCTGAGCCCGGCTTTGGCGAGGGGATTTACCTGGGCTCGTCGCAAAGCCAATGGGCAAAGTTTACGGGGAATGCAGGCACTCCGGACGCTTGCGATCGAAACCGGGTCTCCGACAACGTCATCGGCCCGGATGTGCGCGCCGAGCACATCGACATCAAGGAAGGCACCCAAGGCGGTCTCATTCTGCGCAACCGTTTCTTCGGAGCCGGGATCAGCGGCGCCAACTACGCTGACTCGTGGGTTGACGTGAAAGGGAACAGCTACACGATTGATGGCAACGTCGGCGAAAGCTCCCCGCTGGACGGCTTTCAGGTGCATCAGGAAAGAGCGGGATGGGGCAACAACAACCTGTTCTCGAACAACACGGCTCGAGTGGATGCCGCGGGTTACGGCTTCAGCCTCTCAACCGACACCAGCGGCAACATCGTTCACTGCAGCAACGTCGCGTCCGGCGCAAGGAAAGGGCTCGCCAACGTGGCGTGCCAACCGGATTGAAGGCGCGCCGGCGTCATTTACGGAAAGGCGGCCAGTTACGGGATGCTCGACCTCGAGTTCGAAACGGTCGTCGAAGCGTTGAGCCGGGAGATTCTGAGAAAAATCCGCCTTGGACGGCAGCATTGTTGTGTTGTTGGCGCCTTATGCCACGGTGGATCTTTTTGATCCAAGGCCAGACCTAACATTGATCACCTTAGGTCATGCAAGCCTCAGTGCTAGTGCAATGGCATGTTTAAGGAAGCACCACTCATTCGCCTCTGCATCAACGCGTTCTTAGCCTTAGCCTTGGTCGCCGGCTGCGCAGGCAGCGAAACGGGTAGCCCCCGGGGGGCTGAGCAGGCTTGCATTCCCGGAGCAACTCAGGCCTGCCTTGGGCCAGGAGCCTGTAGTGGCGCTCAGCTTTGTAGCGCGAATGGCAGCGGATTCGGCGCATGCAACTGCGGACCTCTCGGCGTGCCGGGTAGCGGCGGCGGCACTGGTTCCCCCGTAGTATCCGGGGTCGGCGGCGGCTTGAACGGCACTGGCGGTCTCAGCGGTAGCGGCGGCGTCAACTCATCAGCCGGTGGCACGGGCAACGCGGTATCAGGTGGGTCGGCGTCGATGCTCCCATCGGGTGGAGCGACCGGTGTGTTCGCAGCGTGCGAGCCCGCGGCCACAGACCCGAAACTCATCGCCAACGCGGAGGGCTGGATTTCGCGCTGCAGCAATCTCGCGCAAGTTCAAGGTGCTACTTACACGTATGCGAGCTCAGATTCGACGGTCACCCCCGCGCCCATGACCCCCTTCGCTACCGCGGGAGACGGAAAGCTCTGCATCAAGGGCACTGGTGCCAAGATTATTGACGACGACAATGATGGAACGCCGGAGTACGCGAAGTACTACGGCGCCGCGATGGGCATTGACCTGTGCGCGACAGCCATGGACGAGACCCCACCCGCCACCAAGTTCACACTAGGAACATGCCCGCTTGGCACCAGCATCAAGGGTGTTCGGTTTAAGATAACTGGGGCTACCTTTCCAGGGGAGGTTCGCGTCGTTTTCACCGAAAAAGGCAGAGCGGAATCGACCTATGTCTTAGCGAATGAGGGGCCCAATGAAGCTCTTTTCGCGGACGGCAAGGTGATCTTCAATCCCATCGCGCCCGGGCCAAACCTCGCTGCCATTGATTCGATCCACTTCATGGTGGCGTCGAACATAACGGCCGCCTCTCCGTTCGATTTTTGCGTGGAAGACCTGGAGGCAATCTACGACCCAACCTCGCTGCCACCTGCGCCAACACCAACTCCGACCCCCACTCCCGGCACCGATGCGTTCGGCACGCTTCCGACGAACGTGAGCGTTGCCGAAGCCAAGCAGGCTTATGACGAGTGGAAAACGGACTATGTTAGAACGTGCAACGGGAGCGCCTATGTCGCGGATCCGCAGCAGAGCGGGCGAGCGGTGTCGGAGGGCATCGGTTACGGCATGCTGCTCGCGGTCGCGCATGGAGATAAAGCTCTCTTTGACCAACTGCTCAAGTTTTACGACGACCATCTCAACGGTAACGGCCTGATGAAATGGAATATCGCCGCGAATTGTGGTGCGGCAGCTAGCAACAGCGCCGCTACCGACGGCGACTTGGATGTGGCAATGAGCCTTATCCAAGCGAGTTGTGCGTTCAATGCCTCGTATTTGGATCGCGCTCGAACCAGCATTGCTTCCATTCGCGCCGCTGCAACCATCGTTCAGGATGGGCTTTCTTTGCTGCGCCCGGGAGATACTTTTGGCGACAAAAATTGCCTGAACCCCTCGTATTTTTCCCCGGGTTATTACCGCGCCTTCGCCAAGGTTGATCTACCCGGCGCCGCTCGCTGGTCTGACCTGGCACGCGACACGTATGTGCTCTTCCTCACCAATAATGTCGCGCACCCCACTACTGGGCTCGTAGCCAATTGGGGCAACGTCAGTGGCGGAGCCAGCACCTGCACCAATGATCCGAACGCAGCGCTGTACTACTACGATGCGACCCGCACTCCTTGGCGGGTGGCCACCGATTATCTCTGGTGGGGTATCGACGACGCAAAAACACTGCTCACGCGCATCACCAACTGGGTAAAATCAGAAAATATTGCCCTCATTGGCGACAAATACAGCGTGAGCGGCACCAAGCTCAATGACTTTCACAGTCCCGCATTCGTTGGTTCCTTCGCTAACGCTGCGATTGTTGATACGCAGATCACGGTGAACAATTTCCACCAGAATCTGAAGTCAACGCGCGTAGAAGAATACTACCCTGAGAGCCTGCGCGCGCTGCACCTGGCTTTTGGTGCAGGGTTGTTTAAGCGTTGTTTGTAGCAGCACGCGCCGATGGCGCCGGAAACAAACCACTTCAGTAGTCTTGGAGGTCGGCGTAGAGTGTTTGCTCCCAACGCGGGACTCCTTCGGCAGTTGCTGAGTTCATCGCCTACCCTCGGGCGCCGCCGCCCAGGACAGCGCGCACCTTGCGCAGGAGCGCCTCGGGCATGATCGGTTTGGCTAGAAACTCGATGCCGGCGTCGAGCACGCCGTGGTGGACGATCGTGTTCTCGGTGTAGCCCGAGATGTAGAGGATCTTCATCTCGGGTCGCAGCGGGGCCAGCCGCTCCGCGAGCTGCCGCCCGCTCATGCGAGGCATTACGACATCGGTGAGCAAGAGGTGGATCTTCGCCGGGAACTGCTCGCAGATTAGGAAGGCCTCGCCGCCGTTCTGCGCCTCGAGCACGTGGTAGCCCTGCCGGCGTAGGATCGTCCGGATGATGGTGCGGACCTGCTCCTCGTCCTCCACCAACAGGATCGTCTCCGCGCCCCGCAACGAGCTCGCGGGGGTGCCCGACGTCGCTGGCGTCGCGACGTCTCGGTCGGAGCGAGGTAGGTAGACCTTGAAGGTGGTCCCGGCGCCCGGTTCGCTGTAGACCCAGATGTGTCCGCTGCTCTGCTGGACAATGCCGTACACCGTCGAAAGCCCGAGCCCGGTGCCCTTGCTCGTGTCCTTGGTAGTGAAGAACGGCTCGAAGATCCGCTCCCGCGTGGCGCGATCCATCCCGTGTCCGGTGTCGGAGACCGCGAGCATCACGTAAGGACCCGGGCGCACGCCGACGTGCTCCGCGGCGTAGTCCGCATCGAGATCGACGTTCCCGGTCTCGATCGTGAGGTTTCCGCCGAGCGGCATCGCGTCCCGCGCGTTGACGACGAGATTCATCAGCACCTGCTCGACCTGCCCGGCGTCCGCGAAGATCCGGCTCTCCACGGCCGCTGTCGAGATCGTCAGCTCGATGTCCTCGCCGAGGAGGCGTTCGAGCATCTTGGTGACGCCGACAACGACCAGGTTGAAATCGAGCACCACCGGCTCAAGGATCTGCTTGCGGCTGAACGCTAGGAGCTGGCGGGTGAGCTCGGTGGCGCGCATTCCCGCCATCCTGACCTGCGTGAGATCCGCGGCGAGCGGGTCCGCCGGCGGCAGATCCGAGATGATGAGGTCCGTGTAACTCAAGATGACGGAGAGTAGATTGTTGAAGTCATGGGCGATGCCACCCGCGAGGCTGCCGACGGCTTCCATCTTCTGAGCATGTCGGAGCTGCTCCTCGGTCCGCTCGAGCTTCTTGCGCTCGGTCAGATCCGTGTTCACCGCCAAGATCGATCGCGGGACGCCTTCATCGTCGCGCACCAAGGTCCAGCGCCCCTCCACCACGACCGGGGAGCCGTACTT
>Ga0163154_10008897_pt1 | contig 11578 bp, 7 predicted proteins | sample OliLakLV19MP9P1_FD_148649 | JGI IMG/M metagenome (GOLD analysis project Ga0163154, IMG submission 148649) | Freshwater microbial mat bacterial communities from Lake Vanda, McMurdo Dry Valleys, Antarctica - Oligotrophic Lake LV.19.MP9.P1 | ecosystem: Environmental > Aquatic > Freshwater > Lake >...
GAGAAACGTCAAGTGTTCAGCATGGAGAATGTCAAAGACACCAGTTGCTAATACCACTCGTTGCCCAAGTCGATGAGCTCGAGTCGCCAAGAGCATCACTTCTTCAGGCAATTGGCCAGAGGTTTGAGCTTTATCTATCATGAGGTCAACCTAAGTTTGTCATAATTTTTGCTTCAGTGTCGCGAGGATGAAAGAACGCCCAGTTTAGAGAAATTTTTTCTCGAGTAATATGGCGTCTCATGTACAGCCATTGTACCCCAAAAGCCAACTTCTCGAGGATCATCAGCCAAAAGTTTGCTTGATGTAGCTGCTCACTTGACTGGCGGCGGGTAGTAAATTTTTTGGCTAAAGGTAGGAATTGAGTTGTCCATGGGACCTCTGCCATCAGCCGCTCCTCCACTCCACCCCGATCAAAAACCGCGGTAGCTTGCAGCAATTCATAAGCCACATAAAGTGATGGTGTTTGCTGGAAAACCGAGAGCGTATCCTCAGCTACCCAAAGATTAAAGCACCAACTATTTTTCTCTTCTCCGTGCCATGAACGCCGCTTCCCTTTTCGCCATGCAAACCAAATCACCCACAGCCGAGTTAACCACAATCGTCTCGACCTAGTCACTATCATAAAATCAATATCATCATCGGTTTTGGCATTTTTCATTGCCAACGAGCCAGTCACAAAAATTCCCGTAATCCAGGGAATCTTTTGGGCCTGAGTCACAAATGCTACTACCTCAGATTTTTTTTGCACTGCCATCTCTGCCCGTGCTTGGCGAAGCGCTACAACCTGACGACGCTGAGGTAGAAAAATAAATCCAGCTGCCTGCTCTAACTTCTTGGCAGAAACTAAGGCAGTTACGGCTTTTTTTAGTAGGGAAATTGTCAGATTTTGCGGCTTAAAAAGTGGTGAGGAATCAGCTTGGCGACGAAGCACCAACCGTTCATACAATTCTAGAATAGTTAATGGAAAATCAAACTGATTCGTGTAGGACACGGTGAGTAAAATTGCGCGCTCAAGGGAAGAAACAGCCATGTCAGCCTTGTTACTCCAGGTTAAATTTCTAAGTTGCTGGAGCTGGGTTGTTGAGCCGGAGTACTTTGGGTGGTGACAACTCCATACTGGCGGAGCACCTGATTCAAACCCTGACTGACTGTCTGCAAAGCGGTTTTAGGTTCAGATCCCTTCAACACAGCATTAATAGCGTCTTGATAGTACTTAATACTCAAATCATTAATTCCATTATCATGAGTAAATGAACTCAAATATGAGCCTCGAGCATTGGCTGCATCACTCAAGAAAGGCACGACCAAAGGTTCTCCAGCTAATTCATTCGCTAAATCTCTACGTGAATACAGTTGCCCAAATCGCCGGACGGTTGCCTGTTGGCTATACATCTTCTTCATGACTTCTGCCGAGCTCAAATATGACAACAATTTCCATGAGCTCTCGCGGTTTTTGCCTTTGGCGTTGACACCTTCCGCCCAAAAAGTAGCCCACGCGATTGGCTTATCGCTCAGTTGTGGTACTGGAGCAATGCCAAACTTGAGACTGGGATTTTGAGCCAAAACTTCATGTGCTCGCCATGAAGGCGCCAACATCATAGCCGCATCACCTCGAGCAAAGGCCGCGGTGGAATTGGGTAAAGTCTCGCCCCAAACATTATATTTTTTGACAAAATCAGTATAAAAGATTAAGGCTTGCTCGGCTTCGTTACTGGTAGGCTTGGTAGGATCAGCCCCGTTTTGGAGCATCAGTAAGCCTAAAATATCAGCGTAGTGCTCCACATTACTGGCATTTCCAATCGCTAAACCACCTCGTTCAACAACTCCAGCTCGGCGGACAGTCAAACTATCAGCTAAAGTTCTCAGCTCTGCCCAGGTTTTAGGCACTGGCGCATTGGCAGCTTTGAGCATGTCTTCGTTGTAATACAAAGCCAAACCGTCATACATTAAAGGCACGCCTTTGAGCTGACCACTTGAAAGCAGCTGCTGATAAGCCGCGGGATAGAAAGTATTTTGGAAAGTTGCGGGAGTATAAACACTGCTCGGCATATTTGCCAAATCATCTTTCAACATAGGCGTCCAACTGGCATGGAATCTAAACACATCTGGCCCATTTCCTTGAGAAATCGCCGTTTGCAGTCTTTGGCGATAATCTAAGTGTGATTGTTTGACATAACTAATCTTAATTCCTGGATTGGCTTGTTCAAAATCTCTAAAGACTTGATCCATCACTTGTGAGGGTTCCCACAGTCCCCAATAGATCAATGTGGTTTGCGGCCGGTTGGTTGTGCCGCCAGTCGGAGCACTGCCAGCCCCATCAGAAGTTGGAGAAGATCCACCTCCTAAAAATCGGGTAGCTAAAAAGATAATTAACGCCACAATTGCTAGGCCGCCCAAAATAAGGGGTAAGAATCGCAGTATTGATGATCGTCTGGGCACCGCAACTTGCGGTGATGCTCCGGCAGGTACTTGTGGAGCTCTAGGGGCAGTTGTTCCTGATGGCAACGGCGCGGGGGCACCTCTGGGTGGTAGAGGCGCTTGAGGTCCCGGAGCCATCGCGACTGCTTGACCAGCCACAGGTGGTCGGGGCGGAAAAGCCGGACCCCCCATTTTGGGTGGCAAGGTACTTGGTGGAACAATGGAAGGTGGTGCAACCGGTGGCCTGACTTGAGCCAGAGCTATGGGACCGGCTAGTGAACCTTGAATGGCCGTGGCTGGTCTGACAACCATGGCAGCAGGCGCAGGCATTACCATGGGCGGCTGCGCCGAGGGTGCCACAGGCACGCCTGGCGACATTGGTGTGGAATTAGGTTTAGGTGGTGTTGGGGTGGGCAGTGGATCTGGCATGTACAGGCACAAGCAATTCTATTATACGCGATGCCTGCATACAGTATGACCAATTCACGTCAGAAGGTGAAGAGGAAAATTACCCAAGAGCCTGATAAGATGTCTTCATGTCGGTTGTTAAACAAACCCCAGAACCTGAAGTGAGCGTGGAAAATCTCTTCACGCCAGAGTGGTTGAGTTGGCTTTACCGATGGAGTCACCGGCAAAAACTTGAAGCCGGTTTAGTCGTTCTAGGCATAGTACTCCTGGTCCTAGGCGGAGCCAGCGTTTTTAGTTTGCTTCATTATTTTGACGATCGGTACTTACCGGGTACTAGTATAGATGACTTGAATGTGACTGGTTTAACCACAACCGAAGCCTTTGCTACCTTACAAGCCAGTCAAAGTCTCCCTCCTCACACTTTAGTCATCGAGTTTGCAGATAAAAAGATCAGTTCTTCCAGCGCAGAACTAGATTTGCAACGAGACCTCAAGCCTGCTTTAGCTAAAGCCACCACTGCCAATCAGCAACAATCTCTCATTTCTAAACTAGGTTTGATTTTGGGCTGGAAAAACACTACTACTCAGATCTCTACCCAGCTACTGTATGACACACCAGCCGTTTTAGAGATGTTAAGTTTCTTGGATGAAGAACTGAGAGTTGAGCCAAACGCTCCTTCTGTTATCCTGGGAACTTCCGGAAGTGTCTCAAGTCTGAAAGTGAATGCGGGAAGCTACGGCCGCCAGCTCCAAACTTCAGAAACCTCTGAGCAAATCACTCAGCAACTCAACGCTCAGCCACTCGCCTTAGCTCAAGAACTGACAGTCAAAGCTCAGGTTGCCTCAACTGGTGGCCAACTTTCTGAGTCGCAAATCACGGCTGCCAAAACTCGGGCCGAAAGATATGTTGGCAAGCGCCGAACATTGGCTGGCTCTGACCAAAGATTGCATCTAACTGATCGAGACTTAATTTCTCTACTGGCTTTCCCCGAGGGCAAAGCTGATGAAAAGGTAAATGGCTTACTAGATAGTTGGCAAAAAACTATGGAGAGACCACCAACTGATGCCGAGTTTGTCTATGATCCAAACACTCTGGTTGTGACTACCTTCAAACCACATCGCGATGGACTAACGCTCGACCGATTCAGAACCCGAGAACAACTACTGGAGGCTTTGCAAGAAATTGAAACGAATGACACACCAGACCAAGCAGAATACTCGCTAGCCCTGACTCTAGCCGCCCCGCAAAAATCTTTAGCCACAACCAATAATTTAGGCATTAATCAGGTAATTGGGATTGGCGAAAGTGAATATGACCACTCGATTCCCACTCGGATCCATAACGTTTCCCACACCAGCGAAAAAATTAATAACTCTATTATTAAGCCTGGTGAAGAGTATTCTTTTAATAAAGCACTGGGCGACGTCTCACGCGCCACCGGTTTTCAGCCAGCCTATGTCATTAAAAATGGCCAAACAGTTTTAGGTGATGGCGGCGGGGTTTGCCAGGTCAGCACCACTTTATTTAGAGCCCTCCTCGATGGAGGTTTAAAAATTTCCAAACGCAAAGCCCACAGCTACCGTGTTAGTTACTATGAATTGACTAACAAACCAGGTGTCGACGCCACAGTCTATAGTGGTGATGTTGATCTGAGGTTTGTGAATGATACAAAACACCACATCTTGATCCACACCTCTGTTGATACCGAGAATTTATACATGAAGATTGAGTTGTATGGCACGTCAGATGGGCGGACTGCAGATATCGTTGATCACATTATCTGGGATGCTCGACCCGCGCTGGCTACGGTTTTTATCCCCGATCCCACACTTGCTCCTGGCACCAAGAAACAAATTGATTGGGCAGCCAGTGGCATTAAAGCCAAGTTTAAGAACGTCATTAAAGACAAAAATGGCCAAGTCTTGCGCGAAGATGAATATTACTCTAACTATCTACCGTGGTCAGCCAAGTATTTAGTGGGACCTTAAAACTTCAGACTCCCCTCCAAATCAGACTAACGCTTACTTGCCCTTGCCCATGAACTGATTTAAACCCTCAACCGCTCTTAAAACCTCAATCGGGAGGGCAAAAACTACCGTATTGGATTGATCTGAGGAGATGTCATTGATCGAGTTTAAGGTTCTCAAGTGCAAAGCCCCAGGAGTGGCTGCCATCATTTTAGCTGCTTTAGATAAGTTTTCCGCGGCAGCTACTTCACCTTCAGAAGCAATAATCGTAGCCTTTTTCTCGCGCTCCGCTTCAGCTTGTTTGGCCATAGTTCTGATCATGGTTTCTGGCAGCTCAATATCTTTAAGTTCCACCGCTTGGACATCAACGCCCCAGTCGGCGGTAATTCGATCAATTTCCGTCTGGATGCGCTCAGCTACGTGAGCTTGTTCTGCCAAGAGTTGATTCAGAGTCACCCCACCCACCACAGTTCTCATACTGGTTTGTGCTAACTGCAAGACTGCATAGTAAAAGTTTTCAACCTCATTAACAGCTTTAGATGGATCAGTCACCTTATAATAGATCACGGCTGTGATCTTGGCTTGAACGTTGTCATGCGTGATGGCTTCTTGTTTAGGCACTTCTACGGCTTTTGTCCTGATATCTACCTTTTGCATACTTTGGAAAATGGGCCAAACAATCTTCCAGCCAGGTGTAATGACGGTGCTAAAGCGACCCATGGTATACACCACACCACGCTCGTACTCATTAATTTGTTTGAGTGAAATCAAAACTGCAAAAACTAGAATTCCTAAGAGGATGAGTAATGGCATGAAACTCCTTATGATGGTTAGTAATGGGACAGATTATGGATAGTATACCAAGTGAAAGACAAAACAGATCGACCTGCTCACTTGTTAATGTGCTTCGCAAGATATGACTGCCCTAACACTGATCTCACCTACCCATCAAAGTTACTCACACAGTCCTCAAGACTCAGGTCGTCAATACTTTCTTAATTCTCTATGACTTAGTTCGGCATATCTGAGCTCTCATCCTCGGTCACTTCAGCAGCAGCGATGCTTAATTGTAAGACGTATCTTGCAATCTTTCTTTAGTTATCAGTCAGTCCGGAAAATCAGCATTAAGTATTAGGATGGCTGCAAATTCAGCCTCAGAAGCTCTTAATTTTGGGTTATAATTACTCAAATGGATAGCCGATACAACCATCAAGACTATGAGCAAAGAATCTACGATTTGTGGGAAAACAGTGGAGTATTCAATCCAGATAATACTATTAAAAGTAGGGAAAAATCTAGTGGCAAAAACTTTACCATTATCATGCCTCCCCCAAACGCCAATGATCCGTTGCACATTGGCCACGCCATGTTCATCTCACTCGAGGATGTGCTGATTCGCTATCACCGGATGCTGGGTGACGATACCGTCTGGATTCCAGGCACCGATCACGCTGGAATTGAGACACAGTTTGTGTTTGAGAAAAAACTGACCAAACAAGGTCAAAGCCGCTTCCAATTTGATCGAGAGACACTCTTCAAAATGATCTGGGATTATGTCCAAGAAAACTCTGGAATCGCGATTGATCAGATGAAAAAACTAGGCGCCAGCGCTGATTGGTCGCGGTTTAAGTTCACCCTAGATCCTGACATTGTCAAGCTCGTCACCGGCACCTTTGCCCAACTCCATCAAGACAAACTTGTGTATCGTGACCAGCGGCTCGTTAATTTCTGCACCCATTGTGGTACCAGTTACTCTGAACTTGAAGTCAATTACATTGATAAAGTTGATCCCCTTTACTACATCAAGTATCCCTTTAAAGATAAACCCCATGAGTTTATGACTGTAGCCACAGTCCGTCCTGAGCCAATTTTTGTAGACACCCACTTAGCAGTTCACCCCTCAGACCCCAAGACTAAACATTTAATTGGCCAAATTGTTTTAAACCCATTAACTGACGCAGAGATGGAAATTATTGCCGATGAATTTGTAGATCCCGAGTTTGGAACCGGAATTGTTAAATTAACCCCAGCACATGATCCTAATGACTTTGCCGTGGCTCAGAAACACCATCTACCAATTATTTCTGCGATTGGTTTTGACGGCCGCCTTCTGCCTGGAGCCGGCAAGTATGCTGGACTAAAAGTTAATCCAGCTCGTGAACAGGTTGTGAATGACCTCATCGCCAAAGGCTTACTTGATCAGGCCAAGACCAAAAAAGACTATAACCACCGGATTGGCAGCTGCTACCGCTGCGGTCGAGTGATTGAGCCCTTATTGAGAGCCCAATTTTTTATTAAAGTCAAACCTTTAGTTGAAGCAGTGCAAAAAGCCATCGCCAATCAAGAAGTCGCGGTTTTCGGAGCCGGTCATGACAAAATCTTAAACCACTGGTTGGAAAACCTTAAAGACTGGAACATTAGTCGCCAAATCGTGTGGGGCATCAGATTGCCGGTGTGGTACTCCTTAGCTGATAATCCTGACATGCAGATTAATTACTTAGATGCAGAGGGGGAACTCCACAAAGAATCAGCCAAAAACATCTCAAGCAAGCACCTAGGCATGGTCAAAAAAGGCTTGCAACAGTTGTTGGCTCCTGATGACGCACAGTTTGTGGTCTCCTCTACTCCGCCGGGTGAAAACTATCTCCAAGAAACTGATACTTTTGATACTTGGTTCTCCTCCGGTCAGTGGCCGGTAGTTACATTGAAAACTACCAAACTGATTGATTTTAAACGCTTCTACCCCACCTCAGTTATGGAAACAGGATATGACATTCTCCCCTTCTGGGTAATGCGAATGTTATTGCTGGGCCTTTACTCGACTGGCAACGTGCCCTTTACTCAGGTCTATCTCCATGGCTTAATTCGTGACCAAAAAGGTCAAAAAATGAGCAAAAGTAAGGGAAACGTCATCAACCCTTTGACGATTGTTGATCAATTTGGAGCAGACGCCTTGAGGATGGCTCTGATTATTCGTTCCAGCCCTGGATTAGACAAATCAGTCGGAGATGGTGACTTTAAAGCCATGCGCAACTTCACCAATAAGATTTGGAACGCGGCGCGGTTTGTTTTGACTATGGAAGAAAAAACCACCGTTCAGGCCAAAAACGATCAGGCTTTTTACACCAAGTTACATGAAGTTAACTCCGCTATTTCCAAGCAACTAGATGAACTTAAAATTGGATTAGCTGCCGATACGGTTTATAACGAATTTTGGCATTGGTACTGCGACGTCTGCATCGAGGATGCCAAAGATGGCAAACTTTCGTACACAGCGATTCTCAAAGGCTTAGAAACCTTTTTGCTTTTGCTCCACCCTTTCGTACCCTTTGTGACTGAAGCCGCCTGGTCAGAACTGCAACCAACCGGCGCCCGCCCAACTCAAAAACCGCTCTTAGCTGCAGCCAATTGGCCTTCAAACTAGCTAAATAGCGGCTCCCCCGCTATCATTAATCCCATGAACTTTGGTCGCCACCTACTTTTACCGTTATTTTTACTCCGCTTATGCTTGGTCATTTCTCCGACTTTGATCAAATTCTCCCTCATTCCCCTCAAAAAACACTGGCACTTAGTACTCTCTCTTTTTTTCTTGATTGTGATTGTGATTTTAAATCTTTTAATCTCCCCCACCCGTCTGTCGGAGACAAACCATACCTCCAGTCAGGCCGAAGGCCTCATCAACCAACAAATCCAGTACTGGGAAAGCTTGCGCCAATTGCAACCCACACATCGAGATGTTTTGGTTAATTTAGCCGTTCTCCATCAAGCTCAAGGCAACCAGGACCAAGCTCAAGAATACTTGGATCAAGCCAAAAAAATCGATCCAAACCATCCTTTGTTTAGTAACTAGTTTTTCTTCTCTGACGCAAACTCATTCAGCCATAAAAAACCGCCCGGTTTTACTCGAGCGGTCAATCAATTTAATCTAAAATCATGAGGTAGACTCTTGAGGATTTTCGCCTTCGGCTTTAGCTGCTTCTGGAGTAGCTGCACCGTCAGCACCAGCTTCGATGACTGGAGCTGCTTCAACAACTTCTTCAGCAATTCCTTGCAACAGCACAACCGGTGAATCTTTGTCTTGTTCACCCAAGTTCAGAGTTACCTTTGACTGATCATATTGCAAATCAGCGTAGGTGATCGCTTGACCAATTTCAGTCAAAACGCTGATATCAATCACAAATTTCTCTGGTAAATCAGTTGGCAAGGCTTCGACACTAATCTCTGAAGCCACCGTCAAGACCACACTGTCTTTGACCTTACTTTCACCAATGATTTCCACAGGTACCTCAGCTGAGATCTTCTCTTTCAAGTTAACTTGTCTGAAAACTACGTGCGATGGGATACCAGTCACGGGATGGACAACTAGATCATCAACCAAAACCGGTCGCTCGGCTTTTTCGCCTTCAACAGTCAAGTAAATCAAACCAGTATCCCCTACTTTGCGATATAAACGGTTGAAGTTTGACAGATCAACAGTAATCATGACTGAGTCGCGATCTTGTTGGGTAATATTGGCGGGAATTAAACTCTGCAGGCGAAGTTTTTTAACCTTTTTACCTTGAATGGTTCGAGGTACCGATGTAAAAGTCATTTTATTTGTCATACACATCCGATGTGAATAAATAGATTATTACTGATTATTAATAGTCATTAATTTACATATTGTACTACATTGATATATTTGATTTACCTTTTCACGTGCGGTTTTGATATATCTTGATATAGTAGATAAAAAGACAATTTAACTAAGAACACCTTGATTTAATAAAAATTTAATAATTGACCACCGCAAACACCATTTTACACGAGAACTAATAAAAATGAAGGTCCAGGCCAAAGTGGGCTAAAAAGGAAGTAGAAACTCAAATTTTCACGATTTTCACGAGTTAATCAAAGCGCACACCCACCAATGACTGGAGTGCGTCAGGAGATTTAAAAGTCGCGATACTACCGTCTAAAGTAGCTTGTGGTGCCAAAACAGTAGGTTTGTATTGACCAGGATCTAGCTTCACCTGGTACTGAGGTACTGAAATACCCGGCTGAAACTGGGTGAAGAGGGCATAAGAGAAAGGCACTTGTTGTTGGTTAGGCAAGAAGTAGTCATATTCCAACGTTAGTTGGCTTTGAATGGGAACTTCAATCGTGGCCCCAAAAACTTGACGATTGTTCTCAAAAGCGATAACAGTCTGATCAGATGGCAGATTTTGCCCGTCAATTTTGACACCTACTAATCTTGCGGTAGCGGGGACATACAGCCGAATATAGGCCTTATACGAGCCGCGGGGCCAGGCATTAGATGTGGCGCGGTTACTAAATGTAATGCTATGAACATGTTGGACTTCTTCTGCACCTAAAAACACCTGATGGGCCACTGTCCGTTCCAGATAAATATTGGCTTTATTGGCCCCAATATTACTTTCAACTTGGGCGACCACATCCACTTGACATCGCTCTTGTTGGAGGGGAGAAGGACAGGCCGGTTCTAAGAGATTGCCAGACCAACCCAAACTTCTAAAAAGCGCGGACACATCTTCTTGACCAGCCACCAAAACCAGTTGTTTTGACTCAAGTTGCTGGAATAAAAAAGTCAATAACGGCAAGATTTTTTCTTCAGGAGTATTCAAGGTTTTTTGAAGTAATTTGGTTAGAACCAGGGTTGGGAAATCGGCTTTGGCGGTACCTGGGACTTGAATTCCAGAATGAGATTCTAGGCGTTCCCAGAGATTTTTGTCAGTGATGACTTCGTTATATTCAGGCATGTCCAGCGGACCCACCACTTTTAACCACTCGTTGAGGCTCAAAGTATTCACAAAAAAGACCCCATCAATGTTTTTGGAAGTGGTCTGCTCGAGAAAATCGATGGTTTGGTCAGCACTGGTTGGGGCATCAGGGCTCCAACTACTGTCTTGCAGGCGCAAGTCTTTAGTACCCAAAAGCTTAGCTAGATCAGCCGGAGCCGCCAATGGCGAACCAGACGTAGTAGCAGTTAAAGCACTGCTAACTTCCGTATCGACAATGAACCCTTTATCAAAGGTAATAAAGGCAACTGCTTGAGTAGTTCCGCCCATAGGGCGCAGTTCTTGATGATTTTGGAATAGCAATGCGTACGTTTTTTTACCTTCTAAACCTAGTATGGTGGGGAGCAATGGTTGGAGCTGCTGCCAAGGCACAAAGACTTTCTTTTGGTCATTGAGAACCGCATCTAAGACAGCTAAGTTTTTCTTCTCGGTTTCACTTTGAAATTCAGTTAATTCTCTCAAGTAGAGTTGCGCTTCTGAAAGATTGGCAAAAGTGGTTTGACTTTGAGTTCCTAATTTAGTCAGAAGACTGTCAACGCCAGCCGGATAACGACCGGTCATCGCCAAAACTAAATTCAGACTTGTTTGGCGCAAAAGTCTCGAACTATCTTGGAACTTGAGTAGAGAATCACTAACCTGAACTAGTTGGCCGGTTTCTTCAATTTGGATGCCAGGTAAGAAGGACAAGGATTGTTGATGAAGCTTGGCTAAGCGGTGCCAAAAGAGAAAATTGGGTGTAGCAAACAGTTCTAGCGGAGTAGAGGCTGCGTGGGCAATTAATGACTGCCTTAGATGACTGGCCGTCACCGACAACACCCCCAAGCTACCCGCAAGAACTAGTGCTGCAGAAATCATGACTAAACCCGCCCAAAAAACCTTTTTCTTACGCAATGACTTTTTCTTAGTTACCGTCGTAACTTTGGCTACTTCCGTCACTTGTTGCACTTTCTGGCCTGAACGGTAGGTACTGAATAATTTGGCCAGTTG
>Ga0163154_10008898_pt1 | contig 11578 bp, 5 predicted proteins | sample OliLakLV19MP9P1_FD_148649 | JGI IMG/M metagenome (GOLD analysis project Ga0163154, IMG submission 148649) | Freshwater microbial mat bacterial communities from Lake Vanda, McMurdo Dry Valleys, Antarctica - Oligotrophic Lake LV.19.MP9.P1 | ecosystem: Environmental > Aquatic > Freshwater > Lake >...
CAAGCGCACCGTGAGCCCGCCCGCGTTCATCACCTGCGCCGCCGCGATAAACAGCGGAATCGCCAGCAGCACGAACTTGGAGGAACCGACCACCATGTTGTGAACCACCGCCGCCGGCGGCAGCAAATCGCCAGCATCGCTGGCTATGAAGGCAGCGAACAGCATGCAAAAAGCCACCGGTACACCCATCACCAGAGTCACCACAAAAGAAATCCCCAGCAGCACCGTGGGGCTGCTGCTCTGGATGTCGGTCTGCTCGAAGACGTCGAGCAGCAGCCAGACCAGCACCGAAAACCCGATGGCAGCCAGTTCCGCACGCCGGTTTTCGGCGACGCTCAGGGCCGCGAGCAACTGGTACAGCAGCAAAATGCACGCGGATGCTGGAATGACCGCGTACTGCCACCACGACGGCAAACCCAGCGTGAGGCTGGTGCCCGACGTCATGCCGGCGATGGTCCAGCCGGCGGTCAGGAGCCGGATGATCGTGTAGGTGACGGCGGCTGCGGCGAGGAAGCGCACCGCCGCCTGCCCGGCGCTCGGCAGCATGTCGCGCAGGATCGGTATGGCAATGTTCTTGCTGCGGTGGGTGGCGATCGGGAGCACCGTGAAGATCAGCCAGGTGAAAAGCCACAACCCGCCCTCTTCGGTCCAACTGAACGAGGAATTGAAGGCGTAACGCGAGACCACCCCACCCAGCACGACCAGAATGATGGCCAACAGCAGTGCCGCGCCCAAGTGGCTCAGCCAGGTGTCGAACCATAGTCGCAATCGCAGCGCGCGGCGACCGAGCGCATCGGCCGGCATGGCGTCATCGGCCCTGCCCTCGACCAGGTCGAGGATGTCGGATCCGGATTGGGCAGTCATGGCTTCAACCTGACAGCGGGCGGCAGCGGCACGCGCGTCAAGGCATGTCTCCTGTGCAAGGTTCGCGAGAACTTTTTTTATTATTATAATAGCATGAAAGTAAGTCCGGCAATGCCGGCGGCGCGATCGTGAACATGGCTTCGGCGTCCGGAATCGTCGGTGCCCCCATCCTGTCGATTTACAGCGGGATCCACCCGCTCAACCCACCCAGCGCCGCGCGTTGTGCCATAGCTGCATCCAGGGGCTGAGCTGGTCGCGGTCCTGGTCAGTCCAGCTCATCTGGATGTTGCGGAACACCCGCTCCGGGTGCGGCATCATCGCGGTGAACCGGCCATCCGGCGTGGTGACGCCCGTCAGCCCGCCCAGACTGCCATTCGGGTTGAACGGATAGGTCTCCGTCGGCTGGCCCTGGTTGTCGGTAAAACGCAAGGCGCCCAGCACGCGGGCGGTATCTCCGCGGCGCGAGAAATTGGCAAAACCCTCGCCGTGCGCGACCGCGATCGGCAACCGGCTGCCGGCCATGCCGGCCAGGAACAGCGACGGCGAGTCCAGCACCTCGACCATCGACAACCGGGCCTCGTACCGCGCGCTCTGGTTGATGGTAAAGCGCGGCCAGTGGTCGGCACCGGGAATGATGTCGGCCAGTTCGGCAAACATCTGGCAGCCATTGCACACACCCAGGCCGAAAGTGTCGGCACGACCGAAAAAGGCACGGAACTGGTCCGCCAGGTCCTCGTGGAAGGTGATGGAGCGGGCCCAGCCGATACCGGCACCCAGCGTGTCGCCATAACTGAAGCCGCCGCAGGCGACGATGCCCTGGTAATCCGTCAGCGCCGTGCGCCCGGCCAGCAGGTCGCTCATGTGCACGTCGACTGCATCGAAGCCGGCTTCGGTGAACGCGTACGCCATCTCCACATGCGAGTTGACGCCCTGCTCGCGCAGCACCGCCACCCGCGGTCGCGCCTGCAGCACGGCCGGTGCCCCGGGCCTGAACGTGAGGGCGACGTGCAGACCCGGGTCGAGCGGATCGCCGGCATGCCTATGTTCCGCATCCGCAACGGTCGGGTGGTCGCGTTGCCGGCAGATCTTCCAGCTCACGGCATCCCAGACCTGATGCAGGTCTTGCAGCGGCGCGTTGAAAACCATCTTGGCGTCGCGCCAGACCTGCATTTCCCCGATGCCGGCGGTGATGGCCGAGCCGGCCGGCCGGGTCTTGCCGATGCAGTGGCTGTGCCGGCTCAGGCCGTGTTCGCGCAGCACCTGCATCACCGCAGTGCGATCCGCCGTGCGGATCTGCAGCACCGCGCCGAGTTCCTCGTTGAACAAGGCCTTGAGCGTGAGTTCGTCGCGCCGCGCCTGCACCTGCGAGGCCCAGTTCTTGCTGTCGCCCACCTCGGCGCGGCTGTCGCTGATGCCATCGCCTTCGGTGATCAGCATGTCGACATTGAGCGCGACCCCGAGCTTGCCGGCAAACGCCATCTCGCAGACGGTGGCAAACAGGCCGCCGTCGCTGCGGTCGTGGTAGGCCAGCAGCAGGCCCTGGCTGCGCAGCGTGTTGACGGCCCGCACCAGTGCCACCAGATCCCGCGGTTCGTCGAGGTCCGGCACTTTGTCGCCCACCTGATCCAGCGTCTGCGCCAGGATACTGGCGCCCATGCGGTTGCGGCCCTGGCCCAGGTCGACCAGCAACAGCGTGCTGTCGGCCACCTGGTTGTCGAGTTGCGGCGTCAGCGTGCCGCGCACGTCGCCCAGGGTGGCGAATGCGCTGACAATCAGCGACACCGGCGAGGTGACCTTGCGCGCACTTTTGTCGCCTTCATCGACCCATTGCGTGCGCATCGACAAGGAGTCCTTGCCCACCGGGATCGAGATGCCCAGCGCGGGGCACAACTCCATGGCCACGGCGCGCACCGTCGCAACCAGGTCGGCATCTTCGCCGGGCTCGCCACAGGCCGCCATCCAGTTGGCCGACAACTTGACGCGGGGCAGTTCGATCGGAGCCGCCAGCAGGTTGGTGATGGCTTCAGCCACCGCCATGCGGCCCGACGCGGGCGCGTCGACCACGGCCAGCGGCGTGCGTTCACCGATCGCCATGGCCTCACCGTGAAAACCGCGAAAATCGGCCAGCGTCACCGCGCAATCGGCCACCGGCACCTGCCAGGGACCGACCATCTGGTCGCGGTGCGTCAGTCCCCCGACGGTGCGGTCGCCGATGGTGATCAGGAACCGTTTGGACGCCACGGTGGGATGCGACAACACCGCGATCGCCGCGCGTTGCAGGTCGGTACCGGACAAATCCAGCGGCGGGAATTGGCGCGCCACACTGCGCACGTCACGCTGCATCTTCGGCGGCTTGCCGAGCAACACGTCGATCGGCATCGCCACCGGCGTGGCCTGACCCTCGTCGTGTACGACCAGTTCGCGCGCCTCGGTAGCCACTCCGACGACCGCGAACGGACAACGTTCGCGCGCGCAGAAGGCCGCGAACTGCTCCAGCGACGGGGGCGCGATCGCCAGCACGTAACGCTCCTGACTCTCGTTGCACCAGATCTCGCGCGGGCTCATGCCGCTCTCATCGAGCGGCACGGCACGCAGGTCGAACCGCGCGCCGCGACCGGCGTCGTTGGTCAGTTCGGGAAACGCATTGCTCAGGCCGCCGGCACCGACGTCGTGGATCGCCAGCACCGGGTTGGCATCGCCCAGCGCCTGGCAGTGGTTGATGACTTCCTGCGCACGGCGTTGCATCTCGGGGTTGTCGCGCTGCACCGAATCGAAATCCAGCGCGGTGACATTGGTGCCGCTGGCCATGGAACTGGCGGCGCTGCCGCCCAGGCCGATCCGCATGCCCGGCCCGCCGAGCTGGATCAGCAGGCTGCCGGCCGGAAACTGCTGCTTGTGGGTGAGGCGCGCATCGATGCTGCCCAGCCCGCCAGCCAGCATGATCGGCTTGTGGTAACCCCGACGCACCGAATCAGCGCTGGAAGCCGCCGTCTGTTCGTACTCCCGGAAATAACCGAGCAGATTGGGACGGCCGAACTCGTTGTTGAACGCGGCACCGCCCAGTGGACCTTCGACCATGATCTGCAGCGCGCTGGCCATATGGGCCGGTTTGCCATACCCGGCGGCGGATCCGTCAAAGTCCAGCTTCGAGACGCTGAACCCGGTCAGGCCGGCCTTGGGACGCGAGCCGCGACCGGTCGCGCCTTCATCGCGGATTTCGCCGCCAGCGCCGGTGGCGGCGCCCGGAAACGGCGAGATGGCGGTCGGATGGTTGTGCGTCTCGACCTTCATCAGCACATGCTGCAGGGTGTCGAACGCGCGGTAGGTGCGCGGCGCCACCCCCGCGCCGGCGTCACCGCCACCGGCGACAAAGCGCTGCACCGTTGCGCCTTCCATGACCGAGGCGTTGTCCGAGTAAGCCACCACCATGTGTTGCGGATGGGTCTTGTGGGTGTGGCGGATCATGCCGAACAACGTATCGGGCAGCACCACGCCGTCGACGGTGAACCGGGCGTTGAAGATCTTGTGCCGGCAATGCTCGCTGTTGGCCTGGGCGAACATCATCAGTTCGACGTCGGTCGGATTGCGCCCCAGCTGGTTGAACGCCTGCGCCAGGTAGTCGAGTTCGTCGTCCGCCAGTGCCAGGCCGAAGCTGCGATTGGCCTGCGCCAGCGCCGCCCGCCCCCCGCCCAGCAGGTCAATGTGCTCCAGTGCCGGCGACGGCAGTTCGGCGAACAGTTGTGCGGCCTGTGCCCGATCGAACAACACGCTCTGGGTCATCCGGTCGTGCAGGATGCCGGCCGCCTGGTGCAACTGCGCGTCGGACAGGCTGGCGCGCTTCAACAGGCTGCCGCGCAGGCCAATCCGGTATTCGACGATGCGCTCGATCCGGTGCACGTCCAGTTCGCAGTTGTGTGCGATGTCGGTCGCCTTGGATGCCCACGGCGACACGGTGCCCAGGCGCGGCGTGACCACGACCAGCGGTCCGTCGCTAGCCCCGGTGTACGGCTCCCCGTATTGCAGCAAGGCCGCCAGTTGCCCTGGGAGCGAGCCCTCCAGGGCCCGGTTGGTCCAGACCAGGTGCACATGTCGCGCATCGAGTCGCTCGATCCGGTCGGAGACCGCCTGCAGCCGCGCCAGCAACTGCGCCGCGCGGAACGGCCCTAACGCGTTGCCGCCTTCAAATGGGGTGATGTTCACGGTCACGCAGTGGGTAGAAAAAGTTCGCAGCCGTTGTCAAGCCAAATCCGCGATGCCGGGATGGCCGGGCCAGCGGCGCGATTTTAGCGGGCCTGCGATGGGATAATTGCCCGATGACCATTACCTACAAGGACGCCGAAGGCGTTGCCGGCATGCGCAGCGCCGGCCGTCTCGCCGCCGAGGTGCTGGATTATCTGACACCCCATGTGGTGCACGGGGTCTCCACCAACCACCTCGACCAACTCGCGCACGGCTACATCACCGAAGTCCAGCAGGCGACACCGGCCCCGCTGAACTATCGCGGCGGCGGCAACATCCCCTACCCCAAGTCGATCTGTACCTCGGTCAATCACCAGGTCTGCCACGGCATCCCGAACGACAAACATCCGACTAAGGGCGACATCGTCAATATCGACATCACGGTCATCAAGGACGGCTGGCACGGCGACACCAGTCGGATGTTTGTCGTCGGCGACACCTCCATCGCCGCGCGGCGCCTGTGCAACTTGACCTACGAGGCGATGTGGCGCGGTATTGTCATGGTGCGTCCGGGCGCGCGGTTGGGCGATATCGGCTGGGCGATCCAGAAGTTCGCGGAATCCCAGGGTTTCAGCGTGGTGCGCGAATTCTGCGGTCACGGCATCGGCAAGGTGTTCCACGAGGAGCCGCAGGTGCTGCACTACGGCAAACCTGGCACGCTGGAGGAACTCAAGCCCGGCATGACCTTCACCATCGAGCCGATGATCAATGCAGGGCGCAAGGACATCAAGGACGGTCCCGAAAAAGACGGCTGGACCATCGTCACCCGGGACCATTCATTGTCGGCCCAGTGGGAACACACCGTGCTGGTCACCCATGACGGATACGAGATCATGACCTTGTCCGCGGGCAGCCCCCCGCCGCCCGATTTTGTCGGCGCCGGCTGAACACGCCGCGCTGGCCGAGGCCTCGCCCATGCGCGCAGTCCAGGAACTGCGGGACGATTTTCGCTCCAAGAAGCGTGCGCTGCTGGCCGCGATCCGCGCCAGCGCTGCCTCGACGCGAGCCGTCGGCAAGACGCTGACTCAGCTCTCGGACCTGGCCGATGCCACCTTGCGTACCTTGTGGGAGCAGGCCGGGCTGCGCGGGCCGTGTGCGTTGGTGGCGGTCGGCGGTTTCGGCCGCGCCAAGTTGTTCCCGCATTCCGATGTCGATGTGTTGCTGCTGCTGCCGGACGACGAACGGCCTGAGAACGGCAACATTCTGCAGTCCCGCATCGAGACCTTCATCGGCAGCTGCTGGGACACTGGACTGGAGATCGGCTCGAGCGTGCGTACCGTGTCGCAATGCCTGGCCGAGGCTGAGAAGGACGTCACGGTGCAGACCTCGGTGCTCGAGTCGCGCCTGGTGGTCGGCAACCGCAGGTTGTACGGCACGTTGCGCGAGCGCCTGGGCCAGGCCATGGATCCGAAGGCTTTTTTTGTTGCCAAGACGCTGGAAATGCACCAGCGCCACAACAAGTACGAAGACACGCCCTACGCACTCGAACCCAATTGCAAGGAGTCACCGGGCGGGCTGCGCGACCTGCAGATGCTGCTGTGGGTGTCCAAGGCCGCCGGCATGGGCAAGAACTGGGACGAGCTGGCGCGCTCGGGCCTGGCGACAGCACTCGAGGTGCGCCAGATCAAGCGCAACGAAGCGCTGATGCGGCTGATCCGGATGCGGCTGCACCTGATCGCCGACCGGCGCGAGGACCGGCTGGTGTTCGACATGCAGACGGCTGTTGCCGAGTCCTTCGGTTATACGACGCCGCCCAACAATACCGCACCGATTTCGCTCGGCCTGACCGAAACCTCGGTCAAGTCGACGCGCAAGATCACCGTGGTGCGTGCCAGCGAGGCACTGATGCGGCGTTACTACTGGGCGGCCAAGGCGATCACGCAGCTCAACCAGATCGTGCTGCTCAACATGGAGGAGCGGCTGTATCCATCGGCCGCCGAACCCCGCCCGATCAACGCCTGGTTCAATGAGAAGGCCGGCATGATCGACGTGGTCAGCGACGACCTGTACGTGCGCGAGCCGCACGCGATCCTGCAGACTTTCCTGCTGTACCAGACCACCAGCGGCACCAAGGGCCTGTCGAGCCGTACCTTGCGCGCTTTGTACAACGCGCGTTCGGTGATGGACGGGAAATTCCGCAACGACCCGGTCAACCGCCAGACTTTTCTTCAGATCATCCAGCAGCACGATGGCCTGACCCATGCCATGCGGCTGATGAACCAGACCTCGGTGCTGGGGCGATACCTGTGGGTGTTCCGGCGCATCGTCGGCCAGATGCAGCACGACCTGTTCCACGTCTACACGGTCGACCAGCACATCCTGATGGTGCTGCGCAACATGCGGCGTTTTTTCATCGTCGAGCATGCGCATGAGTACCCGATGTGCTCGCAACTGGCGGCCGGCTGGGACAAGCCCTGGGTGCTGTACCTGGCAGCCCTGTTCCACGACATCGCCAAAGGCAGGGGCGGCGACCACTCCAAACTCGGCGGCGCCAGCGTGCGCCAGTTCTGCCGCCAACACGGCATCGCGCGCGAGGATGCGCGCATGATCGAGTTCCTGGTGCTCGAACACCTGGCGATGAGTCATACGGCGCAGAAGGCCGATCTCAGCGATCCGGACGTGATCATGCGGTTCGCCGCCAAGGTCGGCAACGAGCGGCGCCTGACCGCGTTGTACTTGCTGACGGTGGCCGATATCCGCGGCACCTCGCCCAAGGTCTGGAATGCCTGGAAGGGCAAGCTGCTCGAAGACCTGTACAGGGCGACCTCGCGCGCGCTGGGCGGCGAATCACCCGATCCACAGGCCGAGGTGGAGGCGCGCAAACGCGAGGCGTTGGTGGGGATCGCCCTGTACGCCTTGCCGCACGAGGCGCACAGGAAGTTGTGGGACACGCTGGATGTGGGTTATTTCATGCGCCACGACGCAGCCGAGATTGCCTGGCACACCCGCCATCTGTCGCGCCATGTGGGGGCCGACAAGCCGATCGTGCGGGCGCGCCGATCGCCGGTCGGCGAAGGACTGCAGATCATGGTCTACACCCGCGACCAGAGCGACCTGTTCGCGCGCATGTGCGGTTATTTCGATCGCGGCGGCTTCAGTGTCCTGGACGCGCGCATCCACACCGCCCGTAACGGGTATGCGCTCGACACCTTCCAGGTCGTCACCGCATCGATGCCCGAGCATTACCGGGAACTGACCAGCATGGTCGAGTCCGGGCTGGCCGAGGCCATCGCCGATACGGCGCCGTTGCGGGAACCCGGCAAGGGCCGCGTATCGCGCCGGGTCAAGAGTTTCCCGATCACACCGCGCGTCACCTTGCGTCCGGACGAAAAAGGCCAGCGCTGGCTGCTCAACATCACCGCCAGCGACCGTGTCGGATTGCTGTACGCGGTGGCCCGGGTACTGGCGCGGCACCAGATCAACCTGCAGCTGGCCAAGATCGTGACACTCGGCGAGCGGGTCGATGACACCTTCCTGATCGACGGCGCGCAGTTGCAGTACAACCGGGACCAGATCGCGGTCGAGACGGAGTTGTTGCAGACCTTGGCCTGACGCCGCGGCCCGGCGCTTGTCAGTCGTCCTGCACCGCGTCCAGCCCGGGAAACAGCACCGACGTGAAGCCGAAACGGCTGAAATCGCGCACCCGCATCGGATACAACACGCCCACCAGATGGTCGCATTCATGCTGCACGACCCGCGCATGGAAACCCTCGACCTCGCGCTCGATCGGGTCGCCATATTGGTCGAACCCGGCGTATCGCACCCGGTCGTGGCGCGGCACGACCGCCCGCAGGCCCGGTACCGACAGGCAACCTTCCCAATCCTCGACCAGCTCCGGCTCGCCGTCCAGCGCGGGTACCGGCGTGATTACCGGGTTGACCAGCACCGTACGCGGGATCGGCGCAGCGTGCGGGTAACGCGGGTTGACCGCATCGGTGCCGAAGATGACCAGTTGCAGGTCGACGCCGATCTGTGGCGCCGCCAGGCCGGCACCGTCGGCAGCGTGCATCGTGTCGAGCATGTCGGTGATCAGCAGATGCAGCGCGTGGCTGTCGAATTCGGTCACCGGCTGCGCCACGCGCAGCAACCGCGCGTCGCCCATCTTGAGAATTTCACGCACTGCCATCGAGCATCTCCTTGAGTTGGTTCTCGTCGATCACTGGCACGCCCAACGCCAGCGCCTTGTCGAGCTTGCTGCCGGCCTCGGTGCCGGCGAGCACATAACCGGTCTTCTTGCTGACCGAGCCGGCGACCTTGCCGCCTGCCGCTTCGATCAGTTCCCTGGCCTGCTCGCGGCCCAGTGATGGCAAGGTGCCGGTGATGACAAAGGTCATCCCGGTGAATCGCAATGCCTGCTGCCGCGCTGGCGCAGCCTCCTCCCAGATTACCCCGCAGGCGCGCAGCTGTTCGACAACCTCCCGGTTGTGCGGCTGCGCAAAGAACTGCTGCAGGCTGCGGGCGACGATGGGTCCGACATCGCTGACCTGCAGGAACTGCTCCTCGGTCGCTTCCATGATGGCATCGAGCAGGCCGAAGTGGCGCGCCAGCTCCTTGGCCGTCGCCTCGCCGACATGGCGTATGCCCAGCCCGAACAGGAACCGCGGCAAGGTGGTCTGCTTGGATTGCTCCAGCGCATCGAGCAGGTTGCGCGCGGACTTGTCGGCCATGCGGTCGAGCCCGGCCAGCGCGGCCAGGCCGAGCCGGTACAGGTCGGGCAGGTTACGGATCAGCTGGTTGTCGACCAGCTGGTCCACCAGCTTGTCGCCCAGGCCCTCGATTTCGACCGCCCGGCGCTGTGCGAAATGCAGGATCGCCTGCTTGCGTTGCGCTGCGCAGAACAGGCCGCCGGTACAGCGGAAGTCGGCTTCGCCCTCCTCGCGCACCGCCTGCGACCCACACACCGGGCAATGGCTCGGCATCGTGAACGGCCGCGCGTCCGTGACACGCCGCTCGGGCAGCACCGATACCACCTCTGGAATCACGTCGCCGGCACGCCGCACGATCACGGTATCGCCGATCCGCACGTCCTTGCGGCGTGCCTCGTCCTCGTTGTGCAAGGTGGCATTGGTGACGGTCACGCCGCCGACAAATACCGGTGCCAGTTTGGCTACCGGCGTCAGCTTGCCGGTGCGCCCGACCTGCACCTCGATGCCCAGCACCGTCGTGACCTGTTCCTGGGCCGGGTATTTGTGCGCCACCGCCCAGCGCGGCTCGCGGCTCACGAAACCCAGGCGCTGCTGCAGCGCGATCGGGTTGACCTTGTAGACCACGCCGTCGATATCGAATGCCAGCGCGTCGCGCAGGGCGCCAACCTTGGCATGGTAGGTCACCAGTGCCTGCGGCCCGCTGGCCATCTCGACCAGGTCGCTGACCGGAAAACCCCAGGCCCGCAGCCGCTGCAGGATCGCGAAATGTTCGGTGATCGCCGGCCCGCCTTGCTCGGGCGGTGTCAGCTGACCCAGCCCGTAGGCAAAGAAACTCAGCGGCCGCCTGGCTGCGATGGCCGGGTCCAGCTGACGCACTGCTCCAGCGGCCGCGTTGCGCGGGTTGACAAAGGTCTTCTCGCCCTTGGCGCCGGCGGCGATCTTGTCAAGCTGCGACGCATTGAGGCGCTCGAAGTCATCGCGTCGCATGTAGACCTCGCCGCGCACCTCGAGCAAAGCCGGCGCATCGGCCGGCAGGCACAGCGGAATCTGTCCGATGGTGCGGATGTTCTGTGTCACGTCCTCGCCTGTCTCGCCATCGCCCCGGGTGGCGGCCTGCACCAGCACCTGGTCGACATAACGCAGGCTCATCGCCAGGCCGTCGAACTTGGGCTCGGCCACATAGTCGAGCGGTGGTGCATCAGGGCCCAGCCCAAGTTCGCGGCGCAGTCGCGCATCAAACGCCTCGGCCCCGCTGGCCAAGGTATCGGTTTCGGTGCGGATGCTGAGCATCGGCAGCGCATGGCGAACCGGTGCGAACTGGGCCAGCGGTTTACCGCCCACCCGCTGGGTCGGCGAATCGGGCCGCAGCAGATCGGGCCTTCGCTGTTCGATCGCCTGCAGTTCCTGGAACAGTCGGTCGTACTGCGCGTCGGCAATCAGCGGATCGTCCAGCACGTAGTACTGGTGCGCGTGGCGGTGCAGGCTGTCGCCGAGCGCGCGCGCACGGGCCGCATCTGCGTCGCCTGCCAGCGGGCTGCCCGGGGAGTCGATGGGTGGCTGCATGGCTGCCCAGGTTGCGCGGCAGGCGCTGATGTCAGGAGAACAGGCGCCGGGCCAGGGCCGAGCCGGCTGTCAGATCCCGCGCCTGCAACGTGTCGTACAGGCCATCGAGTTCGCCTCCGATGTGATCCATCGTGTCACGCGCCAGCACCTGCCCGTTGTCGTCGGTTACCACGCCATCCATCGCCTGGGCCATCGCCTGGGCCACATCGCGCATCCGCACGAAGGGTTGTTCGGCCCGTTCGACCTGCGGCACGTCCAACGCCAGC
>Ga0163154_10008905_pt1 | contig 11571 bp, 9 predicted proteins | sample OliLakLV19MP9P1_FD_148649 | JGI IMG/M metagenome (GOLD analysis project Ga0163154, IMG submission 148649) | Freshwater microbial mat bacterial communities from Lake Vanda, McMurdo Dry Valleys, Antarctica - Oligotrophic Lake LV.19.MP9.P1 | ecosystem: Environmental > Aquatic > Freshwater > Lake >...
TGTCTGGGGTTCGTGTCGGATTGCGGGCGGGCCGAGTTCAGCGTGGCGATCCGCACGGCGGTGCTGACCATGGGAAGTGCGGAGTGCCGAGTGCCGAGTGCCGAGGGGAGGAGCGGGATTGAGAACTCAGGACCGAGGAATGAGTTGGAAGCGGGTGGAGTGTGGGACGTGCGGTACGGCGTCGGCGCGGGCATCGTCGCCGACTCGCAGCCGGACAGCGAGTGGCGGGAGACGCTACTCAAGGCCCGTATCTGGCAGGGGATCGCCAAGATCGAGGAGAACTGAGTTGGCCAACCTGCCCACCCCCCCTCAACACGACGACACCGGCTATCGCGCCCAGCCCCGCGGCGGGCCGCGGATCCGCAGCGACATCATCGATGTATACATCTTCCAGAGGACCGCGAAGCCACCGCGAGGCACGGTCGGCGCGTCCTCGGGAGTCGCCGCTGCATCGAGTTCATGGGGCGGCGTGTCGCCCGATACCGGCGCGGATGCAGGCGGCGCATCAGCCGATGTGTACTTCCTGCAACTCAAGCGCACGCGCGACCCGCTGGGCCGGACTTGGCAACCGGTGATGGGGCACGCCGAGCCGGGCGAGACGGCGGTGCAGTGCGCGCTTCGCGAACTTTCGGAAGAAGTCGGCCTTGCTCCCCCTCCCAGAGGGAGGGGGCAGGGGGGAGGGAGAGAGGTACATGCCGATCAGCCGCCGGCCGCTCACGCAACATTCCTGGCGCTCTGGGCCCTCGAGCAGGTACACCCGTTCTTCATCGCGGAACTCGATGCGATCGTGCTCAGCCCGCGCTTCGCGGCGGAGGTTCCGCCCGGTTGGACGCCGCGATTGAACGATGAGCACACAGCGCACCGGTGGGTTCACTGGCGCGACGCGGTGCGGGCGAGTGGCGAGGGCGCGTTCATGTGGCCCGGCCAGCGCGCGGCAGCAAGAGAGATCGTCGGGTCGCTCCTCGTGGATGGGTCGGTGTGCAGGGAGAGGCTCAGAGTGAAGTAAGCAGGCCGATCGTCAGCGAGGGCGTTTGTGGTCTGTCAGAGCCCTGAGCGCGAGCGACGGGTTGCGCCGACCGCGTTGTCCCACTTTCAATCCCATATCCCCTTGAACTCGCTCGGCTTCTCCCCCGCCGTCGTGAAGATCCCCAGAAACGCGTTCGACTGGTTCACATCATCAGGCTCATCGAAGAAGAGCGTGTCCCAGCGTTCGCCCGTCGCGGAGTCAAAGCGCACGGACCCGGTCGGCCTCAGGGAAGTCTCAAACTCGACGTGCCCGTCGTTGTAGCCGATGTTGCCTTCCCAGGTGCGGCGCCCGCCGTGAATGAGGAGCGTGTTGCTCGACTTGTTCTTGAGCGTGGGCGCGTAGTCGGCCGCGACGGAAGTGATTTCCGGGCCGCGGTTGGCGACAATGGCCTCGGTGGTGGAGAACGTGTCGCGCCAGGCGCGGAGCCGTCCTGTCGGTTCGGTCGCGGCGAGGTCAGTCCCGGCGGGCTTGCTGCGCGTGCCCGACGGCTGAAGATGCCCGTACGAGAAGTTGCCGACCTTGCCGCCCGTGAAGTCGGCGCTGAAGGCCGGATCCCAGAGAGCGTTGGCGGGGTTGACGGCCTTCTTCGGGGCTTCGTACTCGAAGTCCTCATCGGTGTGGATCGAACTCCAGTTGGATTCCATCGGGCTGATGCAGAGTTCGGGTGAGATGTTCCCGTGGTAGATCAAGAGCGAGAAGATATTGGCGGTGGTGTCCTTGGCGCGCCCCTTCTCGCCAACCGTTTGGTCGCTTGCATCGATCAGCGACGGCAGCGGATAGTCGCCTTGGTTGCTGTTCGTCCACGCAACGAGCGACTGGATGATGCCGTGGACCTGGGTGGAGTCCTTGAGCTGACGCGCGGCAGATCGTGAGTTCCTCGGTGAAGACAAAATGACCAGCGTGAACACCGCCAACAACGCGATGGCGAGAATGGCGATGACGGTTTCGACGAGCGTGAATGCACGACGCATGTGATGACCCCTGAGAACGAGCGGGCGGCGAACCCGCGTGATGTAGACGCACGACTGTTCGACGTGCGTGTCGAAGGGGTTCCGTGATTCAGTTGCTCGACTATGCCCGCGGGGCGGGTCTATATGTCAGAGCCCGGAGCACAAGCCACTGGTTGCGCGGCCTGCGCCGAACTCTCTCGAAGTACAAGTCGGTCGGGCGCACTCTTGGGGGTCTCGATGGCGTGGGGCGCAACCCGTCGCTTGCGCTCCGGGCTCTGATAATGCGATGACGAAAAAACCGCGACGAACTGCCTCCAGTGCGTCGCGGCCGTTGTGCTCTCTTCTCTCGTCGCCGAAGGAGGTCTGTCGTGGCTCAGGCGCGCCGGGTCGTGGTGCGCTTGGCGGTCTTGCGGGCCTTGGGCGCTGTGCGGGCCTTCGGCGCGGCGAAGGCCTTGGTCGTGGCGAAGGCCTTGGTCGTGGTGCGCTTGGCGGTCTTGCGCGCGTGCTTGGCGAAGCGGCTCTTGGTGGTCGTGGTGCGCTTCGCGCCGGTGCGCTTCGCGGCGGGGCGCTTGGCCGTGGTCTTGCGGGACGTCTTGCGGGTCGTGCGGGTCGTTGCCATGAGTCTGATTCCTTGCTCTAGTGTTGCGGGGGACAGGGAAGGCCCGCGGCTGTCGCGGGTGCTTGTGCTCGCGCTGACGCCCCGCGCGCCGATCCGCGACCCGCGTGCCTTTGGTCCCGTTGCCGGTACCCGAAAGCCCGTGGTTCTTGGACCATCGGTTGCCGTCAGGGGATGATTCAGTCGTTCCGGGGTTTTTCCGCGCTTTCTTTGCAGCCGCGTCCCTGCGCTTCAGACGCGACGGCGGCGGAATGCCGCACGGCACCCGCCCTTGCGTCACCGGTGCAGAGAAACCGCCGATACCATTTCCCTTGAAGCGAGACACCATCGAGATGCCCACGCACACCGCCAAAGGCTGGTCCCCCGAGTCGTGGAAGTCGCGCCTCCAGGCCCAGCAGGTGGTCTACGCCGACCGACCGGCGGTGGAGCGGGCGTACACGGCCCTCCGGGCGTTGCCGCCGCTGGTGACGAGTTTCGAGATCGAGAAACTCAAGGCGCTCATCGCCGAGGCACAGGAGGGCAAGAGGTTCTTCCTGCAAGGGGGGGACTGCGCCGAGCAACTCGCGGACTGCCGGCCCGAGGCCGTCGCCGCGAAACTCAAGATCCTGCTCCAGATGTCGGTGGTGCTGATCCACGGCTCCAAGCGTCCGGTGATCCGCGTGGGCCGGTTCGCGGGGCAGTACGCCAAGCCGCGTTCGAGCCCGACCGAGACGCGGACGGTCGACGGGCGCGAGGTGACACTCCCTTCGTACTACGGCGACCTTGTCAACGGTGCGCCCTTCGATGCCGACTCGCGCCGGCCGGACCCGCGCCGGCTGCTCGACGGGTATTTCCACGCCGCGGTCACGCTGAACTTCATTCGTTCGCTGCTCGACGGCGGCTTTGCGGACCTGCACCACCCGGAATACTGGGAACTCGGATTCATGCGCAACGCGGGCCTGCCCGACGACCTTCGCGCGGCGTACCACGACATGACCGAGCGGCTGGCCGATGGCCTGCGGTTCATGGAGGCGATCGGGGAGAAGAGCGTCGCCGACCTGAACCGGGTCGAGTTCTTCACGAGCCACGAGGGGCTGAATCTTCTCTATGAGTCGGCGCAAACGCGGACCGTGCCGCGGCGGGAGGGCTGGTTCAATCTGTCTACGCATCTGCCGTGGGTCGGGGAACGGACGCGTGCGATCGATGGCGCGCACGTCGAGTACTTTCGCGGCATCCGCAACCCGGTGGGCATCAAGATCGGCCCGGCTACCACCTCCGATGAGTTGCTTCAGTTGCTCGATGTACTCGACCCGGTGAATGAGCCGGGGAAGATCGTGCTGATCACGCGGATGGGGGTTGCAAACGTAGAGAGTGCGTTGCCGCCGCTGGTGCGGCGCATCGCCGGCGCGGGGCGGCGGGTCCTGTGGGTGTGCGACCCGATGCACGGCAACCCGGTGACCACCTCGACGGGGACGAAGACGCGGTCGTTCGAGCACATCACGCGCGAACTCGAGTCGTCGTGGGCCGTGCTGCGTGATGCCGGGACGCGGCTGGGCGGCGTCCACCTGGAACTGACCGGCGAGGATGTAACAGAATGCATCGGCGGGCGGGGGGGCAACGGCGTCACCGAGGCCGACCTGGTGCGCAACTTTGCCAGCCCGTGCGATCCGCGCCTGAACTACGAGCAGTCAATGGAACTGGCGTTCCTGCTTGCGAGAAGGATGAGCGAAGACGCCCGGAGTTGAGTGTGCGCGTGCGTGCCGACGCGGAACGGCCCGGCAAGGAGTGCCGGACCACCTAAGATGCCGGGATGTCGCGTCGCTCCCCTTGGACAATCTGGGCCTATGTCGCCGCGGAGATGTGGCGGCTGATCCTGCTGACCACGGGCGTGCTGCTGTTCGTCACCGCATTCGGCGTGAGCGTGAAGTTTCTCGCCGATGGCAGGCTGGGCGCTGCCGACTGCCTGAAGATCATGTTCCTGTTCATGCCGCCGATGCTGCACTATGTTCTGCCGTTCGCGGCGTGCTTCGGGACCACGCTCGCCTATTACCGGCTCGCGGCGGACAACGAGGCTCTCGCGTGCCACGCGGGTGGGATCGGGCACCGGGCGCTGCTGGGTCCGGCGATCGTGACGGGGCTGGCCCTTGCGGGTGTGCTGGTGGCGCTGAGCGATTACATCATCCCGCGGTTCTGGGAAAAGATCGAACTCGTTGCCAGCGAGGACGCGACAGGGCTGATCGTGGCATCCATCCAGCGCAAGGAGGCGGTGCGGCTGAACAATACCTGGGTGTACGCGGACGCGGTGGCGGAGTTGGGACCCGACGATCGCGCCGGGGCGTTCCAGCGTTTGTGGCTGGGGGGCGTGGTAGTCGTGAACATGGACGGGGAGGGCGGCGTGCGCGACCAGGGCACAGCGCGCGAGGCCTATGTGTGGCTCAAGCGTGTGGGGCCTCAGGACACCACCCCTGCGGAGAGCCAGGGGCCGGTTGCAACGCGGGCACCCGGAGCGCCCGGGGCGAGTGGCGGCGGGCCGATGACGCAGGTGATTATCCGCCCGAGCAACTTCGTGGCATCGGGACCGCGGGCGCGCAGCGAGGGCGCATCGACCATCCTGCGATTCGAGGTGCCCAACACCTTCACCGATGACCCCAAGTTTCTCACATCGGCGGAGTTGCGGGCGCTGCGAGACTACCCCGAGCGCATTTCCGGCGTCGAGAAGCGCCGGCGCGATTTGGCGCTGGCCCTTGCCGAGCGCGGCACGCTGGAGGCCATCCGCACCCAACTGCGCAGCGCCGGCGAGATTCAACTGGTCAACGGCATCGACGAGCGGTTCGTGCTCCGGGCATCGGACGTTCGCGCCAGGCCGCGGGTCCGCGCGCGGGAGGAGGCCGAGGAGGACCCCAAGGGCTGGTACTGGCTCGACCCTGTCCGGCCGGGCGAAGACGTGATCATGGAGTCGCGTCAGCCCGATGGCAGCACGCGCCGGCGGCGCGCCAGCACGGCGTGGCTGCACCTCTCGCCCTCGGATACGCCGGGTCAGGACATCGCGATCACCGTGCAGTTCAACGATGTGTCGGCAGAGGACATTGAATCTGGAAAGGCCTTGCCGCCTCCGCCGCTGGGAGACGAGCCGGACGGGGCGAATGCTGCGGCTGCGGCGGATGCCCGCACCGGGTCGATTACCGAGTCCCGCGAGACCGGCTTTGCACTGGTAGGGGGCACGGGTGCGGAGGCCATGAACGCGACGAGCAACGAACTCATGCGCGCTGCGGACGCAAGGCTGGCTTCGCGCCCCGGCGAGGCGCGGCTGCTTGCCCCGCCCCTTGGCGCGCTGCGGGAGCGAATCGACGACCTCCTGCGCGAGGTTCTCAGCAAGCGGCACGAGCGGAACGCGATGGCGGTGGCGTGCCTGGTCATGGTCGTGCTGGGCGCGGTGATGGCGATGCGGCTGCGGGAGAGTCTCCCGCTGACGATCTATCTGTGGGCGTTCTTCCCCGCGCTGGGCGCGGTGCTCACGGTCAGCGCGGGGCAGCAGCTCACGCACGAGCACGGAGTTCCGGGGCTGTTCCTGCTGTGGGGGGGGATCGCCGCGCTGGGCGCGTACACACTTGTGGAACTCTCGCGCCTGTCGCGCCACTGAGCGGCCGGACTTGGCATGAGGGCGGTTTTCAAGGCTGAGCCACCTGACCACGCCGCCAACACCACTCCCGCAGACCGAGCCGCCGACGAGTCCGTCGTTGCGCATCGCGCTGCGTCAGGCGATCGTGGGCGCGCTGGTGGTGACTGCGCTCCGCATCGCCTACCTGATGTGGTTCTGTCCCTATGACCTCATCGAGGATGAAGCGCAGTATTGGCTGTGGTCGCAGCATCTCGATTGGTCGTACTACTCCAAGGGCCCGGGCATCGCCTGGGCGATCGCGCTTTCGACCCGGCTCTTCGGCGATGCGGAATGGGCGGTGCGGCTGCCCGCGGCAGCATCTGGCCTGATGGCGATGGTGTGCGCTGCGGGACTGGGCGGCGAGGCGGCGATCGCTTCGGGCAAGGATGCGCGCGCAGTGACGCGAGCGGCCCTTTTCGGAATGGCCGCCTTCGCGCTTGCGTCCGTGTTCCAGGCGACCAGTCTGCTCATCACGATCGATGGACCCTTGGTCGCGTGCTGGCTGCTGGCGGCCTGGGCTGGCTGGCGGGCGATGATGCGCGGCTCGCGCAGCGCGTGGCTGCTGCTGGGCGCGGCGGTCGGCGCGGGGTTTTTGTTCAAGTACACGATGCTGCTTGTATTGCCAGGGCTGATCGGGTTCGCGGTGGCGCGCCGGGGCGGGCTGCACTTTGCAGCCGGGTGGCGGGTGTGGGCGCTTGGCGGCGCGGCGATCGCGCTGCTTGGCGCTGTGCCGGTGGTGGTGTGGAACGCGCAGCACGACTGGGACACAGTGCGGCACCTGCTCGGGCACATGGGCATGGCCGGCGGGGACATGCCCGTGGCCCGCACCGGGGCTGGTGGCGGTTCGTCGAGATGGAGCCTGATTCGGCCCTTGGTGCTGATGGCATCGCAGGTCGCGCTCGCCGGGCCGGCGCTTGCCCTCGGGGTGGTGTTAGCGGTTCGGGCGCGCCGGGAGTCGATGGGCGGGTCGGGCGCGTTCCTCGCGTGGGTCGCTGCGCCGGTGCTGGGGTTCTATCTCATCGTGTCCGTGTTTGTCGAGCCGGAGGGCAACTGGCCCATCGCGGGCGCGACGACGCTGCTGGTGCTGGCGGGCGTGTGGGCGAGCGGGGTTCCTTGTCGAGTGTCGCGGAGAGATGGGCGAGAGCATGGCCAAGACGGCCGTGTCACGGATGCCCGGGCCACGCGACTGTGGCGGTTCAGTCCACGACGGTTCCTCTGGAACCTGAGTGTGATCTTCGGTGTCTTCTCCGCGCTTGTGCTACTGCGGGCCGACCTCGCCGCGGCGGGGGTGTCGTGGGTGATTCAGCGTCCGGCGGTTGTGAGGCTGGTGGAGTCGATGGGGGGCGAAGCAAAGCCGATCCGCGTCGGCCGGCTGATCGGCGCGCGGGCCATGGGCGCGCACGCGGGACGGCTGCTGGCGGAACTCGATGCCGGCCCGAATCCGAAGGCCGGCTCGGAGAGCCGGGCCACTAAAGACCGTGCATTCGTGATTGTGGAACACTACGGGCGCGCCAGCCAGTTGTCGTACTACCTGAGGGGCCGGGAGGGGGGGATGCCGGGGCGACCGGAGGTCTACTGCGCATCGGCGGAGATGGGCGGGCGACGATCGCAGTTTGATCTGTGGCCGCACACGAGCCTGCGCAAGCCGGAGTTGCTCGGGCGCGATGCGCTTCTGCTCTCGAACGACAAGCCGCACACGCTGGAATTCTGGGAGGCGATCTTTGAGTCGGTCGAGCGGGCGACGGAGTCGGGCAAACTCGGCGGCGAGCACAAGAAGGATCGCGTGGCGTACATCGGGCGCGGGTACAGGGGCCTTACCACGCCCGCGCTCCGCGCGCAAGCGCCGGGGACGCGCCCATGAATAGCGGAATTCCCATTGTCCGGCACGCTCTTCGGCGGTTTCCGGGCGGACGGGCCGTTGTTTGCAGGCTCATGCCCTGGCTCATCGGCCTTGCGCTGGCGATGTGCTGGGACCGCGCGGCGTACCTGCATGTGCGTGTCGGGGCAAACTCGCCAACCCCGGAAACCGCCGCATCAGCGGCAGAATGGCTCGAGGCCCGCGCGTGGTACCAGTTGTTGTACATCCTGGGGACCGTGTGGCCGTGGCTGATTGTCGCCGCGGCCCTGGTGTTTGCCGATATCGGCGCCGATGCAGGTCGCGCGCGCCGGGGTGTGCGGCGTGCGGTGTTCCTGATCGTGTCGGTGCTGCTCTCGGGGGGCGCGGCGGAACTCGCGAAGTTGGCATGCCGGAGGCTGAGGCCCGAGGAGGCCGACGGGTGGTACCGCTTTCGCCCATGGACGGAAGACTTCTGGAGCGCGAGCAACCTGGGTCTCCCCTCCAGCCACGCGGCGGTGGCGTTCGGCGCGGCGTTCGCGATGTGCCGGGTGTTCCCGCGGGCAGCGTCTGTGTTCCTGGCGGTGGGGATCGGATGTTCGATAAGCCGCCTTCTGGCCGGGGCGCACTTCCTGTCGGACGTGTTCGCCGGCGCGGGCCTCGCGTTCTTCATCGTGGCGGGCGTGTACGCTTTGGACCGGCGGAACAACCGTGGGCAGGGCATCGACGAAATCGGTTAGCGTCCGACACGTTCGCGAAGTGTTTCTGTTTGGGGCTCTGTTCTCTGCGATTTGCCATTTGCTGATTTGCTGCTTTGCTGATTTCCCCACCGTGACGACACTCGACCGCTACATCGCCCGGCAGTACCTCTTCAACACCTGCGCGCTGCTGGTACTGCTCGGATCGTTCGTGGTCGCGGTCGACGTGTCGCTGAATATCGACCGCTTTCTGGCCGCGGCGGACAGGATGGAAGGCGGGTCCTCCTCATCCGTCCGCAAGGGCCTGGTGACGATGCTGCTGGTGGCGCACTTCTGGTGGCCGAAGTTGCTGCAACTCTTCGTATACATGGTCGGCCTTGCGCTGGTGGGGGCGATGGGCTTCACGTTCACGCAGATGGTGCGGCACCGCGAGACGGTGGCAGCGCTGGCGGGAGGGATCAGCCTGCGGCGGCTGGCGCGCCCGGTGCTGATCGTCGCCGCGTTGATGATGGGGCTGAAGTGGATCGACCAGGAGTTCATCCTGAGCAACCCGCACATCGCGCCGCTCCTTTCGCGCGACCACGGCGACGCGGGCAACCGCGAGTGGTCGGCATCGGCCGTCCCGCCCACGGCGGACGGGTCGCGCCGGGTGTTCATGGCGAGGGAGTTTGTGCCGCGGGAATCGCGAATGGTGGATGTGAACGTGTGGGAGCGGGATGCGCAGGGTGCGTTGACGCGCCACCTCGTTGCGGGCGCGGCGGTGTGGCGCGACGGCGCGTGGGAGATGGAGTCGGCGCGCGAGATGCCGGTGGGACTTGCGCCCAGCGGGTCCGATGCCGCGATGCCGGCGCAGGGCGTGCCTGTGGGGGCGGGCGGCGCGGAGCGACTGGTGACGGACCTTGACCCCGCAACACTGCTCCTGCGCCGCGATGCCCGGGTGGTGGAATCGCTGTCGTGGGGTCAGATCGGGGCGATGCTCGCCAGCCCGCGTGTGGACACGCAGATGCGCGACAAACTGGTGCGCGTGCGGTGGGGGCGGGTGTCGATCGCGCTGTCGACGTTCTTGTCGCTGCTCATCACCATGCCGTTTTTTCTGGTGCGCGAGCCGCGGAACATGCTGGTGCAGTCGCTCAAGTGCGCGCCGGTGGGGATCGTGGCGCTGATGGGCGGTGTGTTCGGGGCGTCGACGCCCGTGCCGGGCCTGCCGGTGCTGCTGGCGGTATTCCTGCCCGTGCTGGTGCTGATCCCAATCGCGATCGCATCGTGGTCGAGCGTGAGGACGTGAGGGGGGTGTGAGTGGTGAGAGGTGAGAGGTGAGGTGGAGGCCCTGGCGCAAGCCTGGGCTTTCTGCTGGGCTTGGTGCTTGGTGAGAAGTGAAGCCTTGGGTGGGTGGCTTGATCGCAGGGGAGTCCGATGGGCATCACGCAACCGACGCCATCAGGAACTCGTGACCCGCTGCGGCCGTCCGCGCGCCGGGTGGTGCTGCTGCTGATCGGCGGGACGTGCTGTTTGTTGGCGTTCGGAGTGGGGTTCGCAGGCGGGCTCACGCCGATCTTCTGGCGTGAGCATGTGCGCCAGTCGTACATCGAGAGAGCACTGGCGCAAGACCCGACCATTGACTTTGCATCCGCGGACTGGATCGAGTACGCCATGTGGAGCGTGCCGGACCTGCCCGGCGATGATCTGCCGGGATACGCGGGCGAGGCGGTGCTGGTCAGTCTTCTGCTCGCGCCCGTGGTGTTCTCGGCGATTCATATTCTCATCACATGGCTCGCTGCCGGGCTTGCCCTGCGCGCCGACAGGCGGCTGGACCTGGGGCTGGGCAGAAGGCCGGCGATGACCTTGGCCGCGGCGGTGATGGTGCGCGTGCTGTTGGTGCGGATGCCGCCGGTGTGCCTGGTGTGCGGGCTGGTTGCCGGGCTGTCATACATCGGAGAGGTCGGGAAGTTTCAGTTGGAGATGCTGGGGCTGGGCTGGCTGCCGCTCGCGGGAGTGAGCATGGCGGTAGTGGCAGCGCCGCTGAGCGACGTGCTGATGTCGGTGAGCGCGGTGCGGCGTCGGCTCCAGCGGGTCGCGCCGGTGGAGAGTCGGCTGTGCAACATATGCGGGTACTCGTTGCGCGGCCTGCCAGTCCGCGTCGAGTCCTGCCCTGAGTGCGGGCGTGGGCTGCTGGCGAACCGGACGGTCGTGTCGATGGTGCTTTCGCCGCGGACGGCGCGCGCCGCGCGATGGGCAGCGCTCGCGTTCGCGCCTTTGGCGATGCTCGCTCTGGCGGGTTTGCTCGCGGCCTCGCCTGTGGCCCTCACGATGGCCGTCTCGTGGGCGACTGCGTCCCCCGGACCCCGGGGAACAGGCTTGGCCTTTGTGGTGGCACCGGATGGCGCAGTCCTAAAGGTCACGGATGGCGTGGCGACATCCTTTTTTTCTGTGCGATCGCGATGGGTGGACAGGCACAACTGGAATTGGGCGTTTCGCGCTCGGGCCCTGGAGGCGGGCACGGCCCTAGGCACCTGGCAAAGACACGAGTTGGGCATTGCGCACAAGCCGTACGCTGCGCTGTCGGTCGCGGCACCTCCGCACACGTTGGGGGCTCAACCCTGGGGCGATCGGGCGCATCTTGTGCAGGTCATCCCGAATAGACTCCCGCGAGCAATCAGCGTGACATTTGCGAGGGCAGAAGATGTGCCGAACGCGGAGTGGAAGTGGTTGAGGGCGCCGCTTCCTGCCGTGAGTGTGCCGGCGGGCCCTGCGCCCGAAGCCGACGCTGCTCCTTGATCTCGCACTCCGCCTGCAGGCCAGAGTCCTACGT
>Ga0163154_10008912_pt1 | contig 11569 bp, 13 predicted proteins | sample OliLakLV19MP9P1_FD_148649 | JGI IMG/M metagenome (GOLD analysis project Ga0163154, IMG submission 148649) | Freshwater microbial mat bacterial communities from Lake Vanda, McMurdo Dry Valleys, Antarctica - Oligotrophic Lake LV.19.MP9.P1 | ecosystem: Environmental > Aquatic > Freshwater > Lake >...
GCTGCATGTAGAACAGGGCGCTCTCGTCCAGATTGCCGACCGTGTTGCCGTGCGCGCACTGCACGTCGTCGGCATAGATTTCCAGCTCGGGCTTGGCATCGACCTCGGCGCGTTCGCCGAGGATCAGCGCGTGATGGCCCATGCGGGCGTCCGTGCCGTCCGCGCCCCGCTCCACAACGATCTTGCCCTGAAACACGCCGCGCGCGGTGTCACGGACGACGCCCTTGGTCAGTTGGGAGGTGACGCCGTTCAGGCCATTGTGGCGCACCACGCTGGTCAGGTCGGTGTGGCGTTCGCCGGACAGGGCGTAGAGGCCGTCCAGGGTCACGGCCGTAGCCTCGCCACCATGGGCCAGATGCGTCTCCTGGCGCTGCAGTTTGGCGCCGCTGGTGATCGTGGTCTGGCGATAGACCGCGCCGGGGGCAGTCTTCACATGGGCCAGCGCAACCGAGACGGCATCGGCCGGTTCCTCGACCAGCACAACGCGGGTCACCTCGGCACCGGACGGGACGTCCAGTTCGATCTTATAGTTGGCGACATATCCCGAGCCGGACCCCTCATGGCTTTCCAGCAGGGTCAGGCGCGCACCCGGTTTGACCGCGATCCGCACCGAGGCAGAATGCCCCGTGCCGGTCGCGTCCGAGACGAACCTCAGCCGCAGCGTCTGCTCGCCCGAGGCCACGAACGCGTCGGCCCCGACCGCCCGGCCATTGGCAAAGGCCAGTTCCTCGCCACCCAGCGCCGCGAACGGTCCGCCGGGCGCGATCTGGAGGGCCGGCGACGGCGCGGGAGCCTCGCGCAGGACCCGGCGCAGATCGCTGTATTTCCACGCCTCCACCCGCCGCGACGGGAAGGTCGACGGATCGTGCAGGTCGAGGGCGGTCATGCGGCCTGCGGCAGGTATTTGTCATACCCTTCCGCCTCCAGCTGGTGCGCCAGTTCCGGGCCCCCAGACGCCACGATCCGGCCGGCGGCCAAAACATGCACACGGTCGGGTTTGATATAGTCCAGCAGCCGCTGATAGTGGGTGATCACCAGCATGGCGCGGTCGGCCGAGCGCAGCGCATTGACCCCATCGGACACGATCCGCAGGGCGTCGATGTCCAGCCCGGAATCGGTTTCGTCGAGGATCAGCAGCGACGGCTCCAGCAGGGCCATCTGCAGGATCTCCATCCGCTTCTTCTCGCCGCCCGAAAAACCGACGTTCAAAGGGCGTTTGAGCATGTCGAAATCCATCTTCAGCGCCGCCGACGCCGCCCTGACCTGTTTCAGGAAGGCGGGGGCCGAGACCTCCTCCTCGCCCCGCGCCCGCTTCTGGGCGTTGAGCGCCGTGCGCACGAACGTCAGGGCCGGAACGCCGGGGATCTCGATCGGATACTGGAACGACAGGAACACGCCCTTGGCCGCCCGCTCGGCGGGATCCAGACCCAGCAGGTCCTCGCCCTTCCACGACACGGCCCCCTCGCTCGCTTCATAGCCCGGCCGTCCGGCCACGGCATAGCCCAGCGTCGACTTTCCGGCCCCGTTCGGCCCCATGATGGCGTGCACCTCGCCCGCCGGAACGTCGAGCGTCAGCCCCTTGAGGATCGGCTTGTCGCCGACGGAGACGTGGAGGTTCTGGATTGAGAGCATGGGGTTAATCGTTCAGGGTTGGGTCAACGACAGTGAGGTCTTGGCGAGCGTCGTAGAATGCGACGACACGGATGCCGTCAGGGATTTCGCGAAAGATGATAATCTTGTCCCATTCGGGAACGCTCCAGCGTTTCAGCCCCAGCCACTCCGAGCGACGTCCGATCTGAGGGCGTTGGCAGATCAGCGCCAGGGCGTCCTGAAGATCATTTCGAGCTCTGATCGCCCTGCGCTTATCTCTCTCAAGCAAATACTCGAGGAAGACGTCGTAGCTCTCACGCGCGGGCTGGGTCCACTGGACGATCCTCACTCTCCAAAACGCGCCTTCCAGTGCGCGACGACGTCATCATTAGACACCAGCCGACCTTCGCGTTCGGCTTTCAGCCCGGCCTCGACCAGCGCAATCTGCGCCGCTGTCATGGGCTGGCGGATCTCGGGCAACATGTCGACGGCAGCAGAGGCGATCAGTTCCTCAGCGGTCGTATGACGCGCCGCGGCTTCTTCGAGATACTCATCGGCAACATCGTCATCGATCAGAACGGTGAAGGCTTTCATCGCTGGTCTCCCTGACCTTCGGCATAGAACGGTCCTGCCCCGTTCGGCTCCACTATGGCGCGCACCTCGCCCGCCGGAACGTCGAGCGTCAGCCCCTTGAGGATGGGTTTGTCACCGACTGAGACGTGGAGGTTGGAGATAGAGAGAATCATTGAAATCTTCGACGTTGGAAGGCTGACACGTCAGTTGCGGAGAGCTTGAACCATTCCCCGCGAAGTCGCTGGCTTTTGAACCGATTGTGCCAGTAGGCCTCTATGCCGACGGGGTCGTCAGTTGTGATGAAGTGGATGATCTCGCCGTCCTCCGGAAGCAGCGTTTTGATCTCACGAGCACGTCGTAACCCGTCGTTGCTACGGCCGATTTTATAGTGAGGGTTAAACCGGATCAGATAGACACTGCCATCAGCCTTGATGCTGGCAGCAGCCTTCGATCTCACCGCTGGTCGGGTCACCAGCAAGGCGGCCACGTCCGCTAAGTCCGGCTTCCCGTCCACATAGGCAGCTAGCCGTTCGAGCATGTCGGCGCGTCCGGCAAATCGATTGGTCAGCGTGTTGTGAGCGGGAAATCCATCGGTTTGCGTTGCATGAAGTCTGAGTTCTGACGTCGAAGGGATTCGACCGAAGCTTTGGAAGGCCGTTGCGATTGACCCAAGAACATGTTCATCGTCGAAACGGCCTTGGAGAGCTTTAGGCTCGTAACCAGCCTCGGTGAGTGCATCACCCCACTTAGCCCATAGCACGCCAATGATCCGTCCCTTGGTGATACCGGTCTCACGCACAAAAGTCTGAATACCCGGAGCCTCGCCATCTCTGCGAGCCAACCGCTTGATTTCGTCCAGCACTACTGGGCGAAGGGAGGCACGCGTGAGGGTTTCGGATGCACTCACCCCACGCTCCCTTCCAGACTGATCGCCACCAGCTTCTGCGCCTCGACGGCGAACTCCATCGGCAGTTTCTGCATCACGTCGCGGACGAAGCCGTTGACCAGCAGGGCCACCGCCTCTTCCTGCGACAGCCCGCGCTGCTGGGCATAGAACAGCTGGTCGTCGCTCAACCGCGTCGTCGTCGCCTCGTGCTCCAGCTGGGCCGAGCCGTTGCGGGCCTCGATATAGGGGATGGTGTGGGAGCCGCAGTCCCCGCCGATCAGCAGACTGTCGCACTGGGTGAAGTTGCGCACCCCCGTCGCCTTGGGATGCACTGAAACCAGGCCGCGATAGGTCGAGTCTGACTTGCCCGCCGACACCGCCTTGGCGATGATCCGGCTTTTCGAATTCTTGCCCAGATGGATCATCTTGGTGCCGGTGTCGGCCTGCTGATGTCCGTTGGTGATGGCGATCGAATAGAATTCGCCCGAGCTCTCCTCGCCCTTGAGGATGCAGGACGGGTATTTCCACGTCACGGCCGACCCGGTCTCGACCTGGGTCCACGACACCTTCGACCGGTCGCCGCGGCAGTCGGCGCGCTTGGTGACGAAGTTATAGATGCCGCCCTTGCCCTCGGCATCGCCGGGGTACCAGTTCTGCACCGTCGAATATTTTATCTCGGCGTCGTCCAGCGCGACCAGTTCGACCACGGCCGCATGCAGCTGGTTCTCGTCGCGCATCGGGGCGGTGCAGCCCTCGAGATAGGAGCAGTAGCTGCCCTTGTCGGCGATGATCAGGGTCCGCTCGAACTGGCCGGTGTTCGACGCATTGATCCGGAAATAGGTCGACAGCTCCATCGGGCAGCGAACCCCCGGCGGGATGTAGACGAACGATCCGTCCGAAAAGACGGCGCTGTTCAGGGCCGCAAAATAGTTGTCCGAGACCGGCACCACCGATCCCAGATATTTGCGCACCAGCTCGGGATGTTCCCGCAACGCCTCGGAAATCGGCATGAAGATGACGCCGACCTTGGCCAACTCGGCCTTGAAGGTGGTGACCACGCTGACGCTGTCGAACACCGCGTCGACGGCATAGCGCGGCGCGCCCTCAACCCCGGCCAGGACCTCCTGCTCCTTCAGCGAGATGCCCAGCTTGGCGTAGATGGCCAGGATTTCGGGATCCACCTCGTCCAGCGACTTGAGGCCGACCTTCTCCTTGGGCGCGGCGTAGTAGAACAGGTCCTGATAATCGACCGGCGTGTACCGCACCGACGACCAGGTGGGCTCCTCCATGGCCAGCCACCGCTCATAGGCAGCGAGGCGCCATTCCAGCATCCACTCCGGCTCACCCTTCTTCTCGGAGATGAAGCGCACGATGTCGGAGCTGAGGCCCCGAGGCGCGTATTCGGTCTCGATGTCCGAGGTGAAGCCGTGCTCGTACTTTTCCAGTGCGGCAACGGCGTCGATGGTTTCCTGAACAGCGGCCATGATTTAGGCGGTTTCCTTGACGCGGTCAGCGATGCGCGCGCGTTGGTTTTGATATGCGCCGACCCAGGCCGAAGCGAAGCGTGACCAATCGTCTTCGACCGTGCTCCAGCCGCCCGAGGCCCGCAGGCCCCCGGTCGCCAGATCCATCCGCCCGGTTGCCAGAATGGCCCGCGACGGCTTGGTCTTGCCCGAACTGCAGGCCGATCCGCCCGAGACCATGACCCCCGCCAGATCGAGCGTGATCAGCTGCGTCGGGCTGTCCCAGTCGGCCACGGCGATGAATAGGGTGTTGGGCAGGCGCTCGGCCCCCTGCCCCATCACGACCGCTCCAGCCGCAGCGACGGCCGCCTCGGCCGAGTCGCGCCAAGGGCTGTGGGCAGCGGCCAGGGGCAGGTCGCGCGCGGCACAGGCGGCGGCGACGCCGAACCCATGGATGCCCGGCACATTCTCGGTCCCGGCGCGCATCCCGCGTTCCTGACCGGCCCCGTGGATGATTTGCACCGCCGACCGGCCTTCGCCCAGCACCAAGGCGCCGACGCCCTGTGCCCCCCCCAGCTTGTGCGCCGACAGCGTCAGGCTGTCGGCCTTCAACGCGGCTATGGAAACAGGGATCTTGCCCGCCGACTGGATGGCGTCGACATGCAGCCAGCCGCCCGCCTGGCGCACCAGGGTCGCGGCCTCGCGGATCGGCTGGATCACACCGCTCTCGTTGTTGGCGTGATGGATGGCGACGATGGCCTTGCCCGGCTGGACCAGCAGGTCAGACAGCCGGCCCAGGTCAACCACGCCGCGCGCATTGACCGGCAACACCTTGACCGGCCTGCCCGAGGCAATGGCCGCCTCGGCGACACATGGGTGTTCGGTGGCGCAGACGATCAGCCGCTCGAACCCGGCGGCGAGCGCACTGGCAATGGCCTGGGCATTGGATTCCGTACCGCCGGACGAGAAGATCACAGAGGCCGAATCCGCCCCGACCAGATCGGCCACCCGGGCCCGCGCCGTCTCGACGCGGGCCCGGGCCCGCCGTCCGGCCGCATGGACGGCCGACGGATTGCCGTTGTCGGCCAGGGCCTCGGCCATCGCGTCCTGCACCTCGGGTCGCACGAGAGCCGAGGCGTTGTAGTCCAGATAGACCCCGCTCATGCCGCCACCCCGACCTGGACGGCGGCGGCGTCGCGCGGCCTGCTGGTCCGGTTCAGGATCACATCCTCCAGCGAGACGCTGGACAGATAGCGGTGGATTTCGTCGCCCAGGTCTTCCCAGAGATTATGCGTGATACAGCGTTCCCCGGCCAGCATACAGCCGCGGGGCGTCCCATGGGCCGCGCAGCGGGTCGCGCGGATCGGTTCATCAACCGCCAGCACGATCTCGGACACGACGGTGTCGCCTGCCGCCTTGGCGAGCCGATAGCCGCCGCCCGGCCCGCGCACGCTGCGCACCAGACCGCTCTTGCGCAGACGGGCGAACAACTGTTCCAGATAACTCAATGAAATCTCTTGCCGCGTGGCGATTTCGGCAAGTGAGACGGCGCGGCCGTCCGCGCCCTCGCCGCGACCGTTGCGCGCCAGATCAGCCATCGCCATCACGGCGTATCGTCCCTTGGTCGACAGTCGCATCGTCCACCTTCAAAAATCGCGCGCTTTCATGGGGGTCTGTGCTATGACCCGCCGCTTCGCGAGGCGCCCGGTCGTCTTGATCCATGCAGGTTGGACTTAGAAAGTCCTACCCCCGTGGTCAAGTATTCGGAGAGCCCGAAACGACAGTTGAACGGATTCCAGAGCCCCATGCCTGAAGTCATCCTTCCCGGCGCCTCCGGCCGCATCGAGGGCCGCTACTCCCCCGGCAAGCGCGCCAATGCCCCGATCGCCCTGATCCTGCATCCCCACCCCAAGGCGGGCGGGCATATGAACAACCCGGTCACGGTGACGCTGTACCAGCTGTTCCAGAAGCGCGGCTTTGCCACCCTGCGCTACAACTCACGCGGCGTGGGCAAGTCCCAGGGCGAGTTCGACAGCGGCATCGGCGAACTGGCCGATGCGGCGACGGCGCTGGACTGGCTGCAGTCCAACAACCCGGCGGCGACCCAGACCTGGGTCGGCGGCTATCAGTTCGGGGCCTATATCGGCATGCAGCTCTTGATGCGGCGGCCCGAGACGGACGGCTTCATCTCGGTCTCGCCGCCGTCGAACATGTATGACTTCAGCTTCCTCGCCCCCTGCCCGGCGTCGGGCCTGTTCCTGCACGGCACGGCCGACACCGTGGTCCCGCCGGTCGAGGTCGAGCGCGTGGTCAACAAGCTGCGCACGCAAAAGGGCATCGTCATCGACTATGAGCTGGAAGAGGGTGCCAGCCACTTCTGGCAGAACCACATCGACGCCGTCGACCGCCGCGTAGGGCTGTATCTGGACAAGCGGCTGGAAGCCGAACCGGCATAGGCAGATCGTTGCGCTTTTGCAAAAGTGACCAACTCGCTGGTCAGGAAGCAACGATGGAACAAGGCAACCTTGGATCCTGCCAGAACCAAGGCGTCAATAGATCAGGAACGGCTGTCTCGTCTCGACCCAAGCCAACTCGTCAGGCACGGTCAGCGCATCCAGCTCCACCGCCCCGGCCGCCGGGTCATCGACCCATTCCCGCAACCCCGGACCGCCGTTGATCACGTCGATCGCCAGCTTGCCGAAGGCATACTCATAGGGAAAATCCCGCCACAGATCGTAGTGGGGATACAGCCGCCGGATCGCCTTGAAGCCCAGCGCCTGGACCCGCCACGGCCTGAAGGCGGCGTGGTCGTAAGACGGCCCCTCGACATGGATCTGGACGCCCGAACACAGTTGGCCGACGTGTTTGTGGAAGGTCGGCTCAAACCACATGTCGCGCAGGACGCAGCCCTGCAGCCACTCCGGGGACCGCGCTTTCATCTCGGCAATGACGGCGCGGGCGTCGATGTCGGGGGCCCCGAACAGCTCCAGCGGCCGGGTGGTGCCTCGCCCCTCGGACAGGGTCGCGCCCTCGACCATGACTGTGCCCGGATAGGCGCGGGCCATCGACAGGTTGGGGGCATTGGGGCTGGGGTTGATCCAGGCCCGCTCTCCCAGCGGCCAGCCGAAGCCAGGACCGGCATCGGGGTCATAGCCCTGCATCTGGATAACGCGATATTCGACGTCCAGCCTGAAATGGTCGATGAACCAGTGGCCCAGTTCGCCCAGGGTCATCCCGTGACGCATCGGCATCGGCCCCGCCCCGACAAAGCTCTCCCAGCCCGGCAACAGGGTGGTGCCCTCGACCGGCCGTCCGGCGGGATTGGGCCGGTCCAGCACCCAGACCTCTTTCCCATGCGTCGCCGCCGCTTCCAGGACGTACAGCAGGGTCGTGATGAAGGTGTAGATGCGGCAGCCCAGATCCTGCAGGTCGATCAGAACCACGTCGAACGTCTGCAGCGACGCCTCGGTCGGTCGCCGCACCTCGCCATACAGGCTGAAGACCGGGAAGCCATAGACCGGATCGGTCTCGTCCGGGCTCTCCATCATATTGTCCTGCAGGTCGCCCTTCATCCCGTGCTGGGGACCGAAGGCGGCGGTCAGGGTCACGCCCGCCGCCATCAGGGCGTCGACCGAATGGGTCAGGGCGGCCGTGACCGAGGCCGGATGCGCCACCAGCGCCACGCGTCTTCCCTTCAGCGCGGCCTGTAATTCGGGTTCGGACAGAAGGCGGTCGATGCCGAATTTCATGCAGGCTCCAGGGGCAGGTCGAGAACGAAGGAGTCGGGATGGTGAAAATCGGGCTTGGCCGAGGAATGGGCCAGCGCCCACCAGGTCTTCGTGCCGTCCTCGGCCTCGATCACCGCCGACACCGCAAGTCGCGTGGCGCAGAGCGGAAGATCGACGAAGGCCTCCAGCACCATCATGTCTTCGCCCCCGTCCAGTCCGCAGAACCTCGCGGTCTCGCTCGCGTCGACTCTGCCCTGCCGATAGCCTGTGAAGGCGTAGGCCGCCCATTGACCTGACGGCGAAAGGTTGAACTCACGATAGCCGTCGGCGGTCTCGACAAAGACCTCGAAACAGGTGTGTTCCCACAGGCGATCGGCGCGTCCAGGCGGCTGAGCGGGCGGCCATTTCACGGCTTCGACATCGCCCTCGACCACATAGCGCAGCCACAGGCTGTCGCCCTCCCGCTCCAGCTTGACCGTCAGGTCTCGCACCGGTCCGGGTGCGGCCGACGGATGCGGGATCAGCGTCGCCGTGACGATCGTGTCGGGTTCGGTTCGCTCCCACATCCTGCCGTGCTACACGCCCCCTCCTCTTCTCGCCAAGCCCTGCCGAGCCCATGACCGACGCCGTTTTCAAGTCTGACTTCCTCAAGACCCTGCAGGCGCGCGGCTATATCCATCAGGTCACCCATCCGGCCGAGCTGGATGCGGCCGCGTCGGGCGGGATCGTGTCCGGCTACATAGGCTTTGATGCGACGGCACCCAGCCTGCACGTCGGCAGCCTGATCCAGATCATGATGCTGCGCCGGCTGCAGCAGGCCGGGCACCGCCCCGTCGTCATCATGGGCGGCGGGACGACCAAGGTCGGCGACCCGACCGGCAAGGATGCCTCGCGCCCCCACCTGACCGATGAAACCATCGCGGCCAATATCGCTTCGATCCGCACGGTGTTCGAGAGGCTCCTGACCTTCGGCGACGGGCCGACCGATGCCCTGATGATCGACAACGACGAGTGGCTGTCGAGATACGGCTACATCCAGTTCCTGCGCGATTACGGCACCCACTTCACCGTGAACCGGATGCTGGCGTTCGACTCGGTCAAGCTGCGGCTGGAACGCGAGCAGCCGATGACCTTTCTCGAGTTCAACTACATGTTGATGCAGTCGGTCGACTTTCTGGAGCTGAACCGCCGCCATGACGTGACCCTGCAGATGGGCGGGTCCGACCAGTGGGGCAATATCGTCTCGGGCGTCGATCTGGTCCGGCGTGTGGACCACAAGGCGGCCTTCGGCCTGACCACGCCGCTACTGACCACGACGTCAGGCGGCAAGATGGGCAAGACGGCGCAAGGTGCCGTGTGGCTGAACGCCGAACAGCTGTCGTCAGACGACTACTGGCAATATTGGCGAAACACCGAGGACGAAGACGTCGAGCGGTTCATGCTCCTCTTCACCGACATGGAGCCCGGACAGGTCAAGAAGACACTCGACGATTTAGGCATCAACGACGCCAAAAAGGTCATGGCCCATGCCGCGACTGCTCTGCTGCACGGCGAAGAGGCCGCAAAGCGCGCTCGGGCCAAGGCTGAAGCGATCTTTGAACGCGGAGAAGCCCCCGAAATCGAGGTGCTGGACTTTGACTGGGCGGAGGGCGGTAAGTTTACCATCCGGTCACCGGAAGCCTTGGTGAAAGCAGCCGGTATCTCGTCAATCAAGGATGCCAAACGATCCATCGCCAACAACGAAATCCAAATCAACGGCTCCGTCGTGAATGGCGGAGAGATGTACTCGAGGGGTGATGTTGATCCTTCGCACGGCGCGTTTGTGGTCCAGAAGGGCAAAAAAACCGTCAAGCTAGTGAGGCCCATCTAACCCACACATCCGCTCATCCCGGCGAAAGCCGGACCCAGTGCTTTGGGCTGAAGGTGGGGACGAAAAGTCGCGTTGGCGGGCCGGGCCAGTGCTGTGAAGAAACTGGGTCCTGGCTTTCGCCGGGACGAGCGGAGAATTTGAATGTCAGAAGTTACTGCAGGCTCCAAGGCCCCCTCGTTTGACATGCCGACCGACGGCGGCGGCCGCGCTACCCTAACGGGCCCGACCGTGCTCTATTTCTATCCCAAGGCCGACACGCCCGGCTGCACCAATGAGGCAAAGAACTTCTCCGAACACGCCGAGGCCTTTGCGGCGGCCGGAGTGACGGTCATCGGCGTGTCGAAGGACCCGGTGAAAAAGCTCGGCCGGTTCAAGGCCAAATATGATCTGAAGGTCGTCCTGGCCTCGGACGAAGAGGCCGGAGTCACCGAGGCCTGGGGCGTGTGGGTCGAGAAGAGCATGTACGGCAAGACCTATATGGGGATCGAGCGGGCCACCTTCCTGATCGACGGGTCCGGCGTCGTCCGCCGCCTCTGGCGCAAGGTATCGGTCAAGGGCCATGCCGAGGCCGTTCTCGCGGCTGCGAAAGAGCTTTGATCCGCAGCCGGACATTGAACAGCAGTCTTCAACGGCGAGTTTGAAGACCTTTCGAACACGCCTGAAAAGCGAACTGCGACGTCGCCAGATTCGTTTTCGGATCTGGTGATGAGCAACGTGGTTAAGATTGCGTGAACGGTATTGCGGAGCGGCAGAGCTTCACGGATAAAGCCCCGGTACGTTGGGGCGTGTTTAAATGCTTGAAGAACAGGGAGTGGTCAGGCGTTCTCTGATCGACCGCTGGTTTCCGGAGCGGCATGTCTTTCTCCGGTCGAACGGAGACACGCGCGGCTACGTACTGACCGGCGGCCGGCAGATGGCGATGGCGGGAGCCGCGGTGGCGGTGGCGGTCTGGACGCTGGTCGCCTCCGGCAGCTTCATCTTCGACATGGTGGCCCGCAGTCGGGCGGATGACGAGGTCCTCCGCGCCCGCGCCGCCTCCGAACGGCTGAACGCCGATCTGCAGGCGCGGCTGGAAACGGCTGTGGTCAGGATGTCGGCGACCACGGGCGGGCTTGAGGACATGGCCGCCATGGTCGAGCGCCGTCACGCGGCCCTCACCGGGGTTATGTCGATGTTCCGGGGCGTGGACGGCGCAGACACCGTTCTCGCGCCCCGCCCGCCCCTCGTCCCGGCCGAGGCCGGGCCGGTGCAGCGTATCGTCGCTGTCCGCATGGACCAGGAGCGTCTGATCCAGCGCGCGGGCGACTTCGCCCAGACCCGCGCCGAGCGCCTGCGCCTCGCCTTCCGGCTGGCGGGACTGAACCCGGCGGCCTACGGTGCCAACGGCTCGGCCCTCGGCGGCCCGCTGGTCGAGGCCCGCGATCCCAAGGCCCTCGCCACCATTCTGGACGTGGACGAG
>Ga0163154_10008915_pt1 | contig 11565 bp, 11 predicted proteins | sample OliLakLV19MP9P1_FD_148649 | JGI IMG/M metagenome (GOLD analysis project Ga0163154, IMG submission 148649) | Freshwater microbial mat bacterial communities from Lake Vanda, McMurdo Dry Valleys, Antarctica - Oligotrophic Lake LV.19.MP9.P1 | ecosystem: Environmental > Aquatic > Freshwater > Lake >...
AAACGAACCTTTACGTTCGATCGGAGTTTGCCAAGGGCGATGCGAGCAAATCCACGGCCGAATTTCGGAGCGTGGGCAATCCAGTCCTGGGCGCTCGCATGATTGAAGCACGCCATGATATACGCCCGGTAGCGATTGAACGTGTAGCCGCTCTTGGCGGTTTTCTTAAGTGCGAGGCCGAATGACGTGAAATCGTCTGGAGCGAGATCGGACACAACGCGCGCTGCCCCGACGTGTTTCGTGAACTTGCGGAGGATTGCGATGGCTCTTTGGCGGTGATGTTCTGTCACGCTCACGACGCCTGTCGTCAAATCGTCGATGTAGAGATTGCACACCTGCTTGACGCTAATTCCGGCCTGGGCGGCGTCCCTTTCTGGCCGTGGATTTCTGCCAGCGTATAAGTCATACTTGACGCGATCGTATTCGCGGAGTGCGGCGGGGCGATCGCCATCGGCCCCGAAATAGTAGAGGCGACCCAGTATGCGTTTTTGGAATCGACCATCCGAACGTGGTTTTCGAGGAAACTTTTCCAACGGTTGCGTCGCCATGTATTCAAGAGTAGTCAAAGCAGTATTCAAAGGCAAATTTGGGATTTTAGAGTTGTCATATAAATCCTTTATTTGCAATGATTAGGGCTCGTAGCTCAACGGTTAGAGCAGGGGACTCATAATCCCTTGGTTCTCGGTTCGAATCCGAGCGGGCCCAGTCGCATTTGGTCGCATCGTACGGCAAATAGGGCGTGAAACGCAGTATCGCCGACTCTTCGTCGTTTGCGACTTGCGACGTGATTCCATGCCTTTCCGCCCCTTACTCCGCCGGATTATGCGCCGTTTTCAATTGAAACTCTGGCGAGTCCGCCGGATTATAAGCCGTATAAACATTTTGTTCGGGTAAAACCTTCTCTGCGGCCTTTGAAAACAGTTCATCAGGGACGGCGTTCACATAATGCTTTCCCGAAACCACGATGCCATGCCCGATCCACTTGGAGACGGCAAACTGTGGGAAGGACATGGCCCATTGCTTTTCGCAGGATCGGCGGAGCGTTAGGAAGGTGTCTTCCCAGTTTTCAATGCCGGCACGCTTGGCAATCGCATGAACATTGACGGAGATTGTTGATACTCAGCGTGCACAACTTCAAAGCACCGGGCTCGGCTTCATCAAACGCGGCCTGAAATAGCTTCATTAGGTCGGGGGTGATGGGAACGCTGCGGCGCTCATGCCCGGCATGGCGTTCAGTCTTGATGGATCGCACCGATAATCGCCCCGGTCAAAATCCACGTCTGCCCAACTCAAATGACGCAAGTATAGGATTGACGGCTTTGCACACTAGAGCACTTTCATCTTGGGTGTAGCGTCGGCTTAGCCGGGCCGCTCGCGGCCCGGCTAAACGATACAGGCCCGTTGAAAATGCTCTAATCCCCTCTATCCGGCAGGTTTTTGTGCAGGGAGGGGAGTTTTTGTGCAGCCCTTTTGGCGCTCGTACATCGCGCTAATCAGGCAGCAGATGTTATGGCAAAGCACTTTTGCCAGCGTTTCGTTCTTCATGGCCTGATCGGACTTGTTCTTCAGGCTGTCTCCGAAGTTCGTTTCAATCATCATGAACGTCGTTTCGACGTTCGACCGCTTGTGATAATGGGCGAGAAACTCTTCCCGCTTGAATTGAAAGAAGTGGAACATCTTTTGAAATACCCCCGCCCACGTTGCCCGTCGTGATCGCTTTGAACGCGATGTAAGGCGTTGCGCCAACCGCCGCGATCGCGTTGTGGCAATTGCGTCCGGTGTAGCCCTTGTCGGCTCACACTTCTTGCACAGCGAAATTCTCCGCAGTCTTTTGCACCAGCGACGGCAGGTGCAGCGCGTCTCCCGAGTCGCGCCCGTGAATCTCGATAGCGGTCGCCAAGTTCATACGAGACGCATCAGGCGGTTGGGAAATGGCTGGCCGTGATTGATTGCCAATTCCAGAAAGCGTCGAACCACATTTGCTATGGCTGTCGTCGGCAAGCGGCGGCATGAAATCATTCTCGCTGGATCTGATGCGTCGAGATTATTTAGGGTGTCATGACGTTTAGGCAGCCTCTGCGCGTGCATGATGCGCAAGATGGGGTGCGTCGATGGGCTGGGTAGGCAGGCCGATCTCGGATTGATCGGTGCCGTCGATGAGCCGGATCTGGGTGAGTCCGCCCAATTGTCGGGGTATGAGCGTCAGGGGGCCTTTGATTGCAGTGGTGAAGACGGTCATGACATGGGAGAAGCGAACTGTCACCCCGGGATGAATAATTTTCGCTACCACGACTTGGGCAAGGGATTTTTCGGTGAGATTTCTGGCCTGAATTTCCATATCCGCGATGAGTTTCCGGGTCGTCGCTTCCAGCTCGTCGGCTTCGTACAGCAGCTCGGTTGCTTTTTCTCGCTGCTGCGGGGTCAGGGATTTCATTATCTTGAGCAGCGGTGTGATCTTCGCCCGGATCGCTTGAATCCGCTGCTGATTCGACTCGATCTGCGAGCTGACCGAGTCCAGAAAGGCTCGGCTGGCAACCCCTTGACCGGCCTCGATAAGAGTCGGCGTCCCCGCAGGATTTCCCAGTATGCTGCACGAAAGCCCGCTGTTGGCGGCAAGTACGCCGCCAACAATCACGCCCGCGGTTACTACGACACGTCCTCCACAGGCGATGTGGCTATCGGTGATGTTGCTCTGAACGTGAATATCCTGGCCGACAACGATAGATCCGCCGGAAATAAACCGGCAGTGAAGGTTCCCACCGATGATGTACTTGCCCCTTTGATTTCCAATGATCCCGCCCTGAGCAACGACCGAACCGCCGCTCTTCAATTGCACGCCTTCAATGGCTCCGCCCACGATAAGGCAACCGGTGACTTGAACGACGCGTCCTTTATTCAGTGTGCCTCGAATCATCGCGTCGCCGTCAAAAATGATGGGCGCGGCATTTCCGTCGTCGCATCGAGTTTCAAGCAGGGGCTCGACCGAAAGCGCATTCCCAGCCAATCGGAGGCCACCCTGCAATTGCGACAGCACCTTACCCTCGGCTTGCGAGAGATTTCGCCCGATGACCAGCGAGGGTTCATTTTTCCGGCGTTCGATGACCTCGCCAAAGACATCGCAGCCATCGGTTCCGACGACTGCCGGCGTGATTTCGGCGATGTTCTGCCCGGCAGTTACCTTGGTGATCAATCCCGAGGCGGCGTCTGACACTGGCACGCTGAATTTCACCTGTTCGGGCCGGTCGTTTGCCGGAGCAATACCTCTGGCCACCTCGATGGACAGTTCCTTGCCGTTTCGGTGTCGAATTGCTTCGATGATCAAACCGTCATCAAAGCGCGAAATCTTCATTCCCTTAAGCCGGGCAATCACGTCGGTGGCCGATACCGATGCGGTCGCGCTGACCTTGAGCGTAACGGTCATGCGATCCGATGAGACCTTGATCTCACATCCATCAAGCGTGTTGTGTGGCTGTTCGTTCATGGTTCGCTCCGGACGCTCATGCAGCAGCTTTTGCTTTGGCGAGGGTCTGTGAAACTTTTTCCATCAGCGATTCAGGTGTGAAGGGTTTCACGACGTAGTTGTTCACACCCGCGCGGATCGCGTCGAGCACGCGGGACTTTTCCGCTTCGGTGGTCGCCATGATCATGAGGGTCTTTTTGTCGGTTTCACGGACCTTCTTTACAAGCGTGATGCCGTCCATATTGGGCATGTTCCAGTCGACGATCATAAGATCGAAACCGCCGGGCGTCGCGGCGATAACCGACAGGGCTTCCAGCCCGTCACCGGCCTCGGCAAAGGTCGCTCCGGGGACTGCGGAAAGAACCTTCTTCTGAATATTCCGCATGGTTCGTGAATCATCAATGAGTAAGCATTTCATGGTTGAGTCCTCAATTCAGGTTATTAGGCTGGATTTCTTTTAACGGAAACTTCAACTGCAAAATCTCCGAATGGGCTTCCACACGGGATGACCAGGCATGGGATTTGGCGATTGTTTGCAACGATGTACCCCTTGCCGATCACGACGCTGGGAGTAGAGATGTTGGCCGCCGCGCCAAGATGCTTTTTGGCACTGCCGGCGATCATGTTTGCAAGCTCACCGACGGCGTCGGCAAAGTCGGGATCGGTCAGCGCCAGCTTCACACCGGCGAACGCTTCGACCAGTTTTTCCGCTGCCGTGTCCGAAAAACTCACCACGACTGAACCGGTAATCTGACCTGAGAATCCGATGATTCCGCAGACGTCGTATCCGGCGTTGGCGTCGGTCTTGAGAAACGGCTTTCCGATGGTGGTAGTTACACCGGCCATCTTCTGAAAGACCTCCCGCGTCGCGTTCATGAACGGCAGAATGAACTTGGAATCGATCGTGGGGGGTGATGCTGTTGCAGTCGACATTCGTTGTACTCCAGTTTGCAAAAATGATTATTCGATTTCTCAGGCCGCGACGGATTGATCCGCCACTTTCTCCAAGACGGTTATGGACATCGGATGTCCCTGGCAGCAAAGGCAGAGCCGACCGAGCAGTTTGCTGCCCGGGATGCGGGTGGAATAGTCCCCGCCTTCCACCACTGCGGGGAGCGACAGGTAGCACTTCTCAGGCAGCAATGCCTTGAAGTTTCCACCGATCATATTGACCAGCTCCGCAACCGCATCCTGCAGGTCGGCAACAGTGACTTTGGCCGGTTCGTTGCTAAACATGATCGATGCCGCCAGCCGGGCGACTTCGACCGGGCAATCCAGGAGAATTGCTCCATTCCATGCGCCGGTAATCTGGATGCACGCGGCGGTCGAGCGTGGGCGGTTCCCGATCGAGGCCAATGCGTCCTGGGATTCGGGCTCAATCTGCAGACCGATGGCCGTCTCCCAAATGGTCGAAGCAATCTGATAAATTTCTTCAGGGTTGAAAGTCATGTCAGTCTCCGGATAAAGGTTCAGGCTGCCTTGGCCGTGGCCATGGGTTGGAGTGCGCGCGGGCGGTAGCAACCGCTTTTTTCGATCTGCGTCCGCTCGTACCCGTCATCCAGGCAGAGGGTGGTCTCGGCGCAACCGAGGAAAAGGTAACCGTCGGGTTTAAGCACCTGCCGGGTTTTGCCCAGGATGGCGCGTTTGGTGTCGGTGTCGAAATAGATCAGCACATTTCGCATGAAGATGATGTCCATCTGCGGTAACACCGGCCAGGACGTAGTTAGATTCATCTCCCGGAAATCGATCATCTTCCGCAGCGGTTCTTTGATCTGCCAGTCCAATCCGTGGCGCTCGAAATACTTGACCATTAGGGTTGCGGGCAATCCTCGATTGACTTCAATCTGGCTGTATTTTCCTGCGCGAGATCGCGCGATCATTTCGGCTGACAGATCGGTCGCGATGAAGGTCAGCTTCCAATCCGCCAGCTTGGGGATCGCTTCGCAGAGTGTCATCGCCATTGTGTAGGGCTCCTGCCCGGTGGAGCTGGCACCGCACCAGATATTCAGCGACCGGGTTGCCGCCCGCTTCTGCAGAAGAGCCGGAATCACTGTGGATTTCATGGCTTCAAAGGGATGATGATCCCGGAAGAAGCTGGTCTCGTTGGTGGTCATTGCTTCCACGGCCAGCTTGTGCAACGGATCGACCGGGCTAGCGCGCAGCTTGGCGACGAGAGCGCCGACCGAGTCGATCTTCTGCTGACGCGCCAGCGCGGTGAGCCGGGCTTCGACCAGATACTCCTTGCCTGTTTCCAGGACGATTCCCGATTTGGCGCGGATCAAACCGCAGATGTACTCAAAATCAGTGGTAGCAATTGCCATATCTTTTCCTCGTTCCCTAGTTCAGCACGCGATCGCGACCGGCATTCCCTGCCGCCTTTGATTCACACATCGGACGATCTCACCCGCTATTTCCCCCAGGGGCAGCACTTTTCTTGCCAGGCCCGCGCGGGCCACAAAACCCGGCATTCCCCAGACCACCGAGGACGCCTCGTCCTGGACGAGAACCTCGCCACCGGCCTCACGAATCTGCTCGCAGCCGCGCAGTCCGTCGTTCCCCATTCCGGTAAGAATCACACCCAGCGCCCTCTGCCCGTAAACCGAGACGACAGAGCGAAACAACACATCGACTGCCGGTCGGCAGGAGTTCTGCGGGGGTTCCATGTTCGTGCCGATCACCACACTGTTGCCCAGTCGCTGCACAACCATGTGCGAGCCACCGGCGGCGATGTAGATGTTCCCAGGTAGAACTGGCATCCCGGCCACGCCTTCCTTGACACCCATCTGGCATTGTCCGGCCAGTCGGTCCGCCAGCAGTTTCGTAAACATCGGTGGCATGTGCTGGACGATGACAATCGGCACCGGCAGGTTGCGCGGCAGTAGAGGGAGCATTTCCCACAGCGCGTTTGGTCCTCCCGTAGAGACTCCGATCGTGACGATGTCGATCGTTCCCGGGCGCGCCGCCACGGGTGCTGCGGGCTTGACTGGCCTGGGGGCGACGGCAACCTTTTCCTGCACATGGCAGAGGGCTTTGATCCTGGGAATGAGCTCGCTCTTGATTCGGGCAAATGCGATCGCGACGCTGCCGACGTTGGCAGGTTTTGTCACATAGTCATTCGCGCCCGCTGCAAGCGCATCGAGCGTTGCGGCGGCACCACGTTCGGTCAGCGTGCTGAACATGATCACAGGCAATTTCGGATACAGCTTTCGCAGCTCCTTCAGTGTGGTCAGCCCGTCCATCTCTGACATTTCCATGTCGAGCGTGACCAGGTCCGGATTCACCTGCGGAATTTTTGCCAGCGCGATTCGGCCGTTGGCCGCGCTGCTGACCTCCATGTCGGGCTCGGAGGTGAGCGATTCAGTGAGGATCTTCCTCACCACCACCGCATCGTCCACGATCAGTATTCTTAACTTTGCCATGATCTTCTCCGTCGCGGGCGCTCAAGCGGCAACGAGCATCTCGATCTTTTCTTTCAGCATGTCACGCGTGAAAGGTTTCATCACATACTCGTTCGCGCCGGCGTCCAATGCCTTGGCGACCTGCGACATTTCCACCTCGGTGGTGACCATGATGATTTTCATGGCTGCATTTTCCGGTTGTGACCGGGCCGCGCGGACGAACTCGTAGCCGTTCAGCACAGGCATGTTCCAGTCCACCAAGGCGAGCCCGAAGGGGCCTTTGCTCTGAATCGAGTCCAAGCCCTCCTGCCCATTGCCCGCCTCGACCACTTCGTGACCTATTTCAGTCAGGGTGGTTCGGAGAATCATCCTCATCGCACGCGAATCATCGATAACCAGCACTCTCATGGAAGCTCCTGTTTCGAGTCCTACGCCGCACCGGTCGAACAGACCCGGTGCGACGCGTTGCCATACTTCTGCGAAAACGTCGCGCCGGCTTATTCAACCGGCGGGGCGTGACTAATCTCCGATCAGCCTTTGAACGCGCTGACAGCCTGCTGTAGCTCGCTGGACATCTTGGACAAGTCGGCCGCGGCTTTGGACGTGTTGGTCGCTCCCTCGGTCGTGCTCTGGGCCGCCGTGGCAACACCGGTGATGTTCTGCGCGATTTCCGAGCTTCCCTTGGCAGCTTCAGAAATGTTGCGGGTCATCTCATTGGTGGTCGCAGTCTGTTCCTCGACTGCGCTGGCGATGGTGTTGGAGATATCGTTGATCTGGTTGATGATCGTGCTGATCTGCGCGATCGCCTCAACCGACTCCTTCGTATCGGAGCGAATCGCTTCGATCTTCTGGCTGATATCTTCAGTCGCTTTGGCGGTCTCCTTGGCGAGCTCTTTCACTTCGTTTGCGACTACGGCAAATCCCTTGCCAGCTTCACCGGCGCGGGCGGCTTCGATCGTCGCGTTGAGTGCCAGCAGGTTCGTCTGCTGGGCGATGCTGGTGATCACCTTGATGACCTTGCCAATTTCGACCGAGCTTTCACCGAGCTTGGCGATGGTGGTGTTGGTCTTCTCGGCGACTCGCACCGCGCTGGTCGCCACCTTGGCAGACTCGGCAGCGTTCTTGGCGATCTCCTTAATGCTGGCTGTCATCTCCTCGGCGGAGGTAGCCACGGTCTGAACGTTCTTGCTGACTTGCTCGGAAGCGGCGCTGACCACGTTGGCCTGGGCGCTGGTTTCCTCGGCGTTGGCGCTCATCTGCGTGCTGACGGCGGTCAGTTCCTCGGCGGCGGCGGCCATGGAAGTGGAGTTCGTGGCGACCTTCTGCAGCAGGAGCCGCAGCTCTTCGCGCTGGGCTACCTGCTTGGTAATGTCGGTGGCATACTTCACCACCTTGAACGGCTTACCGTTGAGGTCGAAAATCGGGTTATAAGAGGCTTGGATCCACACTTCTTTCCCACCTTTGCCAAGTCGTTTGTACTCTGCCGCCTGGTACTTACCGGCATTGAGGTCAGCCCAGAACTGACGATATTCCGCGCTGACGCGGTAGGCTGAATCCACGAAAAGGCTGTGGTGTTTTCCTTTGATTTCATCCAGCTGATATCCCAGCGTGGACAGGAAGTTCTCGTTGGCGGTGATGATCGTGCCGTCGAGGTTGAACTCGATAACGGCCTGTGCTTTGCTGATTGCTGCAAGCTGCCCTTCATAGTCCGCATTCTTCAGCTTGGTGGCGGTGATGTCGGTCGCATACTTCACGACCTTGAACGGCTTGCCTGCGGCGTCGAGAATCGGGTTGTACGAAGCCTGAATCCAGACTTCTTTGCCACCCTTTCCGAAACGCTTAAACTCACCGGCCTCGTATTCGCCGCGATTGAGCTTGGCCCAGAATTCGCGGTAAGCAGAGGTCTGCCGAAGGGATTCTTCAACGAACATGCGGTGATGCTTCCCCTGGATTTCTTCCAGGCGATATCCCAGGGCGTTCAGGAAGTTTTCGTTGGCGGTGACAATCGTTCCATCGAGATTGAACTCGATGACCGCCTGCGACTTGCTAATGGCAGCAACCTGACCGGCGAGATCGGCATTCAGCGTGTCGTTGCTGGTCTCCGATTCAACCTCAAATGTCTCCGGTGATTCCACTTCCAGAACGGCGGTGCCGCCGCGGCTGGATGGCTTGCCCTTTGATACGGTGCGATTTGCGTAATTTCCCATGACTCGTTTTCCTTTCGATCCTAAAGAGTGTCCCTTGTTACAAATGAACTCGGTGACAAAGTTCCATTTCCCAGGACATCACACACGTGATGTCCGCCTTGTAAGGGACACTCCGCAACACAGCGGATGCCCTGCAGCCGTTAAGCAGCCACGCTGCTCAGACCGACCGCTTTTTCTATGTTCATGACCAGGAGCAAGCGCTCCTTAAGTTTGTAAACCCCGGAGATCAATTCCCGGGCAATGCCGTTTAATGTCTCCGGAGGACGCTCGAAGGTCTCCGGCTCGACGTTGACGACATCGCCGATCTCGTCGACCAGCAGGCTGACCACACCGTCGCCGGTGCGGACCACGACGTTCATCGGCAGGCTTCCTTCGGGCCGGTCCGCCAGCTCGAGCCCGCGTCGCAGGTCGATGGCGGTCACAATCTGCCCCCGCAGGTTGATGAGGCCCTTGATGACCGGGCTGGCCAGCGGAACTCGGGTCATCTCCTGAAAGCGAATAACTTCCTGGACCTGAAACACTTCGATTCCGAAGTACAGGCCATCGACGAGGAACGTGCAAAATTGACGATCTTCAAGCATGGTCAGCTCCAATTAAGCGGCAACGGCGGGTGTAGATTCGGTGTTTCCAGGAAGCGCGGTGCGGATGACGCTTTCCACATCCAGCAGCTCGGTCACTTTCTTCTCGATCACGGCCGAGCCGAGTACGCCGGGTCGGACGATGTTGCGCTGCACCACGAGTGTTTCCTCGACCACATCCATGATCCGGTCGACGACCAGACCAATGCTCGATTCGTTGCTCGTATAAACGATGACCTGGATGGTGTCGCCCGCCTGCTTTTCCGGCTGGGCACTGTCCACCAATCGCAACCTCGGGTCGGCCAGCACTTCTGAAAGTGATATGAGCGGCATGATTTGCGAGCGGTATTGCACGACTTGCTGACCACCGCTGTACTCGATCGCGCTGCGGGGAAATTCTTCGAGCCGAGCCACCTGCGACAACGGCACTGCCATCCGGCGGGTGTCTGAAACGCGGAACAGCAACATCGCCTGCTTGGACGACCCGGTGTCCTTGTTCTTCGATTCGGTCTCGTGAACCGCGCGATCTTTATTGTCGGATACAACGTTGGATCTCTGTGCCAATCCCATCACATCCAGGATCAGGGCAACCCGCCCATCACCCATGATGGTGGCACCGGCAAAGGTGGTCAGCCCTTTGAAGAGTTTTCCCAGCGGTTTAACGACGATTTCTTCGGTGTCGTTGATTTCGTCGACCACCAGACCGAATTGCCGTTCGTCGGCCTGCAGAACCACGATGTTGACGGTTCCGTCATTTATGCCGGCAGGGATTTCGGTTCGCAGCAGCTTGTTGAGATGCACGAGGGGCAACAGGTTGCCTCGAAGGCGATACACCGGTGTGCCGCGAATGCTCTCGATTCCCTTGCGGGCCTGTTCCGGTTCCAGGCGGACCAGTTCCAGCAGGCTGACCTGCGGGATGGCAAATCGATCCCCACCGCTGGTAATGACCAGTGCGGGAATGATCGCCAGGGTGAGCGGAATACGAATGCGAAGGGTGGTGCCTTCTCCGAGCTTGCTCTGCAGATCGACGGTCCCGCCGATCTTTTCGATGTTGGTCTTAACGACGTCCATTCCGACACCGCGGCCGGAAACATTCGTAATCTTTGCCGCAGTAGAAAATCCCGGCAGGAAAATCAGGTTCAGAATCTCGCGTTCGGTCATCCGAGCCGCTTGCTCTGCGGTGATCAGACCGCGCTCGATGCCCTTGGCCTTCACTCGGTCACGATGCACACCTCCGCCGTCATCGATGATCTCGATGTTGACCTGGCCACCTTCGTGGAAAGCGCGGAGGAACAACCGGCCTTCTTCTGCCTTGCCGGAAGCCAGCCGCTTTTCCGGAGTTTCAATGCCATGGTCAACCGAGTTGCGGATGATGTGGGTCAGCGGATCCTTGATCGCTTCGATAATGGTTTTATCGAGTTCAGTTTCGCGGCCTTCCATTTCAACGCGGATTTTCTTTCCGCACATCTGTGACAGGTCGCGCACGATGCGGGGGAATTTGCTCCAGACATTCCCGATCGGCTGCATGCGCGTTTTCATCACGCCTTCCTGCAGCTCGGTCGTGATCAAGTTGAGCCGTTGCGTGGACCCGCTCAACGTGGCGTTTTCCAACGTCGTGCTGAACTGAAGAATCTGGTTACGGGCCAGCACCAGCTCGCCGACCAAATTCATCAACCGGTCGAGCAGACCCACGTCAACGCGGATCCCGCCCAGGGCGGAACTGGGGGCGGATGCGTCGCTGGCTTTGCTGGATTCCGCAGCGGCAATCACCCCTGTTTTTGCCGGATCGGTGTGAGTCTCCGTTTCGTGAACACCGGGTTCACTTTGCGTTTCAGGTTCAGATGGGTCGTGAATTTCCCCTGTCGTGGCGGTCGGTTCCACCGACTTCGCCACGGGGGCTGCCTGCGCGACTTGGGCATCCG
>Ga0163154_10008918_pt1 | contig 11563 bp, 11 predicted proteins | sample OliLakLV19MP9P1_FD_148649 | JGI IMG/M metagenome (GOLD analysis project Ga0163154, IMG submission 148649) | Freshwater microbial mat bacterial communities from Lake Vanda, McMurdo Dry Valleys, Antarctica - Oligotrophic Lake LV.19.MP9.P1 | ecosystem: Environmental > Aquatic > Freshwater > Lake >...
TCGAATACTATTAATAAATTCATTTTATTTTTTGTTTTAAATAAATATTTTCTTAAAAATGTCTATTTGGAATTAGGTGTTTCTGAATTAGAAATTGAAGGTTTAAGAATCTGGTTTAAAAATGAAACTAAAGAAAAAGAATATTTTATTAGATGGGAAAAACTTTCTAAGTTTAAACCAAAAGGAGACTTGAATAGAGCATACACATCAAGACCAACTCCAGTATTAGATGCTTATGCAGAGGATCTAACCAGTCAAGCTGCATTGGGATTATTTATATTGTCAGTTGGTAAAGATCAAGAAATGAATAAAGTTGTAGAAATAATGGAAAGAGACAAAGCAAGCGCTTGTATGATTTTGGGTGACCCTGGAGTAGGTAAAACAAGATTCTTGCGCCACTTAGCTACTAAAATGGTTGTGGAAGATATTCCAGGAAGGTTGTACGACCATAGACTTTTAAGTGTGGATTTAAATAAGGTTTTAACACAAGTGGGGACTGTTGATATTTTTAAACAAAACCTACAGAAAATTTTTGAAGAAGTTAGATTCTCTGGGAATGTAATATTAGTTCTTGAGGAGTTTAGTCAAATATTAAATATTAGAGAGGAAGCGAAGTTAGAGGTAGTCAATTTAATTGTGAATGCAATTAATGATTTAAACCTACGGTTAATTACAACATCTAATACCGCTAGTTATTCTAAATATGTAAAACCCTTAAAATCATTATCCGCACTATTTGAAACTGTACAGCTTAAGGAGCCATCTTCTAATGTTGCATTACAAATACTAATTGACGAAGTACCAAGAATTGAGAAAAAATATAAGGTAAGTGTAAGGATAAATTCATTAAAACGAATTGTAGAATTTGCTCCAAAATTTGATCAAGATAGAGTAATGCCAGACAAAGGAATTGACCTATTTGAAGAGGCTTGTTTGTCGGCCAAAAATAGAGGTTTGTCTTATTTGGATGTTTCTACAGTTGATGAAATACTTTCTGAAAAAGTGGGAGTTAAGGTAGGTAATTTATCCGAAGGAGAAAGTCAAACTTTAATGGCTATGTCTGAAAAAATGCACCACAGAGTTATTGGGCAAGACGAAGCAATAGATGCAGTTGCTTCTGCTATAAAAAGATCAAGATCAGGTTTAACTAATTCTAAAAAACCAATTGCATCTTTTTTGTTTTATGGACCAACTGGAGTTGGGAAAACCGAAGTCGCTAAAACCCTTGCGGACGTTTACTATGGGAGCGAAAATCTTTTAATAAGATTAGACATGTCTGAGTTTCAAGAAGATCAAAATCTAAATAGAATAATTGGTTATACAGACGACAAAGGTAATTTTATAGGAGGTTATCTAACTGAGGCTGTTAGGTCAAGGCCATTCTCTCTAGTTTTATTAGATGAGGTAGAAAAAGCAAATAAGAAAGTTTTGGATTTATTCCTACAAGTGCTAGATGAAGGTACACTTACGGATGGTTTAGGTAGAAGGGTTGACTTTACAAATACAATAATAATAATGACTTCTAATGTTGGCTCAGACTTAATTGCAAAAGAAATCTACGAAGGGAAAAAGTACCATGATGTAGAAAAAATGGTTACAAATAAATTGAGAGAATCGTATAGAATTGAATTTTTAAATAGATTTGATAAATTAATAATGTTTAGACCATTGTCCAAAATTGAGATTGAGCAAATAGTCCTTTTAATGTTAAAAAAGATAGATGATAATTTAATGCAAAAAGGTATTGGAATTTCATGGAATGAGTCAACATTAAATGAATTGGCAAACTTGGGTTACAGTGAAATGTTTGGGGCAAGAGAATTAAAAAGGATAGTACAAGAAAATATTGAAAATAAATTGGCAGATTTAATAATTCAAGGTAAGTTAAGAAGTGGTACAGAAGCAGTTTTTAATGGATTAAGTGTTCAACAAGTGGTAAATTAATTTTAGTAATAAATTTCTATGAATAAAAAACTTATCTCTTTTATTGTTTTAGCACAAGGGATTCTCCTAGCAATTCCTGTCGCTGCACAAGGTTTAACAAATGTTAATCAGAACTTTTCTATACCTAATCCTACAAGATATGGAAGCTTAGAAGATATTATTAATGCCGCAACATCTCTTATTAGGCCAGTGTTTATAATTACATTTGGAGCAATGGTTTTATATGGAGGCTGGGTAAGACTTACCTCACAAGGTAATCCTGATAAAGTTAAATCAAGTTCTCAAATAATAGTAGCGGCTATAGTAGGTTTTGCAATAGCAGTATTTGCACCAACAATTGTAGACTTTGCGGGAAAATTATTAGGAATTCAGGGAGGATTAATTCAATCACAATAATATGAGATTAAAAGTTATAGCTTTAATATTATTTTTATCTTTAACAACAATTGGTGTTAAGGTTTCAGCCCAATTTTTCCCACCAGCACCGCCTGCCAATGATTGCAAAGCTCCATACTTTATACCTAACGGGTGTCAGAATCCTTACATACCCGGTGAATCCAGAGGATACACTGCAGATCTTAATTGTCAGTTAGTAAGAATTACTAGGCCAGGTAGCGCAGGAGCTTCATGTTGCCCTAATATTTGTGTAACAGCAGAAGGAGAAATAGACACTACAAATGGAACCGGTAATGAACAGAACCCTGCTGTTTTTTCTCAGCTAGAAGTTTTTAATACAACTATAAAAATTAATCCGAATAATATTGGAACAGTCATTAATATTTTATTTACCACACTATTAGGGGCAGTTTCTTTATATGCAATTGTAAGAGGAATTTATGTCACAGGTATAAAAAGGCCTATGGCAGTAACCCCGGAGCAAATAGCTGACCTAAATAAGGAGTTAACAAACTTAATTATTGGAGTTGTTATTTGTTGGGGTTTTATAATAATAATACAGGTTATTGCAAACCTATTAGGAGTTGGTCAATTAAATAATCTAGATATATCTGGTGGAGATTCTGGAGGAACAGTTATTACTATCAACTAATGAAAAAATTAGCACTTATATTTGTTTTAAGTTTAATATTTGTACTACCACTTCAGGCTCAAGACAATAGAACCGGGGGGTTAGCAAATCCAGGTTCAAATTGTGTAGATTGTGATCTTGACGATAGTATTTCCTTAGAAGAGATAAGAGTTCCAGTATTTGGTAGTTTTGTTGACTTTAACACTGAAAATGCGAGTATATTCAGTTGGTTATCATTTATAGGAGCATTAGCTACAATAGGTTTGGTTATATTCTGGATTTTCTTACTTGTAAAAGCGGGTGTTAAAGGATTGCAAAGTCAGGGTAGTCCTGAAGGAATTGCTGAAGCCTTTAAACAAGTTCAGTCAGTGCTGGTTGGAGCAATTATCACATTGTTTTTTCCTGTGGTTTTAAGCATAATAGGTGTATTCTTTGGAATAGGAACCATTTTTAGCTGGCCAAAGATGTTTCAGTTTTGTGCAGAATCATCAGGAGTACAATTTTATTATCAAGCATTATTGTATAAAGACCCAAACGATATTACAGGTAGTGGAGCTATTGCTGGAGACAAAGCAAGGGCAGAGGCTAAATGTAATGGGGATTCTATAGGAATATAATTATGAAAAAATTACTAATAACAACTCTATTAATATTATCTTTTTTTACTGTTAATATTAAGGCAGCTACGGCTTCAGATGTATTGCCGTGTGACCAATACGATACTTCAGCTTTTGATGCATGTGGTGATGTTAATGGACAAGTTACAAATATTATAAAGTTTGCAATAGGAGCTGTATTTGGGTTAATAATATTATATGGGATTTTCTTGATAATTAAAGCAGCACTTACTATAATAAGGAGTAACGGCGATGTTGCTCAGGTTGAGAGTGGAGCTAATATGATTAGAGGGGTTTATATAGGAATCGGAATCATATTTATTGGTATTATAGGACTTATTATTGTTATTGCATTCTTTGGTGCAGGTGGTATATTAAATACAACCGTAAACACACCCGGGAATATAGTAATACCAATAATTACAAACTAAATTTATTTATTTTATTAAATTATTCTTATGTTCAAAAATAAGGCGCTATTTGGAATAATGGTTGCAGCATTTTTATTCGCTGCCCCTATTATGTCCCCTTTGTTAACTGCACAAGCTCAAAGTAGAAATTTGATTTGTACAATTTTCCCTTTTATTCAGCAAGTAACTGCATTCGGAATCAGCTCTTTATGTAGCGGAGTAACTGCCGAAGATACTTCTAATTCAATTAGAAGTACATTCAATTTGATTGTATCGTTGATTTTTGTTGCAATTATAATCTTCTCAATCTTTGTGATTATTAAGGCTGCAATTAAATATATTAGATCTGAAGGAGATCCAGCTAAAATCGAAGAAGCTCAAAAAGCGATTAAGTCTGTATTTGTTGGTATTGCTGCATTATTCGTAGGGTTAATCGGTATTATCATTATCATTGCATTCTTTGGTGCAGGTGACGCTTTACAAACTAACGATATAAACGAAACAACAAACCCATTGTTGAACTCGATTTTAACTCCTTGATGAATTAACAAAAGCTAGAAGAAGCCCACAATTGTGGGCTTCTTTATTTCTTCTTGATAACCCATTACCTTTAATTTATATTGTATTAAGTATTAATATTAATAAACATCTCCATGGGAAAGAAAAAAAAATTCCTTTATATACTTATAGTCCTTAATCTTTTTTTTGGTCATACCGTTTTGGTGCAGGGGCAGTTACAAACATTTGATTTCTCAGCTAATAATCCTGAGAGTTATCAGTGTTTTAATAAGGATACAGGTGAAAATTTAACTGATGGTGAAGGGGATCCTGCAATTGCGGTAAATGGACCTGATGATTTTGGTAATTATTACTGTTGTGCAGGAATAGTTGCGCCAGGGCCAATTGCTTTGGGAGGTTGTCCTGCCGGGCAAGCTAAAATTATTGCTCAAATTAAACCACCTACATTACAACAAATAGAAGTTTGGTTTGTAAGAATACTATATGCAATTTGGGGACTAGTAGCATCGCTGTCATTTTTGTTTCTAGTAAAGTTGGGTTATGAGTACACAATTTCTAGAGGAGATCCTACTAAAATAACAGAAGTTAGGAAAAAAATAGTCAGTTATATAATTGGTTTTTCATTGGTATTTTTAGCAATTCCTATTTTAACAACTGCGTTTAGGTTGTTGGGCATAAATACTAATGCTCAATGCTATAACGTGAATTTGCCAGGCTTCCAATTTTTCTTTACAAGTTTATGCACTGACCCTAAAGGAGTTATTGCAGCAAAGTTTGCAGCAGACCCTTGTGCTGCATTTGACTCTGGATCGGAGCCTGAGGGAGTTATCTGTAAGGGAACTAGTTACGAAGGGCAAACTACTGGTGCATGTCCAGCAGGTACTGGAGTTATTAGGTTGTTTCAGACTGTAACATTAACCTGCCAAGTTCAGGAAGGGGATACTGCGGCAACATGGTGTAGAACAACAAGATTGTTTAACTCAGATTCTTTTTGTACTTCTAGCTGTAATCCATCAAGTTGTTCTCCATGATAAGACTTTTAAAGTACGAAAATACTTCTTCTGAAATAGATATAGAAAATAATCCTATTTCTGCTGAAGTATTAACAAGAATATTTCAAATTCTTGACTCACAGGTAGTTGTAGGCGAAGAGTTGGTAATGGAGCTCACCGATTTGAATAAAGAAAAAAAGCTATACAGTATCAAGAATCTAAATGGATTTGGTATCGAAGAGAATTCAAAGCCCTTAGAATTTAAATCCTTCAAAGAATTCCTAGTGGCTAAAGCAGATATAAATCTAGAAACAGATACCTTCAAGAATAGAATATTAGATATTTCTAATTCTAATATTGAACAAATAAAATCTCTTATAACTAATATCAGTTTTGACGTAAGTCCAACTCCAGAAACTAGCTCAAGTAACACAGTAAATATTGAGGATATTAAATCTAAAATTGAAGATAGCTTGCCCGAAGATCAGAAAAGTAAATACAAAAGGTTAGAGGAACTAAATTCAAGAGTGGAGTCTATTCAGAGTCAAATTGATTTTTATCAGAATGAGAAAAAGCTAAAGGAAGAACTCAATAGCAATATTAAAAAATTTAGTACAGAAAAGGAGACCATGTCCCAAATGCTTCAGTCTGTAGAGCTTCTAATAAACAATAGAGAAGAACTGGTATCCAGACTAGATTTATATGGTGGTTTGGCTCACTCACCGGAAAGTATTTTAGAATTGAAATCAAAAAAAGTAAGCTATTTAAATACGAAGCTTTTTAGTAATAAAAATACTGTGAATTCTCGAATGAGCGACGAGACTGAAGAAAAGAGAGAGAGCAAATTTAATTTTAATGTAACAGTTTTTTTTACTATTTTAAACTTAGTAATAACTTTAATAGCTTTTCTTTACTCATATAGTATAAATGTTTTGATCTTTGGTTTACTTTTCTCTTTTGTTCTGATGGTTTTATACATTATTTCTAGATTCTTTAAAGACTCATTAGAAGATATCGATCCTAAAGATTCTAAAAAAATTGAAATAGAAGAAAAAGCTTTTGCATTTGATGAACCTGAAGACCCCAATACTCAATTATTTATTAATTTTGCCTGGGCAAATGCTTTAAAAAGTGAATTACAGATAATTGATACTAATATTCAAAAGAATCTGAACGGTAAAACATACGAGGCTCTTAAAGATGAGCAGGTTAAAAACGAAGAGGCTGCAGCATTAGAAAAACAAAAACTTGAAGATTTAAATTCAAAATCTCTTACATCGGATGAATATTATAAAAAAAGAAGAGAGCTAGATATTCTTAAAATTGAAAGAGAAAATTTAGAATTTGATTTAAAAATAGACCCCGAATTAAGCAACCAGCTCAAGGAATTAACAGATTCAAATAAAAATTTAGAATCAAAAAGTGAATATATTAAGAAATTCAAAGAAACTTTCCCGATATTTTTAATCGGTGACCTTAAAAAAGAGATATTTTCAGCATTAAAACAAGATTTCTTGAACCAACTGGTATTAGTAATTGCAAATTAACGATATAATCTAGTTATGTCTAATAACACGAATGCAAGCAACGATAGCCAGCAAAACGGGCAAACTAATAAGCCATTTGCATCTCCACAGCCTATACATCCCGGAGGTATGTCGAATCCATTTAATGGCTACTATTATTACCCTACGAATATGCAGCCCCCACAAAATAACAGGGAATATATAATGAAAATGAGAGAGCAGGAGGCAGACAGGATAGTTCCCGAAAAATCTGGATTGCCTTGGTCTTCAATTATACTAAAACCAAATTTAGTTTTTGAAACCCAAGATCCAAACGAAAAAGTTTATGTTTTAGTTAGAGCACATTTTATTACTAACCTTGGCTGGTTCCTAAGAAACCTATTTTTAGCAATATTACCATTTATATTATTGCCAATACTTTTGTCTTTTGGAATTAATATCGATATTAGTTTTCTAAGCAATAAAGCATTAACAATAATAGGCCTGCTATATTATTCCTTTATATTTACAAGTGTTGTTAGTAATTTTATTGATTGGTACTTTGATCCATTTATAGTTACTGACTTGCGTATTATGGACTATGATTACAAACCATACGGTAATTACTCCGTCGCAGAAGTTAATTTACAAGATATTCAAGATATTAAAGAAAGATCTGCTGGACTAGTAGGTGATATTTTTAACTATGGTAATGTATATGTATATAGTGCAGGTGAGAAGTCGGAGATGGTTTGCAAAAATGTACCATCTCCCACAAAGGTAAGAGATATTATTACCGATTTATCTAATGTAGCAAAAACTTATAAATATGATAGTATCTGAATTTTTTACACCAGAAATAGTAGAGTTTATAAAGATAATAGTTATTATAATAGGCTTGGTTCACTTAATGGCTGGCTTTATACTAGTATTCCAAACTTTTAGAATGAATAAGATTATCAAGACTTCGAATGTGCCAGTTTTTAATATAATTGCAATTATTTATATTGCAGTACTTCTTGTGACATTGATTTTAATAATTAGTGCATAATTTCAATTTTCTTTTTTGATATACTGTTTAAAAGATAGTTAATCTAATATTTATTCGTATGCAATTAAGAGCTGATTTTATAGTAGGATCCCAATCATCAAATTCCTGGTCAGGAGTGTATGGATTTAAACCTGAAGACTCAATTGAGCCCTTGGAATTATTTGCAGTTATTAAATTAGCATCTGCAAGTGAGGAAACAAGGTTAGAGCCATTGGCTAAAATGTTTTTAGACGAACTCCAAAACTATTTATTCTCAGAAGGAAAAGAAGGAGATTATATAATTAGACTAGAAAATGCTGTTTGGAAAATGAAATCCAAAATGGAGGTACTATTATCTTCTGATGAGAGATATGCACAAAATGGTTTAGATATTGAAATTGCCTTAACACTATTTGATAGAAATTTTTTGTATTTAGGAGTTGTAGGAGACAGTAAAATATTTATACAAAGAGAGGATAGGTTTGTTGAACTGTCAAAAGGACTTTCCGATGGAAATATGATGGGTTTTTTAAAAACTGGTAGCCTTGAATTACAACCTGGAGATAGGTTAGCACTTTCGACCAGTTCAGCGGCTGCAGTAGGTGCTGGGAGTATTGAATTAGCAATAGAAAATTTAAACATTGGTAATTTATCTTCATTGTCGAATTTAGACGGAATTGGCATATTGCTTCTTGCCGATGAAAACGACACGTGGACTGAAAAAGGTGCACAAATAGAATCCCCAGTTGATATGATTGAATCTACTAACCAATCTGAAGATAATTCTGCACAATATATTCCTATTCAGGCTGAAGATTTTGATGATGAGCTTGAAACTCCTACTGAGGTAACTGATGAAGGGCTAGAGTTAGAGCCGTTATATGAGCATCAAACAGTAAATAACGAAGAGGTTCTAGAAGATACAATAGAAGCAGATACTACACCTCGGGCATCTGCAACACTAATAACAGAATCAACTCAGGGGAAATTAATGCTAATGAAATTAAAAAATAAACTAATTTCTGGAATGTCTGCCGGGAAAAATCAAATAGGTAATCTAAAAGCCAAGATTCAAAATAGAAAGTCCGCTTCTAGTTCGTTTAAAGATTTAACAGATGAGAGTGAAGTAATGGAATCTTCTAATAATAAATTCGTAGCCATATTGCAAAACATTATTACTAAGTTTAAAAACTTTGCCAAAACAACACTAGTTCCATTTTTTAGAAAAAGTAACAAAACCTATATAAAATACTTGAGAGATTTTGTTCTAATAATATTAAATTTGCTTAAAAAACTTTTGGTATGGTTTAAAAAAGAATTTATAGGTGGCGGTGTAGACGACAGAAGGGATATTTTTGCTAAGGCAAAGCGAAGAAAAAGAAATAGAATTATTTTAATAATATTAGTAGTCGTATTAGTATATTTTATAGTTTCAGCGGTAAACAATAGAAATGCTCAATTAGCTGAACAATCAAGAATAGATGGAATTAGAAGTAGTGTAGATAATTATAAATCTCAGCTGGATAATTTAGTAAAACAAGCTACAGTTAATTTGGATGATTCCAAGAAAAATACATTAGTAGATCAATTAGATAAATTAAATACCAGTCTTGAATCTCAAAAAAGAGAGGATCTATACATAGATGAAATTGCTTCTCAACAGGAGACGATAATTAAAACTAAGGATAAGATTACTGGGTCAGCAGGCTTTACTCAACCGCAATTGGTTGCAGATTTAGGTAAGCTATACTCCGATGCCAGTCTAACTGATATGGTTTATACTCAAGGAAATTTGTATGCATCAGATAAGGCAAGAAATACAATTTACCAAATGGGTACAAGTATTAATTCAGAAGTTAAGCAATTTGTAACAGGTTTAAATGCACCATTTACTATGACAACTAATGTTGATGGCGATATCATATTTTTTGATGCCGATACAACAAGTTCAGTCGGTAAAATCTCCGTAGGAGATGCAACTGTAAGAAGATTTCCAGGTTTATCACCTGCAGTGGTCGGTAGTATTACCAAGGCAACAATCTTCAATGGAAATAATGCCCTTTATGAATTACATCAAAATCATCAGCAAATTTACAAAAGAGAACAAGACTCAGACACTTATGCTGGTGGAGGAGCAGTTTATAATACCCAAAACCCACCTAACTGGAAAACAGACCCGGAATTTGGAAGTGCTATAGACATAGATGTCCCATACGAAATCTATGTTTTGGTAAGAGGAAAAGGTCTTAGAAGATATTTAGCAGGAGAGGAGAATACAATTAAACAGGAGACATTTGTAAATACATCAAAGAAGGATTTTGACTCACTGGCTTCAGCAACAGCTATTGACATAGATGGTAAACTTTTAGCTGTAGCCGATCCAACAAATAGAAGAGTAGTATTGTTTAGTATTCAAGATAACGATGCTAAAAACCTTGTATTTGAAAAGTCATTTGTTTACAGAGGAAACGACTCTTCAGTATTTAAAAATATTAAAGAAGTTGTAGTGAACGAATCTAGTAAAAATATCTTTGTATTGGATGGCACAGGAATAATAAGATTAGATATATGAAAATCCTAGCCAGTAATAAAAAGGCATATTTTGATTTTGACGTACTAGAAAGTGTAGTAGCTGGAATAAGCCTTTCCGGATGGGAAGTAAAATCAGTTAAAGCTGGTAGAATAAGTCTAAATGGTGCATACATTAAAATTCAAAACAATGAATTTTTTCTTGATGGATCTGTAATTCCTTCATTGCAATACTCTCCATTAGCCTCTAAAGTTCAAGAAACAAGGCAACGGAAATTATTATTAACTAAGCGTCAAATTGCTTTATTAAGTGCAAGTGCAAAAAAGGCTGGTAATACAATTGTTCCCTTAGAAGTATTAGAAAATGAGAAAGGATTAATAAAAGTGAATGTAGCGTTGGTAAAGGGACGAAAAAAGTTTGATAAAAGACAAAATCTTAAAGAAAAAGACATGCAAAAACAAATCAATTTTGAAAGAAAAAAGTATAATATCTAAATATGGATAATCAAAACCTAATTCAAAATAATGATGTGGAAGTATTAAAACTTGTCGAAAGATTTGGTTTTAAGTTTTTTGGTTACGACGAGAACAAGTTATCTTTAGTTGTTGCGCCAAATGGCCAGATTGTTCAGCTTAAGGTTGCATACGACTTTGTACAAAAACAAATTGAAAATTCTCAAAGTTTTTCTGGAGGTCCTGAAGGAATGCCGAATATACCTACAATGCCCCAAATCCCAGAAGTCAATTTTGAATCAAATTTAGAAAAAGAGTCTACTTTAGAAAAAGCGACTGAAAAAAAGCAGGAAACCCAAACTAATCAACAGCCAACGGCTTCAACTAATGTACAAAAAACCGCTCCCGTTAAGCAAGCAGAACCTGAATCTCCATATGGAGATGGATTTAAAACTCCAATTAATCCTATTTATATAGATAGGGCAATTGATTATATTAGAAGAAATAGTAAAAAGTCATTAAATTCTACTTCTAGGT
>Ga0163154_10008926_pt1 | contig 11559 bp, 10 predicted proteins | sample OliLakLV19MP9P1_FD_148649 | JGI IMG/M metagenome (GOLD analysis project Ga0163154, IMG submission 148649) | Freshwater microbial mat bacterial communities from Lake Vanda, McMurdo Dry Valleys, Antarctica - Oligotrophic Lake LV.19.MP9.P1 | ecosystem: Environmental > Aquatic > Freshwater > Lake >...
GCAAGCACTAGCGAACCCAGTTAGAGTTTCTTCTATTTGAGAAGATTGCTCTTTTGTGGGTTGCAACTTGCAAACTATCGTTAATACTTGTTTCATAGCTAATATCATATCACTACAGTGACTATTTGTAGCAAGGATTTTTCAAGGCGGTTAAAACCGCTCGTTCGCTTACCTCTCAGGGCTTAAGCCACTGAGCTTCTCGCGTTTCGTATATTTTTTGTGAGCTATTAACTTTAGATAGTGATTTTACAATCTATCGCAAAAATCGAAATGAGCAAATTGCTATAATCATTCCTACAGCGTCAAGATAACTTGAATAAAATGTGAAAATAGCGATCGATTCGCCCCAAAAATCCGCCAAAATAGAGTATCAATTGAGTGGCAATCATGGCAGATCGACCTAAACCCAAACAGATGAAGCAACAATTGCAAGCGCAGATTGATGCAGTCAAGACTAGTGCCCAACGTAAGCTAGATCAAGCGGCCCGTCAAACCCAGCATGAGATTAAGCACACTCAGGAAAATGTGAAAGAAAAAATTGAAGCTGTCGATTTGTGGGCAGTAAATCAAATCAATGAGACATTGGAAACCGCCGCTACAAAGCTCGATCGAATCAAAAATCTTGCCCAAGAAAAACTAGAGCACTCAGTCAAACAGGCAAAGGAAGCAGCAAAAAAACAAACCACTCAAACCGAGAAAAAAGTTAGTAAGACTTTGCATAAAGTCACAGACAAGCTCAAAGGGGCAGCAAAATCAGTATGGGAAAAACTGACCGATTAGTCTCGATCGATCTCGATTTCTAGGCATTACTAGCTGCTGGCACTTCATAGTTCATGAAATCGTAAGCCATTGAGGTGTTAGGAAAAATCATCCGCGCCTCCTTGAGCAAGTCATCCAATTGGAGAGCATTGCCTGGGGCATAGCGTGGACTAAAATGGGTCATGATCAACTTCTTAGCATTGGCTCCCAGTGCGACTTGTGCTGCCATTGTACTGGTGGAATGTAGGCGTTGATAAGCCATATCAGAATCCTGATGGGCAAAAGTGGCTTCGTGGATCAAGACATCAGCATCTTTTGCAAGTTCTACGGAATTATCACAGTAGATCGTGTCTGTGCAATAGGCAACTTTCCTGCCCACTTGAGGTTCACCACAAAACTCTTTGCCATTAATCCGCCGACCATCAGGCAGAGTAACGATTTCGCCACGTTTGAGTTGACCGTAAATTCGACCAGAGGGAATGTTTTGTTCGATCGCTTTTTCGATGTTAAATCTGCCAGGACGATCTTTTTCGATAATCCTGTAACCGTGAGCTGTGACTCTATGCTTCAACTGAGCACAGGTAACAATAAATTCATCATCCTCAAATACCACTCCTGGTTTAACCGTATGCACCTTGATTGAGTATGACAAGCGAGTTTCGCTATAACGTTGGCTAGCAGCTAGATATTCGCTCAAACCAGATGGTCCATAGATATCAATATGACTAACGTTCCCAGCCATGCCACAACTCGCAAGTAGTCCCATCAAGCCAAAAATGTGATCGCCATGCATATGGGTGACAAAAATTTTACTGATCTGACTGAGCTTGACCTCGCTGCGGATAATTTGGTGCTGGGTCGCTTCACCACAGTCGAGTAACCAGACCTCGGCACGTTGTGGTAGCCGCACGGCAATACTCGAAACATTGCGGCTTCGGGTTGGAACGCCTGAGCTAGTACCAAGAAAAGTAATTTGCATAGTGCATCTAATCTAGCACTTGAGATTGCACTGTTATAGTTTCGATTGGTTGGAAATCTAAGCTGTATCACCTTAAAGCGGATGAATCACGTTAGTCACAATCCCCCAAATATGCAAATCCTGCTCGGCACGAATATAAATTGGCTCGTAGTTAGAGTTTGCGGGTAGCAGTACGATTTGGTCATTTTTACGCTTCATGCGCTTAACAGTGAGTTCGCCATCGACTACAGCGATTACGACTTTGCCATTAGTTTGCTCGATCGTTCGATCGACAATCAAAAAATCACCAGGATGAATTCCAGCATCGATCATTGAGTCACCACTCACACGCACAACAAATGTTTCATCTGGATGCTTGATCAGGTACTTATTTAAGTCGATGCGGTCATCGATGTAGTCTTCAGTGTGGGCAGGCAATCCAGCCGCAACAGGGTTTAAGTACAACGGCACTTTGCGCTTGGTCGAAAAATCTAGAGCATAGACATGATCGGCAGTCGTATGACTCTCAGGGCTTAAGTCTGGATTGTTAGCTTCTTGACTTAGAGCTTGACTTAGATCTTGTTGCGCTTGAACAGCACGTAGTTGATTGAGCAATTCAGGTAAGTTTTCAACTTGGCTCAGGGGCAGTCTTACTGCCTTAGTTTCTTCGCCATACTTACCGCTCCCCTTGGGACGACCTGCGCCAGGACGCTTGCCACCTCTTGCCATACTTTAAACCTAATCTGGAATATTTTTGATAAATGCACATCAATCAAATCACATAATTGGGTATAAATGCAAGTGCTGGAGTGATATTAACTGATTTCAATTGTGAGATATTTTTGAGTAGTCCTGCCTAATGCCAAGATGTCAAGCCTAGATTGATACAAATTATGATAAATTTGATACAATTTTTAGTAGTTTAGAGCTATTTTAGGCTGCATAAATTCTTGCGAAATTTCAGCTTAAATCAGCAATCTAGTCGGCAATCTTGGGAGGCTACTTTGGGGACAACTGGTGCATTTGCTCTTGTAGATAGTGTAAGAAGACAGGGAGTCAAGCATATGTTTGGCTATCCAGGGGGTGCAATTCTGCCTGTATATGACGAAATCTATCAGGCTGAATCGAGAGGCGAACTGACTCATATTCTCGTTCGACATGAGCAAGCAGCAGTTCACGCGGCTGACGGCTACGCTCGTGCTACAGGTGAAGTGGGTGTATGTATCGCAACTTCTGGCCCAGGTGCAACAAACCTAGTCACAGGTATTGCTACGGCTCAAATGGACTCCGTACCTTTGGTTGTGATTACGGGTCAAGTGCCTTCATATGCGATCGGGACTGATGCCTTCCAAGAAACTGATATTTGGGGAATTACCTTACCGATTGTCAAGCACTCTTACGTGATTCGTGAAGCCGAAGACATCGCCAGGATCGTGGCTGAAGCTTTCTTTATCGCTGGTACTGGTCGCCCAGGCCCCGTTTTAATTGATATTCCCAAAGATATTGCCCAGAAGGTATTTGACTACAAGCCAGAAGTTGAGGTCAATCTCCCAGGCTATAAACCCACCAAAAAAGGTCATTTGCATCAGGTTGCCTCGGCAGTGAAATTGATCCGTGAAGCCAAACGACCACTGCTCTATGCTGGCGGCGGCGCGATTATCTCTAACGCGCATGAGGAATTGCAACAATTAGCGACAAGATTTCAGATTCCTGTAACCACAACGCTGATGGGCAAGGGGGCGTTTGATGAAAACAACCCACTCTCGGTTGGGATGTTGGGAATGCATGGTTCTGCCTATGCCAACTTTGCCGTCCAGGGCTGCGATCTGCTGATTGCGGTTGGGGCGAGATTTGACGATCGAGTTACAGGCAAGCTCGATACCTTTGCACCTTTAGCCAAAGTCATTCACATTGATATTGACCCAGCCGAAGTTGGTAAAAATCGCGTACCCGAAGTCCCGATCGTTGGCGATGTGAAAATCGTGCTTGCTGCCATGTTGAAATCTACCAGCTATGAGGAAGCGATCCAGACCCACGATTGGCTGGATCAAATCCAAGAATGGAAGGATGATTATCCATTGGCAGTCCCGCATTATGATACCGATCTGTCACCCCAAGAAGTGATCGACGAGTTTCGTAAGCAAGCTCCTGATGCCTTCTATACGACTGATGTGGGTCAGCATCAAATGTGGTCAGCCCAGTTCCTGAAGTGTGGTCCCAGACGCTGGATTTCTAGTGCAGGTTTAGGCACAATGGGGTACGGGATGCCTGCGGCGATGGGTGTGCAGGTTGCCTTGCCCGATCGACAAGTTGTCTGCATTAGTGGTGATGCTAGTTTCCAGATGAATTTGCAAGAGCTAGCGACCTTAGCGCAGTACAACATCAAGGTCAAGATTGTGATCATCAACAACGGTTGGCAAGGTATGGTGCGCCAGTGGCAAGAAGCCTTCTACGATCAGCGTTACTCATCCTCGAATATGGAGGTGGGAATGCCTAATTTTGTCAAACTTGCTGATGCTTTTGGGCTGAAGGGCTTGTTAGTGACAAAAGGCGATGATCTCGGATCGATCGTGGCAGAAATTTTGGCGCATGATGGGCCGGTGTTGGCTGATTTTAGAGTCAAGAGAGATGAAAACTGTTACCCAATGGTGCCACCTGGAGCTAGCAATGCCCAGATGGTAGGGTTGCCAGAACCAAAGCGCGATCGAATCAAAAAAGCAACTCCAGCTCAAGTTACGGCTCCTTTGGCTGCTCCTCGGTTAGATGCAATCACAGAGCCAGGGCGAGTTAAGGAGCTGGTTTAGGGCGAAATAATCGATCGTGGTCAGGATCGTAGAGTTTCGATCGAGCTTTTCCCGCCAGACGATTTAGAGCAGGGCTAATCAGGTACAAAGTTGTCCTAATTAAGCCCTGCTTTTGCGTTGTTGCTGCCATTTCTGCTAGAGGCACGACGAAAATCTGCTCATCCTTCCAGCCCAGCCGAAAACAAATCGCTACAGGTGTATCTGCCGCATAATGTTGCATCAGCTTGGCTTCAGCCGCTTCGACATGACGGGCACTGAGATATAGACACAGAGAGGCATGGTGGGCAGCGAGGCTAGCTAGGTCTTCTGGTTCTGGTACTTGGGTGCGTCCACTGATGCGGGTGAGGATAATCGTCTGCACCAGTTCGGGTATGGTTAGTTCTACCTGTAATCGTGCCGCAGCAAGCTGAAATGCGCTCACGCCAGGAATAATCTCAAACGCAATCTCGGCCTCTACTAAAGCCGTAATCTGTTCGTGAATTGCCCCATAAAGACTGGGATCGCCATCATGTAAACGTACCACCAAAAGATTCGATCGAACCCTCTCCAACATCACCGCCATGATCTGTTCCAAGGTTCGATCGGCGGTGGGAATAATCTCAGCATCAGCGCGGCAGCAATCTAGCATTTCTGGCGGTACTAGCGAGTCGGCATAAATCACAACATCGGCTTGCTCTAGCAACTTCCGCCCTTTCACCGTAATCAAATCTGGATCGCCTGGGCCGGCACCGACTATGTAAACTGGAAATATAGACATGCGATCGATTTTATTCTGTAAGGACAGATTTAGATATCCTCGAAATTATGCGAGCTATTTTTTTTGGTACACCCGAATTTGCCGTCCCGACCTTACAGAGGTTGCTAGACGAGCCTGATTTCGAGGTGGTTGGTGTAGTCACACAGCCCGATGCCAGACGCGGACGGGGCAATCAAGTTAGTGCCTCACCCGTAAAAGAGCTAGCGATGGCGCACAATCTCACGATTTGGCAACCAGAGCGATTAAAGAAAGATCCTGAAACGCTCTCAGCTTTAGCCGCAAGTAATGCTGATGTGTTTGTGGTTGTGGCTTACGGTCAGATTCTTTCTCAGGCAATTTTGGACATGCCCAAACAAGGCTGTATTAATGTGCATGGCTCGCTGTTGCCACAATATCGTGGAGCTGCACCGATTCAGTGGGCGATCGCGAATGGCGAGCAAGTCATGGGGATTACGACAATGCAGATGGATGCGGGGATCGATACGGGGGCGATGCTGCTCAAGGCTAGTTTAGAAGTAGCACCTGACGACCAGGCAGAGAGCCTAACGCATAAACTATCGGTTTTAGGCGCAGATTTATCGATCGAAACCTTGAGGCAGTTGGATCAAATTACACCCACGCCCCAAGAAGAGACCCTTGCTACTTATGTGCGGATGATTACTAAAGAAGACTGGCAATTGGATTGGACAAAAGATTCGATCGATCTGCACAACCAAATTCGCGGTTTCTATCCCAATTGTTTTGCCAACTACAAAGGTCAGCGATTGAAAATTACTAAAACTGAAGTTGTGCCAGAAGTTTTGACTGAAGCTTTGACAGGGATCGATCGGGAATCTTCAGGCGGGTCGATCGGGGGTGAGATCAAAGAAATAATCAAAAAAATTGGCTTTACGATCCAAACTGGCTCAGACTTATTGTTGATTAAAGAATTACAACCCGCAGGCAAGCGATCTCAAACAGGTTGGGATTTTGCCAATGGTGTGAGATTAAAAGCAGGAGAAATTTTCAGCTAGGGTATGCTGCTCAAATAGAACTGAAACTATAGTGGAACCTTCCTGTTATTCGATCGGTAAATGATAAAATTCTGCGATGTATGACAATACCTGAAAATTTCTAGCTGAGACCTTCCCCACAGACTTCGCCAGTTGGCTATTAGGGGAATCGATCGTACTCACCAAAATAGAACCCTCAGAACTGGCAGTCGAACCCATCCGCGCCGACTCAGTCATATTTCTAGAATCGTTCAAAATCATCCTCCACATCGAATTTCAGACCAGAACTGATGAGAATATGGCATTTCGGATGCTAGATTATTGGGTGAGGTTACATCGCAGATATCCAGACAAAGAAATTCATCAAACCGTAATTTACTTAAAACCCACAGATTCGCCACTAGCAAGCCAAACCAGTTTTAATTCTAAAAATCTAATCCACAACTTCCAAGTCATCCGTCTGTGGGAACAGCCGACCGAGATATTCCAACAATACTCAGGATTATTACCACTAGCCGTTTTAACCAAGACCAACGATCCAGCAGAAGTTTTGACTGAAGTCGCAAAACGAATTGACAACATTGAAGACAAAAAAGTAAAGAGTAATGTAGCTGCCGCCACCGCAATTATTTCTGGGTTAGCATTAAACAAAGAAGTGATTCAAAGATTATTAAGGAGTGAGATCATGAAAGAATCAGTAATTTATCAAGAAATCCTGCTCGAAGGTGAGGCTAAAGGTAAGGCTGAAGAAAAAACTCAAATCGCTCTAAATATGATTCATTCAGGTATTTCGATCGATCTGATCGCTCAAATCACTGGACTGTCTTTAGATCAAATCCAGAAGCTCCAATAAATAGCCTAGTTGTATCCAACGGTAATCGATCGAACCATATCTGCTCCAAATTGGCTATCTCAATCGCACTCCAGAGGTCGCGTTGTCACCGCCGCAGGATATCGACATCTCGGCTATGCTGCTCAAACAGAACTGAAACTATAGCGAGACCCTCCTGTTGTTCGATCGTTAAATGATAAAATTCTGTGATGTATGACAATACCTGCAAATTTCTAGCTGAGACCTTCCCTGCCGACTTCGCCAGTTGGCTATTAGGGGAATCGATCGTGCTCACCAAAATAGAACCATCAGAACTGGCAGTCGAACCCATCCGTGCTGACTCAGTCATATTTCTAGAATCATTCAAAATTATCCTCCACATCGAATTTCAGACCAGAACTGATGAGAATATGGCATTTCGGATGCTAGATTATTGGGTGAGGTTACACCGCAGGTATCCAGACAAAGAAATTCATCAAACCGTAGTTTACTTAAAACCCACAGATTCGCCACTGGCTAACCAAACCAGTTTTAATTCTAAAAACCTCAACCACAACTTCCAAGTCATCCGTCTGTGGGAACAGCCGACCGAGATATTCCAACAATACTCAGGATTATTACCACTAGCCGTTTTAACCAAGACCAACGATCCAGCAGAAGTTTTGACTGAAGTTGCAAAACGAATTGACAACATTGAAGACAAAAAAGTAAAGAGTAATGTAGCTGCCGCCACCGCAATTATTTCTGGGTTAGCATTAAAGAAAGAAGTGATTCAAAGATTATTAAGGAGTGAGATCATGAAAGAATCAGTAATTTATCAAGAAATCCTGCTTGAAGGTAAGGCTGAAGGCAAGGCTGAAGAAAAAACTCAAATCGCTCTAAATATGATTCATTCAGGTATTTCGATCGATCTGATCGCTCAAATCACTGGACTGTCTTTAGATCAAATCCAGAAGCTCCAATAAATAGCCTAGTTGTATCCAACGGTAATCGATCGAAACCACAAGACGCGCAAATTTTCTCCGATCTGCTGAATCGACTCACCACAGAAAAATGGGCGGGAACTGGGCGAACTATACGCTCTCTACGAACCATATCTGCTCCAAATTGGCTATCTCAATCGCACCCCCAGAGGTCACGTTGTCACTGCCGCAGGATATCGACATCTCGGCTATGCTGCTCAAACAGAACTAAAGCTATAATGGCGAATCACTTCAAACCAAGTAAAAAACCCAGATGCGATGACTTCTGGGTTTAGGTTATTGGTGGGATTATTGTGCGATCGATTGGCGAAAATCCCAACCAGAAAAGGTCGTAGCTTTGTCAGAAAAAATGTCATAAAAAACATGAAACATCGATCGATCTATAATATTGCTGCGGATACTAACAGTTTGCGATCGAATATCGATTAAACAGGAGAATTTCATGTCTGCGGATCAACACGTCAATCAACAAGAAATCCTAGCTAGCTTTAAATTACTGGTCGGCATGGCACAGGCAGATGGGAAATTAATGGATGAAGAGCGCGATAGTTTAACAGCAGCTTTTGCCGAAATCCAATTACCCGAAGGAATCACAGTTGATAGCTTGTTATCAGAACAAGTCGATATTGACGACCTCCTACCCCAAATCGCCAGTGAAATCGCCCAAGCACTAGCCTATCAATCTGCCTATACGATGGCTAACATCGACGGAGAATGTAGTCCCGAAGAACAAAAGCTCTTAGATAAAATCGGTAAAGCTTTCACCACATCGAAACTATGGGGTAAGCAAGAGTGGCTCAAAAATTTGCAGCGCCGTGCTACACGTTCCACGATCTCAGAGCAAGTCCAACAGATTACCGATGCTTCTACCCGTGAAATTCAAGTCGATAACGAGACTACCGATGCTTGTTTTCTCAACGCCATCTTAGGAGCTTTCCCATTACCAGGATTTGCGATTGCTTTTGATGCCTATGTCTATTGGAATCAATTGGATTTAGTCCAGTCGATCGGTGAACGCTGGGGATACGATCGAGCCAGTCATCGTGAAGATCTACGCAAAGCCTTTTTTGGCAGTATTGGCATGACCAGCACTCGCATTGCTGTGAGCAATTTGGCAAAACTAGTGCCAGTCTTCGGGATGGTCGTCGGCGCAACCACCGCTTATGCCAGTACTTGGGCGATCGGCAAGGTCGCAAATCAATACTTTGCCAGTGGCTGCGAAATGGATGCCTTTAGCCTCAAAGAAGCATTTAAACAAGCTAAGCAAGAAGGAGAAGCAGTTTATAAGGAGAATGCCGAAGCGATTACCGCCAAACAACAAGAAATCGAACCACAGGTTAAAGCTCTTAACGAAGAACTTGCCGCAGGTCAAATCACCCAAGAAGAACATCAAATCCGATTGCGCGAGTTAGTCTGATCTGAGCAGTTATAGGTAGAGCTTAACGATTGGATAGGAAAATTTGATGCCATATCAGGGACAATTCAGGCTTTGTCCTGTTTCTATCATGGGTAAATGAATTAAGATCGACCTGAGCTATTTTGCGATCGCCAAAAATCTCTAGGATGAACAGTATGGTAACTATTGAGCTAAGGCAGCTAAAGATCGAACCTGGTGAGAAGCTCTTATTGCATGATGTGAGCTGGGAAAAGTTTGAGTCCATTCTCAAAGAACTCGGTGAACATCGCAACTCAAGAATTGCCTACTATAAAGGAACATTAGAGATTATGGCTCCATTGCCAGAGCATGAAAAGGCGAATGAGTTTGTGAGTGATTTCGCCAAAATTTTGCTTGAAGAACTCGATCTCGATGCTGAATGTTTTGGATCGACGACGTTCAATCGCCAAGATTTAAACTTGGGATTAGAGCCAGATCAGTGTTTTTACATCAAACATCATGCTTTGATGCGAGGGTTACGAAAATTGGATCTAACTATCGATCCACCACCTGACTTAGCGATCGAGATTGATGTCACATCTAAAACAAAACTTGATATCTACAGAGAGCTTGGTGTACCTGAAGTCTGGCTGTATGGAAAGGTTAAACATAATATGAGTTTGAGAATTTTCCTGTTGCAAAATGGGGAATATCTGGAATCTACCAGTAGTCCTAACTTCCCTAATATCCCATTACTCACAGCAATCCCAAGATTTATCGATCGGAGTACAACAATGGGAAGAAGAGAGACAATCAAGGCTTTTAGAGCTTGGGTACGATCTCAAATTTAGGCGCAAATTCAGAAATTTTAACTCAGATAATTTTAAACAGGAGAACCAAATGACACTAACTAAGCCGCGTGATGTTCAGGTAATGTCGATCGCTACAGACACAACAATCTTAAGATCGCGCAGTTGGAACCGTTTACGATTTGAGATTGAATACGCGCTCGAACGCGGCACTACTGCCAATTCCTTTGTGATCCAAGCCGAAAAAACTGCGCTAATCGATCCACCTGGTGAGACCTTTACCCAGATTTTTATCGATCGACTGCAAAAAAGATTTCCGATCGAACAAATAGACTATGTGATTCTCGGCCACGTCAATCCCAATCGAGTCGAAACGCTCAAAGCCTTGCTAGCAATCAACGATCGAATTATATTTATCTGTACCAATCCAGGTTCGATCGGTTTACGTTCAGCCCTAACTGACCATCCTGATTTAAATATTAGAGCCGTGCGTGGTGAGGAAGTATTGAATTTAGGCAAAGACCATAACTTGCAATTCATCCCAACTTCAACCCCACGCTACCCCGACGGACTCTGCACCTACGATACCAAAACTCAAATTGTCTACACCGATAAACTATTTGGCGCGCATATCTGTGGCGATCAGGTATTCGATGAAGGATCGAGTTCTCTATTAGAAGATCGCCGCTATTACTTTGACTGCTTGATGGCGAACCAAACTCGACAAGTGGAAAATTCGATCGACAAGATTAGTAGCTTACCCACAAGTTTCTACGCGCCTGGACATGGGCCATTGTTGCGCTACGGACTGCATGAACTCGTTAATCTCTATCATCAATGGAGCGAAGTCCAAAAGCAGCAAAATGTCTCGGTCGCCCTGATCTATGCTTCTGCTTATGGGAATACGGCAGTGATGGCTAATGCGATCGCTAGAGGCATCACCAAAGCAGGCGTAGCGGTGGAGTCAATTAACTGCGAATCTGCTGATCCTGAAGAAATCAAAATCGCGGTAGAAAAGTGTGCGGGATTTATGATCGGCTCTCCAACCTTAGGCGGTCACCTGCCAACACAGGTACAAACGGCTCTGGGCATAGTCCTTTCAACTGCACCCAAGAGTAATCTCGCAGGTGTATTTGGTTCGTTTGGCTGGAGTGGTGAAGCGATCGATATCATTGCCGAGAAGTTACAAGATTCAGGCTATACGATGGGATTTGAGCCAATTAAAATTAAATTCACGCCAACCGATGAGACCTTGCAATTTTGTGAAGAGACTGGCACCGACTTTGCCCA
>Ga0163154_10008927_pt1 | contig 11559 bp, 11 predicted proteins | sample OliLakLV19MP9P1_FD_148649 | JGI IMG/M metagenome (GOLD analysis project Ga0163154, IMG submission 148649) | Freshwater microbial mat bacterial communities from Lake Vanda, McMurdo Dry Valleys, Antarctica - Oligotrophic Lake LV.19.MP9.P1 | ecosystem: Environmental > Aquatic > Freshwater > Lake >...
GAGCTCAAACTGCTCGCCGGGTCGCAGGCGCGGTCCAACGCGGGGCACAAACCGCTGGACGGGTGGCGGGTCGCGTCGGTCGTGTCGCGGGTCAAGCAGGCCGGATCGCCGGTCAAGTCGGTCGGGTGGCGGGTCAAGTGGGTAGTGTTGCAGGCCGGGCGGGGGCTTCAGCGAACCCGATGGGGAGTCTGCTACAAAGCATTTTGCCCCTACTCCAACAGTATGCCAGCCAGGGCTTTGACGAATTTGATGCCCTAGAGGACCTCGTAGACCAGTTCAGTGATGAGGAACTAGACGAAGCCCTACCGATCATTGCGGGCGTTGCGGCACGGGGCCTAGTCCAGCCGGTATTGCAGCGGGCGGGGAGTGCCCTCAGTCGTCCCCTGCGTCAACAGTTGGTCCGGGGGACTAGCCGTGCGGTCCAAACCCTGGTGCGCCGTCAAGGACCCCAGGCGGTACGTGCTCTGCCCAGTATTGTCAGGAGTGTCGGTCAGACCGCTGCTCGTCGTCGGCTGCCAGCGCGGGCTCTGCCCCAAGCGATCCAGCGGACGGCGACCCAAGTCGCCAATAGCCCCCAACTAACACGCCGTCTCACGGGGGCCACCAGTCCGTCAGCCCGGTCGAGTCGAGGGGGACTGCCCCAACGCTTGGTCCTCAGGGGTCCTGTCGAGATTACGATCACCAGCCGCTAATCTAGGAGGCCACGATGTATCAAGCTTTTGCGGCTGACGATCTCTTTTATGACGCTGCTGAAGGACCCGCGCAGCTACGTCAAGCGGATAGCTACGACGATGATGAATTCCTCGGTGGGGTCCTCAACACCCTGAGTCGAGGGACCGGGGGACCCTTGGGCGCGACTGAGGATGCCGGGGATGAGGACCAACTCGAAGCTGAGTTAGCCGATGCCCTGGATGCGGAGGATACCGATGAATTCCTCAGGCGGCTGCGCCGAATTGGGCGTGGCGTGGCGAATGTGGCCCGTCGGGTGGGCCGGGGCGTGGGGCAGGCGGCGCGGGTGATCGGCCCGGTGGCAAGCCTCATCCCGATACCCCAAGCCCAACTGATTGGGCGGCTTGCCAATGTTGCCGGTCGGCTCCTTGCCGATGGTGCCGATGAGTTTGAAGCCCTGGATGAAATGTTGGAAATGGCTCTGGCTGAGGATGTGGACCTGGCTGCGCCCTTACTCTCAGCAATTACGATCCGCAAGGTGCTCCCTAACGCGAGCCGTTTACCCCAGCAGAACCGTCGTCAGTTGGTCCAGAGTGTCAGCCAGGCCACCCGCACCCTGGCCCGCCGCCAGGGTCCGCAGGCGGCCCGGGCGGTCACTCGGATCGTCCAAGGCGTTCAGCAGACGGCCCGTCAACAGCGGGTACCCATCCAACAACTGCCCCGCGCGATCCAACGTGCCGCCAGCCGTGTCGCCCAGAATCCAACCCTGGTCCGTCGGCTCGCCCAATCCCCTGAGCGGACCCGTGGCAGTGGTTCCTGTCCCAACTGCGGCATTCGTCCTAACTACGGGACTCAACAGTACAACCTCCAAGGACCCGTGCAACTGACCATCCGGGAGAGGCAATAGGCCATGGTAAGGGCAACGCGCCACTTCCTCAAAGACAAAGTTCTTGGCTTGGTTGCCCGGTCCAAACGACTGTCGCGGATCAATTACCGCTCCGTGGGCATCCGCCCCCAAGACCTACCCTACGTGCCCTCTCCAGAACATTTCCGTGCTGCCAATCGGCGGATGGCGGAGATTGACCAGCAGGTGATGCGTCGTTTACAAAAAGTCCAAGCCAGCTGGCAGACCGCCCCGGTGGACCAAGTGTTATTGGAAGTGGCCCTAGTGGAGCGGGAATTGGACCGCGCCCGCCGCGCCTTCGGGTTGTTCTTTGAGGTGTTTGGGCAGCGGGGGACCTCCTTCGCTCCGGCTCTGGCGGCCCATGATGTGATTGCTGCTGATTGCTACACCGCTATCCGTGAACAATCCCCTCAGGTTTTTCGAGGACCCCTGCTGAAGCCAGTCTGTTATATGGAACACGGCTTCTCACCCGCCACGATGCGCCGGGGGGTCCTGCTCAGTCGCCTACTGGGTGAAGCCAATCCCTTCCCGGTGATCCGGCTGCCCTGGGACCGTGAACATCCCTGGCAAGCGGTGTTCCTCCATGAGGTGTCCCATAACCTCCAGGCTGACTTGGGGATTTGGCAGGAGAACCGCGAGGCCGTGGTCCGTAGGCTAATCGGCTCCACGGGCGACCCTGCCATCACCAGTATTTACGGGCGTTGGCATAAGGAGATCTTCGCCGACCTCGCGGCGGTCCTCCTCGGGGGTCCGGCGGCGGCCTTTGGTATGGCGACCTTTTTAGCCCATCCCGCGCCCCGGACCTTGACCTTCCGACCGGGTGGTGCCCACCCCACGGCCTATCTCCGAATTTTCATTTTGGTGGAGATGCTACGGCGGTTGGGGTTTGGGCGGCAGGGCGAGCGGCTGGGCCAGATTTGGCGGGACCTCTACGACCCGACGCGCTTCAACCGTTTACCGGCGCGACTCTTGAGCAGTGCGGACCGAGTGATTCCGCAAGTGGTGGATGAGATTGCTTTTCAGACCCGCCGCAACCTGAGTCAGCAGGCGTTGGTAGATATCTTGGCCTTTGACCGCCAAGATGAAGCCCGGATTGTCCAAGGTGCAAAGTTCCTCGCCCGTGGTCAGCCCGCTGACCTGCCGCCGCGTCACCTCGTCAGCGCGGCGAGCTATGCCCTGGGTCTAGGCGGGGTCCACCCTCAACAGCTTGCCCACCAAGTCATTCAGCAACTTAATCGTCAGCAGCCCCGCCCCGCCTTGAGCCTTGCCGAAGCTCAACAGCAAGTCGCTGCCTAACCTACACCGGGAGACCTTTATGGCAAGCAACAATCCCTTTTCTAATCCGGCCCCTCATGGCACCGGCTCGTCGCCCCAACTGGCTCTCGATAACTTGATTCGCCGAGAGTTGCGGGTCAGTGACCCCACAGATGCCAGCCAGATCGCCGAAGCCCTGCGGACGCGTTACCAGAGTGACCCCCGGACCCAGGCCATCACCCAAGAGGCCAATGGGTTGCCCTTCCTGCTCTCGCAGCCGATGAGTGCGCCTTTACCCGTGGCGACGACTTCTTCTTCCCAGGCGGAGTTGCTCCAGGCGGTCAACGATGTCAATCAGGACCTCCAGGAACTCACCACCAACGCCATTCTCAAGGACATCAGCCCCGAACTCCAGGGCTGGGGCGTGGCAATCCGCACCACGATGATGGAAGGGAGCAACGCGGCCCGTTTCTCCTTGGACCCCCGCCAACGGGACAAGACCTTTGGTCTGCGCCGGACCCTGGGGGATTACGCCCGGATGTCTCGCCTCCTGGGTGCGATGACCCCAGGCCTCAACACGAACTACCGCAAGCTGGCCCAGAGTCTCGATGAGGTCGCTGCCGTCTTCTTGGTCATGATGGGGGAGGCTCTGGCGAATACCAGTTTCAGTGGCGGACGGTTTCTACTCCAAGCCCCGTTTAGCGAATTGCAGGTACGCCGGGATGCTGCCGTCTATGCCCTGCGTAACTTGATTGGCTCCACCCAGCAAGCCTTTGCGCCCAATGAATGGCCCAGGGGCTTGGATGCTTACCGTCGCTTATTTTTGAGCCTGGAACAGCAGGGCCAGAGTGACCTTAGATCTTTGTTAGTGGAACATGAACTCACCCGGATCATGGATGGACTGGTCCAACGGGCCAACAACGGTAGTGCGGAGGGAATGCGGGCTTTGGGTGCGACGGCCCAACTGGACTTGGAGCGGTTTCGTCGCTTGGTTTTCCTGGGGCAGGGCTTAGTTAATCCGGCTTCGCCGCCCCTGACGGCCTTTCTAGAGGCACTCCAACTCTTTGCCGACGCTTTCGAGACCTCCGGTGGGTTCCGTTTATTGCGGATTGCCCGTCCGCCCGTCTTGTTCTATGGGCTGTATGGCCTTTCGGGGACCGATGAGGCCGACCGGGTGCTCTTGGAACTGGTGATCCGGCGTAACCAACTGGCGGAGAAATTGGATTGTTTCTTGCAGTGCGGCTGCACGCCCCTCACCGTCACGGGTCAAGTCATCCTCGATAAAGTTCTCTACGATATAGACCGGGCCATTGACCTCTATGCTTTGGGGGTCAACAAATTTGGTGAACCTGAGCAACGGGCGGGGTCCTATGCCTACTTGATTAAAGTTATCCTCGACCCGCAACAGGTATTTCCGGTCCTGGTCGCCCAGACCCTCACGAACTTGCGGCTCCTACCGGGCTTCCCAGTGGCGGAACTCGGCCTGCTCCAAACCGAGTTGTTACGCCATTCCAATGACCCGACGGCCCTGGGAGGCATCAATCTCTTGATGCAACAGGAACTCTCGATTCAAAAGGAAATGGAGGCGCGTTGGGAAAACATGGTCAAGGCTATGGCCCCTAGTTGTGCAGGAATTGGCGATGTCTTTGACACTGTGGATACCATCTTGGATGGTGCGATCGCTAAGGTGGGTGGTCTCAGTACCAGCCTTGCAATTATCTTGCCGCCCCACTATGAATCCAGCCTAGATACCCTCGCCAACGATGCTTTTAGCAATGGAGGCCGTTAGCCATGAACTCGCTACCCCTTGACCGAGAAGATGCCCTCGGGCAGTTATCGGCTCCCCGTACAGCTTTTCACCGCAACCTGACGCGGCTCAACCCGTTTTTGGAAGCGTTCCTTCAGACCCAAGGCGTCCTCAACCAAGACTTCCATAACACCCTGGTTGAGACTCGTGAGTTCATCCACAACCAAGCCGTCTTCAACCTAACCCTCAGCGACGTACTCACTGGGGTGCTAACGGAAACCCGTGAGTTCATCCACAGCCAGACCATCCTTAATCAAAGTCTGCTCACCAGTATCTCGCAGTCCTCGTCCACCCCGACCCGTGACGGGTTTGACTGTATCCGTCTGCTCAAACAGGTGGAAGACCTCGTGTTGGACCAATCGCCCAACCGGGACGGCAATAACCGGACCCTAGAGGAGTATCGAGGCCGCCTAGATGAGCCGCTGCGGTTATTGGCTGACGAGCCTACGCTCAGAGAACGGTACGGTGATGCGCTGCGGCCTTTTCAAGGAAAGCAGCTCAGGGAACGGGCCAACCGCTATCTAGAACTCCAGCAGTTGATTATGGACATCCTGCGCTACTTTACCCAAACCAAAAAAAACGACGACGTTGATCCTGACAACTCGCCCCAAGGAGCCTGACCATGAGCTTTACCACCACTGAAACCATCCAACGCCTGTGGGATAAGTTCCTGCGCGAACAGATGTCAGCGATGCCCCCCGAGGAGCGCAAGCAGTACGAACAACAGTTCGAGGACCGCTTCAACGACCTGCTCAAAAATGCCGCCAACGGTAGCCAAGACGGGTTTTTGGACCTCGTGGGATTTGGGGGCCAAGGAGCAGTGGGTTTCGAGAACCTCAGTTATCCCTATATCCAACCCGACTTTAACGAATCCGTCGTCCCCAGCCAACTGCACGCTGCCGCCGAACTATATTTTATTTACCAACACGAACGGATGAAGGTTTTCCAAGTGGTAGATGTGCTGCTGCGCCTCTTTCAGGACGGGCGGATGCGGATTCAGCGCGGGCCGGGGGCCAGGGGCCTGTACTTGTTGGAGAAGTGGAAACCCCTACGCTACACCCTGCGTGACCGCAACACCGCCTACCGCCGCGCCTTCAACTACGGCTCTACCCAAGCCCCCGCCGGGGCCATCGTCAACCGCACCTTCCACCGTCAATTCCTGGGCTTTATTGTCGCTCTGGCCCAATACTTCCGCGACCTCTCCATCAGTGAAGTCATCCGGGGCGGCCCGCTGTTAAACCAACGGCCCTTCGGCAGTATCAGCACGGTGCAACGCATCGGCCTAGACCTGCGCTATGCCCTCGACCGCGCTACCTACGGTAATATTTTCGCCTTGACCATGGAGACGGGCCACTACCTGAGCCAAGTCCTCAAGCTCCTCGATGCCCCCGACATCAAGAAAGCCTTTGACGCGAATACCAAGTGGGATGTGGTCGAAATTGTCTCCAGTCGTTACCTCGGCGGGGTGGCTGAACCTTCCCAACGGGCACGGATGGCAGAAAGTGGACGCCGAATCATCCAATTCATCTCCGACAGCGACTTCAAAACAGCGGGGGACCCAATCCTCTTTCAGTCGGAGTTGCGGCCCATCGGTCCCCACGCCGAGGCTTGGCTCGCTGCCTACCGCATGATCCCCGAGGGTCGGAGTTTCGCGGGGGGAACCTCGACGCTCAAAAGTGTGATTGGTGTCCAGTCCGCCCGTGTCTAACCTGAGGCTCGCCCATGACGACTTCCCGCTTAGTCACGCCCTTGGGTAGACGGGCTGTGTTAGATCCCACCCTCGCCCTCTCGCCCCACGGCTTGACCCTGGCCCAACGCTTGGGCGGGCTGTTGGAACTGTGGGTAGTGCGTGAACTCTGGCACATCCTGGACAATACCTACTTTTATCTACACCAGCCGGAGCAGGTTTTTGCCGATGCCCTGCGCTGTAGCCCCCAGCAACTCATCCGCGCCCTACAACAGTGGGAGCGGGTGCGGCTAGAGACCGACTTGGTGGGCCTCAAGCTCCACTGGATTGGCGACGGGGTGAGTGAGTCTTTACTGCCTGAGGGCACCCCGCCGCAGTTGATTGCCCAAACTGAAGCCCTCGCCTGTGCCCTAGACCAGCCCCAGTTGCTCCCGGCCCTCCGTGATGCCCTCGCCCTAGCAGCGGCCCTGGGGACTGCTTTTATCCTTACCCACTGCCATCAAGACCAACCGCCAGCGGTCTGTCTGGCTTTGCAACGGTGCGGAATGACCTGTCAGCGTCTGGGCGTGGATGACCCGTTAGTTGTGATTGAGCGCGACCAACTCCAGCAGTTGCTGGTCCAGGCGGGGTTAGCAAAATTGCTCTGGTCGGGTCTAGAGTTGGCGGTGTTGCATCTAGTCGTCCCCGATGTGTCCCTCCCGCCCACGGAACTAACTTTTTTGGAATCCTTTACCCCCCCCAATCCCTGGCAGAGTGCCCAGGGTTTCTGGTATCCCCTTGCGGTAGCACCATGAATCTCAATTTGGCAGATTTAGTAATGGTCGCGGTCCTCGGTCAGGTAGCCCATCCCGTGGGCCGCGCCAATGCCTACCGCATCGGTCACGATGGGGTACCCAGAGTCTTGCCGACCACCGGCGGAATTGTCCTTAACCAGCGGATCGGCGACCGTTGCGTGGGGCTAGCTGGGGACCATATCGAACCGGGGATCGCCCTCCACAACAATAACCGCGAAGTAATCGGCTCACGCCAAGGACCTAATCTGGCCCTCCTCACCTATGCCTGTGTGGGCAACCGGGTCCGGGTTATCAGTGGTCCAGCAACGGGTCAGACGGGCCTCGTGACGGGGAAGCACGGCGGGGTAGACCATGTACTCGTGGATTTCGCCCCAGCTGTTCTCCAACGGCTCCAGATTGGGGACCGCATCCAGGTCTATAGCTGCGGCCTGGGATTACAGCTAGTGGACCATCCCGCCGTTGCTGTCACCAACTGTGCCCCCGGTCTCTTGAAACGGTGGCGGTTACGCGAGTCGGGCAATCAACTCCAGGTCCCCGTCACCCACCTCGTCCCCGCCCGAGTGATGGGTTCGGGACTCGGAAAAAATACGATCTGGCGGGGCGATTACGATATCCAGCTTTTTGACCGGGCCACCCGCGAACGGTACCACTTGGGTAGTTTACGTTTTGGGGACTTTGTTGCGATTGTTGCTGCCGATACCCGCTTTGGTCCCAGTTATCGTCCCGGTCGCGTCACGATTGGCGTGATTGTCCACGGTGACAGCACGGTGAGTGGTCATGGTCCGGGGGTAGTCCCCCTGTTGACGGGTCCAGCCACGGTCTTGCGGCCCAGCCTTGACCCCCAGGCTAACTTGGCAGTCTACTACGGCTTGCGTACCCTCACCCCGGCCCGTAGCTACCCCACCCTGACGGACCCCAAGGTTCCGCTGGTTGCTGGTGTTTTAGCGAGGACATCATGAACCCGTGGTGTAACTCTAGTCACATCCCTTCTAGACTGTTTTACGGTAAAAAAAATATTGAGCAGTCATTACACTTTCATTTCCTTTTTCACCCTCTAAACTGTTACCAGCGAACTAAATCACACCGGGAGTATGGATGTGAATCGCCAACTTGCTAATGTTGATAAGCCTGACCTCCAGGTTGTCAGTGAATTTGATATAGATGGCGTTAATTACTTAGTTGTCATACTTGCGGATTGTGAGCACGTGCCCGCTCCCCAGACTGAAGTTGCTCGTTTTGAGGTGCGGGGTCAGGGGTTTGCGGTAGTCCGGGCCTCAGCCTCGGAGCGGGGATTAGCTCTAGACCGAGTTTTGACAGAACGTGAGACGCAGATTGCGTCCCTGGTCGCCCTCGGTCATCCCAATAAACAAATTGCCCATCGCTTAACGATCAGTGAGTGGACAGTCTCCACCCATCTGCGCCGGATTTTCGCCAAACTCGGTGTAGATAGCCGCGCCGCCATGGTCTACCGCTGTGCCGCCCTACTCCAACAGCCCTAGCGTTCGTTTTAGAATCGAGACGAGCTGCATTCTAGCGGACGGATGAATCCTGAACTCCAAGCTTGGCTGGAACGACTCTTGGCTGTCCTCTGGCTCCCCGGTAGTAAGGTTGCCCTGCTCCTAGTGGGGAGTTATCTTCTCTTGCGGGGAATTGACTTTGCCCTCGACCGGCTCAGGGCCTACGCCGATGACAAAGACCCCGCCCACGTCTCTGATGCGGAGAAACGAGTCGAGAAGATCAATATCATCCTCAGGAGTGCCAGCCGGGTCATTATTGTCGCGATTGTCGTAGTCAATATTCTCGAAATCCTGGGGATCAATATTGGCCCGCTTTTAACCGGGGCCGGGGTGGTGGGGGTCGTGATTGGGTTTGGGGCCCAGAGTCTGGTCCGGGACTTATTGGCGGGGCTTTTTGTCGTATTTGAGGACCAGTATCGGCTGGGGGATGTGGTCCGGGTGGATGCCCTGACGGGGACGGTGGAGCGCATGGGACTCAGGACGACGATCCTGCGCGACCTCAATGGCAGTGTCCATATCATTCCCAATGGTTCGATTAGTCGGGTCACGGTGCTGACGCGGGAATGGTCCAGGGCCTTACTAGACATCCGCGTGGGCTACCAGCATGACCTAAGCCAGATTGAGCAACTACTCCAGCAGGTTGGTCAATCCCTCCGCAACGAAGACCCCTGGCGCAATCTCACGCTTGAGGACTTGCAGGTATTGGGGGTAGAGGACCTAGCGGAAAATGCCGTCATCATCCGTGTCATGATGAAAACCCTCCCCGGTAAACAGTGGGAAGTGATGCGCGAACTACGCCGCCGGATTAAACAAGCCTTGACAGACGAAAACATACCGATTCCTTTCCCGCAATTCTTGCTCCCCCCCGCGCCGGACCATGACCCCTGACGCTCCCCCTGCTCGGAAACGTTCGCTGCTCGGGGTGGCAGGGCTGGTGGGGGTCGCCACCCTGTTGAGTAAATTCGTCGGGTTGTTGCGGGAAATCGTGGTGGCGGCGGCCTTTGGGGTCTCCGGTCAAGTGGATGCTTTTGCCATTGCCTACAAACTACCTGCTTTTTTGCTCATTCTGCTTGGCGGCGTGAATGGGCCTTTTTATAGTGCAGTGGTCAGCGTCGTCGCTAAACAGGAACGAAGTCACACCGCCCGTCTGATGGAGACGATCAACACCTTAGTGGCCTTGGCCCTCGGTCTGGTGGCGGTGGGATTGTGGTGGGGGGCACCACTCATTGTGGGGGTACTCGGTTTTGGTGCGGACCCGACCGTGAAAGCTCAGGCTGTGGAACTGCTGCGGATCATGTCCCCGGTGGCGTTTTTCGCGGGGTTGATTGGGCTGGGGTTTGGGGTGTTGACGGCGGCGGATCGCTATTTGTTGCCCTCCTTGAGTCCGATTCTCTCTAGCGGGGCGAGTATTCTGGCGGTCTGGTTCTATGCCCAGACCTACGGTCCTTTGGTCTTGGCTTGGGGCGTGTTGGGGGGGGCAATTTTGCAGTGGTTGGTGCAATTGCCGTGGCAATGGCAGTTGGGGTTAGGGACATTGCGCCCGCGCTGGGAATGGAAAAACCCAGAGGTCCGACGGGTCTTTGACTTGATGGGTCCAGCGACCCTCAGTTCCGCGCTCTCCAGTGTGAATGTCTATATCCATGTCTTTTTTGCTTCTCAATTGGCAACCGGGGTGATTGGGGCGGTGGACTACGCCAATCGCTTGATTCAAACTCCTTTGGGGATACTTTCTAATATTTTGCTCATCCCGGCCTTACCGCTCTTTAGTCGGTTGGCGGGGCAGGCGGACCCGACGGAGTTGCGCCTCCGGGTCCGACAGGCAGTGTTGGGTGTAGTCATCGTTGTTTTGCCCCTCTCAGCCTTAACGCTGGCCTTGGCCCAGCCCCTCGTGAGCGTGGTCTACGAGCGGGGTCAATTTGGACGGGCGGATGTGCAGTTGGTGGCGGAAATTTTCTGGGGTTACGGGCTGGGGATGGTTTTTTATCTGGCGCGGGATTTACTCATTCGGGTTTTTTACGCGCTAGGCGATGCTCAAACCCCATTGCGTGTGAGTCTGATAGGGATTGGGCTGAATCTGTTTTTAGATTGGCTCTTAATCCAGTTTTTTGGCGCGATGGGGATTAGTCTGGCGACGAGCGGGGTGAGTGTCCTGGGTTGTCTGGTCCTCGTTATTGTCCTGCGGCAACGGCTGGGCGGTCTGGGTTGGCGGGAGTTGGGCCGGACTTGTCTCATTCTGGCGGTGGGTGCGGTGCCTGTGGGTGCGGCGGCTGGGTATGGTTTCGCTTGGTTCCAACAGGTCTGGCCCGTGACTGGGACGCTGCCGATGTTGTTGAAAGTCGCGGGAGCGGGGGGGTTGGGCCTCCTAATTGAGGGTCTCTGGTTATGGCTCTGGCGCATCCCGGAAGTGAATGATCTCCTCGCTCGTTTACGTCGCTCGAAGACTCCCGCTTAAAATCCCCAGCTTGTAGAACTTATTAGCCTCAATGGTCTTTTTATTTAAAAACCAGCTTGTTATGATATTGGTCTCCGCTACTCGTGACTTATGAGCGGCGACGTTTTTAATTTCTTGATGGTAGGTGACGTAGCACGCCACCTCGGTAGTCATAAAAATCCTCCCAACAAGAGGTCCAGCCTGCTTCTGGAGCGGATAAGACAACTTATCGAACCCATTCGCAATGATGGAGTTATTAACGAGCTGAATCGTTTAGGAAAATGCTTGACAATGGCTGAATTGGAATCAGTCATTCAGAAACTAGAAGCCGCTCAAGCGTCACCTTCCCAAGAAGAGTTGAGTATGGTGTATGGTGGACCCCATTGTTTGGACAAATATTAGGCTTAGTTAAGCGAGAGTCTGCCTTGATTTAGTTTGCTTTTGACATGCAAGACTATATCATTATTTCACCTCCGTCGCTGGTTCTTTGCCTGTT
>Ga0163154_10008929_pt1 | contig 11556 bp, 10 predicted proteins | sample OliLakLV19MP9P1_FD_148649 | JGI IMG/M metagenome (GOLD analysis project Ga0163154, IMG submission 148649) | Freshwater microbial mat bacterial communities from Lake Vanda, McMurdo Dry Valleys, Antarctica - Oligotrophic Lake LV.19.MP9.P1 | ecosystem: Environmental > Aquatic > Freshwater > Lake >...
AATCCTTTCTTACCTGATACTTGCTTTTTGCAGTTGTCATAGAACCTAGAAATGCTAGACCATGCCCTCTCAGAGCCTGACTGTCTTGCTTGAGAACCTAACTTCTTCGCGAAGTCAAACTCTTTTGCCAGCACAGCCATGTGCTTATTGAGGTCATAGTCGTTCACTTTCTCATTATCCATCCAGTACCTCAAAGCTTTGTTACGACAAAACAGAGCAGTACGAATTGCCTCATCTATTGATGCGTACTGTTCTGCCTTACCTTTTAACTTAGCTTCGAGAACTAACATGGTTAAATTAAATCTTAGGTAGCTCATTCTAAAATAAGATTGGTTTTACTGGTTGTTAAATCAGAATATAAAGTCGTCCTGAAGGACGAGGTTTTAAACCCAATTTTCCGATAAAGTCTGATATCGAGGGTAGTTAGCACTTCAACTTTATTAACGTGATACGCTTAGAATGTTATCAAACAGCAAAAACTAATGCGATTAATAGGATTAATTGTAAGTATAGGACTGGTTTTGTACTTGGTTGCAACCGTAATTAACAGACAAACTAAGCCCAACGAATCTAATAAAAATATTTTAGATAAACCTGCAGAAGTCAAAACTCAAGTTAATAAAGCACTCGAAGCTACCGAGAAAGCTAGACAAGATGCAATGACTGAACCAAAAAAATAAAGGATTTCATTTAAGTTAGTTCTTGTTATTTTTAAGTAAGTATTTAAGCCTGTAAAGTTAAATTTAAAGACTCCAGTTAGACCAAGAACTCTTTAAACTGCGATCGCCGTCTAAGATATTTATAAACTCCAGTAAAAACAAGTTAAAAATTATGGCGGAGTCACCCTATTTAGAAAAATTAGAAGAAAAATTAGAGCTAGAGAAAAAAGAGCCAGAAAAATTAGATAACTCTCAAAATGCTTCTGATGATGAGTTTGATCAGTCCGAAGTACCTCAAAGGAGTTCTACAGCCAACAGGCTATTACCAAAAATATTAATAGGCTTACTTGTTTTAGGATTGCTGGGCGGAGTTTCCTATTGGGCTTGGAATACATTTGGGGCAAATAATCAAGAAAGTCGCCGCCGCACAAGATCGGGAGTGGTCGAGCGTAGTAATTTAAACATTACAGTCTCTGCTAACGGTACGGTTCAGCCTGAGAAATTAATAAATGCCAGTCCAAAAACTTCGGGTAGACTCAAAAGCTTAATTGTCAAAGAAGGCGATCGCGTTACAGAAGGACAAATCCTAGCCTATATGGATGATTCTAATTTACGAGGGCAGTTAGTCCAAGCTCAGGGGCAATTAGCATCGGCAGAGGCAAACCTAAATAAACTCATAGCAGGTAATCGTCCTCAAGATATTATCCAAGCTCAGGCAGGTTTAGCTAATAGCCAAGCCAGTTTACGCCAAGCCGAATCCAATCTCAGACAAAATCAAAACCTCTACAGCAGTGGTGCAATTTCATTTCGAGATTTTGAGACATCGCGTACGGCAAGGGATAATGCTCAAGCACAGGTTAAAGTTCAAGAGCAAATTTTAGCTTTGCAGCGCATCGGTTCTCGTCCTGAAGATATTGAACAAGGGCGATCGCAGGTCACATCGGCTCAAGGGGCTTTACAAGTTACTCAAGCTCAAATTGAGGACACAATTATTCGGGCAGCTTTTGCGGGCACAGTAATTAAAAAATATGCCGATCCGGGTGCTTTTGTAACCCCGACCACTTCTGGTAGTGCAGTTTCTTCGGCTACGGCTTCTTCGATTTTATCTTTGGCGGCGAATAATCAGGTGGTGGCAAACGTGGCAGAACGGAATATTGCTCAAGTTCGGATCGGACAAAAAGTTATCATTCAAGCCGATGCCTATCCCAATCAAAAGTTTGCAGGGGCAGTTAAAGCGATCGCACCTCAAACTACAGTTACGCAGAACGTCACCAGTTTTGAAGTTAAAGTGGCAATCACTGACGATCTCAAACAGCTTTTGCGATCGGGGATGAATGCTAATGTTGAATTTGAGGTAGGTGAATTAAAAAATGTCTTGACTGTACCTACAGTGGCGATCGCCCGTCAGGGTAATGGAACAGGGGTATTTATCCGTAGTTCAAAAGGACAACCTCCCGAATTTGTCAATATCGAAATTGGTGCCAGTGTGGGCGATCGTACCGAAGTTAAATCAGGCGTTAAAGAAGGCGATCGGGTGCTAATTACTTTTCCTGAAGGTCAACGTCCCAATAGGGCTGGTCGAAATGTTCCCGGTATCCCCGGAGTTCCAAGCGATCCAAGTAGTGGTAGGCGGAGACCTTAGTTAGATGGCTAGTTGTAACGGGCTAGTATTGGATTTAACAATTATTAAAAAGATATTTAGGAGCGATGCCATGAAAGAATCAGTAACTTATCAGGAAATACTGCTGGAATGTGAGGTTAAAAGTAAAGCGAAAGGCAAGGCTGAGGGCAAGATTGAAGAAAGAACTCAAATTGCTCTAAATATGCCGCGTTCAGGTCTTGAACTAAGCTTAATTGCTCAACTCACAGGACTAACTGTAAAACAAATCCAGAAACTACAGTAAGTTTTTCCGCTCATATCAAAAAGATTTAAGTAGCAGCAACCCCTATCGCCCATCCCAATGGGTCTACGATGATGTGGCGTTTTCTTCCCTTGATTTTTTGTCCCTATTAAAACCTCGACTTCCTGCACTTTCCGTTATCTTCACTATTTGACTATCTAAACTGGCTAAACTTGGTGTTACTTCTCTCTCATCCCGTAATCGTTCACTTAACTTCTGATTGAGACAATCTCACTTTCGCAACTGGGGCGGGCAATCAATCCTAAATAGGGTTCAGATGCAAATTCTCGATCGGGTGTGGTTAGTAAATAGCGATCGCAAACAGCAAAAAGTTCAGATTCATTAGTAGCACGGCGCATCTCATTTAAAAACTTACCCTCTGGATCGACTCCTTGTCCAATAAAGTTGAGATATTTTTTCATCGCGCTGACTCGTGACTTCTCTGGAATATTGGCATTGATATTGGCATACAGGCGATCGATGTAGTTCCGAACTAAGTCTAAAGTGACGATCTGAATCGGCTGATTACTCTGATACTGGCGAATTTGGCTAAAAATCCAAGGATTGCGAATGGCAGATCGACCCACCATCACCCCTGCGGCTCCTGTTTCTTTTAACACCTTGTCCGCACTTAAAGCCGAAGTGATATTACCATTGGCTAAAACTGGGCATTTAAGAACTTTTACAGCGTGGGCAATGCGATCGTAATGCACTTCACTTCTATACATTTCGCGGACGGTGCGACCATGCAAACTTAAGAGATCGATATCATGTTTATTAATAAGATTGAGGATAGAATCGAAGTTCTCAGTATTCTCGAAACCGATTCGCATTTTGACTGTAAATGGTAAACTCACTTTTTCTCTTAAACTTCCCAAGATGCGATCGACTTTATCGGGATCGCGTAATAATCCTCCGCCCACATTTTTACGATAGATTCTCGGTGCAGGACATCCCATATTTAAGTCAATGCCTGCTGTCGCATACTGGCAGAGTTCTTGAGCCACACGCACTAAATCGGGAATACTTTCACCAATTAATTGAGCAAAGATCGGACGGTTAGTAGAATTTTCCGTAATGGAACGCAGAATATTTCGCTCTGGTCGAGAATCGGCATAAACTCGAAAGTATTCCGTAAAAAAGTAATCGGGGCTGCCATACTCTGCGATCGCCGTCATAAATGCTAAATCTGTTATATCCTGCATGGGCGCAAGGGCAGTTAAAGCTAGATTGGGATTTATTCGGGGTGGAAGTAAGCGATCGGAAGGCATTATTTTTTTAATAGAGAACTATTCAAGGTTAATTACTGATGTTACGCAGAAGTCAACTGTCCCTCATCCCCCAACTCCTTCTCCCAAGTAGAGAGAAGGGGAGTAATACAGGTTTTTCTTTTTCCCTCTCCCGTTTTGGGAGAGGGCTAGGGTGAGGGTCTTAAACTCTTCCGCGTAAGGTGAGTTAATATCTTAAGTTTATTTGGATATACAGTCTCTTAAAAGGTTTTGTTTTCTTTTTAAGCTAATCAATTTAACTTGCAATGTAATGGAAGCAGCTAAAACCCAACTAAAACATTTAGGCGTTACCCAATTCAGAGCTAGAGTTAAATTTGCAGGAACTACGATTGAGACAGTTGATTATTACCTCAAAATGGTGAATGCCAATCATTAGCACAATCATAAGGAGTTCAGAGGAAAATACCTAAAAGCCAGTCAGATTTCAAGCCAAGCTTTAAACAAGATCTACTCTAAAAAAGCATAAGAGATTAGGCGGTGGCGGTGTATCATGCAAGTTAGGCAAAAGTTAGTTTTTCTATCTATTGGGGCATTTTATTAGAGCATTTTATTAGGGCATTCTATGAAACCAATTACCCTCCTCGGTTCTACTGGCTCAATTGGCACCCAAACCCTTGATATCGTCAACCAATACCCAGAAAAATTTCGGATTATCGGCATGACAGCAGGTGGAAATGTTGAGCTTCTGGCGCGGCAAATTTTCCAGTTTAAGCCTGAAATTGTCGCGATCGCCAATCCCGATAAATATTTAGATCTAAAAAATGCGATCGCTAGCCTCGATCCCCAACCAATTATCCTTGCAGGTACCGAAGGCGTAGAAAAAGTAGCGGGATATGGCGATGCCGAAACTGTAGTTACAGGTATTGTCGGATGTGCGGGTCTATTACCAACGATCGCTGCGATTAAAGCTAAAAAAGATATCGCCCTTGCCAATAAAGAAACTCTAATTGCCGCAGGATGTGTGGTGATGCCACTGGTTAAAGAGTTTGGTGTAAAAATCTTACCCGCAGATTCCGAACATTCAGCCATATTCCAATGTTTGCAGGGCGTTCCCAAGGGTGGCTTACGCAGGATAATCCTCACAGCATCTGGAGGCGCATTTCGAGATCTCCCGACCGAAAAACTCGCTTCCGTTACTATTGCCGATGCCCTCAAACATCCCAACTGGTCAATGGGCAAAAAAATCACAATTGATTCTGCTACTTTAATGAATAAGGGCTTGGAAGTGATTGAGGCACATTACTTATTTGGAGTAGGTTACGACCATATCGAAATTGTGGTACATCCCCAAAGTATTATCCATTCTTTAATTGAATTAGAAGACACTTCGGTTTTAGCGCAGTTAGGCTTACCAGATATGCGATTGCCTTTGCTTTATGCCATGTCTTATCCCGATCGCTTGCCCACCAATTGGACGAGATTGGATCTAGTTAAGTCTGGAGATTTAACATTCCGCGCTCCCGATTATCTCAAATATCCATGTATGCAATTAGCTTACTCCGCAGGACGGGCAGGGGGTTCTATGCCAGCAGTTCTCAACGCCGCTAACGAACAAGCAGTAGATTTATTCTTAAATGAGCAGATTTCATTTCTGCAAATTCCGCAATTAATCGAAAAAACCTGCGATCGCCACGACCATATATCTTTCCCCACCCTAGACGATATTCTTGCAGTTGATACTTGGGCAAGACAGACTGTTTTAAAGTTAGTATCTAAATAAATAGTTTTATTAAGCCGTACAATGAGTCTTCGCGAACTAATCAAGCCAGATTTAATCTTAGCCAATCCTATTTGGTTTTTAACCACAGACTTGATCCATGAATATGGTTTAAGAGGTTTGATTTTGGATGTTGACGATACTTTGCTGGGAAATAATGAAAAAGTAGTTTCGGCTGAGGTCAGTCAGTGGTTGCTTACTACCCGCCAAATTTGTCAAATCTGCCTCGTTAGCAATAATTTTAGCAATAGTCGGATTCAAGCGATCGCTCAAACTTTAGATTTACCCTATCGCAGTCGAGCCGCAAAACCCTCACGGCGGGCGGTACGGGAATCTTTAGAAATGATGAAACTAGCTCCCGCTCAAGTTGGGATGGTGGGCGATCGCATCTTGACCGATACATTGGTAGGAAATCGGCTGGGAATGTTTACAATTTTAATTCAACCTCCAAATCAGGATACGTCTTGGTTGGGCGGGCGATCGCAAGTAGTTCGAGATTGGGAAAATTGGCTGATACACAAATCAGGGATTAGAAAGGTTTAATTAATCTAACGGTGTTGTCATTACTTGCTTGAGAATTATCAGTCCTTTTTTTAATTGTCGGGATACAGTAACCGCACTAATACCAAGAATTTCGGCAACTTCACGGTGGGTAAATTCCTTTAAAAACACAAACTCTACAACCTCGCGAGTCCGATCTTCAAGGTGGGATAATGCCTGGTGCAAGCGCAGATTATCTTCCTGTGCCAATTGAAAACTGCGATATTTGGTATCTTGAACTAATTCACCTAAAGAGGTACAACTATCATCTTCATCATTATTGACGGGCGCATCCAGACTTAAAGGCGACCTATTTCTACAGGCAAGTTTAATTTCCTGCCATTCAGTCACTTTTATTTTTAAGATTTCGGCAATTTCAGCATCAGAGGGTTCTCGTTCTAGCTGGGGACGCAATTTAATTATAACTTTGCAGCCTTGATTGTATAAAACCAGCCATTGTCGAGGCATTTTTAATGTAGGGCTTTTATCGCGCAAATAGTGTTGAATTTCGCCCCGAATGTATGGCACGGCAAAGGTACTAAAAGCGTAACCCTTCTCCAAATCGAATCGCTCGATCGCTCTTAATAATCCCATAGAGCCAACTTGCAGCAGATCGTCATAGCTTTCGGTACATTGATTTGCCCAGTGATGTGCTTCTTTTTTAACTAAACCAATATTTAACCTGACAAGGCGATCGCGCAGTGCTTGAGATGGATCGACTCGATAGATTTCAAAAACTTGTAATGTTTCGGCTTTGATAATTCCAGAAGGGGTATCATCGCTTAATTTTTTATTGAGTCCGCCACTAAGATCTTTAGTTGGATCTTTGGTTAAATCTTTTAGAACTTTTTGAGTGCGATCGCTTTGAGATTGTTCGTCTAATGCTTTTTCCGCTAATGCTTGTTCGACAATATTTCCAGCATAGTTTTGTACGTATTGATGAATGTAGGGAATTGCAAAAACATTAAATGGTTGAGCGTAAGTATCGGGGTTAAAATTCTCTATAGCATACTTCAATCCTTGTAATCCTGCTTGGGTAAAATCTTCATGGTTGCTGTTATATTCCTGACTGATAGAGCTTTGTAGCACTTTTTGTACGAGGTCTGAATTTAACTGTAATATTTGTGTCTTTAGCTGAATTTGCACCTCAGACGACTCAGAGTCATGGTAAGCCCTCAGTAATTTTGTGGTTTGAGTAGATTGATTGGAGGAATATAAAGGCATCTAGCTCAAATTTAAAGTTTTTATGAATCTAAATCAAGGATTGAAACCGTTAGCTTTTAGTATGATCTTAATATCTATTTAAAAAGTAAATATTTAAAGTTAGATATTGTATTAGTTAGGATTGAAAGATTGATGAAAAGGTTAAATGAAAACAATGGGATCTAAGACTGAATATTAAATTAAATTAGGACTTACGCAGCGTAAAAAAAACCTATATTTAAAGTGGGTTTGCGGCACAGCCCCAATCGAGGGCTTCGCCCTCAAACTTCCTCACACTAAGTTTCTATAACTTTGAGTGCGTAAGTCCTATAAATATTAATTAACCATTAATCAAAAAATAACACCTTTTCTAGCAAATGGCAGTGTCCATGACTTGTTAAATCAATTTTAATACTGGGCGATCCTGTAAGATTAGTTTTTTTGTCAGTAGGTCTTCAATCGAAATGTGCAGAGTCCGTTGGGCATCAACTACAAACAATATTTTCAGGCGATCGATCCCTACTTGTCCGAGGGGATCGAGATGGGCAATAACCTCTTCACCTAAAGGCTGTGCCACAGTTTGAGAATGCTTGAGATTACGTGTAATTAAGGAATCGCTCTCAAAATAAACTTCTATATTAGTTTCTCCTAATTCACCAATTATCAATTCAATACTGGGCTGATCGACTTGGGATGCACCTAAAATTAGCTCGATGGGCTGCGTGGGATAGGTTGCTCCTGCTTTGATAATAGGTTGCCAATTGTGCTGCCGATATCGCTTATCCCAGTAACGTACGCCATAGCTATGATAGAGAAAATCTTGAAGCTGAAATCTTTGGTCTAAAGCCCCATGCGCGATCGCTTCAAAGGGTTTAGCAGATTTAATTTTGGATAATGGAAAATATTGCTCGATCCAGTTTTGCACGGCGGGAATTTGTGCGGTACCACCAACTAATAAAACGGCTTCAATGCTTTCTAGTTCCAGATCTTGTCGTTGTGCTTGCTGTCTAATTTGGGCTAATGCCCGATCGAGTTGGGTAAAAAAGTTATGTTCTTGCAGGATATTTTGAAATTGCGATCGCTCTAGTTCTAGGTTATAGCTCATAAAAGTTTCGTCATCAAAAAATACTTCTGTGGCTTTCTCTGATTTGGAAAGGGTAATTTTTAACTTTTCCGCCAACCTAAGTATTAAAGAATTTTTGGGGCATCCTTGAAATTTATGAAAATATTCCACCAGCCAATTGTCGATATCAATACCACCGAGATTTTGTCCTGTTTTGGCGATGACTTTAGCAATGGGTGATATCGATTGAGTATTTTGATTACTGGCTTGATTACCTGCTTGATTACCTGCTTGATTACCTACAGAGCGATCGCCCCACTTCAACAAATAAAAGGATAAAAATCCGAGCTTACGTGGTTTATCCGCATCATCTTCATGCTTAAAGTTAAGTTTAACCAAAGACATATCCAATGTCCCGCCGCCCATATCGATTACCAGTACGGTTTCATTTCCTGCGGTCAAGCCGTAGCCTAAAGCCGCCGCCGTTGGTTCATCCAAAATCCGAACTTCTTTTACAGCTAACTGTGTGCATATTTCTGCTAACCATGACCGATAGGGTTCAAAGCTATCTACAGGTACTGTGATTACTAAAGAGGTAATATCTGGCAATTGCTTAATTACTTCTCCTAAAAACCACTCGCCAATCATCGCCGAATTTACTTGGATGCCATCTAGCTCTGGGACAAATCCTGTTAGGGGTTGAGCGATCGCCCGTTTGAAATTTTGAAAAAATCTCTGGTTATTTAGTTGGTTATTCTTAGAGTCTAAGCCGCGATCGCGCACCGATTGACCGATGATAACTTCAGCCGATGCTGCATTGTCAACAAATACTAAGCTAGGAATTAGGGGCGGATTATTTAGCTGATATTGACTCAAATGTTCTAGTCTGAGAGTCTCAATTTCGCCATTATCATTAATTCTGGCAACTACAGTATTGCTGGTACCAAAGTCGATTGCATAGTGCATAACAATTAAAATTTCGTGCTTTTATTTATTCAGATATCAGATTTGATTAAATTCTCGATCGAGGGTAATTCCTTTCAGGATGCGCCTGATTCTCTTATCCATCTTCTCAGATTAACTTCTGCACCAATTTCATCTTCTCTTGCTTCGGCTAAGAATTGATAAAGTCTTTCTTTGGGAACACTTGGGAATGTTGGGCTAACTTCTACTTCTTGATATTGTTCTTGATATTCTCCAGTACCTTGAAGCTGATAAATTTTCCACACCTGCCCGTTATACTGCCAAAACTCTGGTACCCCAAGACTGGCATATAAAGCGACCTTTTTAATATCAGAATGGGTAATATCTACTTCAATGACTAAATCTGGGGCAGGATCTTTAGAGATATCTACGTCTCGCCCTTTGACAAGTGGTTGATTTTGGATATAGAAGGCTTGATCTGGCTCAACTCCTTTTAATAAATCTTCGCGGTCTAATGTAGTAGAACCCATCGATTTAATTGATAATCCTAGTTCGACTACAAGGGCATAAACAAACCGCCCAAACATAATGCCAGAAAATTCATGAAGTTCTAAAGGCATAACAATCTCCAAGGTGCCATCATCGTAAGTCAATCTCGCTCTGGTGCTTTCACCTAGGGCATTGGCTATTTGTTTATATGCCTGCCAGCTTAGATTATGAAATGTCATTCTTTTTTCGGCGATCGCAGGCTTTGATTTTTGGATCATCTATTTTAAGAAAAGATAGTTAAGAAAAGATAGTTATGCCAGTATCTTAACTAAAGATCGGAAATTTTTTAAAGGATAAATACTCGACTTTTATCGCCCATTTTGAGCATAGGGTGGCGATCGCTGGTAGTAATATTAATTAGAAAGGCAATTTATATTTATATTGATATTTTTAGCTACAAACTCAAGCCAGCAATCCAAGTTAGACTAGATAACAAAATTAAGATCCTGTAATCTTTAAACAAGCGCAAAGCAAATTATTTGTGTGTAACGATCGTGAACTGATTTAAGTGTGTGTTGATCTAAGTGGCAAATCCTAATCACTACCAAATATTGGGCGTTGACCCAAAAGCAACTGCTAAACAGATTAAAGATGCCTATCGAAATTTGGCTCGTCTACATCATCCTGATTTAAATCCCCAAGACGCTACATCGGTGGATAAATTTAGAAAAATTAATGAGGCATATCGGGTACTTTCTGATACCGAGCAGCGATCGCATTACGACTATATGAATTTTGAGCCTTCTAATACTAACCATCACAGCAGTAACACTAATAAAGATGCCGATAATTGTTATAGCCGAGGACTAAAAAAATCCCAAGGTGGTGAATATAAAGCAGCAATTAAAGACTACAACCAAGCAATTGCCATCAATCAAAACTATGCCGATGCCTACAATAAACGCGGACTTTGTTATTACAAATTAGGCGAACCATCGGAAGCAATTAAGGATTTCACTAAAGCACTTTATCTTAATTCTAAAATTCCTGATGCTTACTACAATCGTGGACTGGCAAGGTCTAAGCTCGGATATGCTCAAGCGGCGATCGAGGATTATACCGAAGCATTAAAACTTAGATATAACTACGGGCAGGCATTTTACTGTAGAGGTGTTACTTACGCAGACTTAAATAATAAAAAAGCGGCGATCTCAGATTTACAAAAAGCGGCTCAAATATTTGCCCAACAGGGTGATGATTTTAATTACAAACTTGCAGTCGAAGAAATTAGAAAAGAAAGCCGTAATTTTGGCATAAATACGTTATTTGGGGATGTATTTATTAGCTTGATTAGTTCGATTTTTAATCCGATGGGGGGAATGCGATCCGCCTATGCGCGACTGACTCGAAATAATGCGATCGCCGTAGGGTTAATTTTTGCCGTAATTTTCGATCTGTGCTTTGCTCTAGGAAACTTTATTATTCTGCGCCAAGTTGCCAATTATATAACCGTTTCATTACCAATTTTGTTGGCAATTGGAGCGATCGCATGGTTGAGTTTTGTCATATCCAGTTTTATCGTTCGCAATATTTTTCAGGGGAAAGGGAATTGGATTGGGGATTTATTTGTATCGGGTGCGATCTTATTGCCAATTGGTTATTTAAGCTTAGTTGTGGCGACGATCGTATTTATCGAAATTGATAATTTATTTTTGTTAGCAGGTTTAACAGTAGTTGGTGCTTGCTACTTTATTTTGATTCTTTACAGTGG
>Ga0163154_10008932_pt1 | contig 11555 bp, 10 predicted proteins | sample OliLakLV19MP9P1_FD_148649 | JGI IMG/M metagenome (GOLD analysis project Ga0163154, IMG submission 148649) | Freshwater microbial mat bacterial communities from Lake Vanda, McMurdo Dry Valleys, Antarctica - Oligotrophic Lake LV.19.MP9.P1 | ecosystem: Environmental > Aquatic > Freshwater > Lake >...
ACATCTATACCGACCGCCAATCCACAAACAACCAGCCTGCGCACACCTCCCAATGGGATTGCAGCAACCATCGAACGCAGCACGCAGCGGCAATCGGCAATCATCCAATCGGCAATCGGCGCGACTGATACTGCTGCCATTGCGCAGATCTGCCGCCAACTCGATGGTATCCCGCTGGCGCTTGAACTGGCCGCACCATTAGCGCAGAGCATGCCATTGGCCGAGATCGCTCGCCAGTTGCAGAATCAGATGGCGATATTGACCAATACCTATCGCACGGCGATTCCGCGCCACCAGACCATGCATAGCGCGTTGGTGTGGAGCTATCGGCTGCTCGCGCCCAATGAACAAGTGCTGCTAGCCAGTGTGGCCGTGTTTGCCGGTGGCTGGACGCTCGACGCCGCACAGGCGATCTGTTCGGCCTGCCCACCCGAACGGGTGCTGCCCATGCTGCACGATCTGATCGCGAAATCGCTGGTATTGCAGGACGAAGCACACGCACAGCGGCGCTACCGCTTGTTGGAACCCGTGCGGCAGTTTGCCGTGGTGCAGGTACAGGCGAGTGGGATGGAAGAGGAAGTAAGACGACATCATGCGGAGTACTTCCTGGCGTTGGCCGAACAGATGGGGCTAGCACGCGACACGCCACACGAGCGGAAGTGGTTGCAGCGGTTGGAACCGGAGCGCGACAACATCCGGGCCGTTAACAATTGGGCAATCACGCATGGCGAGCGCGAGCTGGCTCATCGGCTGAATGGAGCGCTGTTTGCCTTCTGGATCTATCGCAGCAGCATCACCGAGGCTAATCACTGGTATGATCTGGTGTTGGCGATTCCGGTGTCAGTTGATGGTCGTCGGCAGACAATACGTGCTCTTGAGACCGAAGCAGCAGCTCTCAATGCAGCTGGCTATGCTGCTTCCGTAGTATCAATATCCGACAATCGTGCGCGGAGCCACTTCGAGTGTGAGCTGGCGCTACGGATCGAGATTGGCGAGCCACGCGGGATTGCTGGGGCACTGCGCGGATGTAGCTTTGTTGCGATGGTAACTGGTCATCTAGAACGGGCCCAACAGCTGAGCGAACATGCCATGGCCACCAGCCGCAGCGTTGATGATCAGTGGGGTATCGCATGGTCGTTCTATGATCGCGGGTTTATTGCATTAGTACGTAATGACATGGCGACGGCTCAAGCACTTTTGGAGCAAGCCATCCCACAGTTGCGGATACACGGCATTAACTTTGGCCTGTTTCGTGCCCTGATCGCACTCGGACATGTATTGCGATTGACAGGCCAAAACAGCCAGGCGCGTAGCTCTTACGATGAAGCGCTTCGGCTGCAGCAGGACATGGACTACCTACACAATGTTGCCGAAAATCTCGAAGGCTTGGCTGCTATTGCAGCTGCCGAGTACGCGCCAGCACAAGCAGCGATTCTCTTCGGTGCGGCCGAGGCGCATCGGCGTGTCATCGCCATGCCACATTGGGAGCCACAAGAACTATGGTCTGATCGCGGTATCGCGCTAGCCCGCAGCCAACTCGATCCAACGCAATGGGAAGTGGCCTGGCAGCAGGGCTACGCGATGTCGCTCGAACAGGCCGTGGCGTATGCATTGGAATCACGCCCCGCAGGCTGATGATCCTTTTCATTAATCGGGTATTATTATCCCTCCCCACCGCGGGCTGAAGCCGCGCGGCAATGGGCAACATCATACTCTGGGCAATCACGCTCTCGGCAACCATCCCCTTGCCGCAGGCTTCAGCCTGCGGATGGGAAAGCATCCCCTTGCCGCAGGCGCTACGATGGATCGAGAAACCGCATCATACCCAGATCCTTCGCTGTAATAGTAGAGCGCTGCAACCATAGGCAGCACCGTCTCACCCAACAACAGAATCGAATCAATCTCATGAGCATCGGGCATGCTAAAGGTCAGCAACTGCGAGCCAGCCTGTGCATAGGCGGCAAGTTGCTCAATCACCATATCGGGTGTGCCGACGATCCCATTCGAGTCGGGGAAGCGTGCCCGCTTGGCATCTAGCTCGGCCTGATCACGGGCAATCAGGATTTCGGTCTGGTTGGAACGAGTGATCGCCTCATATGGTCGACCAACCGCCACACAGTGTTGGCGCAGCACCTCGTACAGTCGGGCAACCTCGGTTGAATCGCCAAACACATTGCAGTAGTCGGCATACTGTGCAACCAGACGGAGCGTTACGTGCTCACCACTACCGCCGATCATGAGCGGCGGTCGGGGCCGCTGCACAGGTAGTGGATCGAGATACGCATCCTGGATGGCATAGTGCTTACCGCGAAAGCTGGCCGGGCGCTGCGTCAGCATACGGTCAACAATCTGCACCGCTTCCTCAAGCATTTCCATGCGCTCACGCACTGCGGGAAACGGCCAGCCATAAGCGCTGAACTCCGGCTCGTGCCACCCTGCACCCAGCCCAACAATCGTGCGGCCATGGCTGATCACATCAAGAGTGGCGCACATCTTCGCCAGCAGCGCCGGGTTGCGATATGGCACACCAACCACCAACTCGCCAAGCCGAATCCGTGTGGTGGCCGCTGCAAGTGCGCCAAGCGCGACGAAGCACTCGAGCATCGGCACTTCCTTCTCGGGATGATCGGCGTCTGGGAACATAAAATGATCCATCATCCACACCGAGTCCAGCCCAGCCTGCTCACATGCTTGCACGACTGCTAGGAGCGTGTCGAAGTGGTTGCCATGCCGACGGGGGTGAATGAGCTGAAGATGGAGGCCGAGTAACATAGACATGCTCCTCTTATGGTGCCTCCTCTGGCACGCTACTGCAACCGATGTCCATAGACGATCTCGCCCGAATGCCATTCCGGCTCAACCGCCAGTGTTACCAACAATCGTTCATATTGTGCAGAAAACTCAGGGCGCTCACCATTCGCATCGTGGGTTGCTTTATCGATCCATACAATCGTCCAGTAATAATCTGTTTCGCTGCCATCTTTACCAACAATCGACATCGTGTGTATACCAGGGTTAACCTCAAGTTCCCGAACCATATTGGTCAATTCGCCCAGTTGCCCTGGTTTGATCTGTAGCCGCCCAACGGTTCCATACATATGAGCCTCCATCAACGATACGCCCAGACGCTGCGCTGGAGCATCTCTACCGAATCAACCCATTGTTCGTTCACAGATTGTGTTCACAAGAGAGGATTCTATGAAAGCACAGATTCTCGATGGTTTGGTATCGCTCTGGGCGCGAATATGGATACAGAATGTGATACATCTGGGAGCGGCTACCTCTATGCCTCTCCATCCGCAGGCTGAAGCCTGCGGCAATGAGACGATGACTGACTCCTAGCCACAATGAGATGACGACTCCTAGCCACAATGAGATGACGACTCCTAGCCGCGTGGCTTCAGCCCGCGGTGTGGTGCAACAACAACAATGCGTAGCAGCAGTACAATAGATGCCGTATGAGGCTGGCAACAGCGCGAAACGATGCTCATTCATAGATTCGGGAGCAGCAGAACAAGGAGTACAGGATGTCATCATGGCAAACAGGCAATGTTCATGTCAACGGGGTGAACCTGCACTACACACGCACCGGCGGCGACAAACCAGCCGTGGTGTTGGCCCACGGCTTTTCCGATTCGGGGCTGTGCTGGACGCCGGTTGCACAGGCGTTGCCCAATCGATTGGCAGCTTGTGTTGCCGCAGATTACATGCCCGGCACTGCTGATCACTGCTGATCCCGAGCGCGGTGCGGGTGTGACAGCCGAGCGGGCGCGTGAGATGCAGGCGCTCATTCCACAATTACAGGTGGCGCATATCGCTGGGGCAGGGCATAACATCCGCCGTGAACAGTTTGCTGCATTCATTGGGGTTATACGGCCCTTCCTGGCGTCCTGGGCTGCAATGTAAGAGCCGTAGCGACGCCAGGTAGGGGCCATAGAGACGCAACATCTTGCTTCTCTACGGCCCAACAATCCCATTTGTGAGGAGCACCATGGAACAAGCAATACACCCTACTGGCGGTGATCCAGCAATCGAGGCCCGCATCGACGATCTGCTCCAGCAATGGGCAATGAACCAGAGAATCATAGCCGCAGGCTTCAGCCTGCGGGGCGTGGGTGACCATACCCGATTAGCATACTCGTATCCATACGGAGCATCCTATGACAAGCATGCCAATACCTGATACTGCCGAGATCATCGTACGGGCCAGCCATGTACCTGGGCCACTTCAGGGGCAATGGACCTACGATGCCTATGCAGCCCTGCCAGATGATGGAAATCGCTATGAAATCATTGATGGAGTGCTGTATATGGCACCAGCGCCCATTCCTGAGCACGAGCATATTATTGCGCTCATCATCGCACGGCTTGTGGTTGCATTGGACGACACCGGGCTAGGGCAAGTCTTTACCAGCCCTGATGTGCATGTGGGCAGCAGCGTGTTGCGACCTGATGTTGTTGTGGTGCTTACAGCACATGCAGGTGTTATTGCAGAGAAGAACCTGATTGGCCCGCCCGATCTGGTGATTGAGGTCGCCTCGCCAAGCACCGCCGCCTATGATCGCGATGTGGTGTTTGGCAAGCGGGGTGCCTATGCCCGCGCTGGCATTCCCGAGTACTGGCTGGTTGATCCGCAGCAGCGCACCATTGAGGTGCTGACACTTGCTGATGATGTCTACACATCGCTGGGCATCTTTCAGGGCGCTGATCAGATTCAATCACAGATCGTAACTGCGGCTGTGCTAACAGCGCGTTCCTGCTTCCCGCGGGTGGCGTAGGTGCTTTGCTTAAGCGGAAACACATTCGTGCATATGCTACAATAATGGCATCAATTGGCATTCGAATCGGAACGCTCGATATGCGAATTGCGGCTACAGCACTCGTCAATGGCGCAGCAGCCTACAAATCCGAATCAGCATGCCGCTGAATGCTGCGCTTCAAAAACGCCAATCCTCCACAACCAGCCCCGAGAAATCGGTATAGTCGGCAGTGTTGAAGGTGACAAGGACGAGCTGGTTGGTCTGAGCGATTGCCGCGATCTGGCTATCGGCAAAGGGTGGTATGCGGCCAAGAGCGGCAAGGCGAGCACGCTCTTGGGCATGCCAATCAGCAGCGCGTGTGTCATAGGGCAAAATTGGTAGTGTTGCAACAACCTGATGCAGATAACGCTCGATCATGGTTCGTCGAGCCGATGTTGGCAATCGAGCGCTGCCAAACAGCAGTTCGTGCCAAACGACAGCGGCAATCGCGATTGTACCACTGTGTTGCTGCAACCGAGCTAGCACACCTGGATGCGGGGCAGGTCGCAGTGGCTCAGAGATAACATTGGTATCAAGCAGATAACGAAGCGTCACAGGGCAACCTCACGACCCGGCGAGCGTTCGCGCAGATCAGTAAAAATCTCCGCTACGTCGATCAGTTCTTCGGCTGTTAGGCTGGCGCGAAAGCTTGTGTATGCCTCCCAAAAACGAGCAGAAGACAACAACCCTCGGTAGGCATCCGTTGAAAGCAACACCGCCACCGGCTCGCCCCGTCGAGTTAGCTCAATCGGTGAGGTCTGCTCAAGCTCGTGAATAATAGCCGCCAGGTTGTGACGGGCATCCGCAATTGAGTAACGTTTGGGCATTTCGCCTCCTGATAGCTATCAAGATGGCTATAGTATAGCCAGAAGCAATCGCGGTGTCAATGGCTGAGGTATTGTGGGGTGCGGCGTATTCTTTTGGAATGGTCGGGTGCGGACCCATGTGTCCGCCAACCAGTGCGGAACAGCGCGGGCCGACACATGGGTCGGCCCATACGCGTGGACGCAGCGCAGGCCGCCGCAAAAGTTTATGTCACACCCGGTATTCTGTCAGCCCACGCCAGTATACAAGGGTTGCATACAGGCATATACTATCGACATGCGCCAATGCTCTGAATCGGCGATGGCAGTATGCCTGCATCTCAATGAATATATGGTGTTCGTATACTTCTAGTAGTCCGTCAAGGCTCATGTGACGATTGAGCATGGCGCAGGGGCGCGATATATCGCGCTCGTACGATTGTTCAGTTAAGCTATGACGGACTAGATGCGAACTTGGTTCTCGGCGACCTGTAGCGCGATGCGCCGGGGCTATACGCTTGGAAACGAGGAATGGTATGTTCAGCCAAGCACCCTCATCAATACCTCCGCCTCCATTACATGGTGATCGGCTGAAACTATCTACACGCCAGCGTCTATGGATAGCCTATCTACTAGCGCTACTCCTGACGCTCGCAACCCTGCTCATCCATTTGATGATTGGGGGTATCAACGACGAACCGCTGTCGATCATTCTGTTTATTCCGGTGATTCTGCTGAGCGCCTATCTGGGTGGGCTTGGCCCTGGGCTTGCAGCCACTGCCCTTTCCTGCCTGATAACGGCCTATTTTCTGCTGCCGCCACTGTATAGTTTTGCGATCAGTTCACCGATCCACGCACTACAATGGGTCAGTTTATGTGTCATTGGCCTGTTCATCAGCGCGCTCAGCGAAGGGCTGCATTGGGCGCGACGGAAAGCCCAGGCTAGCCAGCAGGTAAGTGCGCTACTTGCTGCAATTGTCGAATCCTCTGATGATGCGATCATTGGCAAAGATCTGCAGGGCATTATATCGAGCTGGAATGCCAGTGCAGAGCGCATGTTTGGCTATACGGCCAGTGAAATTGTGGGCCAACCAATCTCGCTGATCATCCCGCCACAGCGCCAGGACGAAGAGAAGATGATCCTGGCTCGTATTACGCGGGGCGAACGCATTGATCACTTTGAAACAGTGCGCCAACGTAAGGATGGCAGCCTGATCGATGTGGCCATTACGGTTTCGCCAATTAGCGATAGCAATGGCCAGATTATTGGTGCTTCGAAAGTAGCCCGCGATATCACTGCACGCAAGCGTGTCGAGGATGCACTGCGCCGATCCGAAGCACGCTTTGCGATCGCCTTCCGCGCCAACCCAACGTCAATGAGCATCACGCGCCTGCGCGATGGCCGCTTTATTGATATTAATGCTAGCCACGAACGCCTGTTTGGCTATGCGCGCGATGAACTGCTCGGCCAGAGCGCAGGCTCGATTCAGCTCTATGCCGATCCGGATCAGCGTGCCGAGGTTGTGCGGATTATGGAGGAGCAGGGTTCGCTGCATGCAAAAGAGCTAACGCTCCGAACAAAATCGGGCGAACTGCGCGAGGTGCTGTGTTCATTAGAAGCACTTGAGCTTGATGGCGAGGCATGCATCCTTGGCAGTGTGTTCGACATCACCGCCCGTAAGCATGCCGAAGTGTTGCTGCAACGTTCTGCCGAACATTTGCGGGTGCTGGCCGATGCCTCGCGTGCCTTTGCCGAAGTGGGCGCAGAATACGAGACATTACTCGACCATATTGCACAAACGACGACTACGGTACTTGGTGAATCGTGCTCCATCCATCTGCTCTCCGATGATCAAAAATGGCTACAGATTGCTGCGCTCTATGATGTGAATGTTGAGAAGATTGAACTGAAGCATAGCATGCTCAGCATGTCACCGATGCCTGTTGATGATCCAGCGCTTCCAGGCCGGATCTTTCGCAGTGGCCAAGCACAGTTGATCCAAGTTCTTGAGCAGGAACACATCCCTACTACCACACCACAAGCATATTGGTCCTTGGTGCAGCGTCTGGGCGTCCATAGTGTCATCGCTGTGCCAATGCGTGTGCAAGCACAGGTGATCGGGGTACTGATTGTGTCCCGACACCAACCCACACGTCCAGCTTTTGATCAGGATGATCTGAACCTGGCACAGGATCTGGCTGATCGGGCTGCACTTGCGATCAGCAATGCGCGCCTGCTTCAGCAAGTGCAAAACGAACTCGACAAACGTACACAGGCAGAGACAGCGCTACGCACAAGTGAGCAACGCTATCGGCAGATCGTCGAAACTGCCCAGGAGGGCATTTGGTCGATCGATGCCGCAAGCAGAACCACCTTTGCTAATGCCAAGATGGCCGAGATACTGGGGTACAGCATAGATGAGATGATCGGCACAGCACTGTTCGATTTCATGGACCAGGAAGGCCAAACGATTGCTGCCGAAAATATTGAGCGCCGACGCCAGGGTATCGCGGAGCAACACGATTTCAAGTTTCGCCACAAGAATGGGAGCGCGCTCTGGGCGATGGTCAGTACGAATCCACTCCACAACGAAGCCGGAACCTATATCGGCGCACTGGCGATGGTCACTGATATTACCGAGCGCAAGCGGGCAGAAGAAGCCTTGCGTGAGAGTGAAGCCAATCTCAAACATTCACAGGCTATCGCGCATGTTGGGCATTGGAGTTGGGATACGCAGAACAACCACCTGGTTTGGTCCGATGAAATGTATCGCATTTTCGGTATCGACCCGCAATCGTTCACTGGTGATCTGACAACAGTGATAGCGCAGGCCATTCACCCGGATGACCAGCAAAAAGTGGAACATGCCAACGAATCGGTGATTCAAAACCAAAGCCCTGCATCGCTGGAATATCGTGTGATCTGGCCTAATCAATCCGTCCATACTGTTTCTGCGATACCAGATGAGAAAATAATAGATAGCGATGGCAGGATTATCCGATTAACAGGAATCGTGCAGGATATCACCGAGCGTAAGCGTAATGAGGTGGCGCTTGAACGCTATACCGGGCGTTTGCAGCATCTACGGGCGATCGATCAAGCTATCCTGGCTAGCCACTCATTGATCGATATTGTGCAGGCGGCAATCGGGCATATCGGCGATTTAATTCCAAGTATACGGGTGGCACTCACGTTGATCGACCTGGCCGCACAGACAATGACACTGTTGGCGTTCCATGTGCGCGACGAGCTTGGAGTGGCAGTAAATAGGCAGGCGCCACTTGGATTGATTGACGATATGCTTGATCCACTCAGGCGCGGCCAGGTCTACCAGGTCGCCGATGTTACTGCGCTGCCCGAGTTGGCTGCGCTCCTACGCATGGCCCGTGCCGAGCATCTGCGTGCGTTTTTTATGATCCCGATTCTTGCTGATGGCGAGCTTGTGGCACTGCTCAATGTTGGTGCGGATACACCAGATGCCTTTTCTGCCGAGCATATTGATATCGCTCGTGAGGTGGCCGATCAACTCTCGATTGCCATCCAGCAATCGCGGCTGCGCGAACAGATCGAGCAGCATGCCAACGAACTCGAACAGCATGTTGCCACACGCACTGCCGAATTGCTGGCGGCGAATAAGGAATTAGAAGCCTTCTCCTATTCCGTCTCACACGATCTGCGGGCACCACTACGCGCAATTGATGGCTTCTCGCGGATTCTGCTCGAAGATTATATCGCCGAATTGCCCACAGAAGCCCAGTACTACTTTCAATTGGTGCGCGACAATGCCCAAAAGATGGGCCATCTGGTTGATGACCTGCTGACCTTTGCGCGCCTGAGCCGCCAACCATTGAGCAAGCGATCTGTCGATCCGGCCATGCTGGTGCAGCAGTGCCTGGAGGAGTTGCGTGATGAGCAAACCGGGCGGCAGATTTCCATTGAGATTGGCGAATTGCCCGCCTGTCAGGCCGATCCCGCACTGCTTAAACAGGTGTGGATCAATCTGATCGCCAATGCATTAAAATATACGCGGCAGCGTGAAATAGCGCAGATCGAGATAGGTTCCCAGGTACACGGTTCGGAAACAATCTATTGCATCAAGGATAATGGTGCTGGCTTTGATATGCGCTATAGTGATAAACTGTTTGGCGTATTCCAACGCATGCACCGCGCCGAGGATTATGCGGGTACCGGCGTTGGGCTAGCGATTGTCCAGCGGATTGTTCATCGTCATGGTGGCCGTATCTGGGCCGATGCGATTGTTGACCATGGCGCAACGTTCTACTTTACGTTAGGAGAGGATCGATTATGACAGAGCGTTCGCTTGATTGCGACTGATCGAAGATCGGCGGAACAACGTAGCATTTCATCAGCCGAGATAACACGATGATACACCATAATGGTGCTTCCCTAAACAATGCGAAGCAGCGCTACGCGATCATGCGAACTTCTCTACAGCGCTATAGCTGTGCTGTGCTCAGTATTATGCTGGCGACATGGGTGCGGCTGTTGCTCGACCCAATAGTGGGCCTTGGCTTCCCTTTTACCACACTATTCTTCGCCGTTCTATTCACCGCTTGGTATGGTGGCTTTGGCGCTGCTGTGGCAGCGGCTACCCTTGGCACACTTTGCTCGGCCTACTTCGTGTTGCCGCCGCGTGGCACATTCGCTGTGACGGGCTTGGACCAGCAGGCCGGCCTCGTTCTGTATTTGTTCACCAGCCTTGGCATCGCGCTGCTTGGTGGATCAATGCATACAGCGCGACGCAGGGCCGAGGCCAGCGCTCAGGCCGCGCGACAGCATGGTGCGACCTCACATGCGAGCCAGGAACGGCTGGCTGGAATTATCGGCTCAGCGATGGATGCGATCATCTCGATCAACGCAGCGCAGCGCATTGTGGTATTCAATACAGCTGCCGAGCACATGTTTGGATGCGCGGCAGCAACGGCAATCAGCCAGCCGATTGATCGGTTCATCCCGCCCAAGTTTCGCAGTACCCATGACGGACATGTACGCGCCTTTGGCCAGACGGGTGTCACCAGCCGTTCTATGGGTTCACTCGGAATGTTGACCGCGGTACATATGGATGGCAGGGAATTCCCGATCGAGGCGACGATTTCGCAGACAGTAGCGGCTGGGCAGCCGCTCTATACCGTGATCATGCGCGACATTAGTGTCCGCACACAGGCCGAAGCAGCGCTGCGCGAGAGCGAGGAACGGCTACGCACTGTGACGAACAGCGCCCGCGTCGGCCTGGTGATCGTGGATGAGCAGCATCACTATCGCTATGCTAATCGCGCCTATGCCGATATGTTTCATCTACCAACTGCCGATATTGTTGGGCAGCGGGTCGCCGATGTGTTGGCACCCGTATATGACACGCAAATTCGGCCACACCTAGAGCATGCCTTCCGTGGCGAGCGGGTCAATTATGAGCTCGTCGTCCCACCAGCCACAGCAGATCAGCAGGCGTGCTCGTATGTGGTGACGTATGAGCCAGGAATGTATCGTTCGCAAGCAGTCGTCATTGTCATGGTCGTCGATATCACCGAACGCCAGCACACCGAGGAACAACTACGCTACCATGCCAGCCTTCTCGCTCAGGTATCCGATGCAATCATCGCCACCGATATGAGCTTCACTATTAAGAGCTGGAACGCTGCCGCTGAAGCACTCTACGGCTGGCAGTCCGAGGAAGTGATCGGCAAGAAAATGGCCGAAATCCTGCCAACAACATACCAGGATACCGATGATTTGCAGGTAATCGCGGCATTTCTTCGGAATGGGCGCTGGCAAGGTGAGGTCACACAACCACACAGCGATGGCACACAACGCTCAATCCTGAGCGGCGTGAGACTGCTCAAAGATAGCACCGGTATACCAGTAGGCGCAGTGGCCGTCAATCGCGATATCAGCGAGCGTAAGCGTGCCGAACAGGCGCTCCAACGCGCTGCC
>Ga0163154_10008935_pt1 | contig 11552 bp, 7 predicted proteins | sample OliLakLV19MP9P1_FD_148649 | JGI IMG/M metagenome (GOLD analysis project Ga0163154, IMG submission 148649) | Freshwater microbial mat bacterial communities from Lake Vanda, McMurdo Dry Valleys, Antarctica - Oligotrophic Lake LV.19.MP9.P1 | ecosystem: Environmental > Aquatic > Freshwater > Lake >...
AGATCCGATCTTTACCCAAGCCGCCAAATACAGTATCGTCGCCGTCGCCTGCGTCAATCACATCATTGCCATCGTCACCACTCAGTTGGTCATTGCCGACGTCGCCAAATAGCCGATCTTTGCCCAACCCGCCAGAAATTAGGTCATTGCCTTCCCCCCCAAACACAAGGTCAACTCCGGCATCACCGCTGAGCGTATCGTTCCCCGCGTCGCCATAGAGTAGATCGTCGTCGTCACCGCCAGCACTGGTGTCATTCCCAGCTCCAGCAGTGATCAAATCATCTCCTGCCCCGCCAAAAATGCGATCGCCACCTCCTAGCGCGATGATGCTATCATCGCCAGCCAAGCCTGAGATCAGGTCACGCCCACCAGTACCCAATAGCACATCGTCATCTGTGGTTCCTGTGACTTCCGTGGTTCGCAGTACCGCAATGTCGAGGCTGTAATCCCCGGTCGATGCCAGCACACCACTGCCGCCAATTAAAGGATCGTAGTTGAAGTTAGAATAGCCGCTGATGCCAATGTAGTAAGTTCCTGCGGCTGTTGCGGTGAAGTCTAAAAAAGCATCTAAGGAGCCAAATTCGCCTGGGGCAGATGCATCATTACTGGCAGCTAGCTGGGTTCCATTGGCGTCAAATAGGCGGACAACAGAATCGAGGGAGCCACCAAACTGGTTAGCGTCAATATCAATGCTGATCTGATCGCTGGCTCCAAGCTGAACTTGGAAAAAATCGACATCTAAACCTAGAGCAACATTGGGATTATTACCAATGGCATCGACAATACTATAGACTCCATCTTGATTAGGATTCAACGCTAGATTGATCGCAGTTGCCAGGGTATCATTCGGATTGGATTCCAGGCTAGCGGCACTGGTGATGGCGATCGCCGTATCGGGTGCGGCATCGGTTGGCTCAAAGGCTGTGCCCACGAGTGTACTAAAGTTTAAGGCTCCATCATCCCCCAATAGACTCAATGGCAATTGAATTTGCAGTGAGTCTGAGCCATAAGAAATGGATGCTTGGCCAATGATCGAAAAATCAGCAGAATTGAGCAAATTAACTGTGCCAATATTAAACTGTTGGCTAAACAAGTCGATGATAATCTCAGATCCTAAGGCACCACCCTGTTGGCCAAAGGGGGAAAAGATACTTTGGTAGGACGGAAACCCTGTCGAGGCATCTTGATCCAGATCTAAATCAATCAACCCAAATACCGCTTCGGGTAAGAATGTGGAAGGAGCCGCAATCGGCGTAAAGAAATCGATTGATATCACCAAATTGCCATCAATCACAACCCCTTTAACTTGCTCAATATCAGGCTGAGTATCGCTAAATCCAAAGGTGTCACCAAACGCGTCGGTATAGGCAGTCATTGCATTTTCCTAGATGAATATGGCTGAGAAGTCTTGTGGAAGATTGAGGCTTCAGGTGTGCTGCACCCGAAACGTTCATGTTTGAACGGTAGTTAAAAGCCACAGCGCAAGCGGTCTAGATTACCCAATGCCCCTGACGGCGGATGGCCTGCTCTCGCAGGGCGCGCTCAAGTTGCTCCGCAGAAATCAGCTTTGCCTCCAGCAACAGGTCGCCCAGTCTCACGCCGCAAATGGCCTGGGTCATCAGCGTGGTTTGCAATTGAGCTGCCGAGATCAGATTTTGACCGAGTAACAGACAGCCCAGTTGAGTGACGTCACTCATTACCTGGGCGGCCAATCCAGACTCATTGGCAGCATCAGCATTGAAGTTAAAGGCAGTTGAAACGGGTAGGATGCTGTTCATAGGAGGCGGTGCCGGGGGCGTTTGTGTGTGGTCTATGCATGTAGCATCTTCGACCTGACTGGGTTCCACCAGATACACTTTAAGCACAGTAAAAAGCTCACCAGTTGGCTCAGCCCTAGCACCCCCCTTCCCTAAGCAGACTCAGCACGCCAGAATTAAGGCATGACCAGATAGAAATTACCAGTAGGATATTACTTTATGGGACGGCGACCTTCACTGATTGCATCGAAACAAGGGAAGGCCAAAATTGAAGCCGCCCGCCGCACCAAAGGCTGGAAGACCCAGGAAGACGATCGCCCCCTGAGGCGGGCTGCCGAGTTTCTGGCGACGGCTCAGTTAAAGGCAACGTCCAAAACGCATAAAGATGAACTGGAAGCCGCTCGCCGCCTCAAAGGGTGGCAGATGGAAGGAGATGATCGCCCCCTCAGGCGCGCCGCTGATATTCTAGAGCTGACGGCTCCCGACACGCGAATGCCCGACTTTGCCCTATGGCAACGGTTTTTGAAGGCAGAGGAGCCGATCGCTTCTGAGGTATTTAAGGCATTTTGTCAGATCCTGGAGTTAGACTGGCGAGATGCGATCGCCCCAGCGTCGGGTACCTGGCGGCGGTTTCTGGAAGCCAAACAGCCAGTGGATGTGGAGTTTTTTAAGGCATTTTGTCAGGCGCTAGATTTGAATTGGGAAACGTTAATCAACCATAAAACGGAGCTAAGTCAAGCCCCAGACCTCACCGCTTTTTTTGGCCGCGATCGCGAATTGCGGGAACTAACCCAAAAATTAACTGAAGAGCGCTGTCGTTTAGTGTTAATTCATGGCAACGGCGGCATTGGCAAAACTGCCCTGGCGCGGAAACTAGTAGATACGCTAGAGGGCAAGTTTGATTATGTAATTTGGCGATCGCTCGACTATGTGCCGACCCGGCAAGATTTAATTGCAGACCTAATTCAGGCGCTATCGGAAGGGCAACTGCAAACGGGCGACTTGGCTCAGCTGATGCACTATTTGCGTCAGTCGCGCTGCCTGATTGTCTTAGATGATTGGGAGACGGTCATGGATACCGCCAAACGAACTCCCCAATATCGCCCTGACTATGAAGATTACAGCGAATTACTTAAACGGCTAGCCCGCGAAACCCATCGCAGCAGCCTGCTAATCTTAAGCCGCGAAAAGCCTGTTGAGGTGGATCTTGAAACTTCCCAGGGGCAACCTGTCTATGCTCGTCAGCTAAAGTCTCTCACCTACGACGACACCAAGGCAATGGCACGGGCAGAAGGCTTAATTGGCAGTGCGTCTGACTTAGAGGAGTTTAGCCGTCGCTACAGCAATCCGTTCATTATTAAACTAGTGGCACGCCGGATTAGGAGCGTATTTGAAGGGGATATATCGCATGTATTAGAAGACGTATCGCTGTATCTAGATGACGCGATCGCCACCTTCTTGCACGAACAGTTTCAGCAGCTATCCCGTCTCGAAAAAACGATCATTTATTGGCTAGCTATTCGCCGCAAACCGACCCCGTTTGAGCACCTGCTTGCCGATATCACGCCCACTATTTCACGCAGTGAATTAACCAATACCTTACATTATTTAATTGAAGGGCGATCGCTGGTTGAGAAAAGCCAAGATCAAGTCCCCGTCACCTACAGCCTCGATCCGGTGATGCTAAAGTACACCACAAATCAATTTATAGAACTCAGCTGCAATGAAATTTTGCAGGCAATTAGCAGGCAAACTATTCAAGGGTCTGAATTGTTAATCAGTCACACCTTTATTCCTGTGGTTAATATCGATCAACAGCTCCAAGCCGAACAAACCCGGCGGATTTTCCAGCCGATTCAAACTAGGTTGCTGTCTGAACTACAATCTAAATCAACCCTAATAGAAAACTTAAAGTCAGTTTTTTCGCTGATTGATCAAAGGAGTTTAGTCCCATATGCTAGCCAGAATCTGGCTAATTTGTGCGAGCAGTAGTGCAGTTTAATGACGTCCGCTCACTTGCTTACCATCCTGCATGCGATCGCAAAACACTTAAAATACTAGTGAAACTGAACACAGATAAACCGCTACCAACACTAAAAACACTCAAAATACTCCCCGCGCTGCCAATACTCAAAATACTGCCCGCACTGCCAATACTCAAAATACTGCCCGCGCTACCAATGCTCAAAATACTGCCCGCACTGCCAATACTCAAAATGCTGCGGTAGCTCAACCAGCTTAACACTCCTCGATTGACTAATAGGTTTTTCTCGTCCACTCTTGACCTTCCCATCCCTAGCTAAGCAACTGCTGCAAAAATCCTACCACTCCAGGATCCACAAACGCGGGCGCAGCAATTAAACGATCGACTTGACCGCCAGGTAGATGGAATTTAAGCATGAGATGTGGTAGATGTAGCCATAACGCACTCAATTCTTGACCAGCATTGGTTACGCTGTTGCTGATCTGGAATGCTCAGTCCTTTAGTAGGAGTTCGAGCATTCTCCGTCAAACCTGATCGCAGAGTCAACCTCAACAAAGCAGCGCTGGAGCTAGTTTCTAAGACAAAACTTGCATGCAGTATGGTGAAGCCCTATGCCAGACCCTCTTCGCTACCGCAACGGCGTGTTTGAACATCAAGCCTTTAACCTCCTTCAGACCCGAGAGATCGCGAGTTCTCCAGCATTTAAACCGAAAGGTGGTGAAGTTCTTGATGACTCTGCTCGCAAATTAACGCATGACTTAATGGGTCGAGCGTAAAGATGGAGAGAAACATTGCTCAATTTTGCCAACTTGTGTGATTGGAGGGCATCAACATAGTTTCGCTCTTGCTATAAGACATAAATCGTTTCGCCATTCACCAACAGATAACCCGGATGACGAGAATTTCAGTATCTCAAAAGACACTACCACGGTTTTTGTTAACCGTAGTACTATGCTGAATTGACTGAGCGATGAGGCATTCTACAATGCTTCACTAAATACCTATGCCTAACGACTTCAGCAGAATCGCGCTTGTCGCTCTGCTTCAGCCACGATCGATTGTGCCTGTTCTTGCTTTGAGTTCCAGCATTCCACGAGTTCAGTACCACCTTTACCCTGACATTCGCTACGAAAACCTCCATAGTAGACTAAAATAATCCCTAACTACTTACAAAACTCAAACGCTTATTCCTGCTGAATATGGAGGATTATCAAAATGCTTTTTCAGAGCGTCACACTGATACCGAAGCGTTGTGCAACTCTGGGAGAAAAATAGCTGCTATGCATTTCGGCGGTATTACAATCGAATGTCTAATCAAGGCAATGATCGTTGCATCGCTACCAAAAAGCGTGTCTAAGGAATGGAAAACAGATTCTCTTGATCCTGGACACACTATCACTAACCCCGGACACAGCTATGTTGCAGCGCTCAGGCGGCATAACCGATTGAATTCTAGGATTCAGGAGTTTCCAACGGTAATGAAATGGCTCCAGGACATCGAATATCCAAACCAGCATTTCATAGATATGCGCTATTCTTGCAGTGAGCCTGATGATGCAAGCTATAAACGTTGGCTAGACTCATATCAGCGCCTCAGAGGGTGGTTACAGAAACAAGCAACTCAACTTTAAGGAGGGGAGATGCAGGAGACTTGGCAGGGAACACTCAGACACCAACTTGTAACCCAGTATGTACAAGAATCTCAGGGTTGGGTCGATGTAAATATTTCTACATCGGGGTTACTGAATCTGACTATTGTGAGTGATAGTTTTTCCGATGTGTCCCTGCCTCAGCGCAAGGAAAGCGTATTGAATTTCCTACAGGAGTCACAAGTTTCCCTGTCACCTGGCTTCTTGTCGCTCTACACGTCGCAAGAGGCTGAATCTCTTAATCTGTCTCAACCACAAGCTATTAATAGAGGCTCAGTATACACTTGGCAAGATTTAGCCTTACAAGCAGCTAACCCTCAAAATCAATTGCAGCCTGCTCAGCGTGAACCAAGTGTTCCTCGAACTGTAACATTTTATTCCTTCAAAGGGGGAGTAGGTCGAACTACAGCATTGACACATGTTGCATGGATTTTGGCGCTGCGTGGTCGCAAGATTGTAGCTGTTGACTTGGATCTAGAAGCACCTGGCCTAAGTACGGCACTCAACTTGAATCCACAACCAAAATATGGAATTGTTGACTATTTTTACGAACGCTCCTATTTGCCAGAGGGAGTAAAACCTAATATCTCAGTGGCTCAAATATTCGGTGAAGTTAAAATACCTAACGCTACAGGAAGGTTGTTTGTCGTTCCTGCTGGAACTCTTAGCCTCGACTACATTTCCAAAGTTGATGATCTAAGAGCAACTACCGTTACTGATAGTGGAGAAAACCTCTGGTCTATTTTTAGCCGTGAAATTCAAGAACAGTTAAAACCAGATATTCTATTAATTGATTCACGAACTGGAATTAATCAATGGGGAGCTTTATCACTATTACAAGCAGCAGATGAAGTAATCGTGTTTTTGTTTCCAAATGAGAAAAATTGTCAGGGAATTAGTTTGCTTCTACAATCACTTCAATCCTTTAGAGATCTATCTATAAACTTTGTATTTACTCCGGTTCCTGATACTACCGAAGTTGGGATGGCTAAGGTAAAAAGGATTTGGAAGTTCTTATATGAAGCAGTTAAGAATAGAGCGAGTGAAAATGATGACACAAGTGAAGATTCATCCAGAGAAAGTAAGTCCGATTTAGATGACTCATTTGCCGAAGTAGATCCATTAGTGGTTCCTTACTTACCTCCAATTGCTTTAGCTGATAGTTATCCTGTACCAGCACTTCTAGATTACTACACTCGAATTGCTAACCTGATTGACGAAGAAACTGACGAACTTCAACGGAAAACCATCTTAACTGGTTCAAATCGTCGATGGAGCATTATTGAAAGCCTTCAATTTCCTGAAGTTAATGCGGCTGATCCAAATCAACCCCTTGACTTACTATTTCAGCGAACCACTGATTTTGAAAAGTTTCTAGACGATACCAACTGTCTTATTAGAGGACGGAAAGGAACTGGTAAAACTGCTTTGTACTGGCTTTTACTAAAACATAACAATGTTGCTCAACAACTGGCTCATGGTCGGTTAGATAATACCATTTGCCTTTCTGGTCATGGTAGATTTCATGAAAGTCGTCCATCGCGTGACGAGTTCCAAGTGATTCACAGAGGTCTACAGGAAAAGAATGGATCGTGGGAAGCATTTTGGAGAGCTTATTTACTGTTTAGGATCATTAAAGAAAATAGCTTCAGCTTCCCTAAAGGTAAAAAAGGGGAGAAATTTACTGATCTGAAAAGAATTATTAATAAGCTATCTGGTGAAAGATGGCAGTATGAACACACTCAAAAGCTGCTTCATCTGTCCAGCGACTCTAATCTGCTTCTCATTGTCAAGGATGCTCTAGATACCTTTGATGAGCAGATACAAGATCAATCCAACAAACTGTGGTTTCTTTATGATGATTTAGATGAAGACTTTCCTGAAAAAGATGAGGTAAGACAACAGGCTCTAGTTGGCTTATTTCAACTTATTCAAGCTTGTGACGCAAGACGAATAACATCGATTCGATTCAAAATTTTCTTAAGAGAAGATATTTGGGAGCGTTTAAACTTTGACAATAAAAGCCATTTTAATGGTCGTGATTTGCTATTACAGTGGAATAGAGTTGATTTTCTTCGGCTTGCACTTCGCCAAGCAACTCAGTCTAAAGAATTCAAGAGCTTAGTTGATCGCTTCTCCCCTGTCGAAAGTATTGATCAAGCCAATGAAGAAGCAATTGAGCGAGCATTAGAGGTACTTTGGGGAAGCCGTCGCAGATCAGGTGGTAAAGCAAAATACGTGTCGCGATGGGTCTACGAGCGTCTTACGGATTCAAGTAATACTACTTTCCCCCGGAGTTTAAGTCTGTTGTTGGAAGGGGCAACAGCGCAAGAATTAAGTTATAAAGGGCAGTCATCAAAGCAATCGCCTACAGACGATCGGTTACTCCGAGGAACATCTCTAGAAGTTGGATTGAAGAAAGCTTCTGAAGAACGATGCCACGCAATCAGGGAAGAATATCCTAATCTAAGGCGGTTTTTCGACTCTCTCAAAGGAATCCAGGCTTTATTACCCAAGGAAGACTTGCAATCTGTATGGCAGTCATCGGCGCAGAATATTGTATCAACGTTTGATGAGTTTTCAAGTTTATTAAGTGAGATTGGTATTGCTGAATGGCGTGAGAAGGATCAGCGCTATAAATTTGCGGACATCTATGTATATGGTTTCGAGATGAATCGTACAGGCACGGTGTAAGCTCAAAGGAGCAGCATTAAACTGGTTTTACTCGCGTCTTTATTCAGTTTCACCCACCCGTGATCCAAATGCTTCGTCCCCCTGCTACACTTCACCGCGCTCAAATAAATATCTGGCACATTTGATCTGAAAATCGGTGTGGTCAGCGTGTAGCTCTTGGTACATTGAGTTCCTATCCCTAACCATGCCAGACTCTCTTCGCCACCGTAACGGCGTGTTTGAAAATCGAGCCTTTACCCGACTAGACAGTGACCAAACCCTCACCTGCGCGGTGCTAGTGGTAGGGGGATCAACTGCCGCATACACTGCCGCCCTCGTTGCTGCCCGAGCTGATCTGGATGTGTGTTTGGTGCAACCTGTACCCATCGTGGGCGGACAATTCACAACACAGGCGCTGTCCGCGTCGGATGATGGTGACCTGCTGCAACATCAGCCCGATTTTAGCGGTGTCGGGGGTGAAGAATTTGCCATTTCACGGCTTCAGCGAGAGTTTCGCGATCGCCAGCGTCAACTACAGCCATTGCAAGGAGCGGTGATTTGCAATCCGGGTGGGGGGTGGGTGAGTCCACTCAGCACCAGTCCGGTCGTGGCCGCAACGGCAATGAATGAGGCGATCGCGCCGTTTCTTGCCAGCGGTAACTTGAAACTGATTCCTGATGCTGAACCGATTGAAGTGCTGTTTACACTCTCATCTGAAGGACGACGGCGGGTCACAGGTGTGGTGTTCCGCGACACGCAGCGCCAGCATCGGTTTACAATTCAGGCCACCGTTACGATTGAAGCCACCGATCTGGGCGATTTATTGGAGGTAGGCGGGATTGAGTCACGGGTGGGGCAAGAAACTCGCAGTCAGACAGGCGAGCAGGCATTGCCCAATCAGCCGTTGCCAGCGTGTCAGCAGTCCTTCACCTTCGGCGCAGTGGTTGAGTACGCGCTACCCAGACAGGCCGTTGCCATCGGCGTACCGTCTGGATACGACGTGTCACCCTGGCTATTGTCTAGCCAATTTGAAGACAGTTTTTGGATCAAGCTGAAGGACGGGTGGGAGCCGAAGCCACGTAAGTTTCTCGATGCGTTTGGCATCTTTCGCTATCGCCGCTTGATCCGCATGCTGCCCGATGAGAACACGGTGACACCGGGTGATGTATCAGTGCTGAACTGGGGTCAGCATCAGCACGGAGCGGGAGGGCCGATGTATTGCGGTAATGATTACCGCCTAGGGGAACTCGTCGGGGTTAGCCGCGAAGAACGACAGCGTCATTGGCAACAGGGACGCGATCGCGCTCAAGCCTATATTCACTTTTTGCAGAGCCGGGGGATTTCGCTAAAACCGCGTGGCGATTTAACCTGGACAGCAGACGGCATTGCTCTGATGCCCTACATTCGAGAAGCCCGACGCGGTGTGGCCTTAACCACCATTTGTCATGAAGATGTGGCAAAAGCATTTTACCCAGATCAGGCGCGATCGCGTTGTTTCACAGACAGCGTTGGCATTGGCCAATATCACTATCTCGATCTCCACGGTAACGATCGCCAAGGGCACGCTAGCTTGCCCGGAGACAAGGTGATTGCCCTGCCCTTCACCTTGCCTGTCAGAGCACTGGTACCGATGCAAACTGACGGATTAATCCTATCGTCGAAAAGCATCGGCACAACCCATATCACCAACGCCGCCTATCGGATGCACCCAGTAGAGTGGGCAATTGGAGAAGCCAGTGGCTATCTGGCAGCACTATCTATCTGGATCAAGGCAACCCCGAGGGCGATCGCTACCAGTGAGGCGCTAACGCGCAAGCTGCAAGGGCTAATGACTCGCAATGGTATGCCGATTTTTTGGTTTGACGACGTATCACACAACGACCCAGACTTTGAGGCGATTCAGGTGATGGCAGCCGCTAGAATCGTTCGCAGCGAGAGTCATACCGACCTCCACTTTCGACCTGATGGGTTTGTCAATCGGGCAGTAGTCGCCACAGCCATCCTAAAACTCCTGAAACTCGACCCCGTGAATCCAGCTTCAGTCACCTTCAAGGATGTACCCTCTGACTTTTGGGCACATGGCACCATTGAAGCTCTGGCGGCTCAGCAGATCGTTGCGGGCGTGGGCGATGGCCTGTTTGCTCCTAGCCAAACCATCACCTGCAAACAGCTGTCATTCCTGATTCAAAAGGCGGCTCCACAAGCATATGAAAAAGCATTTGCGGCTACGCTAATTGATGACCATTTGCTCACCCGCCGTGAGCTGTCGAGAGTGCTATATGAGGTGTTAAAACATAGATATTCTGTAATGTCAGCACTCTCAAAACACCAACAGTACAGAGATTGAGTGCTTCCATCCAGGGAATCCCCTTTAACTTGGCCCCAAAGAACTCGGCTAACGATTGACCTGCCTTCTTTGCATCCGGTAGAAATGGGCGCAGGTTGTTGACGATCGCCCAGGCATTGAGCATCGGATTAATGCTGTCGGGAGAACGAAATTGCCCGAAGGATTGCAGTTTTTCATCCAGGAAGCGCATGGAGCGGTCGAGGGCTGCCGAGAAGGCCGGGGCACTGAGCAATGGCCGCATTGAACGATTCCTCTGTGGTGCTCTCTAACCATTCGGTGAACCAAATTAACTCCCCCTGAGCAATCAAAAATAGGTATATCTCCTCTCCCGCTAAGGTGGCAAACTTCTCGTCACTGAGCAAGTGCTCTGGGGGGGAATAAGCCCAATCGCATCAGCGTCAGGGAGACAGGCATCAGATTTCCTAACCACTGAATCAGCGTCCATATCCATCCCGGTCGCCATCGCTCAGTCGGTTGATTCCAGGCGTAAATCGTTGCCGTTTCTCGCTGACTCAAGCCCATGCCCAAATTCATCTCCATCAACTTTCCCAGGCAATCGGTATCTTGCCTGCGGTAGCGCATCAGAAAGCTCGGTAGTACCGTAAAGACCGCTCGACAACCTTGGCATCGCACTCGACAAATGGGAATCACCTGAGTCTGGCCTGACCATCCTTCGACTCGACGTTCGCGCAACCCATGCACCGTATAGCAACTCGTGTCAGAGCATTCAGCGTGATGCATCTGGGGAACCAGTTGCTCTTGGAGCGGACGTTGAATATAGTCGATGAAGGCACGCCGGTCTTGGTCTTTCACTAACTTGAGATAGTCTTCCTGCTGAGAACCAAAGTAGATAATGGCGGTTCGTTTTTGGTTTTGACGGGCTTCTGGCATGGGTTACACTCCTGATTAACTGATTGAAGTGTATATGTTTCAGTCAGTTTTGACATCAGGCACCAATTTTAGATCTACCTGGGTGGCTATGGGTGACACAAGCCTTAGCCACTCAAACGGACGATCTAGAGATCCAGAATTGGGTGCTCATCACCCTGTTGCCCTGGCTCTATTGGCAACAGCAAGCGGACAAAACGCGCCAGCTTGAACTTAAACTTCGCTATCAACAGGCCGCCCAACCAGCGCATACC
>Ga0163154_10008938_pt1 | contig 11546 bp, 10 predicted proteins | sample OliLakLV19MP9P1_FD_148649 | JGI IMG/M metagenome (GOLD analysis project Ga0163154, IMG submission 148649) | Freshwater microbial mat bacterial communities from Lake Vanda, McMurdo Dry Valleys, Antarctica - Oligotrophic Lake LV.19.MP9.P1 | ecosystem: Environmental > Aquatic > Freshwater > Lake >...
TTCTACAATAGTCGTCGACTACACTCGTATTTAAATTACGTCTCCCCTGACGAATTTGAAAACAGCATTGCAGCAGCATAAAAGCGGATTTGCATTTTTTACTGTCCGTGACCAGGGGGAAAGGTCAACACGCTTTTCATCATTATCATTAAACAAACACATGGAAAATGACGAAGCGGCTGCTGAAAAACCATAAAACAACTGATGCAGACAAAACTAAGGGCATATTGCCACAAGATTCCGGAAGTAGCCTACTATCTGCAAAGCAGCCCCGCGGGCCAATGGGCGATACCGTAAGGTTCTAAAAAACGGCTTAGCAATAATTTTTCAAATGGCACAATGTCTAATCTGAACTTAGGCGTATCCAGACTAATACACAGTGGCTGACGTAAAATTTTTCGACACCCCAAACTTAGCTCGCGAAGCCCTTGCGGCAGTCAAATCGAGGGTATCATAGCTTGCGGTAAGTAACTGAAATGTTAGAAAGCTGCCCTTAAAATCGCAAAACGTGGGAATATAAATTATTCGGCCAGGTGACCCTAGAATTTCGATGATTGCCGAATATTCAGTCCCGGTGCGCGAGAATTATAAAATGAAAGTTTGTCTGGCAAGAGTTAAGCAATATTTGATGCTGACTGCAATGCTTTCAATTTCTATGAGCGCATGCTGTCATTTGGCGAATGCCGCTCCTATTCAAACTGCAGAAATGATTCAAAAGGAGAAGCTGAAAAAATTTAGTCATCTCGTTGATAAACAGCGTTTTGAAGAGGCATCGGCCGGGCTGACGAAAATGCTCAGCAAAGATCCTGATAACGTAGAAGCTCTCTGTCTTCGAGCTCGGTGTTTCGGAGGCGAGGGTGAAGAAGAGAAAGCACTGGTAGATTTAAATCGCGCAATTACGGTCGCCCCAGGTTTTGACTCCGCCTATAGATTCCGAGCTAACTTATTAAGCGTGCTCGGCAAAAACGATCTGGCCAAGTCCGATATCTCCAAAGCCATAACGCTTTCGCCTAATGATTGGAGAAATTATGCTGACGCTGGGCACGTGTATGGCGGGTGCAAAGAATTCTCAAAAGCCTTGCAAGCATTTGATAAAGCCATTGTGCTTAACCCGACGAACACGATTTTAAGACGCAATCGGGCCATGGCGTTAACGAGCATGGGCCAGTTAGATAAAGCGCTGTTAGACTACGAATACTGCGTAAAGCACGAAAGAGTCGCTCAGGAAGCTTTTTTTGAACGAGCCCACATATTCGAAAAACAAGGTCACCTCGATAAAGCTGCTGATGAATTTCGACAGCTTCTGAAGGCTGATCCTACGCGCCTGGAAAACAAACATAAACTCGCACAAGCGCTTGTTAAAGCCAGCCTCTTTGATGAAGCTTTGCTTCACTGCAATCAGCTAATTGAAGTCAGTAAAGAAGATGATGAACTTTTCGTGCTGAGAGCAAAATGCTATTTAGGCAAACATCAGCCACAAAATGCCATTAGAGATCTGAACCAGGCCATAAAACTTTTTGGGCGCGGAAGCAAGGATGTATATCAGCTCAGAGCTACTGCTTATAAAGCTCTCGGTAATACGAAACTTGCTCATCAAGATGAAGCGAATTTGAAACAGCTACAGAATTAGCAGATTTATTTCAGAAGCATTTAAATATCCGAGTTCGTATAGCGCGAGCTCGGATATGACTATTTAGGAAAAATTAGCATTACTTGTTAACCTTGCTGGCACGAAGCCGCTGGATTGATATATTTTCGAATTTATTACTTCAATTAATTCAACTCAGGAGATTCGCAAAAAAATAGCAAAATCTAGCATCACAACAGCTACACAGCCTCTTTCTTACTTCAACAAGATTGAGTGCTTTTCAAGGTCAGATTATATCCACACCAAAAAATTCAGATCATGGCAAAAACTTTCACTGTATTTGTTCGAGAAAACAAAATAGTCGCTGAGCGGGGGCTGCCTTGCATGTCCAATACAAACATTCTTTATCTGAACGGTGCAGAAAAATTTCCTTCAGGACTCGCCCTGGTCATTGATGCCAACGCCTATTTTGACGGCGCAAATGTGCTCGCATCTGGAGGCGGAAGACGATGGATTGATCGTGTTTCGGCCAGTGCATGCAGGAGAACATTTCTAGCTGCCGCGCAAAAGCCAGATCAAGAAAGTGCTGCTGTAGTGCTCCTGGCTATTGGCAAAACATTTGGGGATCATGTTACTTGTTTTGCAAGAGAAAAAATTGCTAGCGGCAAAACCGGGCAGCAGGAAAATGCAGTTGTGATTTTAGAAAAAAATGAAACGGCGAACATACGTGTGCAGAGCAGATCATTTTTGAAAACTACACACATTAACCTCGTCGTACATTTCGATGGCAACGGCATTTTGATCTCGCTGCGCTAAGGCCAGATAAAGACCAAAATTGGTTCTGCTAGCTCGCACGGGTATATTCACTTACTCAATTCTGAAAGGACTTTGTATGTCATTTTCAAAAATTGTAACTTTGGCTTCAACTGTTTTTCTTTCTCTTCTTGTTATGCGTATGACCAGTTCATATGATGGTGGTACGCATCTGCCCGAATCATCTGACTTTGACCGCGCCAGAATATTTCAAAGTGCAGCAGAACAGCAATATTGCACCATGCCGCAACTTGACGCAAAGTCGCTGCAAGCCTTGCAGCAGCCTAATTCTCAAGGCATAAACTTCTACTTTGTCTCTACCACTTTTGCAAACTCATTCTTATTCAATAAGAATGCCTCTGATCTTTCACAATTACTGCACGAACGGATTGGAGACAGCGCGGGCGCTCAGCCTGATCGGGTTGAATTTCTGGTTTTACTTTATCCGCAAGATGGCTGCCGAATCGAGTTAAGAGTCAGAGGGGCAGGCTCCCTTGTAGATACGCGAGCCAATGGTGCTCAAGATCTTGCGGCTAACAATCTGTCAACTGAGATTCTAAGAACTGTCGCCATCAGCAAATATCATGCCCAAACAACACTAGACTGGCAAGCAGAGTTACAGACCAATCTCAGAATCACTGGTTTTGTTGTTTTTGGGCTGTTATTAATATTGTTTTCCTACGTGCTCTGGGTGCAATTTGGGCAACCAGTATGGGACAGTGAGCAAGAAAACAAGGTTTTGAAACGCCAGCTTGAAGACCAAATCGCCGAATTTGAAGCCGCACACAGTGTGTTCGTCGCTAGATTTGCCCAGTTGCACGATGAAGAGCCTTTTCTCAAGTTACAGCCTCGCTCAGAACTAGTCATTCAGTTCGAGGCAGGACTATCGATCTTCGGAGATTATCTGATGGCGGGCCAGACGCAAATAGAGGCTACGCGCCAATCTTTGCGTAAAGCTTCCAAATCAGAATTGCTTCTGCTAATCAATCATTGGGACGACAGCTTCACTATTACGACAAACGAGGGAGGGGCCTCAAATTCTCCACTGACCACGAAAACTGTTCTTACTCGAGAACAATACGTCGATCACTTAACCCGTATTGATGCGGCAACTCACACCAACCATAAACATCTGATGCCAAATCTTTAACTGCCGGAATTGGGTTGCTCGCAACCATGATTGGCGGAGTCGTGCTGGTTGAAGATTCTGGCAAATTGAAAATACAAAAGGCTGCGCGCGAAATTCAATTTTTAGAGAAGTGCTTGGGGCTTGTGAAGAGAAAGCCTTGGGGCATTCTAAAACTTTGCGAGATTAGGGCTACGGAGCCCTTTTTTTTGCAAAAAAAACTTTAGACCGGTCTACTACAATTCCGTTTAGCTGATAAGCTGATTGTTGTCCGATAAGCCACCATATGTGGTTGATGTTATGATTCACACCACTAAGGCATGGCTGTTGATGGATATTCTGAAAACTGCTTTTCTCCTGTCAGCTTCTTGCATGCTTGCAATCGCGCAGCCAGGCAAATCTGCTACTGAAACAATCTGGCATATTACACAAAAATGTTCCACGGTTGGAAAGATAGAACTATATGTGGGAAAGAAAATTGTTAAAGCGGCGTTGACGGATAGCGGCTACACATTTTACTTCCAACCAGCTAAAAATGAAGCTGTGGTATATAACGAGCGCACTCACTTTGGTATCAAAAAAATGATGCAAACGTGGCATCCGAGCCTAACCAATCGAATGGCTTTTATGTTTGGCGATGAACTAAATGGTAGGGCCTGGGCTGTAAAAACGAAAGTTACAAAATTTGCGCTGCCCATTGTCGAATATAGAACGCCTTCAACAGAAAGAAAAAAAGCGCAAGACTACATACTTACTACAGATGCAATTTCTGTTTCAAAAGAGACAATAAGATTGCTTTGGGAAATTTGTGCCGGCACTGCTATCGCCGAAACATTGCCAAGATCTTTGCCCATTGAGTTTTGCTATTTAGACAGCGAGCAGGGTATGCAGACAGTCTTAAAAACCTACGAATGCAAGCGCCTTTCGGCTCAAACCGAGCTGTCTATGCCGAAATTTAACGAGGCCGCTGACGAATCGACTGTTTACTTGATGAAAAAAAATGTTGACGACCTGTTCTAAACTAAGTAGCAAAAATCCCAGAAGCATTTAGCTTTCTGGGATTTTTACTTTCGCTGTCCCCATCGCAAGGCCTGAGTGCCTCTCGATTTAAGAAGAATAAACACCTTGATCGCCTGCGTCTCTTAAGTATGGCTCACTCTCTCCGGCTTACACTGGTACAAATTCTTCAAAGCATCACACTGCGAACGTTTTCATCAGCTAAATGTTTTTGCAGCACTGTTGCGATTTAAAAAGTATGCATTTGTCACACAGATTTTTTTGTACCACTCATGGTGTAAATACGAAGAAGCAGACCAATGTGTATGGAACCGTCACAAAGCACGTTCTATCCTATTCAAATCGGTGCATCGAGCGAATCGCGATTTGCTACTTCCATAGGCGCTAAATCTTAAGGGGAAATGTATGACACTTGAAGTCAGTCAAATAAAAGCATCTAGCGAAGCTGCTTTAGAAAGCAAATCGGCAACACCAGACTTTTCAGATGTCTATAAGAAGCTGAGCAATAATACCTCGGCTCAAGACCAGTCGAAAGAGAGGGCTGCTGTCAATGAAGTACTTCATAAACAATTTCCCGAGCTCGACCTAATCGGTCAAGCTGTCGTTAAAGCTGCCGACGGAAAGGACAAAGAAGCTCTAATTGTATTTGATAAAAAGACAAGCAATCTGCAAACTCGCGATGCTCAAAATTTTTCAGTTATGGCTACTCAAGATCTGAGCAGCAATCTCAAGGAATCAAAAGCAACGCCTGAAATGGCAAGCCAAGGAATAGCAAGTGAATTCGACAAACAGATTGCGCCGAAGCAACCTGGGGTAAATGTTGAGACTGGTACGAAAGAACGTCCAAATAGCACCGTAGATTCAAAGACAACGGTGCAGCCTGAAGCAAGCAGCAAAGCGTCAACTGACCAGGTGAAAAATGTCTATGTTGTTAAAGAGGGAGACAATCTCTGGAATATTGCAAGAACGCAACTGGAAACCGCAGGCTCAAAAAAAGAAACTGTATCTAACGCCAGCATTAGAAGCTACGTTGATCAAATTGTAGAAAGAAATAAAGATCAAATCAAAGACGAAGATCTGATTTATCCAGATCAGAAATTTATTCTGCCTGAAATTAAGACAGCCAGAACCGAAGTAAAGCCTGAACAAAATTCTGAGCTTAGGCCAAATCCAAACCCAAACCCAAATCCAAACCCTGAATTAAAAACTAATCCCAAAACTCAGAAGCCAAATGACGCACCCGAGCAGCTTAAACCGGTTGTACCAAAGCAGACAAACCCTGAAGCAGATTTGTTTAGTGACAAACGAAACAATATTCCAGGTGAACAACCACTTACAGAGAACCCTGGCCAGATACCCGAAAATACCACCGTGCCCGCAGCAAATGGCTATGAAGATATGGCAAAATATTTTGGTATGCCCGGCACCAAAGAAAATCCAACTTTAGGCTATTACAATGCAGAAAAGAATGCCACACTTCTACGCCAGAATTTCGGCACGATCGATATCGATAAGGACCTCTATCTCGGTAAAGCCGAGATAGAGCAATTTGCAGAAAAACAGAAGCTTGAAAAAGGTGAAAAATCTGATGAGTACAAATTTGCCGCGAGTGTAGCCAGTAACTTTGATGTCTTATCTAGCACCATTTCTGACGAAAAAACTGGTACTAGACCAGGTGAGACGGCGGGCATTAGCGCAGAAGATCTGAAGCAGTTGGAGTTTGTTCAATCACAGTATGAAAATCAGTTTGCCGCACGCGCTTACGCCAAAGAAAACTTTGACAAAATTGCCGCTGCCGGCGAAGAACCAAAAGACCTTCTCTCTGAGACAGATGTAGAAGCTTATTTAGACCAGCGAATTACAGAAAATGCTAGTCTCGCAGAGATGAAGATTCTAGTTGGCCTCAAAGAGCTTGTGGCAAACGTCGACACAAGTGGAGAGAACAATATAAAGAAAGGCGATATCGACGTTCGATTTGCCGATGAAAATATTCGCGTTGACAACAGACCTTATAAAGCTATTAAGGCAGAAGTACCGGTCACAACCACAACCGTTCAACCACCAGTACCGCAACCTAAAATTACGGTGATCCCTGAAGCAAACTCACAAGGTAGCTCAATAGCTCCGCCGCCAGACAGTGATTTCCAGCTTTAGCTAACACTTTGCAGGTATTGAATATGCTAACTAAAGACTACATCCAGCAGATAGACTCTCCTGTGAAGCTCAAACCTCACTTTATTGGGTCAGTGGTTCCCACTGACTTGAAAAAGTTTAGAACTGCTTTTTATGAGCGCAAAAAACTTGCTTCAACGCTGATTTGGTTATCAGTGGCAGGTCTCGTTGCACTTCAGCTGATGAGTTTAAACAGTCATCTCATGATTGCAGCGACCCTGGTAACAGCATTCTTGTGCTGGAATAAATATCGCAGCTTGTGCAAATGTCCTAATTGTCAAATATCGCTTGTGGTGGGTAGCACTAGAGGAAGAGCAACTACAGCAGGCTTCTCCACAAAAATATGCCCCCGCTGCGTGACGGTGTTGATAAGTGCCGAATTGAACAAACGGCCAACCGATGCTCAAGCCCGCAAGCTTGAAACTAAAAAATGGACACATACAACATATTTGCAGATCAAGAAACAATCTAGAAGAGACTAAAGACATGAGCAAAACTTTGAACAGTCAATTTAATCACCAGATTTCGCTTTTAACAGAAGAAAATTCTAGTGTCACCACAGAAGTTGACTTAGAGCAGACTATGAACAGCACACATGCTTGCAAAAGCTCCATCTGTCAATTAAATGCAAATTTTTTAGATAAAGTCAGAAGTAAATATTTTGAGCTGCAGAAGCAAACCGATTACGAAGTCAAAATGCAATAGCAAATAGTGGCTTGAGTATGGTTTTGTCACAATAAAAGTTCTAGTCTTCTAAAATCGCCCCATACATTCACTCTGTCGGAGCACCAGCTATGAGTCAACGTTCTGAAACCACCGCAAGCAAAAGCGATCAATGGAAAGCGCTGGACAGCGCAGTTCCATCAGCCAGCGACATCGACAAAATTTATGCCGAAGTCTGGACTGATAGGAAAAATTCTTCTACCGCTAACTTGACACCGATTGAGCGCATGCAATATGAACGGCAAAATTCAGCCGGGCGTCCAATGCAGAATGAACAGTTCAAGCCATTATGCGACGATTTCAAGATTCACGGTACCGATTGCAAACAAAACGACAAGCGACCAGACGATGGGGCAGCCAAAAGAGCTGAGCACCATACAGAGAAAGCTTGCCGCTCAGCTGGCATCTCGCACGAACCATACCGGTTCAATCAGGGCACCAACTTCTATCAAAGAAATGATCAAAATTTTAGCGCCAAACCAGAAAATTGCTCACCTGAGCAATCCAAATTTAGCAGTGCTTACGGCCGTCCTTACAGCCATCGTGACCCTGAAACTGACGGGCCCTTTCCCCGCCCACTTCTGCCTTATGACAGAGCACCCAAAGTAGACGGGCATATTCCTCGGCGACTTCTACCTTACGACAAAGCTCCGAATGACAAAGCTCCCAAGTCCGAAGAACTTGATCGTTTACCTCCGCTAAAGAAGCCAGATGATAAGTCAGAAGCTGACAAGCTTACACAAAAAGTTTGTTATCCCGACGGTAGCTCACGAGTAGTGTTACGTAACCCTAAGGGTGAGATTACTGCCGTAGTCAATCCCGATGGTTCTCGATTAGAGCGCCAAGAATCGAGCGATGGAAAATCGCCCACCTGGAAAGCCTATAGCAAGAACGATACAGAAATCACTGCCGATTCATTCCGCGGTCAAGTCGATATGAAACCTGATGGTACATACAGAATGCTCAAAACATATCCCGTGCCACAAATATATGAGCAAAAACCTGATGGAAGCTACAGACATGCTTACAAAGGTGGGGCTGAAACTCAGTGGAGCGCTAGTGAACAAACACAAACTGTGCTCTACCCCACTGGTAAGGCCAGAGTTATCAGCTACAAGCCTGATTCAAAGGGCATCTTACGCGAGAGTGGCGTGAAGAACAGATAGAAGAATTTTAAAGTTTTCATTCCGGGGGTTCGAGAGGCGGAACGTGTCCATTGGGCCGCCCGCTCTTATTAGTAAAATTTGCGCCAATTAGTCTGTGGCAGACACGTATTTTCCCCCTCAAAAAGTATGTTCTTGTCACATCCCTTTCTTGGTAATTAAGCCTGAACGCTACTGAAGCTCGGCTGTCTATCAAATTTTCGGAGCATATTATCGAAATGACCAATCATCAAAGCAACCGACCTCTGGAGTCTGCCAAAGTCGCCAAAGTTACAGAAGTGCAGACAACGCCAGCCTCTGTAGCAAAATTGCAGGCAGAATCTACGGTGGCACTGTCCAGCCCTCCAGATGCAGCCTACAGAGCAACATTCAATGCAACAGATAAAACTCCTGTCAAAGCAGCCGATGTAACTTTGCATGATTCTTCAGTGGCTGCAAAACCGGCAATTAAACATGGCACCCTTGATGGTGCTAAATCGCCTGCCGCTCTGGCTGCCGAAGGAAAGATCAAAGACAGAGAAGTAAAAGATTTCCAACCACCTAAAGATGATTCGAAAGTGACCTCAGTCAAAGAGCATCAGCCAAAAGCAGACGTACAGCAGAAAAGTGAAAAAGGTGCAGACAAAGTTTCTGAGCTTACCGAAGTTGATAAAAAAGGCAAAACTATTTCTGTTCATCTGGAAAACAGAAGTGATCCTTCTGCTAAAACCGCTCACTTCACCGTTAAAGCTGACGGTCAAATTGAAATGTTGAAAGATCCAGAAAAAAATAATTCAAAAAATATTGAAATAGAAGTTGAGCGTAAGGCCGGTCAAATAAACCCTACAGCAGAACAAATTGAAGCAGCCAATGAGCTTGTCAGATATCTTAGCCAGCGCAACCAGGAGCAAACGGGAACGGACGAACCGCCAGTAGTGCTTCAAGACAAAGACAACATTATTACTGAGGGCACTGAAAAGAAATCGACTCTTGCACCTCCTGAAGAACAAAAAACCATGACTCCTCAGACTCGAGAACAAGTCGGTAATCTAAACAGGTTTAATGGCTCTGGCGGCGCCGACATGCCAATGGAAGCCAGTCGAGACATGGGCTCCTTTGACACTCGCCAGGTATCGCGTCAACTAAATGAAAGCGACAAACAGGCTGCACTTAAGGAAGTTGTTGCTGGTCTGTTCAGCCCTGATAGCAAAGCACCTTATGAAACCATTCGCAAAACACCCGATGGTGTAACCCACGTCGGAAGGTATGGTTTATCTGCCGAGCAAATTGGTGATTTCTTTGAGGCTTTAGGCGATCCGATTGATCCATCTAAAATAGAGGAAATGATCAAAGCAGGTAAACTGCCAAAAGATTTTGCCGAAAAACTTAAAGATCCTAAGTTTTTAACTAGCTTGAAGAACACACTGAAAGCCATTGAAAATGGAACAGTGACTGCTGCAGATTTAACGAAGGTCTTACCCAAAGAATTGCAAGAACTAATTGCCACAGATTTAGTTGAAAAAGTGAAAAATCAGGTCGGTGACAAACCTGGAGCTATAGGCACTGCCATTCTTTCAGGTAAAGGTGCAGACAATCTAGGAAGTGTTGACTTTACGTCTCCTGCCGCCGCCCAGACTTTGCAAGCCGGCGACAAGCTCTACCAAATTGCCACCACAAAAATTGAAAACAAAGCTAACGCCGCGACCTCGGGAAGCGATCAGAAGGTAGGCGATGTGCCGGAAGGCGAGCGAAAAGAGTTAATTGCTAAAGCACTTCAACTAGCTGGGCAACCGGTAACCGACTCAAATTTAGCGGCAATCAATACCATTATCGTAAAAGAAAGTGGTTGGAATCCGAATGCGCTTAACGATTGGGATTCAAATGCTAAAGCTGGTATTCCATCTCAAGGACTTATGCAAACTATTCCAACAACTTTTAAAGAAAATGCACTGCCTGGTTACGACAAAAATATCTGTGACCCGCTATCTAATATCATTGCCGGAATTCGGTACTCAGTTAAACGGTACCTATCATTAGACAATGTTCCGGGCTTGAAAAAAATGGCCGCCGGTGAAGGGTATGTGGGCTATTAACACTATAAGCATTTTTGTTATTTAATTGTCACAATTGACTCTATACCATTGCACTTGACGACCAGGGCAAAGGTCAGTCACTTACTAAAAGTGTAGAGGAATTCAAAATGCTAAATCACGAAAGTGCTAACGATCAGGCAGATCGCTCAAAGCCTGAGTCTAAACATTCTGCAACCACTGAAAAATTATTCTCTGAGGGCTACGAGGGCCTCAGCCAGATGGCCAAATCAGCCAAGCCAGCTGAAGGCGAACCACAAGGTCCTAAGCCTTACGACGGCCCTTATAATCCAGATGCACCACCCACAAGAGACGGGGGCAAGCCAGGTGACGGCAGAACTCCGCCACAACCAGATACGAAATACCATGATATTCAATCAACACTTGACTCAGCTTTGGGCCAAAATCTTTACGCGCAAAATAGACCAGGTGAGAGCGATCAACAATACATTGATAGAAGGCAACAGACTCAAGACGCCATACAACGTGGTGGCAGTCGAGGTCTCGAAGAAAGCACTCGGCGTATTGAGGAATTTCGAGATCAGACAGGTCGGGTGATAGTTAGACCTGGTGAGGGTGGCCCCTGGCTCGGTAATCCAGTAGCTCGCCCTAACGATAGAAATGCACCTGCTGGTGCCTATCCTCAAGGACGAGATGTAATAATCGTGCCACCAAATGGTAGAGGGTGGTAAAAATCTAGCCGCTGAATCTGCATTTATCAAACAAACCGAGACTGGCTTCACTGCCGGTTTCGGTTTCATTTTGAAAACAATCTCTGGCATCGGTACACCACCTGTTCATTAGCTTCTCTTCGACTGCATTAGATTGTTTCTGGCAAACTAAAAATAGACCAGTTTGGCAGGAATGGCAGCCCA
>Ga0163154_10008945_pt1 | contig 11536 bp, 5 predicted proteins | sample OliLakLV19MP9P1_FD_148649 | JGI IMG/M metagenome (GOLD analysis project Ga0163154, IMG submission 148649) | Freshwater microbial mat bacterial communities from Lake Vanda, McMurdo Dry Valleys, Antarctica - Oligotrophic Lake LV.19.MP9.P1 | ecosystem: Environmental > Aquatic > Freshwater > Lake >...
GTGCGCCGGCTCTTCGAGCTCGAAGTGCCCGAGATCGCCGACTCGATCATCGAGATCAAGCGCGTCGTCCGCGAGCCGGGCTACCGCACGAAAATGGCTGTTTTGTCGCAAGATCCGAAGATCGACTCGATCGGCGCGTGCGTCGGCGTGCGCGGTTCGCGGATCAAGGCCGTCATCGACGAATTGCGCGGCGAACGTATCGACATCATCAAGTGGAGCGATTCGCTCGAGACCTTGATCATGAACGGCCTGAAGCCGGCGACGATCCACCTCGACAACATCTATCCCGACGAGTCGACCCGTTCGGCGATCGTGATCGTGGACGAGGACCAACAGTCGCTCGCGATCGGCAAGCGCGGTCAGAACGTCCGTCTCGCGAGCCGCCTGTGCGGCTGGGAGATCAACATCAAGACGCGCGAAGAATTCCAGACCGGAGAAACGACGGAGCCGCACGCCCAAACCCCGTCCGGGGAAGGCTCGGGTGCGCCGGAAGGCGACCCAGCCGCCGCACGCGGAGTGCGGGCCTGACCGGCACCTCCGAGGGCCACGTTCCCGGCTCGCGCGCCGAGTCGGGAACTCGTTCCACGATCCATCTGTCCACTTCCCACACGACCACTAGCCCGCCCACCCGCTCGCGAGCGCCTCGCGCACCGAGCCTGACCGCACACGAGACCCACGAGACCGGAGCCCCTTGAGCCAGAAGAAACGCGTCAGCGACCTCGCGAAAGAGATCGGCATTCCCGGGACCGAGCTCCTGAAGCGGCTCCGTGAGCTGGGTTTTGACATCAAGTCGGCGCAAACGGGTCTGGCAGACTTCGAGGAGCTGCAGATCCGAGGCAAGCTCGAAGCCCTGAACATGATGGGGCGCAAGCCCGACGTGGCCGAAACGGCCGCCGTCGGTGACATCGACGGCCTGGGCGGCCTGATCGTCAAGAAGAAGAAGAAGAAGAAGCTCGACGGCGCCGCGGACGAAGTGGGCGCGGAAAGCACGGAGCCGAGCGTCGAGACCGCGGCCTCGTCGACCAGCACGAGCACGCCGACCCACGCGCCGACGCATGCGCCGACCCACACGCCGACCCACACGCCGACGCATGCGCCCGCTCGGGCCGAGCCCGCCGAGCACTTCGCCGGCGAGACGCCCACGACACCGGAACCGCAGGTCGAGATTCCGCGTCCGAGGCACATGTCCGCGGAAACGACCGCGCTCGAATCCCCCGTCCGCGATCCGGCGACGACGCGCGCAGACGACTCGTCGGCGCCCCCGCGCACGGCTCACGTCCAGGAGGAGGCCGCCTCGGCCCGCACCGATTTGGCCCGCACCGATTCGGCCCGCACCGATTCGGCCCGCACCGATTCGGCCCGCACCGATTCGGCCCGCCCCGCCCAGGCAAGCCCGGAAGGCCGGACGGCCCCGTCCACACCGACGGAGCCCGCTCCGACAGCCCAGCCTTCGCAGTATCCCCCGCCCGGCCAGTTCTTCTCCACGCCGGCGCCGCAGATAACCTCGTCGCAACCCGCGCGCACGGCCTTCCCGATGCGCCCGGCCGCGTCAGCCGCACAGGGTGCGTCCGCCGCGCAGGGCACGTCGCCTGGGCAGGGTACTTCCGTCGGGCAGGGCACCTCCGGGCAGGGCACGGTGCCGTCCACCGCCGGCCCGGCCGCTCCGGGAGCTCCGTTGATGGGCGCCGCGGTTCCCCTCGCGGCCCCCACGGCGGGTAGCCCTCCGACCCCGGCCCGCTTGGGCAAGGTCGTCGGCTTCATCGACCTCTCGAAGATCGCCTCTCAGGCGCGCAAGCCGACCATCGAATCGCGCCGCCTGCGCTCGAGCGACGACGTGGCCCCTGACGTCCGACCGACCCAAGGCGGAGTCAAGAAGGGCGGCATCGTGCGCGGAGATCGCGGCGGTGCACGCGACACGATGACCGCTTCGCAGCTGCGGGATCGGGAAGCGGGCCGGTTCCTGCGTCGCAACATGATCGGCGGCGGTCCGGGCGGTCGCGGCTACGGCGGTGGCGGTGGCGGCCGACCGCGGCGCGGAGAAGGTCTGCAGTCTCCGATGTCGGGCAAGGAGCTCGAAGTCGAAGCACCGCTCACGCTGAAGAAGCTGGCCGAACACCTCTCGGTCAAGCCCAACGAACTCGTCAAGGTCGGTCTTCAGAACCTCGGGTTGCCGCTCGCGGCGCTCAGCATCAACGCCCTGCTCGACGAGGACACCGCTGTCCTCATGGCGCAGGAGTACAACGTCGAACTGCGGGTCGTGCAGGAGATCGCGGCCGAAACGGCGCTGATCGAGGGCATCAAGAAGAAGCGCACCGGCATCGACGCGGAGTTCCTCATCACGCGTCCGCCGACGGTCGCGTTCATGGGCCACGTCGACCACGGCAAGACGACGTTGATCGACGCGATCCGCAGCTCGCGCGTCGCCTCGGGCGAATCGGGTGGGATCACGCAGCACATCGGTGCGTACCAAGTGGCCACGAAGAAGGGCCACAAGCTGACGATCATCGACACGCCGGGTCACGCCGCGTTCACCGCGATGCGCGCACGCGGCGCGAACGCGGTCGACATCGTCGTGCTCGTCGTCGCATCCGACGACGGTCCGATGCCCAGCACCGAAGAAGCGTTGGCCCACGCGCGCGCCGCGAAGGTGCCGCTCGTCGTCGCGCTCACGAAGGTCGACAAGGCCGACGCGAACCTGCAGAAGGCCAAGGAAAACCTGACGAAGCTGCAGCTCATCCCCGAGGAATGGGGCGGAGACACCGCGATGATCGCGGTCAGCGCGCTCAAGGGCACGGGCGTCGAGGAGTTGCTCGAACGCGTCTTCCTCGAAAGCGAAGTGCTCCAGCTCAAGAGTCACCCGCGCGGTCCGGCCAAGGGCATCGTGCTCGAAGCCGAGATCAACGAGGGCAAGGGCATCGTCGCGCACCTCTTGGTGCAGGACGGCACGCTCAAGCGCGGCGACGTGATCCTGGCCGGCGAGGGCTACGGCAAGGTGCGCGCCATGTTCGACGACCGCGCTCGCGCAGTCGATGAAGCGCCGCCGTCGATGCCGATCGAAGTCACCGGTCTCTCGGCGTTGCCCAGCATCGGCGAGGCGTTCTACGTGGTCGAGAGCCTCGCGCAAGCGAAGGAAGTCGCCACGGAGCGCGAGAAGAAGAACCGCGCCCTGCAGCTCAGCCAAGAACGTCGTCAGACGGTCACGGCCGAGTCGCTCATGCGCGCCGTCGCCGAGAAGCAACGCAAAGCGATCAACGTCGTCGTGCGCGCCGACGTGCAAGGTTCGGTCGAGGTGTTGAAGAACGCCCTTTCCGAGCTCAAGCACGACGAAGTCGAGGTCAAGGTGCTCTTCGCCGGCGTCGGCCAGGTCACCGAGAACGACGTCAACCTCGCCGGCCCGGCGGGCGGCATCGTGATCGCCTTCCACGTCGGCACGAACGACAAGGCGCGTACGGCTTCCGACCGGCTCGGCGTCGAAGTGCGCTACTACGAAGTCATCTACGAGCTGCTCGACCACATCCGGTTGCTCATGGAAGGCGTTCTCGCGCCCGAGATGGCCGAGGAAGTGCTCGGTCACGCCGAGATCCGCGTGCTGTTCAAGTCGTCGAAGGTCGGCCTCATCGCCGGCAGTCACGTCCTCGACGGGATGCTGGTGCGCGACTGCAAGGTGCGCGTCCTGCGCGACGGCAAGGTCGTCCACACGGGCCAACTCGGCTCGCTGCGGCGCGAGAAGGACGATGCGAAGGAAGTGCGCGCTGGCTTCGACTGCGGCATCACGATCAAGGACTGGCAGGACGTCCGCGAGGGCGACCAGGTCGAGGCCTACAAGACGTTCACGGTCAAGCGCACGCTCGGCAGTGCGGCGGTAAGCTGAAACCGGAAGTGCTCGGCGGAAGGTGCGCGGCTCGTGTCCGGCACCTTCCGCGCGTCTCGCCATGACGAATCCCCGCACGATCGCGCGCCTCGCCTCCCGCATCCAAGAACGGGCGGCCTACTGCCTCCAGTTCGAGATCCGCGATCCGCGCGCGACCTTCGTCACGATCACGCGCGTCGAGCTGTCGAATGACCTCGGGATCGCCACGATCCACTACTCGGTCCTGGGCGACGAGGGCGACCGCAGCAAGGCCGCTCACATGCTCGATCACGCGGTCGGCTACGTGCAGCGCCAAGTCGCACGCGTCCTGCACATCCGGCGCGTGCCGAACCTGCGCTTCGCCTACGACGATTCGATCGAGCACGCGGCGGCGATGGATCGCTTGATCCGTGAAGCGCGCGACCGCGATCGTCGGATCGACTCGACGCTCGCCGAGCGCGAAGCGAACGAGGCGCGGATCGCTGCGGAGGACGACGCACGAGAGGTCGCCGCGCGCGAGGCCGTGCGCCGGGCCGAACGCATCGAGGACGGTGAGATCGAAGACGACACCCTCGAGGCCGATCTCGAGGCGCAAGTCGAAACGGAAGGCGACGACTCGCATCAAAGCGAGGAGTCAGACCCTCGAACGAGCCGTAACGACTCGCCGTCGTGACGCCCGCCTGCGAGTCCCCGAGGTGAGCTTCCTCTCCACGACCCTGAGCCCGCTCTTCGCGTCGTCACGCGTCGCGTGAGCGGCACCCGCTCGGCAGCGTGGCGCCAGAGTCCGAAGTCGAAGACCATCTCGGGAACAGGGTCCGCCATGCCGATCCGCGCGGCGGTCGCCTCGTACTGTGGTTCTTCCCCCGAGCAAACACGCGCGTTTGCACCGCTCAGGGCTGCACATTTCGAGGCCGCATCCGCGAGTACCACATCCCGGGCACGCGCGTCTTCGGCGTGTCGTTCGACTCCGTCGCGGACAATCGTCGCTTCGCCGCGGCCCACGGATTCCCGTTCTCGCTCCTGTGCGACGTCGCCGACACCTGGCCATCCGTTACCGCGCTGCGGCGAGCACGGAGGACGATTGTCCGCGGCGCGTCACGTACGTGATCGGCCCGGACGGCCTCATCGAGCAGGCGCTCGAAACGGAGGACCCCGGTGCACGGGCCGGGGCTCTGCTCGAACTGCGGCGGTGAGCCCTCTCAACGTTCGTCGATGACGAGCTCGTCGTAGCCCGACGATGGATCGGCACGCCACCCGAACGAAACTGGCCGCGGGGTAAAGCCCCCGCGGCCAGATCTTCGCAGCCGATATCGAAGCCCCGGAGGAACTTCGACCGTGCCTTCACATCAGTTCACCCACACGACGGACAGTGCGTTCGTCAGGTTGAACGTGTCAGCCGTGCAGAAGGCCGCGGCGTTGCGGTACCAGACCTGGTACGTGCGTGTCTGAGGCCCGCCCGTGATTGCTCCCCGGATAGAGATCACGGGGTCGAGGATCTCGGGATAGGTCGATTGGCCCGCACTGTTCAGCTTCGTGCCGAGGCGGATGATCGAACCTGCCGCACAGCGCTTGCCGTCACCGAAGACCGAGCCGGCGCCGCCGTTGGTCTGGGTCGTGCCCTGGAAGTACAGCGCCGAGCTGTTCGGCATCCCGTCGCCCATGAGCAGCAAGCTGTCGTTGCTGATGCTGGCCGTGCCGGAGGCCGACAGGTTCGCGCCGTTCGCATTGACCGAACTCGCGCAACCGTTGCCCGCGGTGCCATTGTTCGCACACGGGCAGGCCGTGCCGGTGCCATCACCGAAGCAGTATGGCGTGATCGAGGCTTCGCACTCGTCGGGCACGCCGTTCGTGTTCGTGTCGAGGCTGGTCGCGTTCGCGATGTCGCATCCGTCGTGGATGCTGTTCGCGTTGCAGTCGGTGATCGTGCCCGGGACGATCTTGAAGACCTCACCGGTCGTCGCGCCGCCGCGCTCGCAGATGTAGATCTCGCCCAGCGCATCCTGACCGAAGCCGGTGATCGAGCCGATGCCGAGTCCGCCGCCCGGTGCGAGCTCCGTCGTCCGGTTCGTGATGGTCGGATTGTTCAGGCCCGTGTAGCGGAACGACCAGATCGAGGCCGTGCAGTAGTCCGCGAAGAAGTACGTGCCCTGGAGGCCGCAGATCGCGCTGCCGCGATAGACGAATCCGCCGGTGACCGAGCAACCGGAACCGTGCGTGTAGACGTGCACCGGGCCCGTGAGAGTGGGCCCGTTGCACGTGCACCCCGAAAGGCCCGTGCAGTTGTTGCCTTCCATGCAGCGCCAACCATAGTTGCGACCCGACGTGTTCGCCGGCTCGACGTTCACTTCCTCGACCGCGTTCTGACCGACGTCGGCGATGTAGAACTCGCCCGTCGTCATGTCGAACGCGTTGCGCCACGGATTGCGCAGACCGTAAGACCAGATCTCGTCCAAGCCGGGCGTGGCACCGAAGAAGGGGTTGCTCGACGGAATGGCGTAATTGCGCGTCGCGTCGCCCGGGAAGTCGTCCCCGTCGACGTCGAGTCGGTGCATCTTGCCGAGGTACGAGTTGAGGTTCTGGCCATTGTTGTTCGGATCGTTCCCGCTGCCGCCGTCGCCCGTACCGATGTAGAGGTAGCCATCGGGGCCGAAACCGAGCCAGCCGCCGTTGTGATTGCCGAACGACGGGTGAGTGAAAGTGATGACCTGCGTGTTGCTCGCAGCGTCGGCGCTCGTCGACGTCGTGAACGGGACGCTGGCCGTGTAGCGGCGCACCGTGTTGTTCCCGCCGATCGTGTAGTAGACGTAGAAGAAACCGTTCGTCGCGAAGTTCGGGTGGAACGCCAGGCCGAGGAGGCCCTCTTCGTCGCTCGCGCTCAAGCCCGCTATCGAGAGATAGGGCGCGACCTGCAACGTGTTCGCGGGCAGGTTGAGGATGCGGAGCTGACCGACGGCCGCGGCGGTGCGCTGCTCGACGATGAACGCACGCGCGGTGTCGCCGACGGGAGCCGTCACGAAGAGCGGTCGCGCCAAGCCGGAAGCCACGCGGATCGTGTCGAGAGGCGGATTCTGAGCCTGGGTCGCGGAGGCAAGGGCGAAGAGCGCCGCGCCGGCGCAAGCGAGGATGGAGGTCCGGAAGAGCATGAAATGTGTTCCCTGAATGCTGCCGAGGAGCGTCGGGAGTCGAGTCCGACGATCCTGCGAGACTAACCCACCCCGGCGGGACGCGATAGACGAACGAAGACTACGTCACGCCCTTTCGCGCGGCTTTTTCAAGGGAACTTCCGAGGCCGAAGTCTCGTCACGAGCGCCGAGCGGCCATGGATCCGGCTTCCGGGACGACAGAAGTGGATCGCGGGATCGCCATCGGGTTCGATCGGTGGACATGCCCGGGTCCAGCGTAGTCGCCGATTGGAGCGCGCGCATCGTCTTGAGCGTCCTCCTCGCCCTCGTGCGCATCGTTTATCGCACCCGGATCGAGGGCCTCGAAAACGTGCCGCGGACGGGCGGAGTGGTCTTGGCCCCGAACCACGTCGCACTCGTCGATGGCCTCGTCCTCATGGCCTTCGTGCCGCGCAGGATTCGCTTCCTCGTGGACGAGAGCTGGGACCGAAAAGTCTGGCTGCGACCGTTCTACCGCGCACTCGACGTCATCCCGGTTTCGTCGACGGGCGGGCCGCGCGTCGTGCTGCGCGCACTGCGCGAAGCCGGCGGGCACCTCGATCGCGGCGAGGTCGTGTGCATCTTCCCCGAGGGACAGCTCACGCAGAGCGGCTTGCTCCAACCCTTTCGACGCGGCGTGGAGCGCATCGCGCGCGGTCGCGCCGCGACCATCGTGCCCGTACACCTCGACGGACTCGAAGGTTCCCTGTTCGCGCGCACGCGCTCGGAACCGCTGCGCGACGTTCGTTGGCGCGTGCCGCTCCCGATTCGGCTGACGTTCGGCGCGCCGCTCGCGGCCGACACTTCGGCGAGCACGATCCGCACGCGAGTCGTCGAGCTGGGTGAGCGCGCGTGGCGTACGCGGAGCCGACCGCTCCCCCATCGCGCGTTCGTGAGTTCCGCGCGCCTTGCGCCGTGGCGACTCGCGGTCCGCGACGCGGTGCGAGGCCAGATCTCGCGCATCCGTTTGCTCGCGGGCTCGATCGCGATCGCGCGCGACCGACGCGACGCGTGGAGCGCGGAGGGAGTCGCCTGCACGCTCCTTCCGTGTTCGGTAGCAGCTGCTGTGACGCAGATCGCCGCCGCGCTCGCCGGGAAACCGTGCGTGCCGCTGAACTGGACGGTCGGACCCGCGGCCGTCGCATCGGCGGCGCGACAAGCCGGTGCGCGCACCGTCATCACGAGCCGCACGTTCCTCGAGAAGGCCAAGATCGAGTTGCCGCGCGAGCTCGAACCGGTGTTCCTCGAAGACGTGGCGCGGCGAATCGGACGGGGCACACGACTCACCTCGCTCGCAGCTGCGTTCTGCCTGCCCGTTCGCGCCATCGAGTCCTGGTGCGGCGCTGCGCGAGCTCCGCGCCGTGACGACGTGCTCACGATCCTGTTCTCCAGCGGATCGACGGGCGAACCGAAGGGCGTGCCGCTCACGCACGACAACCTCGCTTCGAACGTGATCGGCGCACGCGAAGTGCTGCACGCCGACCACGTCGATCGACTGTTGTGGCTCTTGCCGCCGTTCCACGCGTTCGGGACGCTCTCGGCGTGGTTCGGTTTGGTCCACGGAGTCGGACTCCTCGCCGAACCTTCACCACTCGACGCGGACACGATCGGACGCACCGCCGAGTCGCACCGCGCGACGGTGCTGCTCGCCACACCGACGTTCCTGTCCCTCTATTTGAAGCGCGTCGCGCCCGAACAATTCGGTGCTCTTCGACTCGTGATGACCGGTGCGGAGCGACTTCCCGAACGCTTGGCAACCGCCTTCGAGGAGCGATTCGGGCTGCGACCGATCGAAGGTTACGGAGCGACCGAATGTTCCCCCGTGATCGCCGCGAGCACGCTCACCGTGCGCAGACCGGGCGTTTTCCAGCGCGGACATCGCCGCGGAAGTGTCGGTCAACCGCTGCCGGGCATCGCCGTCCGCGTCGTCGATCCCGAGACGAACGAACCGCGTCTCGTGGGCACGAGCGGCATGCTCCTCGTGCGCGGAGCCAACGTCTTCGCGGGCTATCTCGGACGCCCTGACCTGACGGAGCAGGTGCTCGTCGACGGTTGGTATGTGACCGGCGACGTCGCGATCGTCGACGAGGACGGCTTCGTGACGATCACGGATCGGCTCGCGCGTTTCAGCAAGATCGGCGGCGAGATGGTGCCGCACGGTCGCGTCGAGGAAGCGCTGCACCAAGCGGCGAGTGCCGATCACCCGATGTTCGTCGTCACGGCGCTCCCGGATGAGAAGAAGGGCGAGAGATTGGTCGTTATCCACACCGCGGACCCCGCGCGCATCGCCCAGATCCTGGAACGAGTCGCCGCCGCCGGATTGCCGAACTTGTTCCTGCCGCGCGCGGAGGCATTCGTGAAGGTCGACGCGCTGCCGATGCTCGGAACGGGCAAGCTCGACTTGCGTCAAGCCAAGGAGATCGCGGCGACTGCGTTCGAAAACCGGTAGGAGTGTCAGGTCGCGGATCCGCGTTCGACCACGTCACAGGGTGTGCGTGGGAAAGCGCGCGCGGCCGCCAGGCGCGCAGGGCCCATCGAGGACGATGGTCCGTGCTTTCACGGTCAACCGCCGGCGAGCAAACTCTGCAGCTTCTCGTGCAGTCGCTGGTCTTGTGCGACGCCGCGTCCCCCATCGACTTCGATCTCCACGCGACGCTCGGTGCCCACCGTCGCGATACCGATCACGACGTGACGGGACTCACCCGCGTGCGTCGCGAACTCGATTTCGATTCCCTCCGCGAGTGTCGCTCGGCCGTCTTCCGGGATCCGCTGCGAAGCGCGCAGGAAGAGGAGTCCGTCGAGCAGCGGACGCAACTCGCGAGCTTCGACCTCCCCGCCGGAGCGGATCCAAAGCCCCTTGGCGTTCCGTTCGAAGCTGCGCTCGAGCGCGCCGCTGCGGAGTCGAATCGCCCTCAGATCCACTTCGTTCGACTCGAGGAGCCGGAGCGAGAGGAAGAAGGCGGGGTCCCGTGCGAGAACCGCGAGGATCCCGGCGTCGCCATGGCCGACGGCCGTCTCGTCGTCGCGCTGGAAGAGCACGCCGCTCGCGCCCGACGCGTCGACGTGCGCGGCACCGAAACTACCGCTCGCCGGACCGTATTCCCCGTCGACCTTCCAACGGATCGGTGCTGCACCGGCCTCGAAGGTGCGACCCTCGAGGAATCCAGTGAGTTCGTAGCGTTCGAGCGCTCCGAGCACATCTTCGACGGCGCGCGTCTCGGCGAGGAGCTCGGGACCGAACACGGTCGATCCCGCCCGCGCCGCAGCACGAGTCCACCCCTTCGCTCCGCGAGCGAGTCGCACATGACCCGCCGGGGTGTCGAGCTCTATCTTCGTCACGCCGCTACGGCGCGCGCGCAAGATCTTGTGATCGAGCAAGTCCCGGATCGGCGTGGCCAGAAATCCGACGTCGTTCCAGACGATCGGCCAGACGATGCGACTGCCCGTGCGTGTCCCGAGCCACGAGCCCTCGCGATTCGGACCGGGACGACCGAGGAGGATCTCGACGACTTCCGTGCCGGTCGTCCCGAGTTCGATCCTGAGCTCGGGCGGGTCGAGGCCGAGGGCGTTCAACGTTCGTGCGCCCTCGTCGAAGATGGAGTCGAATCGATAGGTCGCGCACGACTGGACGTACAGCGCCATCCCAGCCGGATCGAGCCGACCCGTGACCGGCGCGGTCGCGCGCCACGCGCCGTCGACGAGGACCGCATCGAAACTCGCGTCCGGTGCGGGTCCGGCTCCATCGAGCGGCGCGCTGCCGCGTCGACGCACCTCGACCACGTGGCGCGGATCGATGCCGGAGATCGAGCTCGCGCGGAACTCGTGCAAATCGCGATCGAGGAGTGGTTCGATCTCGCGACTGATGCGCAGGAACTTGTCGCCGACCCGAGCGAAAACGCGTGCACCGTCGAGTTCCACGGCACCGATCTCGGCGCGCTGGCGCACAGAACTGCCTTCGAAGAGTTCGACCACGAATCGGGGCGGATCGAGGCCGAGGAGTGCCGGATTCGCGCGCTCTTCCTCGCCGAGCGAACGCCCGCGAGCGCGCAGCGCGGCTTGCACGACGAGTTCGACCGTGCCCGGTTCGACTAGCGCCGCGACCGGATCCGAGAGAGTCCACACGCCGCTCGCGTCGCGTTCGAAGCGCATGTGGAGGTCGCGCACCACGTTCTCGATGCGCAGGCTCGTGACGAGGTTCTCGTCGAGACCGGGGAAGAGCCGCACGTCCGCGTCGGCCAAGGTCCTCTCCTCGTGATCGGCAGTCCGCAGCGCGAAAAAGCCGAGCAAGAGCACGACGATGACCAAGAGGATGAGCGTGGCGGGCTTCAACGCACACGTCTCCTGCGCGACCAAGTGAAGAGCCCGAGGGCCGCGCACAGCGCGGGTAGCAGGAGCACCGCGACGGTGTGGACGCGCGACACCGATCGCGGATCGGCGAGGTCGAGTCGGCGCGCGCTGCGATTCGTCGATTCGATGCGCACGCGGTACTCGCGTGAGGCGAGCCAGTCGAAAGCGTTCGCCACGA
>Ga0163154_10008948_pt1 | contig 11536 bp, 10 predicted proteins | sample OliLakLV19MP9P1_FD_148649 | JGI IMG/M metagenome (GOLD analysis project Ga0163154, IMG submission 148649) | Freshwater microbial mat bacterial communities from Lake Vanda, McMurdo Dry Valleys, Antarctica - Oligotrophic Lake LV.19.MP9.P1 | ecosystem: Environmental > Aquatic > Freshwater > Lake >...
ATTGCCGATCAACCGGCGCAAGGCATCGGCCTGGTCGGTCTCCATACGCACCGTGGCCTCGGCCACTGGCCGGGGCAGGACCTTGAGCGACACCTCGGTGATCAGCCCCAGCGTGCCCATGGAGCCGGCCATCAGGCGCGACACGTCATAACCGGCGACGTTCTTGATGACCTGACCGCCGAAACGCAGCAGCTGAGCCTGGCCCGAAAACATTTGCACGCCGAGTACATAGTCGCGTACCGCGCCGCTGGAGGCACGCGCCGGACCTGACAGGCCGGCTGCAACCATGCCGCCGACCGTGGCAGCGGCGCCGAAATACGGTGGCTCGAACGGCAGGTATTGCGCCTGGCTGGCGAGCAGCTGCTCGAGTTGCGCCAGTGGCGTTCCTGCCAGCGCGGTGACGACCAGTTCGCTGGGTTCGTAGCTGGTGATGCCGCACAGCGCCCGGGTATCGAGCACATCGCCGGTCAGGGCCTGGCCGTAGAAGTCCTTGCTGCCGCCGCCTCGGATACGCAGCGGCGCCGCCGCGGCAGCCGCGGCGCGGATCCGGTCTGCGAGGGGTGTCAAGGCAACGTGCATGGACTCGATGGTAACGAGCCGCCATGCCGCCGGGTTGATGCTTTTGAACGCCGCGCGTTCAAATTTTTCTCAGTCGCGAAACAGGTTGACCGGCAGGCCCGGCACGTCAACGCGGACGGAGAACACGCAACCAGACTGCGGCATGCGCGCGAGTTCTTCCGCCGGGCGGTTGTGGCGTGCGCTGGTGATGTACAGGGTCTTGAGGTCATCGCCGCCGAAACACGGCATGGTCGGGCACATCACCGGGGTTTCGATCTCCTGCAGCAACTGGCCTTCGGGCGAGAGTTTGTGCAGGCGCTGCCCTTCGAACATGGCCACGTAGTAGTTGCCATGGGCATCGACCGCGGCACCATCGGGACGCCCGCGGTATCCGGGCATGCCGCTTTGCCAATGCGCCGGCTTGGCCTCGACCCGGTGGAATTCGCGCTCGCCACTCATCAGGTTGCGCTCGGCATCCCAGTCCCATACCCGGACGCAGTGCTGCGGGGTGTCTGCCCAGTACACGCGGTTGCGCTCAGGTGACCAGGCCAGGCCATTGGCAATGGTCGCGCCACCGGCCATGCGCTGCACCTGCGGTGTGCGGCCATCGCGGCAATCCAGCGCCAGCAGCTCCGCGACGGCGGCAGTGCGCGGCTCGTACATGGTGCCGGCCCAGAAGCGCCCCAACGGATCGGCCTTGCCGTCGTTGAAACGGGTGGTCAACACATCGTGGTCGATCCGGTGCAGCAGACGCAGCCCCACGCCCCATTCCTGCGCACGGTAGATGCCGTCTCGCAGCGCCACCACCAGTCCGCCGCTGGCGGCCGGCGCGATGCAGCCCGGCTCCATCGGCATGTCCCAGTCTTGCACCGCGCCGGTAACCGGGTTGGCGCGCAGGATCTTGCGCCCGGGTATGTCGACCCAGTACAACAGCCGCTCCTGGGGATGCCAGAACGGGGACTCACCCAGCTCGCTGGGCTCTTGCGTGACGGCCTGCCATTTCATGTCTTGGTCCTGTTTCAATCCGCATGCCGGCGCTCGGGGACTCGCCCCCCTGCAATATGCATACCCCTGACTGGCGCAAGCGCTGCGGGTTCGCGTTGGCCAGGTTGACCGCATTATTGACGTGACTGACCCCCGCATTGTGCATGCACTGGGACAGCAACAAAAAACCCGCGCATACCATCGGCATGCGCGGGTTTTTCCCAGAATGGCGGGTTGGCAAGGGCGGTGAGCGCGTCGGTGTGTTTTCCCGGCTCGGCCCCGGCGCCATCGTCCATCAGCGGCTGTAGGCAGTCTCTCCGTGCGAGCGAATGTCCAAGCCTTCGCGCTCGTCTTCTTCGGTCACGCGCAGACCCATCACCATGTCGACGATCTTGTATGCGATGAACGCCACCACCGACGACCAGACCATGGTGATCAATACGCCTTCGGCCTGAACCAGCAACTGGCTGGAAATCGAAAAGTCGTCCTTGCCGGTTCCGCCCAGGCCCGGCGCGGTGAACACGCCCGTTAGCAGGGCTCCCAGGATACCGCCAACGCCGTGCACGCCGAACACATCCAGCGAGTCGTCCGCGCCGAGCATGTGCTTGAGTCCGGTCACACCCCACAGGCACAGGAAACCTGCCAGCAGGCCGATGATGATGGCACCCATCGGGCCGACGGATCCGCAAGCGGGCGTGATCGCCACCAGGCCGGCGACAGCGCCGGAGGCGGCACCGAGCATCGATGCCTTGCCCTTGGTCATGGCTTCACCCGCGGCCCAGGACAACACCGCGGCGGCCGTGGCCACCAGCGTGTTGATGAAGGCCAGCGTCGCGCCACCATTGGACTCCAGATTGGAGCCGGCATTGAAGCCGAACCAGCCCACCCACAACATCGAGGCACCGACCATGGTCAGCGTCAGGCTGTGCGGCGCCATCGCCTCCTTGCCGTAACCGACGCGTTTGCCCACCATGAAGGCACCCACCAGGCCGGCCATGGCCGCGTTGATGTGCACCACGGTACCGCCAGCAAAGTCCAGGGCGCCCTTGCTCAGCAGGTAACCACCCGAACCCCACACCATGTGGGCGATCGGCAGGTAGCTGAAGGTGAACCACAACACCGAGAACAGCAACACGGCGCTGAACCGCATCCGCTCGGCAAACGAGCCGACGATCAGTGCACAGGTGATACCCGCGAAGGTCGCCTGGAACGCGATGAAGATGTACTCGGGGATCTTCACGCCTTCGCTGAACGTGTCGGCCAGCGAGGCGCTGGTGACACCTTTCAGGAACAATTTGTCCAGATTTGCAATGAAGGTGCCGGACCCGCCAAATGCCAGGCTGTAGCCATAGATGACCCACAACACGGAAATCAGCGAGAACACCACCAGCACCTGCATCAGGACCGACAACATGTTCTTGCTGCGCACCAGGCCGCCATAGAACAGCGCCAGGCCTGGCACGACCATCATGATGACCAGGATGGTGGACACCATCATCCAGGCCACGTCACCCTTGTCGACGGTTGGTTCCTTGGCCGCCGGCGCTGCGGCAGCTTCCGCGGCCGCTGGAGCCGCTTGCGCCGCGGCTGGCGCCTCCGATGCCATGGCCGCAGGTGCCGACGCCGCCTCGGTCGTCGCCGCAGTCTGCGCGGCAGCCAGGCTCGCGCCCATCAGCAGGCTGAGTCCAAGAGTAAGGGACAGAAGAACTTTCTTCACAATGCATCCTTTCCGGTTTCGCCGGTGCGGATCCGCACCACTTGTTCGAGGTCATAGACAAACACCTTGCCATCGCCGATTTTTCCGGTGCGCGAGGACGCTTCGATGGCTTCGATCACCCGATCCGACAATTCGTCGGAGACGGCCACTTCGATCTTGACCTTGGGGAGAAAGTCGACCACGTATTCGGCGCCGCGGTACAGCTCCGTATGGCCCTTCTGGCGTCCGAAGCCCTTGACTTCGGTCACGGTGATGCCTTGCACCCCGATCCCGGAGAGGGCTTCGCGCACCTCGTCCAGCTTGAACGGCTTGATCACCGCTGCAATCATCTTCATTTCGCTCTCCTGTCAGTAGTTGAATTTGCGGCTGGTCACCATGCCGTCAAGGCAATGGTGACCAGCCGCCGCACTCGGCGTTGGCGAGAAGAGACGCGCCACAGCCCGCAAGCAGACCCGGCAACGCCGAATCAGCTGCAATGGACAGCGCACCTGACCTCCCGACGGCATACACAGTTTTCTTGGTCAAGGCTGACTCCAATAGTGTGTAAATAGTTGAAACACAGCATGCCATGCACGGACCGTGCCACCCATGTCGCTGCAACAGGCGATGCGCCTGTACTCACCATGGTTTTCAATCGCTTTGGTCCGAGGAGGCATTCCACACTGACTCCATCTGCAAGCCAGGACTGCACCGTAAGGGTGCAAATTCTGCCTGCAGATACCAAAAATCGTGCACCACATTGAGGTCTGCGTCGTGAGCCTTTCGCTGGTCCAAAGTCGTGCATTGGTCGGCATGGAGGCAGCCGCAATCACCGTCGAGGTGCATCTGGCCAATGGCCTGCCGAGTTTCGTGCTGGTTGGGCTGGCCGAGGTCGAAGTCAAGGAAGCACGCGAGCGGGTCCGTTGCGCCATCCAGAACTCCGGGTTGGACTTCCCGCACAACAAACGCATCACCGTGAACCTGGCGCCCGCCGACCTGCCCAAGGACTCGGGACGGTTCGACCTTCCGATCGCGCTGGGCATACTCGCAGCCAGCGGACAGATCGACGCCGCCCGGCTCTGCGGCCATGTTTTTTCCGGCGAGTTGTCGCTGTCGGGCGCGTTGCGGCCGGTCCGTGGCGCACTCGCGATGAGCCTGGCCATGCATGATGACCCTGCCCACCCCTGCCAGGTGCTGCCTGCCGACAACGCACGCGAAGCGGCACTGGTGCCAGGGGCCACGGTCTACCAGGCGGTGCACCTGCTGGACGTGGTGCGCCAGTTCGTGCCCAAGCCCGACAAAACGCCCATCGGCGCGGCTGCTTCAGGGGAGGCCGCCGATGACCCTGGCGGCTGGAGTCGTGTCCTGGCCAGCCCGATGGCCCCCGCCGCCGTCTACCCCGACCTGCGCGACGTGAAAGGCCAGAGCGGCGCCAAGCGTGGGCTCGAGATCGCGGCCGCCGGAGGCCACAGCGTGCTGATGACCGGCCCGCCCGGTTCAGGCAAGTCGATGCTGGCGCAGCGTTTTGCGGGACTGCTGCCACCGATGACCGTGACCGAATCGCTGCAAAGCGCCGCGCTGGCCAGCCTGGCAGGCCGTTTTAAGCTCGAGCACTGGGGCCGCAGGCCGACCTGCAGCCCACACCACAGCGCCAGCGCAGTGGCACTGGTAGGTGGCGGATCACCGCCCAGACCGGGCGAGATCTCGTTGGCCCACCACGGCGTACTTTTTCTGGATGAACTGCCCGAGTTTCCGCGCGCCGCGCTCGAGGCATTGCGCGAGCCGCTAGAGGCCGGCACCATCACCATCGCCCGTGCGGCCCGCCGCGCGGAGTTCCCGGCCCGGTTCCAGCTGATCGCCGCAATGAATCCCTGCCCCTGCGGCTACCTCGGTGCCCAGCACCGCGCCTGCCGATGCTCACCCGATCAGGTCGCGCGATACCAGGGCCGCTTGAGCGGCCCCTTGTTGGACCGCATCGACCTGCATGTCGAAGTCGCCACGCTGGCCAGCGCGGAATTGCTGCGCGCCCCGACCGGCGACTGCAGCATGGCGGTGCGCGAGCGGGTCGTGGCGGCCCGTGCACGCGCGACCGCACGCCAGGCCAAACCCAACCATGCGCTGCAAGGTGGCGAGATCGACGCGCACATCGGGCTGGACGACACCACTGCCCGGTTCCTGCAGATGGCTGCTGCACGCCTGGGCTGGTCAGCCCGTGGCACGCACCGAGTACTGAAAGTGGCGCGCACGATTGCCGACCTGGCGCAAGCCGACACGGTGCGGGTCGAGCACCTGGCCGAGGCCTTGCAGTACCGGCGTGGCGCGGTTATCGGGGGTTGATTGACCCGCCCTCACGCGGTGGCCTGTTACGCTCGGCCATGGTCCCTTGCGGTTTGCCGGCCGCGCCACCCTCGGGCCGACCTCGCTTCTCAGCGTGCAACCGGCTCCTGGAAACGGATCGATGCCAGCATCGTCGGAACGTCCGCCAGGCCATCCGCATGCGCAGCGCAGGCCAGCACCGTCAATGCCAACCGGCCCATGCCCGAGGTGACCACGCGCGGCACATGCACGCCGGAGCAAGCCTGCGCGGCCTGCTCGCCAGAAGAGCCAAGCCGGTACTGCACGAACCGTGCATCCAGGCCATCGACCTTGCCGGCGCTCGATTGGTAGTCCAGCGTGTCTTCACGCCGGGCAAGGGGATCGGAATACAGTCCGAAGTCGTAGTCGACGCGCAAGCCACCAGCGGACAACGCCCCGGCCTGGGAGTCGATGCCTCCAGCAGTCTGGCTCAGGTTGGCCGGTGCGCGCATCTGGAATGCGCCCAGGTCCCAAGTCCGCCATGCGGCGGGTGCTGCAGCCAGCACGCACCCTGCCATGAAGCAGCCAGCCAGCACCAGCGCGGTGAGTGACCGAGTGCGACTCAGCGTGCACATGCCCGCCGGCGCCTGGCCCAGCCAGCAACGCCCAACAGGCCCGCAATCATCATCGCCCAGGTCTGCGGCTCGGGCACGGCGGCTGCAGCCAGCACGGCGATCGGTGTGACCGAGATATAGAGCTGTCCGGCATCGTTGCGCACGATCGGGCTCTTGCTGGCGCCAGTGGTCAGGTCAACGAAGGAACCCACCTGCGTCGTTGTCAGCGTGCTCGCACCGGTGATCGACGGGTGCATCAGGTTGCCGCTGACCGTCAGGTGCGACAGCCCCAGGTTGTGAGCCAGCTCATGGGCAAACAGGATCGCGCCGTTACTGCCGGCCGCGGCAGCAGAGTTGAGGGCTATCAGCCCGCCTGGGTTGCTGCCACATCCGATGATGTTGCTGCCGGTGCCGCCGCAGTGGGAGATCTTGTCGACGAAGAAGACTGCGACCGTGAAGTTGGGCACGCCCAGCGTATTGGCCAGTGAACTGAGCGAAAAATCGTTGTTGCCGTTGAACTCGGCATCGCTGTTGATGTCGAGCAAGTTAGGCGCGACGACCGACAAGGCGTCGTTGAAACGGATGTCGACGTTGAAGTCACCGAACGACGTCTGCGAGAAGATGTCATTGACCACCGTCTGGTTGAAGCTGGTCACGTAACCGGCGGAGGCAACACCGGCCCCGCCCAGCAGCGTCACGGCCACAAGATTGCGCATGACTCTGACCACCGCGCGCCAAACCGGCAAATCCCTGCTCGAACTCGACATGACAATCCCCTTGTGACTGAAAAAGTGCAGCGAACCGCCTTTATTCTAGCCACGCGCTGCCGGCAGCCGGCGTGAACTAATCCACGGTTCCGGTTCCCGCACAGGCCAATACAGGCGGCCTCTCGATGGTTCAGCAGCGCGATGCCGCGCGCCGGCACCCCGAACGCAGACACGTCCAGGTGTTCCCTGCGGTCCGTCGGTGAGCGGCGCCGGACCAGTGGATCAAGCTTGGACCAGCGACTGTTGCATGGCCTCCAGCAATTGTGTGGAATCCTGCGCGCCCGATACCGCGACCTTCTGGTTGAAAATGAAGAAAGGCACGCCGCCAATCCCCATCTGGCGCGTCCGCGCGTCGGCGGCGGCGACCTGCCGCACCTGCTTCGGATCGCTGATGAAGGCGCGCGCCGCGGCGGCATCGAGCCCGGCCTCGCCCGCAATCGCCGCCAGTTCGTCGACGCTGCCGATGAACCGGTTCTCGACAAAATAGGCCTTGAGCAGCCGCTCCTTCACGTCGTTGCCCACTGTGACGCCCTGTTGCTGGGCAAAGGCCAGCAAGGCATGCGCGGCCAGCGTATTGGGTTGCAACGTGATGCCATCGATATCCAGGTCGAGCCCCACGGCCATGCCTGCAGCCTTGACCCGGGCATAAATCTCGGCGGCCCGCTGCGGGCCGCCGAACTTGTCTTCCAGGTACTGCTTGCGCGAGATGCCCTCGACAGGCATGTCGGGGTTTAGCTGGAACGGATGCCAACGCACCTCGGGCTCACCCAAACCGGCCTGGCGCGCCTGCTCCAGCGCCGCTTCGAGCTTGCGTTTGCCGATGTAGCACCAGGGGCAGACGACGTCCGACACGACGTCGATGGTCCAGGTGGGTGATTGGCTCATGGTGCTCTACTTTGCAAACAGCCGCGACGATCGGCAAAGGACTTGAACTCCAGCGTGTCCCCACTGAGGTCGTCGCCATGAAAGCGCCGCGCATCGGATAACGATGCAACCGGGCAAGCACGATGCAACGGGCTCAGTACAGCCATGAAAGCGCCGCGCATCGGATAACGATGCAACCGGGCAAGCACGATGCAACGGGCTCAGTACAGCCATGAAAAGTCCACTCGAAAAGACGCTGTGATCGTAACCCATCGGCCGTGTCCCGGTGCCCGGCGAGCCCTTGCCGCCGACTTCGCGTGTGTGCCGCTGAGGCGGCTCCGGTTCGCGGTGACAATCGGCGACGACGGCGCTTGCGGGCAAGACACCGGCTTGCAGACACACAGGACACGAACGGCATGAAAGTCATGATTCTGGGCAGCGGCGTAATCGGCACCAGTTGTGCGTATTACCTGGCCAAGGCGGGACACGAGGTCAGCGTAGTCGATCGCCAAAGCGCACCGGCGATGGAGACCAGTTTTGCCAATGCCGGCGAGGTCTCGCCCGGTTATTCGGCTCCCTGGGCCGGACCCGGGGTGCCGATCAAGGCGATCAAGTGGATGCTGATGCACCACAGCCCGCTGGTGATCTGGCCGATGCTGGACCCGGCGATGTGGCGCTGGGGCGCCGCAACGCTGCGCAACTGCACCCAGGCGCGGTATGCGCTGAACAAGGGGCGCATGGTGCGGCTGGCCGAATACAGCCGCGACTGCCTGCGCGAACTGCGCGCCGACACCGGCATCCAGTACGATGAACGCAGCCAGGGCACGTTGCAGCTGTTTCGCACCCAGCAGCAGCTCGACGGCATCGGCAAAGACGTCGAGATCCTGCAGCAATACGGCGTCGCTTATGAAATGCTCGATCGTCAGGGTTATATCGGTGCCGAGCCGGCACTGGTGCATGTGCAGGAAAAATTCGTCGGCGCCTTGCGGCTACCCGGCGATGAGACCGGCGACTGCTGCAAGTTCACCCAGCGCCTGGCCGAACTGGCTCAGGGGCTCGGCGCGAAGTTCCGGTTCGGCGTGAACGTCCAGGCCATCCACAGCGATGGCAGCCGCATCTGCGGCATCGCAACCGACCACACGATCATGCAGGCCGACTGTTATCTGATTGCGCTGGGCAGTTACTCACCTCTGCTGCTGCGGCCGGTGGGTATCCGCATTCCCGTGTATCCGGTCAAGGGTTATTCGATCACCGTCCCCATCGAGGACACCAGCCGCGCGCCCGAGTCGACCATCATGGACGAGACCCACAAGGTGGCCGTGACCCGGCTCGGGGACCGCATCCGGGTCGGCGGAACAGCCGAACTGGCCGGCTACAGCACAACGCTGCGCGAGGCCCGCCGCGGCACGCTCGACCACGTGCTGACCGACCTGTTTCCCGGCGCCGGTGACGTGGCCAAAGGCCAGTTCTGGTCTGGCCTGCGGCCGATGACACCCGACGGCACGCCGGTGATCGGAGGCTCGATCTATCCCAACCTCTACCTGGCCACCGGCCATGGCACGTTGGGCTGGACCATGGCCACCGGAACCGGGCGGGTGATGGCCGACCTGGTTTCGGGCCGTGAACCCGAGATCGACATGCAGGGCCTGACAGCCGAACGTTACCGTCAAGGCGCTGCGCGCAGGACCACGGCGTAGTTTTGCGCTGCGTTGCTGGCCGCCGAAACATTACCAATGAGTCTGTTATTGACAATTGCGTCCAGTTCTTGAACCGAGGTGGCTAAAATCGAGACATGCATACCAGTGTTGCCCCCCGCGTGTCGTTCAAGGCACAAATGCTCAAGGTTCGAGAAGACGCCATCATCCAGGCTGTCAACCGACTGCTGGCCGAAAAAGGTTTCGACGGGATGACGGTCGACGAAGTCGCCGCCCGTGTCGGCATCGCCAAGGCCAGTTTGTACAAGCACTTCCCCAGCAAGGAAGATCTGGCTGCCGCTGCCATGGTGCGGGTCATGCGCCAGGCGCAGGCGTTTTGCGCGGGTCGGTCCGACGCCGATCCGCCTTTGGAAAACCTGCGTGCCGTCACGCGCTGGACCATGCAATTGAAACTCGCCGGCGACATGCCCTCGCTGCCGAGCCAGAACTCCACGCTGCGCGCCGCACTGATGGAGAACCGCGAATATATGGATGGGCTGATCGAAGTCAGCGACCGCCTGGGCGCCTGGATCGAAGCGGCTCAGGCCGGTGGGTCCATCAGTGACCGGCTGCCGGCCATCGCGGTGTTGTACACGCTGTATGCGCGGGCCTGTGATCCGGTGCTCGAGTTCCTGAAGATGGGTGGTCAATACCAGGACGACGAGATCATCGATCTGGTGATGGGCACTTGCTTCGACGGACTCAATGCCCGGTCACAGGTGGACAACCCTGCGGCGCGATCGGTGCACTGATCTGCAGCGGCTCTGCGGCAGGCGCTCGCGCCCGCCACCCCAACGGTCATCCGGTGTGCTCAGCGGACCAGCAGGACCGGCACGCTGCAATGCGCAAGCACCTTGGTGGCAACCGAACCCATGACGAGGTTGCCCAGCGCGCCGTGGCCGTGGGAACCCATCACCAGGAGGTCGAACTTGCCGGCGTCGGCGAATTTGGCAATGTGTTCGCCGGCGTGACCGACCTTCCACGCGGTTTTTGCATCGATGTCATGGCGGACCAGGAACTTCGTGACCGGCGACAACACCCGCTCGGCCTCGTCGAGCTGGTATTGGTCGATCATCTCCTTGCCCAGCGCCGAGCGCGCGCGCGGCGGGATGGCCGGCTGGACGGTGAGTAATGTGAAGCTGTTGCCCGCGCCAAAGGTTTCGTTGTGCGTCACGAGATACGCCAGCATCTTTTTGGTATAGGCGCTGCCGTCGACAGCAAGCAGGATTTTCATGTGCGTGTTCCTCTCGTTGGATGATGCCAGTCTATGCTGCGCCGGCGACGCGATCTTGACACACATCAAGCATCGGTTTCTGGGCGCGCGGCCGAGTATCGAGCACGATACACCCGGCAGCCTGAAACGCCGACTGTTCGTTCTTGCGCGCATAACCCAAGGGGTTGGCCACGACCCGGCAGCCGTTGTGCACGTAGTCGCTGGGAGCGTGCAGGTGGCCGTGCAGCCACAGGTCGGCTTGCAGCAGCAATGCGTCGAGCGCATTGCAGAAACCCGCCGTACCCGGCGTCAACCCGTAACGCGGATCGGCACTGCGCAGGCTGGGCGCGAAGTGAGTCACGACAACGGTCGGGCCGTCGTGCGGCCGGGCCAACTCGTCGCGCAACCATTGCTGGCACAGCAGGCCTTGTTCGCGCAACTCGGGCGCCAGCATGGGCGTTGCGCCACGCAGGCAACTATTTTTGCGCAGGTAGAAATTGGCCGCCCTGAACGCCTTGTCGCGCGCACGCAGCTGCTGCGCCAGCGTCGCACCCGGATCGCGTGGCCCCGGTGACAAAGCGTCGAAATCGGTCCACAAGGTGGTTCCGACGAAACGCACGCCAGCCAGCTGAACCGCCTCGCGCTCGAGCCACACCATGCCCAGCCGTTCGCAGGTTTCGCGCAGCCGGGCATGGGCGGCGTCGAAATCCAGACCGTCGTATTCATGGTTGCCCGGCAGGAACAACACCGGCGTCGGCCAACCCTGCAGTGGCGAGAATCGCGCCAGCCCGAAGTCCGCATCGGCCAGCAGCGAGCCGTGCTGGTAAGAACCGATGTCGCCGGCCAATACC
>Ga0163154_10008954_pt1 | contig 11529 bp, 10 predicted proteins | sample OliLakLV19MP9P1_FD_148649 | JGI IMG/M metagenome (GOLD analysis project Ga0163154, IMG submission 148649) | Freshwater microbial mat bacterial communities from Lake Vanda, McMurdo Dry Valleys, Antarctica - Oligotrophic Lake LV.19.MP9.P1 | ecosystem: Environmental > Aquatic > Freshwater > Lake >...
CCTCGTTGCCGAGCGCGCGGCGCGCGGGTGTCCTGGAGACCGGTGTCGCGGGCCACGTCGCGACGTTCCGCGTGTTCGAGGTCACGGGCAGCGTCCAGCGCGAGGCCCTCGCTGCCGCGGCGCGCCGCGCGCTCGGCAACGAGGTCATCGAGCACATCACCATCGACGCGGAGGGCCTCGCGTACGCGGTGCCCAGCGCGCGGCCACGCCACGGGCGTGTCGAAGTCGCGCTGGCGAAGCTCGACGACGCGGGCCTCCTGAAGTTGTCCGAGACGGGCCAGCTCTCACTTGATCTCGTCGAGCTGCGCGCGGTGCAAGCGCACTACCAGGGCGCGGGCCGTGACCCGTCGATCGCGGAGCTCGAGACTATCGCTCAGACGTGGAGCGAGCACTGCCAGCACAAGACGTTCCGCGGCTTGATCGAGATGGACGGCGAGGTCATCGACAACCTCTTGAAGTCCACGATCGCGCGCGTGACACACGAGCTCGCGAAGCCTTGGTGTGTGTCCGTGTTCCACGACAATGCGGGCGTCGTCGAGTTCGAGCCCGACGTCGACAAGGACCGCGGCGGCTGGTGCCTCGCGTTCAAGGTCGAGACGCACAACCACCCGTCCGCGATCGACCCGTACGGCGGCGCCGGCACGGGCATCGGCGGCGTGATCCGCGACATCCTCGGCGTGGGCCTCGGCGCGAAGCCGATCGCCAACACCGACGCGTTCTTCGTCGGGCCGATGGACCTCGCTGACAGTGCCGTTCCGAAGGGCTCCATGCACCCGCGGCGCATTCTGCGCGGCGTCGTCGCCGGCGTGCGCGACTACGGCAATCGCATGGGCATCCCGACGACCAGCGGCGGCGTGTGGTTCGACGAGGGCTACGTCGCGAACCCGCTCGTGTACGCGGGCACCGTGGGCCTGATGCCGCGCGATTGTGTGCACAAGGAAGTGCACCCAGGCGACCACATCGTCGTCGTCGGTGGGCGCACGGGCCGCGACGGCATCCACGGCGCGACGTTCTCGTCCGTCGAGCTGCACGAGGAGAGCGAGACCGAGGACGCCGCCGCCGTGCAGATCGGCGACGCGATCCAGGAGAAGCGTGTGCTCGACGGTTTGCTGCGCGCACGTGACCTCTGGCTCTACCGCGCCGTCACCGACTGCGGCGCGGGCGGGTTGTCCTCCGCCGTCGGCGAGATGGGCGCCGGGAACGACAAGTTCCCGGGCGGCGCGGAGGTGCAGCTCGAGCTCGTGCCACTGAAGTACCCGGGCCTCGCGCCCGAGGAGATCTGGATCAGCGAGGCACAGGAGCGCATGGTGCTCGCCGTGCCGCCCGAGCAGCTCGCGGCGTGCATCGCGACGTTTGCGGCAGAGGACTGCGAAGCGACCGCGATCGGGCGCTTCACCGACACGGGGCGGCTCGTGCTGCGCTACGAAGGCGAGGTCATCGGCGACCTCGACCTGCACTTCTTGCACGAGGGCACACCGCGCCCGACGCGCAAGGCGACGTGGAGCGCGCCGAAGCTCGCGGACCCGGGCTGCCCGCCGCCCGGCGCGGACCCGGCGTCCGCGGACTGGAACGGCGCGCTGCTCGCTCTGCTGCGGCGCCCGAACGTCGCCAGCAAGCAGTGGATCGTGCGCCAGTACGACCACGAAGTGCAGGGGATGAGCGTCATCAAGCCGTTCGTGGGCGTCGAACGCGATGCGCCATCGGACGGCGTCGTGCTGAAACCGCTGGCGAACTCGCCGAAGGGCGTGGCGCTCGGCGCGGCGGCGCACCCGCGTTATGGCGTGCTCGAGCCCGAGCGCATGGCGATGGCCTCGATCGACGAGGCGTTGCGCAATGTCGTCGCCGTCGGCGGCGACCCGGCGCGGACGTCGCTGCTCGACAACTTCTCGTGGGGCAACTGCAAGAAGCCCGACCGCCTCGGCGCGCTCGTGAAGGCCGCGCGCGGCTGTTATGCGGCGGCGAAGGCATTTGGCACGCCGTTCATCTCGGGCAAGGACTCACTCAACAACGAGTACCGCATCGGCGAGGAGTCGCGGCCGATCCCGCCGACGCTCTACGTATCGGCGATGAGCGTCGTGCCGAACGTCGCGAACTGCGTGACGATGGACGCGAAGCAGAAGGGCAATCTGCTCTTGCTCGTCGGTTGGACGAAGGCCGAGCTCGGAGGTTCCGAGTACCACGCGCACCTCGGGCTGCACGGCGGCACGGTGCCGACGCCGGACCTCGCGAAGGCGCCGGGCCTGTTCGCGAAACTGCACGCGTCGATGAAGCTGAAGCAGGTCGTCGCGTGTCACGATCTCTCCGAGGGTGGCCTCGCCGTCGCGCTGGCGGAGATGTGCATGGCGGGCGGCCTCGGGGCCGATGTCGATCTGGCGGTCATCGATCACGCGGCGTTCCCGGCGAGTTACGACGTCGACGCGACACTGCTCTTCTCGGAGTCGTGCTCGCGCTTCCTGGTCGAGATCGATCCCGGCAAGAAGTACAACTTCCAGACGAAGATGATGGGCATCCCGTGCATCCCGATCGGGCGCGTCTCCGGCGGGACGCGTGTGAAGGTCAAGGGTGTCGATGGACGCCAGGTCATCGACGTGTCGATCGCCGAGGCCCACGCGGCGTTCCACGGCGGCTTCCAGGGTTGAGCACAGGACCCAGAACTGGACCCAGAACTGGACCCAGAATCGGGACTCTGGCGGGGCGAGGGTAGAGCAATGAACAGCGGCATCGCAACGAAGGTGAAGGCGCTCGTGCTGCGCACGGCGGGTACGAACTGCGAGGACGAGAGCGTGCGCGCGCTGCAACGCGCGGGCGCGGACGCGGAGATGGCTCGCACCGACGCGGCGGCGCGCGATGCGGACCGCCTCGGCGCGTACGGGATCCTCGTCTTCGCGGGCGGGTTCTCGTACGGCGACGACCTCGGCTCGGGCCGGGTCTGGGGCCACGAGCTGCGCACGGGCGGCCTCGGCACGGCGCTGCGCCGGCACGTCGACCGGGGCGGCGTGATCCTCGGCGTGTGCAACGGCTTCCAGGTGCTGGTCGAGTCGGGCCTGTTCGAGCCGGACAAGGCGCCGGAGGAGCGCTCGATCGCGCTCTACGCCAACGCCTCGAACCACTACGAGTGCCGCTGGGTGACGCTGCGCGAGCACGCGAGCAAGTGCGCGTGGCTGACGGAGGGCCTCGAGTGGCCCTGCCCGGTCGCCCACGGCGAGGGCCGCTTCGTCGTGCGCGACGACCACGCGCTCGAGCAGCTCCGCGCGAACGGCCAGATCGCGTTGACCTACGTCGCCAAGGGCGCGGAGGGCAAGGGCGGCGCAAAGGGCCCCGCCGCTTATCCCGCGAACCCGAACGGCGCGGTGGCAGACATCGCGGGAATGTGCGACGAGTCGGGCCGCGTGTTCGGCCTGATGCCCCACCCCGAGCGCAACCTGGACCCGTGGAACCACCCCGAATGGACGCGCCTCCAAGCCGCGGGTCAGAAACGCGACGAGGGCGAGGGCCTGTCGTTCTGGCGCCGGATGGTGGAAGTCGCCACGCGGTAGTCGGACCACCGGAGCGGAGCGAAGGCCTCTCAGCAATCGGTCCGACCGGACCTCGGGATCGCCGCCAGCTCCAGGAACATCGTGCTGGGCTGCGGACGGTCTCCGAGGGCGCCTTTCGTCAACTCGAGCGCTCGGAAACCGAACGCTCTGTAGAACTCGATCGCGTCCGGCTTTGCGTCCACGAGCACGCCGATGCAGCCGAAATCCTCCGCCATGCGCCAGGCGAGCATGAACACCGCCCGGAGCAGCGCGCGACCGATCCCGAGGCCACGCGCCTCTGTCGCGACAGCGAGCCGTGCGAGGCGCAACACCAGGAGTGGATAGTTGGGCAGCCCCCGGCGCGTGTCGTCGGGGAGGTGACCGAGCTCGAGGTGCGCCGCACTGAGCGTGGCAAAGCCGAGGCGCGTCTCGCCGCGCACGGCGACCCATGTCGTGCCGATGTGGTGGCGGAACTGGTTCTGCCCGGCGTAACGTTGGAAGAAGCGGTCGAGGTCGATGTTCCCGGAATGGAAGGCGTTGCGTTCGTCGGACAACACCAACGGTCGGACGATGACGCCCTCAGCTGGGGACATCGTCCCCGTCCTCGCCGGACATCAGGGCGTCCATCGCAGGAGTCGCGCTCTGGGGCCGGGTCAGCGCTTCGAGGACCACGCGCCCGGACTCCTCGGTCAGAACGACTCGGCTGGGCAGGAAGACATCGCCGGGGAGCTCGCGCAGCGCGTGCAGGTACTGGACGAGGGCCTCTTCGATGACGTGCCCCTTCTTGAGGCCGCGCGCCTCGGTCGCGTCGTCGAGCAGGGCGCGTGTCTCCTCCGAGATGTAGGCTGAGATCTGGACCTGTCGGTGCTGTATCGCTCTTCTCTACAAAAATGTAGATTACGAGCGGCAAGAATACAAGGGGGCGCGGAGTCAAGCGATTCGATGCAGGTGATCGAGGACGACGACCCACGCCGGTCGTCGTCCGGGACCACGCGTTGGGCCATCGTGGCCGCGGCATGGCGGCCACGCGCCGGGCCGGCCGTCGTCGCGTCGATGCTCCCGCTCGGAGCGCTCGCAATGAAACAGCCCGCCCTCGTCGCTTTCCTCGTCGCCGCCGTGCTCCTCGTCCGCGGCGCGCTGTGGCGCGCCACACCGTTGCACGACAGCTGCGTCGCGCCACTGGTCGCTGACAGCTCTGCCGTGCTGCTCGCCCTCGACCCTGCAGAGGACCCGCCCACTCGCACGGCCGAGCCCTCGCCGACGGCGACGCGCGCGGCGCTCGTGGTCGATGAGACAGAGACCGCTAGCGCATCCGAGGCTGCGGTTCCGACGACGGGTCGCATCGAGGTGCGCGTCGCAGAGGCCGGCTCCGGCACGCCGGCGCGAGGGATCGGCCTCGAGCTCTACGCCTGGTCCTCCGTCCGCACCTGGAACGACGTCCAGCACGCTGTCACGAACGCGGACGGCGCAGCGTTCTTCGAGGCTGCCGACGCTCGTCACGCCGGTCGAGCTCGTCGGGCGCGTCGTCGACGAGACGGGCGTCGGTCTGGCCGACTGGATCGTCCGCCGCACCGCCGAGGGCGAGCACTCGGGCGACACGATGGGGACGGGCCAGACGCGCACGGACACGAGCGGCGAGTTCCGGCTGACGGGCTGCCTCGACGTGCCCCACACGTTGTCGGTGCGGCCGCCTGGCAAGATCTTCGCCACGTCGGTCGTCGAGGCGCGCGCCGTAACGCCCGCGGCAGGCCTCACGACGTTGGTCGCCGCGGCACGGGACGTGCCGAAGTTTGCGCTGATCCTCCGTTGCGTCGGCCCAGACGACGCGCCGCTCGCGGCGCAGGTGACGTTGGAGGTCGTGGACCCGAGGGGCCTAGAAGAGGTTGTCACGCGCACTGTGTCGGCCGACGGCGACGGACGCTTCACCCTGCGGCACGTGCCATTCGGGGTCTACCGCGTGCGCGTGACGTGCGACGGCCATGAGCTCGTGACACCGCTCGAGCCACTGACGCTCCACGAGGCCACACTGATGGTCGACCTCGGGGTCCTACGCTTCGCGCCGCGCTGAGGGGCGCGGCCCAGCGCTGCCGGCGGCACCCCGTCGGACGACCGCGGCCGAGAGCCGCGCGGCTCATGTAGACTCGCGAGCCGGCCCCGTCGATGCTGTCGTCACACCGCTCGTGACACCTCACCCAGGCGTCGGGACGCCGCTCGCTGCAGCTGCGAAGGGATAACTCGGCTTGCGTCATGGTCGGACGATCGCGCAGCTCGGCGCTGTGGCGCAGCGGAAACGGATGCAAGCGGCGCTGAATCGCCCTACGCTCCTCGCACCATGCCGCCCTCCACGCACCACAAGGCGCGCCGCGCCGAGTTCCTGGCCGCCATTGCCGACCCCGTGCTGCTGATGGCCGGTGGCTGGATCTCGCGCAACTACCCGGCCAACTGGAGCCCGTTCCGCGCCGACAGCACGTTCCTGTTCTTCTTCCCCGAGGCCGAGCCGAACGCCGCGGCGCTGTTCGACCCAAAGGACCAGTCGGTCACGCTGTTCCTCGACGAGCGAACACAGGCGGATGCGCTCTGGCACGGTCCGGTGCCGAGCTTCGCCGACCTGAAACGGTCGCTCGATCTGACCGCGGTCGAGAAACGCGCCGAGCTCGCGCAGCTCGTGGCAAAAAAGGTCGGCGCGCGCGGCGTCCGCACGGTCGCGATCGCCGACCCGCGGGCGACCGCCGAGGCCACGGCGATCACCGGCGAGCAACTCGATTTCCATACCGCGAAGAAACTCGGTGACGCGGCGCTGCTGCAAGTGATCGCCCGCCTGCGCAGCCACAAGCAGGAGCCCGAGCTGGCCGAGATGCGCGCCGCGGCGGCGGTGACACACGAGGCCTTCACGCTGGCGATGGCGCGGACCCGCGTCGGCGTCCGCGAGCAGGAGCTCGTCGGCGACGTCGAAGGCACGTTCGCGCGGCATGGCTGTGTGGCGGCTTACAACACGATCCTGTCGGTGCGCGGCGAGGTGCTGCACAACCACGCGCACGGGAATCTGTTGAGCAGCGGTGACATCGTGCTCCTCGACGCCGGCGCCGAACGCCCCAGCGGCTACTGCGCCGACGTGACCCGCGCTTGGCCCGTCAGTGGTCAGTTCACCCCCGAGGCGCGCGACGTCTACGACATCGTGCTGGCGGCCGAGAAGGCTGCGGTCGCCGCGGTGAAACCCGGCGTCCGTTACCGCGATCTGCACCTGCTCGCGGCGCGCGTGATGACCGACGGGCTAGTGCAGCTCGGCCTGATGCACGGCAACGCCGACGCGCTGGTCGAGAGCGGCGCCCACGCGATGTTCTTCCCACACGGCGTCGGTCACTTGCTGGGCCTCGACGTGCATGACCTCGAGGCGTTCGGCGACGTGGTCGCCTACGCGCCGGGCCGCACGCGCAGTGCGCAGTTCGGCACCGGCTACCTGCGTCTCGACCTCGACCTGCAACCCGGCATGTGCGTGACGATCGAGCCGGGCATCTACTTCGTGCCCGCGATATTGCACGACACGAAGTTCCGCGAGCAGTTCAAGGGTCAGGTCGACTTCATGCAGGCTGAGAGGTTCCTGAGCGCGAACTCCGGCCGTGGTTTCGGCGGCATCCGCATCGAAGACGACGTTCTGTGCACGACGACCGGGCACGAGGACCTCACGCGTTCGGTGCCGAAGGAGCGGCTCGCGATCGAGGCGCTCGTCGGCAGCGCCGGCGCCTGACCGCGGTGCGCCGCACATGCGCGGGACTCGCGCCCGATAGCCAGAGGCACCCCACCGTCGGCCAGTGGGCCATTCGGGCGCGGACGGTGCGGCGGGGCACTTGGCGCCCCTCCGAGCCCAACCTGGGCCCTTGACCCCCCCTCTGGGCGACACACGCCCGAGCCGTGGGCGAAGTGCGAGCCGAAGCGGCAGCCCGGCGTTCTGGCGGCGGATGGTGGAAGTCGCCGCGCGTCGGTCCCTATGATCCGGGGGCGCGGGCATGGCCCGCGCCAGGAGTTCGCAAGGCGCGCGCTCCCAGCACGACGAGGGAACCCGTGAGCGATCGAACGAGGGCACATATGTCGAGGCCGAAGGGCTGCGAGAGGATTCGGACTGAGGCAGCGCGCTGGGCGCTCGCCGCTGCTGTGGCCGTTGGAAGCCTCGCGCTGAACGGCTGCGCACCGGTCGCCGTCGTCGGCGCGGCGGTTGTCGTCAACGAGGAGTTCGCCGACAACGCGCAGGTCGCGATCGTCAAAGACGACGTCGCGTTCGTCTGGGCGTCCGTGAAGAGCACGATGACGCACATGACCACGGACCTGCTGCACGTCGACGAAGACGTCCTCGCCGTGCGCACGTACGTCGAGAACTCCCAGGTGACCGTGCAAGTCGAGCGTTACGACGTCGACGAGACGCGCATTCGCACTGCGGCGAAGACGCTGATGGTCTACAACGACGAGGTCGCGCGGAAGGTGCAGGAGCGCATCGTCGCGGACCTGCGCTGAGGAGCTCCACATGCTGGGCGGCACGCTCATCCCAGGCCCACTCCGGGCGATCCTCGCGGCGCTGGCCGCAGCGCTTGCGGCGCCCTTCGTTGGGTGCGCCGCCGTCGCGGCGGGCGGGATCGGCCTCTTCGTCAGCCAGGAATTCGTCGACAACGCGCACGTCGTGCACTACGACCGCACGGCCGACGACATCTGGGCCCACGTGCGCGAAGCGGTCGTTCGGATCGCGGACGAAGGCACCCCCGTGCTCGACGACGCGGCGCGCACGGCGGAGCTCCAAGTGCAGGGCGGCCGCGCCGCAGTGCGCGTCGAGGCGACCGCTCCCCAGCGCTCGCGCATGCTCGTCGGCGCGCGCAAGTTCGGCGTGAACAACGCGAGCCTCGCGCACTATGTGATGGTGCGCATCGACCGCACGTTCGAGGCGCCCGAAGAGTAGAAGCGCCGCGCCTCGCCGGCGCTGATGTCATTGGGCGAGCTGACTGATCAGGAGCTCGAGCCGCCCCTCGCTGCGCAGGCGCGCGACGCAGCTCGCGCAGATGCCCGAAAGGCGCAGCATGTGCCCGGTCATGACAAAGCCCTTGGCCTCGGCATTCTTGCGCTGCAGGGACTCGATCTCTTCGTCGCGGAACTCCTCGATGCCGCCGCATACGGTGCACACCATGTGGTCGTGGTGTTCGTGGCCGAGGACGTGCTCGTAGACGACGCCGTTGCCTGTCTCAACGGCCTCGATGAAGCGCCCTTTCTGCAGGACGTCGAGGGTGCGATAGACCGTCGCGCGCGAGACTGCGGAGCCCGATTCGGCCTTCAGCCACTCGTACATCGTCTCCGCCGAGAAGTGCTCGTGGGTCTCGAACGCCTTGTCGAAGACCTGACGCCGCTGGGGCGTCATGCGTAGGTTCTGCTGGCGCAGGTAGTCCTCGAAACGCTGGATGATCACGGCGTGTTTCACGGGTTCGTATGGGGCCGGTAGCGGCGCGCGAGCCGTTCTGGCGGCACGCCGATCTCGTAGAGCGACCTTAGCATCCAGTTCCGGAGCGTGCAGCGCAAGAAACCCTCGCGCTCCCAGCGCCGCGCGGAGGTCTCGAGGACCGCGTCGTCGAGGAGCACCACCCGCACCCCGGAGCGGCGAAGCGCCTTCGAGAGGGCCACGTCCTCGAAGAGCGGCAGCGCCGGAAAGCCGCCGGCCCGCGCATAGGCAGCGGGCGTCAACGCGAGGCCCGAGTCCCCATAGACCATTCCGCGGCGTACACGTGCGTCGGCGGCGCGCTCGACGAGGCGCATGGCAGGGCCCTGGGCCATGATCCGCTGGCGCAGGCCGGCGGCCTCGATGCCCCCCGCGAACGCGCGCCGCAACGCCGCGAGCGCGGCAGGCGCTGGGACCGAGTCTGCATGCAGGAAGAGGAGCACGTCGGGGGCGCCGCCCGCGACCAGTTCCCGCGCAGCCGCGCCGAGCTGCACGCCGCGCCCGCGCGGGACCTCGAGGACCGTCGCGCCGTACGCGCGCGCGACGTCTCGCGTCGAGTCCGAGGACCCGCCGTCGGCGACGACGACCCGATCGGCCGTGTCCTCGTGCGCGACGCGGTCCAAGACTCGCCTCAAGAGCCGCGGCAGCGCCTCCGCCTCGTCCAGCGCGCACACGCCGACGCCGACCGTCACGGCGCGCGGTGCGTCCGGCCGCGCCTCATCCACGCGCACGCCTCATTGGCGCCCGTGTCGTGCCTCACGCCGGCGCCCGATGTCGCGCCGGCAGAACTTGCCATCGAACTGGATCGTGTCGAACGCGCGGTAGGCGCGCTCGCGCGCGTCGTCGAGCGTGTCCCCCACCGCCGTGATGCACAGCACGCGCCCGCCGTTCGAGAGGACGGAGAGCTCGCCTGCCGGTGACTTCACGCGCCGCGTCCCGGAATGGAAGACGACGACTCCCTCGATGGCGTTCGCCTCCTCGAGGCCCGTGATCGGGTCGCCCTTGCGCGGCGCGTCGGGGTAGCCCTCGGCCGCGGCGATCACACCGACGACGGGGCGCGGGTCCCAGGTCGGGGGGTCGACCTCCTCGAGGCGCCCCTCCGCCGTCGCCAGGAGCAGCGGCACGAGGTCTGACTTCATGCGCCGCATCAACGCTTCGCACTCGGGGTCGCCGAAGCGCACGTTGTACTCCACGACCCTCGGGCCGCTCTCGGTGATCATCAGGCCGACGAAGAGCACGCCGCGGAACTCGAGGCCCTCGCGCCGCAGCGCATGGACCGTCGGCAAGAGGACGTGCGACTCGATCTGCTTGTGCACACGCTTGCCGAGCTCCGGCACGGGCGAGAACACGCCCATCCCGCCGGTGTTCGGGCCGACGTCGCCGTCGCCGACACGCTTGTGGTCCTGGACGGGCTCGAGGATGCACAGCGTCGAGCCGTCGGTGACGAGGAACACGCTCGCCTCTTCGCCCTCCATGAACTCCTCGATGAGCACGCGCGCGCCGGCCTTGCCGTGGCGGCCCTCCTCCATCAGCGCGTCGATGACACTCTTGCCCTGGCGGGGGTCGTCGACGATGTACACCCCCTTGCCTGCGGCGAGGCCATCCGCCTTGATCACCTGCGGCCACGTCGTGCAGCCGTCGAGGTAGCCCTTCGCCGCGCCGCTGCGGTCGAACGAGCGCGAGGCCGCGGTCGGGATCCGGTACTTCTCGAGGAGCTCCTTCGAGAACGCCTTCGACCCCTCGAGCCGCGCCCCGTCCTTGCCCGGCCCGAAGACTTTGAAGCCCTTCGCGCGCAGGAGGTCGGCGACGCCGGCGCACAGCGGGTCCTCCGGCCCGATCACGACGAGCCCGGGCTGTTCCTTCTGGCAGAGCGCCACGAGGCCCGGCCCATCGTCGGCGGCGACCTTCTCGACACGCGCCACGTCGACGATCCCGGCGTTTCCGGGGGTGCAGAGCACCTCGCTGACGAGCGGGGACTGCTTGATCTTCCACGCGAGGGCGTGTTCACGCCCGCCCGCACCGACGACGAGGACCTTCATGGGAGGGAGCTGCGCGGGGGGGTCGCCGCGCGATTGGCGGAAGAGGATACCCGCGCGCCCTCCCACGGGGGGCTCTCCGAGGCTACGATCTGCGGCTCGGACGGGGTGTACCTCAGTTGGTAGAGGCGAAGCTTTGGGTGCTTCGAGTCGCTGGTTCGAGTCCAGTCACCCCGACCATCCTCCAGCCGGCCGTGCGGCGCCCCCGAGGGCGCCGTGCGGACCGGGACCGTCGAGGCCGGGGCCGATGTGCCCCGGCCGCCCCATGGGCGCCCGTAGCTCAGTTGGATAGAGCGCTCGCCTTCTAAGCGAATGGTCGCTGGTTCGAATCCAGCCGGGCGCGCCAACCCCGTGGCGTCGAGGCGTGGTCCGCTAGGGGTTGCGCGTGCGTGCGGCGCTGCCGACGAGGAGCTGCACAAAAGCGTCCAGGTCGAGCACGTTCGGCGCGTCCGGGCTGTTCGCGTCGATGCGGATCGATTTGAACTTCAGGGCGCCGGCGGCCTCCTGG
>Ga0163154_10008955_pt1 | contig 11528 bp, 13 predicted proteins | sample OliLakLV19MP9P1_FD_148649 | JGI IMG/M metagenome (GOLD analysis project Ga0163154, IMG submission 148649) | Freshwater microbial mat bacterial communities from Lake Vanda, McMurdo Dry Valleys, Antarctica - Oligotrophic Lake LV.19.MP9.P1 | ecosystem: Environmental > Aquatic > Freshwater > Lake >...
GGTCACGCCCGGACTGCCCAATAATCTCCGCAGCACTGCCAATACCAGTGGACGTGTGTTAGCGACTATACCCGCAGGCAGCAGTATGACGATCCTCAGCACGTATAGCTGCGACGCACAAGGACGCATCTGGTGGCAGGTGAGTTATGGTCGCCTGACCGGATGGACGGCAGAGGGTGAAAATTACGTATATTGGCTGATGCCTTAATGTTAGGACTTTCGCTTACCTCACCCCCCGGCCCCCTCTCCAATACTTGGAGAGGGGGAGAAAAACGCATCTTGAAGTCCCCTCTCCATGCAATGGGGAGGGGATTTAGGGGTGGGGTAAATGCGTGAGCGAAAGTCCTAAATGTAACAAAATATTCATGATGGGGCACAGTCTAATGTGCCCCAGATTACGCACATCCGTGCTATCATCTAGTTATGGATTATATCGGCACACTCACCCCCCACGCACCCTATAATTTTCCTCTGCTGCTGGACATGCTTTCGCGCTATGTCCATCCTGTGATTGATCGCGTTCACGAAGGCGCTTATTGGCGAGCCGTTAAGATTGACGATCAATTGATCCTCATCAAAGTGCAAAATGCCGGGACGATTCATGCGCCTGCGCTGGACGTGTTTGCATCCGTGCATGACTGCGCCGCCGCTGAACTATTAGACACAGTTCATCATGTCTTTGCTTTAGAACATGATGCCACGCCATTTTATGCTTTCGCCCAATCCGATGAAACATTGTGGCGCATCGTCGAACCACTGCAAGGGGTGATGTGGCCTCGTGCCGCGAGTGCGTTTGAAGCGCTGATGACGACCATCATCGAGCAGCAGATTTCGTGGGTGGCGGCGCAAAAGGCACAGCGCTGGCTGGTGGAATGGGCGGGGCATTGTATCGTCCATGATAGTCAGCCGTTTTATGCTTTTCCCACGCCAGAACAAATCGCTGTCGGGACGGAAGCCTTATTTACGCCGATGAAGATCACCTTTAAGCGGATGCGCTTGATGATCGAAATCGCCGAACAGGTGGATGCGGGTGTGCTTGATCTGGAAGGGCTGCGCGATGTGCCGCTGGCAGAGGCGTATGCCGCGCTATTAAGGATTAAGGGCGTAGGGCATTGGACAGCGAGTTGGACGCTGACGCGCACAATTGGTGCTGGACATAGTTATGTTGGCGCGAATGATGTGGCCTTACAAGCCGCCGTGAATCGCTATTTTTATGGGCAAGAGGGCAAAATCAGCGCCGATTTGGTGGCGGAAACGTTTGCCCGTTATGGGGAATTCGCAGGCTTAGCCGCGCATTACACGATTTTACGTTGGGTGCTGGAAAAATACTAACACTAACATGTTAATTACTAACTGACCTGACGCAGACACGCAAATTACTTGCCGCTGGCAGTTCAAAACTGCCATCTAGAGGCTTTTGAAACCCCTGAAGGGGTTAACTAAAAAATGCTTTAACCTTTTTAGAGGTTTCCAGATTGCTGGGTAGCTCTGGGTTCAAAACCCAGAGCGGATGACTGCGTAACATCAGTTACTAAGCCGATTGGTCAAAAGAGGGTATCAGCCGTGCATGATGGGTCATGTGCATTTGTTTCTTGCTTAGATAATCTATTCGTCATTTTGTTGTTCTCGAACAACATTCAAAACAATATCAGGGGTAACAATTTTTAAGCCCGATTTATCAGCAACTTCAGCAGGTTCAATCAAATGTTTTCGATCATAAGTCACCAAAAACACGCACTGCCCTTTAATCGCCGCCGCGACAACAGGTGCGTCTTTAAGTTTTGTGTAAGCTGCAACAGCTAAAATCTCCTCTTTTGTTATTTGGGGTACAATTTCTAACTCGACTGTAGCGATCAGTGTAGCAAAAATTGCAACTTTAGCAGGTGCTTTTTCAGCAAGATTTCTACGGGCTTCCTCCAGAAAAAACTGACTCACTACAAGTTTGATCTTATCCTCAGTAGAAAACCGAATGAGTTCCCTCGCCGCACCTGTAGACGAATAAGCTGCTGCAAAAAGTACACTAGCATCAAAGAACACCTTATTCGTCAGACGATTCGAGACCATAAAGCTCCTTTAACATCTCACCTCGAATAGTCCGTCCGTCGTCCATAAGCTGCTCAAGCGTGATTCCCTGTCCTTTCAGCGTTTCGCCAATCTCATCAAGCGCATTTGTGATGATACTTTCACCCGGCAGCACCATCAATCCATTCTCGGTTTCGATAAACGAGACGACATCCCCTTTTTTAAGCCCATATTTATCGCGCCATTCCTCTGGAAGCGTGACTTGTCCGTTTTCTTGAATGATATAGCTCTGCACCATAGATCACTTTTCTTTCTTTTAATTACTCCATTATAACATGTAGTCAAAACAAAAAAGGACAACCCATGAGCTAGAATCTGAGGCTTTTACGCAGTACTCTGTACTTTTTCCACACCATCCACAAAAATAGACGTTCCCTTCTCTAACACGCCGTCCGCACGTAACGCGCATTCAGCCAGCCTTGTCCATCCTCATAAATCACACGAACCCAATCGGTTGTGCGTTCCGTCACTTGCAGCGTCAAGTTATACGGGATGACTTCGATCACCGCCGCGCTTAAATCCGGTGCTTGGCGCAGATTCAACATCGCCAGCGTTGTCGCTTGGCAGTCGCCTGTGATAATTGTGCTTCCGGGCAAAGAACCTGTGGCGGAGGCTGGTGCAGCACCCAGCACCAATACAAGCGTGCCGGAATTGGGAAGATCGCCGCAGGTATAACCGACTTGAACAAAAGCGTTTAAAATTTGAACGGTGCGGTTTGCATCCGCCGCATTGATGAAGAAAAGCTGCCCTTCACCGTGCAGACAAATCCGTACCGGAAAAGCGAAGGGAACAACAGGCGTTCCACTTGCCCGCATCCCAAAAACATCAACAGCTTGATAAACGCCCAAATCAACAATGGACTGGATGCCAACTTCGGCAGGAGCAGTAATATAATTCCCGTCACGGGCGATAATGCGGCAGAACACATCGCCGCCGGAGACGGTGTTATCCGGCACGTCCGCCGTAAACATCCCCTCTGATCCAGCACTGATGGCGCGGCAGTTTAGCACCGGAGCAGGTGTTGGTATCACCAGCGTAATGCCCCCAATGCTGCAACTACGGACACTAAAACTGAAACGCCCTAACTGCCCGGATGACTCCTGAGTACGATAAATTAAGCCAGTGACAGGATTTGTATCCAAAAATGCGCCGCTGATGCCCGAACCCGAAAGTTCAAAAGCGGCACCGCTCCCGTTAGAAAAACCGGCACGGGCGGAAGAACCCCCTAAGCCATTGATTCCACCACTGGCATTGCCCGTTTCCCATTGAATTTGGTCATAATTTAACTCAATATCAAAATTGCCTGCGCCCGTATCGGAGCGGTCAATCAAAACGATCTGAAAACTATTTAATTTATCAGTACGGCTGGAAAAATAGCCGACGTTCACATAATTCACCCCGAAAGCTGTGCGTCCGTTAACGGTATCCGCCCCATAGGTGACCAATCCCGAACCACCGCCTCTGGTATCCACATCAGCAAAAAATGCCGCGATAATTTTGCGATTGGTGGAATTGAGTCCGAAGGGCGTATAGGTACTCAAGGGTTGGTCAAATGTGATGTTGCCGTTGTTATTGACATAAAGCTGATTAAACGTGGGACCTAAAAAACAAGTAGAGAAACCCATATTCACAAGGCCAGTAGACCCATCATCATTCGCTGGAAGAACATTCGTCGTAAAGCCCACGTTTGTCCGTACAGCATTAGGTCCAGCGGCGGCGGCGTGTGGGGTAGGCGCGGCGATGAGCGATAAGCTGAATAAGATTGAGGCTGCTAGCAGCAGCAGAAAAATGCCCTTGGATCGACTGACTGTGACGCGAGTCATAGTTTATGATTCCCGATGACCTTACAATAACTAAACTATAACTCATCGGTAGACAAATAAAAAACAGTCGCCATAGACGACTGTTTTTTGAAAACTTGTTTTGCAACTCCACGCGGAGCGACTTGCTTGTTGCTCCCTACACCCACCCAAATAGCTACTTGTTTACTGGCAGGTGCCTTGACGGTTCAGGAAACGTGCTGTCAGCCAGCCTTGTGTGCTTTCAAACACGACCCGATACCAGCCTTCGGTGCGTTCCGTCACTTGCAGCGTCACATTATATGGCACGGTGGTGATGATGGTCGCGGCGGTGCTGGGTTCGGCGCGCAAGTTCAAAATGGCGCGGGTGGTCACGCGGCAGCCCGTTAATGGGATGATCGTCCCGGCGGCGGGTGCGACTAATGTGCCAGAGCCACCCGGTGTCGCGTTGCTGGCGGCGGGGATCGTCGTTGAGTTGACGAGGATGACCGTTCCAGCAAAGGACAGATCAGCACAGGTAAACTCACCAGAGGTAAACGAAACCAGTGCTCTCGCTACACGTCCTAAACTTTCCGACGCATCCAAAAACAACAGCGCTCCAGTCCCCTTCATGCAGATACGCACTGGCGTTTCAAAACGGGTGATAGAGCGCAGCCCTAACAGGCCATAGACCTCGACAGCATGAACCACGCCGGAGTTTAAGACACTTTGATTGCCAATTTCGCCCCGGTCAGCGATAAAAATGCCTTCGCGTGCGATAAAGCGGCAGAAAACGCCGCCATCGGGAACTGCGGCTTCCGGTACATCGACCAGAATAAGGCCGTCGCTGTTGGAGCTAAACAAACGGCACTCGCGTGCGCCATTGCTTTGTGCCTGAACGGTCAAACGCGGCATCACCAAGACAGCCATCAGCAGCGCCAGGACGAGCGCGGCGGCGATGCGCTGCCAGCGTAGATTTTTGATGAAGTGATTTTTCATGAGTCTCCCTACAGTAACCTATCAATTTAAATGGATTATAACAGACTCCCACAGCCTAGCAACCTGTATTTAATTAGCATAAGCCGCGCTCTTATAGGATAGAAGTCCATCAACCGTTAGGGCGATTGCATGAAAGTTAAAGATTATGTCGTAAAAGGTCATGAGAAGTTTGTAGGGGCAAGATATATCTTGCCTTACGCCTTTAACATTCTTTAAGAACCTTTAAAAACCTCGAAATTGTTTTGATGCAATCGCCCTATGCCATTTCGCCTGAAACTTCCTACTGCCTTTCCCATTTCGACAAATAGGTTATTCGTGTTCCAAATGCAGCGCCGCCAACACTTGGCATTTTTACAACAATTGCAATTGTTGCCCGCTTTTTAGCTTCCAGCTTTCATCGGCAGTACGAAATGCAACATCTTCCAATACATTAAGAATAGTTTGATTTTCTGGGGTGATTCCATTTTTTAGCAGTGGCATCACATTGAGAATAATTTCATCAAAATTAGGATCATGATGTTGTTTTTCCATCCGACGAAGATAGGAGATGAGGAAATATCTGATACGTAAATGGATATCAATTCGACTCTTAAACTTGCTATTCTCAGGAATATGAAATCGCTTCGTTTTTTCGTCATAGGTAAAACGACTGTTCAATATGGGGCTGACATCTTGATAGTGCTTACTTAGCAAATCCAAGAATCCTAATTCCAAGCCTTTAATGATGAGTTCATCATTGATTTCTTCTAGGGTCGCGCCTTCATTTCGAGCAATAATACTTTCAATCGTTTCCATTACAATATTAGCGATGTCAGTCCCAAGATCGACACGCATAATTGTCTTTGGATTTCGAGCTTTCTTAAAATTGATGATAAGCTGACCTGATAACACAGTAAATGGATTCCGGTTCTTTTTATAGCTTGTCTTGCCATTAGACTGCTGAACAGCCCCCATATATTCAAAACCCGTTTTTTCGGCGGTTTCTACAATCAAATGCCAATATTTAGGGTCTTTATGAGCAAAGACGAAACTCATCCAACGATCATGTTTCAAAACGCGATACATCTCTTCAATAGATTGTGCCAGTAATGAAGAATAGTCCGCCTTACTTTTTTTTAATTCACCACCTTCGATTGCTTCTAATTCAAAATCCTCTTGGGTTACAGGAAGATCAAGCCATGAAGTCCACATAACAGACAAATCTAAATATTTAATTTTGTTTCCATACGGCGGATCAGTATAGATGTAGTCGATAGTTTCAGAAGACACTCGATCAAGTTTAGTAGCTGATCCTTGATAAACCTGCCCATCCGTAACATTAGAATTGTTGATAAAAGGAGCAATTTCACGTTTAGCTGCTAAGACTTTTTTAAAGCGCGATTCAAAATAAGTCATAATATCCAAATTTGCGGGCTTCTTAGCTATTCTGTAACGGTAGTACCTAAATACGCCACTGTCCCCTCTACCCTCCGATCTTCCACTTGATGCGTGGTAGGTTAAGTTAATTTTGTTTAATAATCCAGAAAACATTAGCAGTAGTGTACCTTGCACATCCTCATTGTAAACCTGCTTTATAAGGTATTTTAAATATGCTAATTGCGCCAGTTGCTGGGGTGTAAACAATTCGTCAACTGTACTTCGATCTGAGTCAGAGGGTAATGAAATACCTTTTGGATAAGGATAGGAATTGAGTGCTAATTCAATTTCTTGTTCTGTTTTTGGTGCTTGTTCGGCAAATTGCCTTTTTATCCTTTCAAACTCAATAGTGATTGCTGTTGCATCTATAGGTGTAATTAGGTGCTGAGTTAAAAATACAGAAAGCGGATTAATATCAATATGAATACCTTTCCTTTTTAAGATAAGGGACTCAATGAGTGTGACTCCACTTCCTCCAAATGGGTCTAATACTATGTCTCCGGGTTGAGAAAAATTCTTGATATATTCTTGGACTACGTTCCAAACCTGCCTTGTAAAATACGGGTGAACGCCAAAATGACGCTTTGCCGACTGTTTTTTTAAGTCTTTTATTTCATTAAGTGGGCGAATTGTATTGTAATCAAACGAGTCTTGTTGTTTAAGTATTGAAGGTGCGGCTTTTGGGAGTTTAAAGGCTTCAGGAGTAAGAAGAGCGTAAAAGTTCCCCCAATGTTTTTCGATTTCTGATGTCTGAAAATACATAATGGGGTTACTGTCATCAATGCGGAAAACGATAAATTCTTTACCATTACAGAGTGCGAACATGGTAGCACGGATTTCTGGGTGAATTGCGTAGCTATAGGCTTGTTCAACATTAGCCCCAGTTTGGATTAATTCATCAGGCGCTTTTGCATCGAGTATCCAGGCAGGCTTTCCCTCAACCAATAAAAGATAATCTGGAATTATATGGATTTTACGGGTAGTTGAGCCAATGTTTATAAAAGGATGTTTCAATGTTTTGCTACGAACAATCTGGTTAAGCCCAACGGCATCGTAACCGAGGTTTTTTAGAAGCGGAGAAATAATTTCTTCGCGAACCGAGTCCTCTTTAAAATCAGGCGAGCTTAGAATTGTAAAATCGAATGATTTGAGAACATCGGTAAACATTGTTTTGACCTTAAATCCAAGGCTGAAATCTACTATAATTAATTATATCAGATAGTTAATTTTGTGGTATAGGATCTCTGATGCAAAGAGATCCCGCTTTTCGAAAATATTATTCTAGGGCTGCGTGTAATCCGTGCCGAACACGCCTGTCAGCAGCTCGATCAATCGCGCCCGATCTGGAATATACACCACCGAGCCATTTGGCAGGCCGTAGCTGATGTTGTAATCAGTATCCAGTGAGTCGGTTAATAAATTTTCCGGCGGCAGATCATGGGCGTACAGCGCCAGTTGAATCAGATCGTTAAGCGTCAAGTCGGTATAAAATTGACCGTCAAGCTGTGCATATAAATCAGGCGCTTGCCGGATGAGGTCATCCATCAATCCATTTTGTGCGATCTGGCTTTGGATGGCGCTGATGAGTTGAAGCTGGCGCGCACCGCGTAAAAAGTCATTATCGCTGTGGCGCGTCCGGGCGAATTGCAGCGCACGGTGTCCATCCAGCACATGCGTCCCACGCGGCAGATAAAACGGGTCGTAGCCATAATTCATATCGGGGTAGGTCGGGTCATTGATGGGATAATCTGTCGTGATCTCCACGCCGCCCATCGCATCCACCAACGTTGTGAAGGCTTGAAAATCGAACAGCACGTAGCGGTCAATATAGATACCGAGATTGTATTGCAGCACTTCCATCGCGTAGGTCGCGCCGTAACCCGCCTGAACCTGTTCGCCTAATTCCATCAGGGTATTGACGCGGATAAACTCGCTGCTGTTCGGCGGCGTAAAATGCAGATCACGCGGGATATGCAGGATTCCGATGCGCGAGTCTTGCGGCGTTTCTCCCGGCTTGAGACTGACAAGAAAAATCGCATCGGTGCGAACCAGCAGGCTGTTCTGTTCGGATGGACGGCGATCCATGCCCATCAGGAGGATGGTAAAACGGCTGTGACCATCCCATGCAGCGGTGTTTGCTGCCGGGGTGGATTGTGCCTGCGCGGGGGCGATGCTGGCGAAAGCCGCAAGCAGCAGGATGAGCGCGAGTAAAAATGTCATGCGCGAAAACGAGTGAGTCAGTAGTTTCATAATTTCAGTCCTTTTTGGGTGGATGCCAGCCTGCTTCGACCCAACGTTTACGCACCCGCACCAGAAGCGGACGATTCATCTTCAAGCGGACAATGGTAGCGCGTCCAATCGCGGTACGTCCGGCGATGGTTGTGCCACCCTCAATCCACTCAAAATGGTCATGCCAATTTTGCCTTCGCGGATTAAACAACGGAATTTGTTGGGCAGTTTGCGGATCAGTTCCGGTTTGGGCTTTTTGCTTGCTGCGATTGCAATTGCCGCAGGCCAAACACAAGTTATCCAGCGTCGTAGCGCCGCCGACGGCTTCCGGCACAATATGGTCGATCTCGAATGCGTCGCCTGTAATCTCGCTTTGCGACTGGCAGTATTCGCAGCAGTTTTTCGCCCGCTGCTGGATTTGGCGGCGTAACGCTTGTGATATTGCCACGATCCATCAGATCGCGATATTGAGCTGGCGTTTAATATCATAGCCGCGTTTTTGCAGGATATAGAGCGCCTCGGTACGGATCAATACCTTGCGATCAACTGTGTCGAGCAAATCGTCAAGCTCTTTTTCCTCGCTTGTGGCTAATTTAATGCTTTTGCTTTTATCGGTCAATTCACGCAGACGCATATCCTGAGCCAGCGGCAGCCGCGTATGGGCGATCATCCATAACTCTTCATCGGCGCATTTTTCCAGCGAAGCGAGATATTCTTCTAATTCTTGCCCGGCGGGAATTTGCCCAAGTCCGGCATAAACCGTATTGGCAATGACGGCTTCGGGGAGGCGCTGTGTCTCATCTGCCATCTGATGAACACTCTCATAGACATCTTCGCGCAAACTCAGTGCAATTGATTTCTGCTTCATGATGCTGCCTACTCATCTATCATTTCGACTATTATAGTCTAAATTGCGCTGAATCGTTCCGGTTTTTCTTATCTAATTCACTGCCGCTCCGCAAAGTCGTTATCTAAAGGTATCGGCTAGAGCGGAATAAAATTCGATAGGATTCGCTGTTTCTGGTAAACCCGCGACTTGCCCATCGCCAAGTTCAACAATCATCCAACCACTGTCTAGTTGTTTTGCGATGTCCATTGAGAAGAAATGGCTTTCAATACGGGCGATGATGTCAACAAATTGATCAACTACAGGCAAAGAATTTGCATAATCGCCTTCAGACCAGTAACGTGTTGTGTAAATCGGCTTACCCTCAGCACAAAAGACCCGAAATTCTTTCGTCAGTGGCATACCACTTTTGGCGTGAGCAATCAACGGTTCAAAGTTTATAAACTCTCGAAAAACCAATCCCTCATTAAGATCATCGCCCTGCAATTCCATAAATCGCCGGACGACACGTTCAACACTTACACGATCCGATGCAGAAGGAATAAAGCAAGCCTCGTCCCAATAATATTTTTGCGATTTGACGAAATCTTTCACGATAATGGGTTTTGAATCAAACACCTTTAAGAGCGCCATAACTTGATCGAAATCAATTTCTTGAGCAGTTTTCATCCAGACAGAGGGTGGTGTTAATCCCTCAATAATCGGATATGATTCCGGCAAGTGATGACAATGAACATACTGCTCTGGCGAGTTAATCAGCGTAATATTTTGGTTCAAGAGGGCTTGAGTCAAGCGCTCATACTGGTGGGGCTTTAACATCCAGCCCCGATAAATGGCCTCACTTTGCTTGCCTGCCGTGATATGACGCACTGCTTTCGCTGCATCATTTTCATAAACGAGCGCTTCATAATTGATGAGATCAAAAGGGATATTTAGCTGCTTTGATGCTTCAACCTCGGCGTGATAAGCCGAGTCAGGTTCACGAGGATTGAGAATGTCGCTACAAAATAGCAAGCGCATAAATTAAATTCTCCTCAATTATAGTTTTCGCTGTGTTGAATCAGACGATTGGCCCATGTTTCTACAAATTTTCCCGAAACTCTTCAACATCAACACCCGCCTGACGTAAAACCCCGCGCAAAGTGCCGATGGCAAGTTCCTTATGCAAGGGAACTACGCACCCTATCTCGCCTTCTGAGGTTGTCTTTTTCAGAATGACATGACTACCTTTTTGTCGTACCTGCTCAAAACCTAAACGTTCTAGGGCGCGGATGGCTTCTTGACCAGATACAATAGGGAGTTTAGGCATTAAGGCTGACCTCAAAAGTGGTCATAAAGGCTCGTGCCACATCCGGTAGTGGGAACTCCTCAAGATATAGTTCCGTTGCTTCTTTGAGGTTTGCAATCGCTTCTTCGATAGTCTCACCCTGACTAACGGTACCGATTTCTGGACATTGCGCCACGTAAAGCTGTTCTTCTTTATGGATTAATGCTGTAAGCGTTTGAACTTGGTGCATATATTTTCCTTACAACAATAAATATCAACCTATCCAAAAGCGTAATACTAGAATATTTTCCATTTTAATAAGAATTGCTCAATGTCATGTCCACGTCGTTTAAGCAAAACAAGCGCTTCTGAACGCAGAAGTGCGTGACGGTCAACTAATGCAACAAGGTGATCTAACAGCGCATCTTCTTCTGGCGAGAGGGACTGTTCTTCACTTTTATCGCTCAACTCATGCAAACGGGCTAATTCCGTCGGGGATAAATGGCGGTAGACCACCCCCCATAACTGCACATCGCTACATGAAGATAATGATTTTAGGATGGGTTCAACGTCGCCTACGATGGGTGGCAGGTGGGTCAAAAAATCGACACTTTGTCGCACTACATCTGTAACCGACTGATGAGTCGATTGAGCAATTTTTTTGATAAAATCGTAGTCAGCGCTCGGCAAATCTAGCGTAACTGTTGTTTTCTCCATGTTTTTCCTCCAGCTAATCTGAAAGGACATAGCCTCACATGCTCTTTATTATATGCTGTGTTTGCGCCATTACATAGCAGGCTCAACTTATTTAACCTGAGTTTCGGATAGTGTTTTCATTCTATCCCCACTATCCCCACCCCTAAATCCCCTCCCCACTTCGTAGAGAGGGGACTTAAAGAGCCATTGTGAA